>Ga0210400_10005451_pt1 | contig 10808 bp, 7 predicted proteins | sample IncBWH26MmetaG_FD_155456 | JGI IMG/M metagenome (GOLD analysis project Ga0210400, IMG submission 155456) | Forest soil microbial communities from Barre Woods Harvard Forest LTER site, Petersham, Massachusetts, United States - Inc-BW-H-26-M | ecosystem: Environmental > Terrestrial > Soil >... | reverse complement strand
GGCGACGCCGAGTCGATCGTTGCGGCGCGAGCCGCCGGCTGGCACTCGCTGGTCTACAAGAAGACCGACTCCACACTGCGCGGCAACATCGGCGCCGAACTGCGCGCTCTCCACAGACTCTACGGCGGCCCCATCGCCTACGTGCCCGCTTATCCCGAGGTGGGCCGCACCGTGATCGACGGCGTCGTCCACGTCGATGGCGTGCCGCTCCACGAAACCTCCTTCTCCCGCGACGGCCTCAACCCCGTGCGCGATGGACGCGTCGCCTCGCTCCTCGACGCCGCCTGCGACTGCGTGGTCTTCGACGGCCGCGATGCGGCCGACGTGCTCCGCGCCGCGCAAACCATTCTGGATGCCGGCTACCGCATCGTCGCCGGTCCGGGCGCGATCGCCGGAGCAATCGCCGCGCGCCTCGGCACGCCCGCCGAGGTCGTGTGGCCCTCGCTGCGCTCCTGCCTCGTCGTCACCGGCAGCCGTCACGAGGTATCTATGCGTCAGATCGAATGCGCGCTCGCGACCGGCGCGATCTCCACGGACGATGACGCGCCGTGGCGTCTCTTCCAATGGGAGATTCCCTGCGCGGCCGACCCGCTGGCCGTCGCCGAAGAGACCGGGCGCCGCGTGCGCGATCTGCTTGCCGCTCGCCGCTACGACGGCCTGCTGGTCTTCGGCGGCGACACCGCGTTCGGCATCCTGCAGAGCCTCGGCGCGCCGCCCGTCCGCCCGCTCGGCGAGATCCAGCCGGGTGTCCCGGTATCCTTTATGACGGGCCGTTCCGAAGTTCTCATCACTAAGGCGGGCGGCTTCGGCCCGCCCGATCTCGTAGCACGCCTCAGGAAAAACTTGAATGACCATCAATAACAACGGCATTTTCGGGATCACCATGGGCGACTCCAGCGGCGTCGGCCCGGAGATCGTGCTCCACGCCTGGAAGAAGGGCGAACTGCGCCATCCCGTCGTGGTCTTCGGCGACCTCGCGGTGCTCGTGCACTACAACCTCACGCTCGGCTATCACGTCCCGCTCCGCCGCATCGAAACCGTCAGCGAGTGGAGCGAGGGCGCGCTCAACGTGCTCGACTTCGGGCTGCTTCAGCCCGCCGACCTCACCCCCGGCGCCATCAATCGCAAGTCCGGCGCCGCCGCGCGCGCCTACATCGTCGCCGCCGCGAAATCCGCGCTCGCCGGCGAGATCGCCGCCATGGTCACGCTGCCGGTCAACAAGGAGGCCACGCAGCTCTCCGATCCGCAGTTCGTCGGACACACCGAATTGATCGGCGCCGTCTGCGGCGTCTCCGACGTCACCATCATGCTGGTCTCCGACCAGTTGATCGTCACCCACGTCAGCACGCACGTCTCGCTCGCCGAGGCCATCGCGCGCGCCAAGCAGGAGCGCATCAAGACCATCATCCAGATGACCGCCGACGCCGTCTGCAAGCTGCGCGACAATCCGCGCATCGCCGTCGCCGGACTCAATCCGCACGCCGGCGAAAACGGACTCTTCGGCCGCGAGGATATCGAAGAGATCCGCCCCTCCGTCGAATGGGCGCAAGCCAAAGGACTGCCCGTCGAAGGCCCCGTCCCGCCCGACACCGCGTTCTATCTCGCTGTCCGCAAGAAGCGCTACGACGCCATCGTCTGCATGTATCATGACCAGGGCCACATTCCGCTCAAGCTGCTCGATTTTGAAGCCGGCGTCAACGTCGCGCTCGGCCTGCCCATCGTCCGCACCTCGGTCGATCACGGCACCGCCTTCGACATCGCGGGGCAGGGAATCGCCTCCACCGTCAGCCTGGTGAGCGCCCTCGAACTGGCGGTCCGGCTGGTGCGCCTGTGAAGCCTCAAACGGTCGGCATGATCGGCCTCGGACTGCTCGGTTCGGCGATTGCGTCGCGGCTGCTGGCCGCGGGCTACAACATCAAAGGCTTCGACACCGATCCGCAGCGCCTGCGCGACTTCGCCAAAGCCGGCAGCGCCGCCATCGGATGTGCCTCCGACGTCTTCGCAGCCTGCCCGGTCACCTTCCTCGCGCTCCCCGATTCCGACGTCGTGGCCTCGCTCCTCGACGCCGCGCAAAAGCTGACGCCCGGCTCTACCGTGATCGATCTCACCACCGGCGATCCCGACCGCATGGCCGCCTTCGGCTCGCAGCTCGCCGCATTCGGCGTCGCCTATCTGGACGCCACCGTCGGCGGATCGAGCGAACAGGTCCGCCAGGGCGATGCCATCGTCATGGCCGGCGGACTGCCAGCCGTCCTCGAGCGCCATCGCGCGCTGCTCGCCACCTTCGCCCGCGAGATTTTCCACGTCGGCCCGTGGGGCAGCGGCGCCCGCATGAAGCTGGCGATGAATCTCGTCCTCGGACTCAACCGCGCCGTGCTCGCCGAAGGCCTCGCCTTCGCCGCCGCCTGCGGCATCTCTCCGGGGGACGCCCTGCGCGTGTTTCGCTCCGGCCCCGCGTGGTCGAGCGTGATGGACACCAAGGGCCGCCGCATGATCGAGCGCGATTTCAAACCCGCAGCGCGCCTCTCGCAGCACCGCAAGGACGTGGACCTGATTCTCGCCGCCGCCGCCCGCAACGGTGCGAAGACCCCGCTCTCGCAGCTTCACCGTGAGCTGCTCGCCAAGGTGGAGCGCGCCGGCTTCGGCGCCGAAGACAACAGCGCGATTCTCCGCGCCTTTGAATTGGAGTAAGTCCCAAATTGGAGTAAGCCTTAATGCGAACCATCTCACTTCTTCAGCCCCCCAGAATCACCCTCGGCCGCGGTTGCGAAGCCGATTGCGCGGCCGACCTCGTGGCTGCCGGCGCCCGCCGTGTCCTGCTCGTCACCTCTCCGCCGCTGCTCGCCGCGGCGAAGCAGTTCGCCGCCCGCCTTGCCCCCACTTGCGAGGTCCGTATCTCCGACGAGGTCGCCGCCGAGCCCACCATTGCCTGCTTCGAGAGCGTCTGCGAGTTGGCCGTCGAGTTCGCCTGCGATACCGTTGTCGGTCTCGGCGGCGGCAGCGCGCTCGATGTCGCCAAACTCGTCGCCGCCATCGCCGACGGCAGCCAGTCCGTCCGCGAAGTCTTCGGCATCAACCTGCTCTCCGGCCGCCGCACGCGGCTGGTCTGCCTGCCCACCACCTCCGGCACCGGCAGCGAAGTGTCGCCCAACGCCATCCTCACCGACGAGGAGGAGCAACTCAAGAAGGGCGTCGTCAGCCCCTTCCTCGTGCCCGACGCCGCCTACATTGATCCGCTGCTCACCGTCTCCATGCCGCCCGGCGTCACCGCTTCCACCGGAATGGACGCACTCACACACTGCATAGAGGCCTACACCAATCGCTACGCCCATCCCTCGGTCGATATCTACGCGCTCGAAGGCATCCGTCGCATCGCCGCCAGCCTCGCCGCCGCCGTGCGCAACGGCGCCGATATCGACGCGCGCGAATCGATGTGCCTCGGCAGCGTCTATGGCGGACTCTGTCTCGGCCCCGTCAACACCGCCGCCGTCCACGCGCTAGCCTACCCGCTGGGCGGCGAGTTCCACATTGCCCACGGGCTATCCAACGCCGTCCTTCTGCCTCACGTCATGGAGTTCAATCTCCCCGCATGCCCCGAGCGTTTCGCGCAGGTCGCCCTCGCGCTCGGCGTCGAAAGAACCGACGACATGATGGAGACCGCGCGCCGCGGCGTCGACGCGGTCCGCCGGCTCTCCCGCGAATGCGGCACCGATATCCCGCTGACCAAACTTGGTATTCCTGGTGACGTCATTCCCCACCTGGCGCAGGCCGCCATGAAAGTGACCCGCCTCACCCGCAACAACCCGCGCGAACTGACCGTGGAAGCTGCCGAGGCGATCTATCGTGCGGCCTCCATCTGAGATTTTCAAAAACTTGTGAAAAAAATGAAAATTGCGCTCGCTTATTTTCTAAACGTCTGATATGCTCGATTTTCTAGGAACTAGGAAGAGGTCCCAATGCGTGATAACCACACTCTGAATCGTCTCTCGAATGGCGAAGTCGTCTTTGGTTGTGCCATCCAATGCTACCGTTCTCCCGAAATCGCCGGAGCCCTGGCCTCCGCAGGCTTCGACTACGTCTTTATTGATATGGAGCATGGCGGCTTCGGCTTCGAAACCGTGCAGGATATGATTGTCACTGCGGCGCGATCCGGCATCACCCCGATCGTGCGTGTTGGCGAACTGCTCTACTCACTAGTCTCCCGCCTGCTCGACGTCGGCGCGCAGGGTATCGTCCTGCCGCGGGTCGAAGAGCCCGAGCTGCTCGAGAAGGCGCTGAGCTGGATCAAGTATCCGCCGCTGGGCGTCCGCGGCTTCGGCATCCTCCCCTCCTACATCAATTACGAGCAGCGCTCGATGGCCGAAGTCATCGAGCACATGAACGCCAACACCATGACCGTGGTCCAGTTCGAGACCGTCCCCGCGCTCGAGCGCGCCGACGAGCTGCTCTCGCTCCCCGGTGTCACGGTCGCCATGATCGGTCCCGCCGACCTTTCGATCGCGCTCGGCGTCCCCGGCGACCTGGAACACCCCACCATGGTGCGCGCCATCGAAAAGCTGATCGCCCAGGCCAACAAGCATCATGTCGTCCCGGGCATCCAGACCCGGACCGTCGAGCAGGCGCAGTTCTGGACCGAACGCGGCATGCGCTTTGTCGGCGCCGGCGGCGAACATGGTCTGCTGCTCGCCAAAGCGCGCGAGGCCGTCAAGACCCTCCGCGAAACGAAGATTCCTGAAGGCGCCCCCGTCGCCCGCTAACCCAAGGACCCCGTTCATGCGTATCGTACTCGCCCTTCTTCTTGCCGGCGTCGAATGTTGCCACGCCGGCGTTGTCGCAACCTGGTTGTTCGACGAACAGACGCAGGCCTACCCCAGTACCATCCTCAGCGACGCCGGCCCCAACGGCTATGTCGTCGCTCTCGGCCGCGGCGCCAGACTCGTCCCCGGACGTTTCGGGAACGCTCTCCAGACCGCCGACCCCGAGCCGCTCGATATCCGCGGCTCCAGCGTCCGCCCCGGTTCGGAGAGCGCCGTGCGCTTCGGGCTCATCCCCGTGCCCGTCCAGGCGGGCCGCCACGTGGAGCCGATGTGGTGGGGCAACGCCAACTTCGCCGCCCTCCTCACGCGCGGTGAAAAGCAGCTGCGCACCGGCGGCTACGCCAACGCGACCGATACGCGCCTCAACCTCGGCGCCTTCGATTGGACCGTCGAATTCTGGTTCCAGCCCGACAGCCGCCCCGCCGGAGGAGTCGTCCTGGAAATCGGCTCCGACCCGCGCGGCGAGAACGACCAGGTGACCCGCCTCGCGCTCGATTCCGCGCGCCAGTCCTTCGAACTCCTCAACCAGCCCTCCGGCACCAACCTCAAGATCCCCACCGACCACCAGGCCCTGCAGGGCGGCGCGTGGCGTCACCTCGCCTTCGTCTACACCGCGGGCGAAGGCCAGCTCCGCCACTACGTGGACGGCAAGCTGCAGACGCTCCCCGCGAAGGCCCGCCTTGCCGCGCTGCCTCACGGCGATGAGGCCTACTTCAGCATCGGACGCGACGGCCTCTGGGGCCGCCCGCTGCCCGGCAAGCTCGACGAGCTCCGCGTCAGCGACAACGCTGTCTACACCGCGGCCTTCACGCCGCCCGGCAGCTTCTCCCGCACCTACGGCGGCAAGCTGCCAAAGATCACGCTCAAGGCCGGTCCGCCGCTGCTCTTCGGCAAGACCGCGCCCGCCGCCCCGGTGATCGACCTCGGCTCGCGTAAGCACGTCTTCATCGACGACGCCATGATCGCGCGCTCCGAAGGCATCGCGTTCGTCCCCAATCCGCCCAAGCGCATGGAGAAGGTCGCCGACGAAATCCGCGGCCACCTCACCATGGTCGAAGACGAAACCGGCCTGATGCGCATCTACTATCGCGGACCCGACGACTACCTCGCCGTCATGACCTCCCGCGACGGCGTCCACTGGGAGAAGCCCGACACCGGCCACGGCCTCATCAAAGCCGAGCGCAACATCGTGCTGCCGATTTCGGTCGGCCTCGGCTGCGTCATCATCGACCCCAACGGTCCGCCCGAGACCCGCTACAAATACCTCAGCGGCATGAAGTACCAGTCCATGTTCCTGTTCACTTCCAAGGACGGGTACTGGTTCAACAAGAACGAGACCGAGGCCCTGCCGTTCTCCGCCGGTTCGCAATCCGCCTTCTACTACGACGATCAGCGCCAGATCTACGTCGCGCACCACCGGTCCGACTACGGGGCCACGCCCGGCGGCACCACGCGCCGCCGCTTCGTCCTCTCCGAAGTCAAGAATCCCTTCGAGCCCTGGCCCTTCAATCGCGTCACTCCTGAACAAACGCGCGAAGCCTCCAAAACGATGGCGCTCCACTCGGGCCAGCTCGACCCGTGGTTCCTCGACAACGGCCCTCTCGCCGCCGCCGGACTCGGCATCGAACTCCCCACCATCATCGCCACCGACGATCAGATCGACCCCGTCGGCACCGACATCTACACCACCAAGGCCCAAAAGTACGCCTGGGCGCCCGACACCTACGTCGCCTTCCCCGCGGTCTACTTCCACTACGATCAGGACGGTCCCGAGACGCGGCGAATCCTCGGCACCAAAGAACGCAAGCGTGGCTCCGGCGTCGTCGAAACCCAGATCGCCGTCAGCCGCGACGGGCTCGATTGGAAGCGCTTCCCCCGTCCCGCCTATATCCCCATCGGCGGCGACGGCACGAACCAGGAGCACATGCTCTTTGTGACCCACGGCATGGTGCGCCGCGGCAACGAGATCTGGCAGTTCGTCGGCGGCCATGGCGGCAGCGGCACCGGCTACCACTCGCCCTTCGCCCAGGAGAAGCCCGCGCCGCTCTATCGCTACGTGCAGCGCCTCGATGGCTTCGTCGCCGCCGATGCCGCGTACACCGGCGGCAGCTTCACCACCAAGCCCTTCCGCTTCGAAGGCAACCGCCTCGAACTCAACATCGCGACCGGCGCCGTCGGCTACGCGCAGGTCGGCTTCATCGACGAGGCCGGCAACCCCATCCCCGGCCTCTCGGTCGACGATTGTGTCTACATCAACGGCGACTACATCAACAGTCCCGTCGAGTGGCTCAAGTCCGGTGCGGATGTCAGTAAACTCGCCGGCAAGACTGTACGACTCGTTTTCCGGATGCGCGGCGCGAAGCTCTTCGCAATGCAGTTCGCACAGGGGAATCGATGATCACCCGACACACCGCCGCCGCAATCTGTTTCCTGCTGCCGCTCGCCGGATTCGCCGCCGCCGGCGCGCCCGGTCCGCGCAACCAGGCCGTCTCGCTCTCCGCTTATCAGACCGTCCGCTACGTCTCCGCCGCCGGCTCCGACCAGTCGGGCGACGGCAGCAAGTCGAAGCCGTGGGCGATCGTCGCCCACGCATTGAAACAGTCGGGCGCCGCCGGACCCTCCGCCCGCGTCGCCGTCCTCGTCGCCGGCGGAGTCTATCGCGGCCAGACCCTGCAGCTGAAACCGTACGTCGATCTCTACGGCGGCTACGACCCCGCCGGCTGGCTCCGCGACGTCGCGCGTTTCCCGGCAGTGCTCGATGGCGAAAATCAGCACCGCATCGCAATCGGCGCCGATCATGCGCGCCTCGATGGCTTCACCCTCCGCCGCGGACGCGTGCGCGGCAAAGGCGGCGCCATCCTGTGCGACAACACGTCGCCCGTCATCGCCAACAACACGTTCGTCGAGAACGGCACCGCCGCGCCCGAGCCCTGGAATCCGCCCATCCTCCACGAGACGGCCAACGACGGCGGCGCGATCGCCGCGCTCAACGGCGCCGCCCCGTCCATCGAGTTCAACCTCTTCACGCGCAACCGCACCGAGAACGGCCGCGGCGGCGCCATCGCCTGCGATCACGAAGCCTCGCCCCGCATCGCCGGCAACGTCATCGTCCAGAACCTGACCGGCGTCAACGATCCGATGCGCAGCTCCGATGGCGGCGGCATCTCGATCTACGATCACTCGCACCCGCTGGTCTCCGGCAACATCATCGCCGCCAACCGCACGCTCAACGGCAACGACGCCGGCGGCGTTTTCATCGCCCTCTGGTCCGCGCCGCGCCTCGAAGACAACTACATCGTCGGCAACTTCTCCAGCGACGATGCCGGCGGACTCTTCATCGGCGGCCAGAAGCACCACTACGGTACGCCGCTCGATCCCGTTCCGCCGCCCGCCGCCTTCCTCATCCGCCTCACCGGCAACACCATCATCGGCAACGAGAACCCGTCGCATAACTCGGGCGCCGCGCGCATCACCATGCAGGCCCGCGCCGAGCTGCGCAACAACGTGATCGCGCGCAACGAGGCCGGGCTCTACATCCAGACTGCCGCCGCTGACGCGCGCCACAACACCGTCGCCGACGACCTGCTCGTCGTCAACGACAGCAAGGCGAGCCACGAGCTCCCCGGGCCCACCGCGCTTGTCGATAGCATCTTCTGGGGCAAGTCGGACCTGCGCATGGAGGCCGGCATCGAGCACAGCGATTTCCGCGGCTCCGTTCCCGGCAAATCGGTCATGAGCAAGGACCCGATGTTCCTCGCCGATGGCTGGACCGGTCCCGCCTCCCTCGTAGCGCGCGACCCCGATGGTGCGTTCACCACCTTCAAAGTCACCGGACTCTCCGCTGACCCCTCGCTCGCCGACCGCGCCATCCGCATCGGCAACTTCTGGACCGTCGTCCGCTCCGTCTCCGGCGGCGCCCTCAGCGTCTGGGGCGTCCTCCCGCGCGAATTCTGCGATGGCGACATCCGCGTCGAGATCGTTCAGTCTTACCGCCTCCGCCCCGGCTCTCCCTGCCTCGGCGCCGGCGAAAACGGAAGCAATATTGGAGTTCAGAAATGAACCGAAGACAATTCCTCGCAACCGGTCTGCCTCTCATCATGGCCCCGCGGCGCTCCGCGGCCGCCGAACGGCGCAATGTCCTCTTCATTGTGGCCGATGACCTCAACACCGCCCTCGGCTGCTACGGCGACCGCACCGTCCGCACCCCCAACATCGACGGCTTCGCGCGCCGCGGCGTCCAATTCGGCAACGCCTATTGCCAGTACCCGCTCTGCCAGCCCTCCCGCACCTCGTTCCTCAGCGGACGCCGCCCGGCAACCACCCAGGTCTACACGCTGCAAACGCCCACCCGCAAGTTCCTCGGCGACACCATCTTCATGCCCGAGTACTTCCGCCATCAGGGCTACTACACCGCCCACGTAGGCAAGGTCTTCCACACCGGCGGCGACGAATTCGAAGACGCACGCTCCTGGGATGAGGAGTTCCGCGAGTACGGCAAGAACCCGCCGCGCGAAACCATCCTGCGCGCCGGCACCGAGGCCGGTCCCAAGGGTCACACCTTCGAGTGGGACATCCTCAAGACCACCGACGAGCAGACGCCCGACGGCTTCGTCGCCCGCAAGGGCGTCGAGCTGATGGAGAAGGCCGTCAAAGGCGGCAAGCCCTTCTTCCTCGGTGTCGGCTTCCGCCGTCCCCATGCGCCCTACGCCGCGCCACAGAAGTACTTCGACCTCTATCCGCAGGAGCAGATTCCGCTCCCCACCGGCAGCCCCGCCGACTATATGCGGCTCCTGCCTGCCGCCATCAATCACGAAGCTCCCGACCAGCCCCTTTCCCCCAAGGTGATCCGCGAGCACATCGCCGCCTACTACGCCTGCAACAGCTTCATCGACGCCCAGGTCGGCCACGTGCTCGACGCCGTCACCCGGCTCAAGCTCTGGGAGAACACCAACATCGTCTTTCTCGGCGATAACGGCTACCACCTCGGCGACCACGGCGGACTCTGGCACAAGAGCAGCCTCTTCGAGATGGGCGCCCACATCCCGCTGATCGCCTACGCCCCCGGACGCAAAGGTCTGACGCAGCGTTCGACCCGCCTTGTCGAGCTCGTGGACCTCTATCCCACGCTCACCGAACTCAGCGGGCTTAGCCGCCCGGAGGGGCTCGAAGGCACAAGCTTCGTGCCGCTGCTCGACGACCCGAAACGCCCGTGGAAGAAGGCCGCCTTCTCCACCATGGGACGCGGCAAGGATCGCTCCGAGACCGCGAAAGAGATCGACTTCCTCGGCCAGTCCGTGCGCACCGACCGCTATCGCTACACCCAGTGGGACGGCGGCAAACAGGGCGTGGAACTCTACGACGAATCCAAAGACCCGCTCGAATTGCACAACCTCGCGGGCCAGAAGGAATTCGCCAAAGTCGAAGCGGAGATGAAAGATACTCTGTCCGCCGGATGGCGTGCCGCCCTCCCTCCCGCCTAATTATGAAAGTTAACGTATAAAACAAAAATAAAACGGTCGTAGCCATTACGAACCGTTGACAACTTTCAATTGCCTGTGTCACGATGTGTCAAATTCGTAAGTCGCCCGTCACTCCGTTCGTGACGAGTCGCGTCTGATTCGTTCCAGTTGGGTCGCCCCCGAAACGGGCGGCCGGAGGTTAGCACGAAGCCCGCGAAGCTGTTTCTTGCCCCGTTGCTCCTGCTGAGTGTCCATGCGCTTTGGGCTCAGCGTACGACAGCCACATTACATGGAAACGTGAACGACGCCACCGGCGCCGTGGTTCCCCAGCGCAAAGGTACATGCCACCGAGGAACGCACCGGGATCCGCCACGAAGCCGTCACCCAGGAACGCGGTGATTTCACCCTGCAGTTCCTTCCCGTCGGCTCCTACATGATCGAGGTCGAAGCCCCCGGCTTCAAGTCCTTCACCCAGTCCGGCATCGCCCTCGACGCCGGGCAGGAGGTCCAGCTCCCCATCCGCCTCGAGCTC
>Ga0210400_10005449_pt1 | contig 10809 bp, 10 predicted proteins | sample IncBWH26MmetaG_FD_155456 | JGI IMG/M metagenome (GOLD analysis project Ga0210400, IMG submission 155456) | Forest soil microbial communities from Barre Woods Harvard Forest LTER site, Petersham, Massachusetts, United States - Inc-BW-H-26-M | ecosystem: Environmental > Terrestrial > Soil >... | reverse complement strand
CGGTTGCCCAATGGACGGCAGATAATACGCTGTACGTCAGCTCCAGCTGATATTCGCGTCGCGAGCCGTGGACAAGATAGACGAGCGTGTTCACGAAGCCCTCCGGTGGCAAAAACTGGTGGCCCAGGCAGCATAAATTACGCTGGGTGCAATATCCCTATCAATCTGGAAGCCTCCTGCCGTAGCGTTCGATGACTCAAACATGAATTTGCGCACACAACCGTCCCAGACTTATTGCAGCCCACTGTGTCTGCGCTCGAATTCCCAATGCCCGGCTTTTCCAATTACCTTAACATCGCATCAAGCCACAGCTCATCGTAGTGCTTTTGTTTCCAGAATTGCTCAGGTCCTACCGAGGAAAAATCTATGCTGTCGGCGCCATGTTCTGCAGCCCACGCGACCACAGCTGGACGCCACTTAGCACTCGCGCACCAAGATGCTGCGCAACAGCAATATTGGTTTAAGGTTAGCTCAGAAGTTTCGTCCTGGCTGTCCTCACTGGGCCCTTTGAGAGTCGACGCGCCGTTGCCGTATCGCTTGCTTTTAAAATACCTACGATCGGTACGTGATAGGAAGGAGGCACGCTATCGCGCCTCTTGTACGGTCTGCTAAAGTAACTCGCGTGGGAACTTTGGCATGTAATTTATGTGGTAGCGAAGAGTATTCGGTGCTCTTTGAATCGGGTGTGGCTCAGGTCAGCCGAATCGTCAAATGCAAAAGCTGTGGACTTCTGTATGCAAATCCCCGTCAACGGGAACCTGATGTTGACTTGATAAGAAATTACGACGCGAACTGGGTATATGAACATCGAGACACCACCAACAAGTGGCGATCTGAAAAGGAATCCCTGCAGGTCCGAGATTACCGAAGCACGAGGAGAATTCTCGCTGAGAAATTCCCGCACCGCGGGCTTCTGGTAGAAATCGGCTGCGGCTTGGGTTACCTCCTCAATTTCTTCAAGACGGACGGCTGGAGCACGATCGGAATCGAGCCGAATGCCGGTTTGTGCCTGTGTGCGCAGCGGGATCTTGGATTGACCACGATCGAGGGTACCCTCGACGATGCGAGATTTGAGGCTGGGCATGCAACCGTCGCAACGATGATGCATGTAATCGAGCATGTGCCCGACCCAATGTCGACATTTCGGGAGGTATATCGAATACTGAAACCCGGCGGGTATTTTGTGGTGGAAACTCCACGATATGACACACTAATGTTTAAAATCCTCGGCCGTCGCGAGCGAAGCCTGAGTTGTGATGGACACATTTACTTCTTTACCACCAAGACGCTTGCAAGGATGGCAACAGCTGCGGGATTTAGTGTCGTAAGGACTGATTACGTCGGCCGCTCCCTGACCCTCGATCGACTCGCGTACAACTTTGGAGTCATGAGCAAGAACAGCACGATAGAGCGAGGTCTCAAAAATATGTCGAACGCGCTGCGACTCAAACACGTCGCGATAACGCTGAACGTCCGTGACATGCAAAGGATCTATCTAGAAAAGCCAACATAGCGCGCGCCTTCTTGCAACCTCGCACCGCTAGAGAATGAATTTGGATAGACGAGCCGAGCGAGCGTCATCGGCGTGAATCCAAACGGCGTCGTTACAACTATTCACCGAACGCGACAGAGTCAACCGATGGCGGAAGCCTTTCCGCACCGTGCCGATGCCCAATGGCACATATCCCAAGGTGCCCAGTAGTTCGGTAACGGCTGCTACGCTGGATCCGGCCCGATGGATATGTGCCTCAATCAGCTCAGTGATGATGATGGGCCTGAATTTTTCCAAAGTCCGAGCTAACCCGCTCAGCACCTTCATTTCATATCCCTCGACATCGACCTTCATCACATTGATGGCAGGGCCTTCCATCAACAGATCATCCCCGACACACACGGCTACCGGCAATGTGCGCTTTACCTCATCCACTTCCGTAAGCGTGGCTGTGCCGCTGTGTTCGGAACTCAAATTTAGAATTGAATTACCCACCTTGTCCGAAAGTGCGCAACTATGAATCGTAACGTTTTGAATGTCATTGAGTTGTAGATGCACGCGTAATCGCTCAACGCATTCCGGATTCGGTTCGAAACAGTCAATGCGCCCGGTCGACCCGATCAACGATCGCGCGTGCAGAGCAATCATCCCGATATTTGCACCGATATCTACAAACCGATCACCTGGCATCAATATCGCGTCTAGAACGCGCTGAACCCCCATTTCGTAATATCGCCCGAGAAAAAAAGTGTACCTCTGGGCCCAATCGGAAAGTTCCAGCTCCATCAAATAGCCGTGATCCTTGCCTCGAATTGTTACTTTTGGGGCATTTTGCCATCGCGTGTCGGCCACGGACACGAGGCCCCCGGTTAACGTCAGGGGTATTCGCCAACCTGGCAGCTCGGCGCGAGTGTAGGGCAGGACCAAGAATGGCAGTCGTGGATACATACTTTCTTTCCAATTGCACAGCGCGATGCGACTTAGTGGTTACTTCTCCCGCGAAAATAGCAGCAAACGCTATTCGAGGATTTGACTAGCGCAATCGCCGCAGCTGACGCACAAGGATCGGAGGCAGAAGGTCGCCTGCCATGCGCCGAAGTCGCTGATTCATTGTTGGCTTTAGATCTTGCTCATGTCGGGCACGAAATAATGTTGAATGTTCGCCACTCACCTCTTCGGCTGGCCGCCCATTGCTAAAATAGTAGAGTGCGAGCGATTTGCGAGTCATTCCCTCGGGGCAACGTAATGCGTCCGGATGTCCGTGATACGTGAAGTCCGTGGTACCAAATATCATCATCCGATTGAATAGCGGCAGTACCTTTGCCTCACAACGGCTCATATCTCGATTCCAAAGCTCCAAGTGGCCGCCATATTCCTCGCGCCAATCCTTGTTCAAATACAAGAGCAAATTAAGCCGTCGATCGAGTCCATAATAGCGATGCTTGTTGAAATCAGCATGCACCGCAAGTTTACCGCCCGGCACTATCTGATGAAGTCCACCGCCTTCGAAGTGCGGGTCTGATATCAGGTTATCTATCCCGGTGACGCGACCAAGGAATTCGAGAAACGTAACTGAATTCAAATGATACAGAAAGAGACGCGTCATTGGGCCAAACGACGCTTCAGATGCCGATGCTAGTTTAATTTCCGCGCCGTTATCAAATGTCTGCCAATTGATCGCCTTAGGTTTCGGAAACTCTGAGAGTATTTGGTCGACAAGATTCGGATCGAAAAAATTGTCCAAAACGATATGCGGATAGGGCTTTGCATTGACGTAGTCCGAATGCGCCGATTGTGTTACGTCTCGCATGCGCTGCAGCGGCAGAAACGAGTCGATTGTCAAAGTTGTCGGCATTTGTATTTTTTACCAGCGATGTGGATCTAGATTTCCGAGACTACCAGACTCGATAAGACCATTGCATCCGTGCAGGTACCGAACAGATAACCGCGTGTCCGGACCCACTGAAAACCGTTGCCGGATGGCCAATATTTGTGCCGGGAAAGCGCAACCAATAGCCAGTACGTTCAAACAGTGAGCTATCGCCCAGTTTGTAGAATCCCGATCTGCTGCAGTGCCGCATTTCGTTTCTCGCAATCAGCCGTCGGATTCAAGACACGAAAATGAGACTTCGCTTGGTTACCCTGACAACCCTCGGGACGATTCGTGGCCATTCGCGCGGCGGTCGCAGCGGTAGCGGACTTACTGCGCAGTAACCGGCCAATCTTGAATTTGCCGACGAATGTTTCGCAATGAGGCAACTTAACGTGGACAAGGGCATCGCATCGTTAGATCATCTGTTCTGTCAGATGAGCCCGATTTCGTCACGCGAATTCGAGGCCAACTTAGTACAAATAAGGCTCGCGTGAAGATCGCGTATTTCGTAAATCACTATCCAAAAGTAAGCCACACTTTCATCCGGCGCGAAATTTTGGCGCTGGAGCGTCGAGGCTTTGAGATTCAACGGTTGGCCTTGCGTGGTTGGGATACTCCTGTGCCTGACGAGGAAGACCGGACGGAACGGGATCGCACGCACTACGTTCTGCAAAAGGGCTCCGTCGGACTGGTCTTCCCGATGCTGCGTTGCTTGCTGACAACGCCGGTGCGTTTCTTTCAGGCCGCCGCGTTAGCATTGAAAATGTCGCGCGAGCATCGCGAACGCCCTTTGGCCTATCACCTCGCTTACCTCGCGGAGGCCTGCGTTGTCTTATCCTGTTTGAAGGCGTTCGGCGCACGTCACGTCCACGCCCACTTCGGCACGAATTCTACTGAAGTCGTAATGTTGACTCGTGCGCTTGGCGGGCCGCCATTCAGCTTCACCGTGCACGGTCCGGATGAATTCCTTCAACCAATGGGTTTGGCAGAGAAAATACACCGGTCCGCCTTCGTCGTGGCGATCAGCAGTTACGGGCGTAGTCAATTATTTCTCAGGTTAGCGCATCAGGATTGGCTCAAAGTCCGTGTCGTTCACTGCGGTCTGGAAAATAAGTTCTATGAGATGACTCCGGTACCCGTGCCGGACACGCCGCGCTTTGTCTGTGTCGGCCGTCTCAGCGAAGAGAAGGGGCAGATGCTCCTCCTGGAGGCAGTTGCCCGTGTCGCGGCAAAAGATATTCCGATCGAGCTGGTACTCGTGGGCGATGGTCCGCTGCGCGGGGAACTGGAGAAGCTCATCGAGAAATATCAGCTCGGTCTGCAAGTGCGCATCACGGGTTGGATCAGCAACAAGCAGGTCCGAGACGAGATCCTGCGCGCCCGCGCCCTCGTACTCCCCAGCTTTGCCGAAGGATTGCCCGTCGTTATCATGGAAGCTATGGCGCTGCGCAGACCGGTGCTCACAACGTATATCGCCGGAATCCCCGAATTAGTCCGGCCTGGCGAGAACGGTTGGTTGTTCCCTGCCGGTTCACTCGATGACTTGTCTGACGCGTTGGAGGCTTGTCTTTCGACAACAATCGAAGACTTGCAGAAATTAGGTGATGCAGGTTATAGCCGCGTAATCGCGCGCCATTCAATCGATATTGAGGCAGGAAAATTGTCGGATCTGCTACACGCCGGCGGTGCTCAACCGCTTTGAAACATCTTGGGCACGGTGCCTTTGTCGCCGCTGTTGCCGCGACCCACAAGCCGTTTCAAGGAGTGATAGACCCGCTTTGCCAATTGGACTTGCCGCGGCAGCGGCGCCCGAAGTATCGCGAACTTGCGTACGTAATTTGGGATGGTCCACTCGGCACTTGATCCGGCGGGAAAGAAAATTGTCTCGCCCGCGTTTACCTGGCTAACTCCGCCGGCGTGATCCTTGATGATGACGGAGCCTTCTATTAGGTAAACCGTTTCGTCGATGTCGTAGAACCAGTTGAATTTTCCAGCCGTGCAGTCCCACATCCACGCAGTTGCAGTGCCGTCGGCACTGCTGAACAGATACTTGTTGCGTGCCTCCGGGTTGCCTTCGAGGATCCAATTGGGATTGATTGCGGCGGAGCCCAAGGTCATGTCTCCAAGACCAAACTCAATCACGCTTTTGACGGCCATTTCTCGCTCCCTAACTCGGTGCCTTACCACGATTTTCGTAGAGTTTGACAAAGTCGCCGAACGTCACGGGAAAACTCATCTCGTCAGCTGCGTCGAACGGATCGAACCCCAGAGATTCCTCAAGGCGTACGACTATGAGCGCGAAGCTGAGCGAGTCGAGCCCCGACTCCAAAAGCTTGAGGTCGTCAGATAGCCGCGCTAACTTTCTTTTCTGCTCGAACGCGACTTGTTCAAACTGCGACGCAACCGTGGTTCGAACCGACATTTGTCTATCTTCCTCGATCCTTTGTCATACGGAATTATAGCGGCACTGCGCGCAAATCGATGCCTAGATGCGCTTTGTTGCCCTAGCAAAGTCACTATGGCACACTTTCGCGCAGCCCAAACCTGGAAGCGCGAGAGTGTGACGTATTCACTTACGGATTGAAGGTCAGACAGGCTTGGCGCGGCATTCGTGCCGGATTTTAGTACACTGGCGGCCCGGCACGTATAGCCGGCCGCTTCAAAAAGCGCTGAATGATGCGGTCTCCCGCTCTACGTGTAAACTTGCCTTACCCCACTTCTAATCGGGCGCACTCTGTCGACGCCCCGCACCTAACGTTTTACGCTCCGATGTAGGCAACAATGATTGTTAACATCAAGGCGCTGATCTTCGTACTCGCAATCGCCGCGATGGTATTTCTATTCGGTAAACCGCTCGCCCTATTGTTCGGCAATGAGCCTGATTTCTCACGCCGCCGCAACGTGTGGTTCGTGTTGACTGTCACCGCCTTCCTTAGCCCCAATTTTTGGCTGTTCACACTGGTGGCGATACCTGTCCTGGTGTGGGCCGGGCGCAAGGATACAAACCCCGTCGCCCTCTATCTAATTTTGTTTCATGTCATTCCGCCCATTCCAATCGATATTCCTGTGGTGGGGATCAAAACGCTGTTTGCGCTCGATAACTATCGGCTGCTGTCGTTCTGCGTTCTGATTCCTGCGGCGTTTCGGCTAAGAAGACAGAAGGATTCAACACGGATTCGCGGACTGACCGCCATGGATTTTTCGATCTTCGCTTTCGGCCTATTGCAACTTGTAAACTATGTTCCCCCCGATTTACCAGATCACTCAATTTTGCAAGACTCGGCAACCAACGTTTTGCGGCGCAGTTTGCTTTTTTTTGTTGATGTCTATGTCCTTTACTTCGTGGTGAGCCGGTCGTGCAACAACCGCCGCGCGATTGTCGACTCTTTGAGCGCATTCTGCTTGGGAAGCGCGATAATGGCGTCGGTGGCGGTTTTCGAAACCTTCAGAAGCTGGTTGTTGTATACGAACATAGGCCAGCGATGGGGCATTCCCGCAGCCTACGGTTCCCAATACGGCGTCTATTTTTTCCGCGAGGGCTTTCTTCGTGCTCAGGCATCCGCCGGCCATTCGTTGTCGCTGGGATACATTTTGGCAATCGCATTCGGTTTTTGGCTCTATCTTAAATCTCATGTCAAGTCCCGCTGGCACATTGCGGTTGCGATCCTTTTTTGGCTCGGTCTGCTGGCCTCGCAGGCTCGCGGCCCCATGCTGAGTGCAGTTGGTATCTATTTCGCGTTCTCCGTACTCGGACCGCGCGCCGTGCCAAGAATGGTCAAAGCAGGCGCTATCGTGGCGCTTCTCATCGGCGCCGCAAGCCTTACGCCGTTTGGAGGGCGGATCATAGACTCGATACCGTACTTTGGTCAGTCGACGGATAGGGCATCCGTCGACTACCGACAGCGGCTCGCCGAGCGATCGTGGGAACTGATTCAATTGCACCCCTTCCTGGGCGATCCGCTCGCAATGACCCAAATGGAGGACTTGCGCCAGGGCGAAGGGATCATTGATCTTGTGAATACTTACGCAGCAGTAACGCTGTTCTACGGGTCCATCGGGCTCGTGTTGTTTTTGGCGGTAATAATTCTCGGTCTCTTTAAGGCCTTTCGTGCGAGGCAGAAAATCCTGCGGCGCGATCCGGATCTTGCGCGGCTCGGCGATTGTCTGATGGCGTGCCTTTTTGGCACTCTTTTCATCATTGCCACCACCAGCTTTGTCACTGACTCCGAAAAGCTGTTCTACCTAGTTGCCGGCCTTGCTGCAGCCTACGCTTACCTGGGAAAAGTGTCGGAGCGCGGCTAAGTGGGGATTTCCAGGTTTGTCAATTTGAAGGGCGACCTGTTCGCGACCGCTGCAAGCTTTGGAACTCAGGCTGTTATCAAGCTCGGCAGCAGCCTGATTCTGACCAGACTACTGCGCCCTGAAGCGTACGGAATCATCACGATCCTCATGTCGGTCACGTTCGTGATCGAATTGATTGGTGATATCAATGTCACTCTATTCATTATTCGCGACAAGCACGGTGAGGAGCCGAAATACCTCAACACGGCATGGACTCTTCAATTAGGGCGTTCTTTATTAAATGCAGTAGTTCTATTTTTTTGCGCGCCGCTGATTTCAAAGTATGTCTATCACACGCCTGATCTAACAGACCCGCTGCGCTTCATTTCTGTTTGGTTTGTGTTGGCCGCCGGGCAATCGATGTCGTTTCCGATTGCAATCCGACGCAAGCGCTCGCGCATCATCATGTATTCGGAATTGATAGCGACGTTCCTATCGAGCAGCTTCGCCGTGATCTATTGCTACTATTCAAGAGACTACTGGGGATTGATCTACGCGACGGTTCTGCAACGGGCGCTGATCACCGTGATGACTCATCTGTACTTTCCGGAACTGCGACCGAAACTACATTTTGATTGGGCGGCTGCGCGAGAGATCCTTGGTTTTACCAAATTCACGATGCCATCGAGCCTGATCACGCTCGCACTGAGTCAATTCGACAAGATCGCATTGTTGCGGCTCTTTGACTTGCATTTGTTGGGGATTTACGGTCTTGCCGGTAACATTGCCGCGCCGATCGAGTCGCTCATCGGAAAGATAAGCCAGATGGTGCTCTATCCCAGATGCGCCCATGACTTCCGGACCGATCCGGAAACGTACTGGATCAAATACTATACGAATAACGTAAAGGTTTTTTTGAGCATATTGTTCGTTCCTGCCGCGATCGGCGGCGGGGCCCGCCTGTTGATTGCAGTGCTTTACGATTCGAGGTACGCCCTCGCGGGACCGATTCTGCAGGCATTCATGCTTCGGGCGATGCTTTTCGCCGTTGCTTCTCCAGCGGAAGATCTCCTAATCGCAACCGGGGAGTCGCAAGTCATTCTGATCGGCAATATCTTTCGGGCAGTGGGTATGCTTGCAGCAAGCCTTACCGGATATTATTTCTTCGGACTCATGGGATTTGCCTACGGGGTCGCCCTCAGCGGACTGCCTCCGTTGATATACTATCTGTGGCTGCAGAACCAAAAGCGGATTCTGATCTTCAAGTATGAACTCTACAAAGCGGTGTTCCTGTGTGGTGTCGCATTGATCGCCTACATTGGGAGCAGCCTGCTCTTGGCTATATGGCCGATAGCGCGAATTAGGATCTAACCATGTCGGAAATCGCAGGTTCGATTGCACCGGACAGCTATTCGATGAGCATCATGGAACCCCGCCGCTGTTATGCGTAGCTTGGATGTAGCGGTCGTGATTGTGAGCTATAGAACTGCACAGCTGACGATCGACAGTTTGCGCTCGGTGAGCGACGAGAGATCCACCGTCGGACTGACAATTCGCGCAGTGGTCGTCGACAACGCTTCGGGAGATCTTCCCATTATTGCCGACGCGGTGGCTGCCAATGATTGGTCGGCTTGGGTCACGTGCGTGCTCGCGCCGATGAATGGCGGCTTCGCATATGGAAACAACTTGGGAATTCAGCGGGCGTATGCCGACGGCGCACCGGATTACGTTCACCTATTAAACCCGGACGCTCAAGTAAGATCAGGTGCAATAGGTTCGCTCGTCCATTTTATGGAAGCACATCCGGATGTAGGCATTTCCGGCGGCAGTTTTGAGAATATGGACGGCAGCGACTGGCCGTTTGCATTTCGATTCCCATCCCTTCTCGGCGAATTGGACGCGCGGCTGGAGCTTGGGCTGATGACTCGATTGTTACGGCCCTGGGTGGTGCCCCGAGTCATGACAAAGACGCCGCAACCGGTTGACTGGGTGTGTGGAGCATCCATGATGATTCGCGCCAGCGTTCTCGGAACAATTGGAGGCATGGATGAAAACTACTTCCTCTATTTTGAAGAGACCGACTATTGTTTCCGGGCTAAACAAGCCGGGTATTCAACCTGGTATGTACCGGAAAGCCGGGTCATGCACATGGCGGGGCAAAGTACAAAAGTGGATCAGCGGGATGCCGCGCCCAAGCGAAAGCCATCCTATTGGTTCGAATCGCGGCGCCGCTATTTTGCGCTGACACACGGCGTTCGACGCGCGATGATGATCGATGCTGTCGCACTATTGGCGCATTCGCTTGGATTGCTCAAGCGCATTTTGTTGTTTCGTACGCGCACGGCAATTCCGCACTTCTTCCGCGATCTCGCGCACCATAGCGTTTTGTGGCATCGAAACAGGCATTTTCCTGAAGTTCGCAGTTCCGTTCCGCGCAATTAAACAGCGGGACGCAGACTCCGCATACGGATTGTCTGACGCGCGCACGACCGTGGTTTTCACCTACGAAGAACTACCAACACAGAAGCGAGGTAGTTTGAAAACGTTGCAAATATTTTGAAAACTTTGCACGCGTTTTGAGGCCATACTCGCGGACGTTGTACTCGGTCGGTCAGATCCAGCACTATCCTGTGCCTGGCGTTTAACAGTTGCCGCTTTTCCCACGGGGTGTCCCCTTTTAGCGACCGGCTGTCGGTAGTATAGGATACGAGAAAATCAAGGATACTCGCGAACCCTCGGCCCGAGACCGAAAAAAAGGGCTTTCGTTGAGCATCGAAATCGCGCGGTTTTTAGTGCGTGTGGAGCCTTAATGTTCGTCAACTCGTGGATGTCCGTTAATTTCAAATGGATTCTAGAACGTGCGGGACAGCAAGCTTTGCAATTCGATACGTCGCTTGACCCGAAGCGTGCCGGCCAGCGGTTCCTTTTGCGTGTTGCACTCCTCGGCACGTCACTGCTCCTAGCAGCGTGTGGCTCTAAACACGCCAACCCGACGATCAACCCGCAACCGACCGCGTCGCTTCACGCTGCGCCGACCTCCATTGCAAGCGGCGGCGTGTCCACGCTGAGCTGGAGTTCGAGCAATGCGACATCCTGCACGGCCACGGGTGGCTGGAGCGGCACCAAAGCCACGAGCGGCACGCAGAGCACGGGTGCGATCACG
>Ga0210400_10005448_pt1 | contig 10809 bp, 8 predicted proteins | sample IncBWH26MmetaG_FD_155456 | JGI IMG/M metagenome (GOLD analysis project Ga0210400, IMG submission 155456) | Forest soil microbial communities from Barre Woods Harvard Forest LTER site, Petersham, Massachusetts, United States - Inc-BW-H-26-M | ecosystem: Environmental > Terrestrial > Soil >... | reverse complement strand
GATGAAGTGGAAGAAGGCGAAATCCTGGCGTGTCCCGAGTGTGAGACGGAGATGGAAGTCGTTCAGATCCATCCTGTCAAGGTAAACGCCATCTCCGACGATGATGATGAGGATGAAGAGGACGAGGAGTCTGAGGATGGGGACGAATTCGATGAAGATGACGAAGAAGAAGAAGAAGAAGAAGAAGAAGACGACGACAAAGAGGATATTTAGCACTTTCCTCGAATCCTTCCGACATCCCCTCCCGCCTCTCGATCATCCCATTACTAAAGGAATTTTACGCTTCGGGATGCTGGTGTTTGTTCTCGAGCCGGGTACGAATTGACGATCGAAGTCCATGGTTTCGAGCCTCAGACAGGCAAGATCGTTTCAGATGGAACCGTCCACCGGAGGAAAACCGTGAACACGCCCAGAAGGCTCGCCCCCCTCATGCTTTTGCTTATGGTTTTTACGGCGACTGCGCTTTTTGCGCAGGGCAAGGGTCATGACTCCGAATTGCGGACGGTTCGCGGTACTGTGGTCGACAAGCAGGAAACCCCGGTCGATTCCGCCGTCGTTTATTTGAAGAACGTTCGTACACAGGACATCACAACCCACATTTCCGACAAGGAAGGTCAATTCCGTTTCAGTGGCCTCGATTTGAACGCAGACTACGAGATTCATGCGGAACACGAAGGCTGGGCCTCAGCCACCCGTTCAATTTCGAACTTCGACAACCGGAAGGAATTCGTCCTCACGCTGAAACTTGACCGCAAGAAGAGCGACAAATAGCCAGCCATAATCCTTTTGTGCAATCTCCTTGCGTTCTAACGCCCGAAAATGCACTTTTCTCGGGACTCTGATAGCATGTGAATGCCCACCTTTGGTTTCGAGGAGGTCTCCTAATGGCCATTCAATTCACATTGAACGGAAAACCTCAAACGGTAAACGTCAATCCCAATATGCCGCTGCTATGGGTCTTGCGCGACACGCTGGGGATGACGGGCACGAAATTCGGTTGCGGCATGGCGCTGTGCGGCGCTTGCACCGTACACATCGATGGGGAAGCCACGCGCTCCTGCATCACGCCGATTTCGAGCGTCACCGGAAAGAAAATCACCACGATTGAGGGCCTCTCGCCCGATCGCAGCCATCCAGTCCAAAGGGCGTGGATCGAGTTTGATGTGCCGCAGTGCGGCTACTGCCAGTCGGGACAGATCATGTCCGCCGCGGCCCTTCTGGCAAAGAAGGCGCAGCCGAGCGACGCAGAGATTGATGACGCCATGAACGGCAATATCTGCCGTTGCGGCACCTATCAGAGGATTCGACAGGCGATCCACCGCGCCGCGCAGTTGCAAGCCGCTCCGTCCAAGGCTGCGAAGTTGGGCGCGGGGGAGAACACGGACCAAGTGTTCGCCACGGAAACCGCGGAAGTAAGGAGTGCGGCATGAGCGCCGGCACCATCACCAGAGTGGATCGCCGCAACTTCCTCAAGACCGGAGTGGCGGGGGCGACTGGCCTGGTGATTGGATTCTATCTTCCCGGACGCTTTGATGCCCTCAGAGCGTCGCCCGTGGGCACGGAATCGCCGGCGGTGTTGAATGCCTGGATGCGCATTGGCACCGACGACCGTGTAACCATCGTGATCGACAAGTCGGAAATGGGCCAGGGGATTCAGACGGCGCTATGCATGATCGCGGCCGAAGAGCTCGAGTGTGATTGGAAGAAAATTCGTACCGAATTCGCTCCCGCAGCCAAGGAATATTTCAATCCCGCATTCGGGATGCAGGGCACGGGCGGCAGCTCGAGCGTGCGCTCGTCGTGGGACCCCATGCGCAAAGCTGGTGCAGCCGCGCGGGAAATGCTTGTCGAAGCCGCTGCGCAGAAGTGGGGCGTTGATAAGTCAAGCTGCCGAGCGGAAAACGGCGTGGTTGTGCACGAAGCTACGAAACGCAAGCTGACGTACGGCAGCCTGGCCGAAGCCGCCGCAAAACTCCCCGTCCCCGCGGACGTACCGCTCAAGGACCCGAAGCACTACCACATCATTGGGAAATCAACCAAGCGGCTGGACACTCCGGACAAGGTGAATGGACGGGCTGAGTTTGGGATCGATGTACGGCGGCCGGGAATGCTCTACGCGGTTGTGGCGCGCTGCCCGGTGTTTGGCGGAAAAGTCGCCAGCTTTGATGCGACGAAGGCAAAAGCAGTGCCAGGCGTCAAGAACGTGGTCCAGATTTCGAGTGGTATCGCCGTGGTTGCCGATAGCACTTGGACGGCGATGCAGGGGCGGCGTGCGCTCGAGGTGAAGTGGGACGAGGGAGCGAACGCAAACGTCAGCAGTGACAGTATCAGCAAACTCTTTGCGGAGCGAGCGGCGCAATCCGGCGTGGAGGCGCGTAAAGAAGGCGACGCGGCGGCGGCGCTTGCGGGCGCAGCAAAAAAGATCGAGGCGGTGTACGAGGTTCCCTTCCTGGCGCACGCCACGATAGAACCACAGAACTGCACCGCGGATGTGCGCGCGGATCGCTGCGATGTCTGGGCGCCGACTCAATTTCAGACGATGTCGCAGGGCGTCGCAGCCAAAATCTGCGGCTTGCAGCCGGAAGACGTATTCGTCCATACGACATTTTTGGGGGGTGGTTTCGGGCGCAAGGCCGGCACCGACTTTATAATCGAAGCGGTTGAAACTTCGAAAGCGATTGGCGCACCGGTGAAAGTGACGTGGTCGCGCGAAGATGATACGCAGCATGATTATTATCGTCCCGCATCGTACGCACGAATGGCCGGCGCACTCGACGCGGACGGCTGGCCTGTTGCCTGGACCACAACGATTGCGTGTCCCTCGATCATGAACCTCTGGTTTCCCGGAAGGATCAAGAACAACCTCGACCCTAGCAGTGTGGAGGGCCTTGACAACCTTCCCTATTCGATTCCCAATATTCTCGTGGATTACCAACTAACGGACACGGCCGTACCCGTGGGATTCTGGCGGTCGGTGGGAAATTCGCAAAACGGTTTCTTCAGCGAAGGTTTTACGGATGAGCTTGCAGCCGCGGGAAAGAAAGATCCGTACGAGTTCCGGCGGCATTTGCTAAACAAGGCTCCGCGCCATTTGGGCGTCCTGGAACTAGCCGCGCAAAAGGCCGGTTGGGATAAGCCACTGCCGGCAGGCAGGTTCCGCGGAATCGCAGTACTCTTTGCGTTTCAGAGCTATTGCGCCCAGGTCGTCGAGATTTCGGTGGACCGGACCGCGCAAACGCTGAAGGTTCACCGCGTCGTTTGCGCCGTGGACGTTGGACGTGTCGTGAATCCGACGAACATCGCGGCCCAAAGCGAAAGCGCGATCGTGTATGGGCTGGCGGCGGCGTTGCACGGCGCGATCACGATTTCGAAAGGCCGCGTCGAGCAGACGAACTTCAATAATTATCCCGTGCTTCGCCTGGACGAAATGCCGGTGATCGAAACGCACATCGTTCCGAGTGAAGAGAAGCCCACGGGTGCAGGCGAGCTTGCTGTGCCGCCAGTTGTCCCGGCTCTATGCGGTGCGATTTTTGCCGCGACAGGAAAGCGCATCCGCCGCCTGCCGATTCGGCCGGAAGATCTGGCCTGATCGCATCGTCAGTGACAGTTTGGATTGTCAGCAAACATTCCACTGACGAGCATGCTGCTCAAGAAATTGCTGCACGCGGAAATTTTCGCCAGCACCTGATCGTTTCGCAACACGTCGGGGTCTACCGTCTTGGTGGCATTCAAGTTCTGCCGTTCCGCAATCACAGTGCTGGCCCAGTTCGAGAGGTTGTCGAACTCATTCCTCAGCAGTTGTAGGGCTTGCTGGTCGTCGGGCGTCGCTGCGGCTACGGCTACGCGTTGAAGATCCGCCTCTATGCGGTCGTGATAATCCTGAGGCCACGTGCCGGTGAAGGGCGCGTTGTAACTGCGCATGGTTCCGATGGCCCCCCTCCACTCCCGCATTTCGGCCAGTAGGGCGATGGCCTCTCGCGCAAATTCCCTTGAAATCCCCTCTGGTGGCGGCGGTGGGGAGGGCGGAGCGCCGGAAGTCGCGAGGGGTATCGTCAGCACGATCCGATCGGGCTGGACGGCGATGACTCCGTTCGTGACCTGTGCCAGAGTCTCGACATCCACATAGGAGCGTCCACCGATCTGGACGACGGGTGAGTCCATTGTTTTGCCGTTCACTTCCAATACTTTATCTGGTCCTCGCTGTGCCCACAGCACGCCTACAAGCGACAAGACGAAGCCAATCAATACGAGGTATTTAAGATTGCGGGGCCGATTCATGATACTCACCTCGATTCAACTGTGTCGTGGCCGGGGCAGGTAACTAGGGTACTGCGATGTTGCGCCGACTGCCAGAGACGCTTTCATGGCTTGCGGAAAAAGAGTTTGTCCGTCATGCCGTCATTCCGTCCGAACGAAGTGAGGAATCTCTCTGGGTTCGAATGCCAGAAAAAGAAGATTCCTCGGCACGCAGCGTGCCTCGGTTCACCGAGAACGTTCTCCGTGAACGGAATGACCACGTTCGGTTTTTTTCACAAACTGTTCAGCTGGTGGTACGACGCGATCGGGTTCAACTGGGAACCGGTAGGCCATCGGGAAGCGCCGTGCCAGCCATAAATTCCCGGCGAATTGCTTCGGTGTGCTCGCCGAGTGCCGGAACAGCCTTGCGCTGCGTCACGCTTGTGCGCGGGATGGCGCGACGCGGCAATTGAACTGGCCCCGTCGGCGTGTCCGCTTCGGCCATGGACAGCGCTGGGTGATGCAGGACCTCTTCCAAAGTGCGAATGAGTCCGAAAGCCACTTGAGCTTGCCGTAAACGGGCGATGAATTCTTCCTTGTTGATGGGCGCGAGTGCCTTGCGAATGAATTCATCAAGGGTTTCCCGGTGACGCACGCGATCCGGATTGGTGGAAAGGCAGCGGATGCCGGCAATTTCCGGAGATTGCAGAACCGTGGTGCAAAAACGCACCCATTCATCATCATTTTGCACGGAAATCATTATGGGTTGCCCATCACCGGCCGCATAGGGGCCATACGGAGCGATGGAACCGTGATTCAGGCCAGTACGCTCGGCGACTTGACCCGCGTATTGCTGAAAGAGAATGGGAACGGACATCCAGTCTGCAGCAGATTCAAAAAGCGAAACGGAAACGTGCCGTCCCCGGCCGGTTCGATGGCGTTCCAGGAGGGCTTCGAGAATCCCCATGTACGCGTGCACTCCCGCGCTGATATCGCAAATGGAAATGCCCACTTTCGCCGGTCCGCTGGAATTGCCGGTGACGGCAAAAATGCCTACCTCGCCTTGGATTAAATTGTCGTACGCGCGCATCGTGGCATAGTCATTGTTTTCGCCATAGCCACTGATCGCGCAGGTGATCAAACGCGGATTTTTGTCCCGGATAGCCGCAAGATTGACCCCCGAGCGTTCGATCGCACCGGGAGCAAGATTGTGAATGAACACGTCCGCGCGGCGGAGCATCGCGCGCAGGAGTTGCATGTCGGCGGACTGCCTGAAATCCAGTACCGCGGATTCCTTGCCCTGATTGAGCCAGACGAAATAGGTGCTCTCACCGTGCGCGGAGGCATCATAGCGACGGGCGAAATCGCCCGCCGGAGGTTTTTCAACCTTGATCACGCGAGCGCCCGCCTCCGCGAGGCGCGACGTGGCATAGGGAGCAGCCACAGCCTGCTCGATCGAGACGACGAGGAGACCGGACAGCGCGGCGGCAGAGTCGTTGTCTTGGCCGCCGGAATTTCGAGGATCAGCGACACTTCCCATTCAAAAATGCACCTGCCACGCAAGCCACATTCAAAGAGGTTTTCCGCGGCCGTACGTTCAAACTTTGCGCAAACCCGCCGCTTCGTATCGCGTTACCGGCGGCGGCACTTCCCGGCTTACGACAACGTCAATGATTGCGGGCTTGCCTGATTCTTCGGCCCGGCGCAGCGCTGGGATGAATTGCTCGGGAGACGTGACTCGCTCTCCGTGGGCGCCAAAGGCGCGTGCCACGTCGCCAAACGGCACGTCGAGAAACTCACTCGCTTCCGGGCACATTTCTTCGTGCACATATTTTTGCACGTGATACTCGAAAGCCAGCGAGCAATTATTCAGGACGATCTGAACGACAGGGGTTTTGATCCGCAGCGCCGTTTCGAGATCCGCAATGTGATAGCCGATGCCGCCGTCGCCGGTAAGTCCGAAGACTCGGCGCTGGTTGCCCACAGCGAGCTTCGCACCGAAGGCGGCAGGGAAGGCCCAGCCAAGCGAGCCTGCGGCGCGCAGAATCTTACGCCCGGCCTGTTTTTGCTGCAGTACGGTTACTGCCCAGGCCGCCATGTACCCCGTGTCGGCCACGAGCAGGTCATCGGCGCCGATATGCTGATTGAGAAGGCGCATCAGATGATAGGGATTCAGGCGTCCCTCATACAAGGGATCGCGCGAGACGCGCTCAAGATCTTCAAGCCAACTGGCAACCGATCCTTGCACTTGCTTGGTCCAGCCTGCCCAGTGGCTGCTGTTTACGTGCGCGGCCACAGCCGCCTCGCGCAACATTGTAAGCGCCGCGCGCGAATCGGCGACGATGGAGAGCTCTTCGCGATAGGTCCGGCCAAGAGAATTTGGATCGAGATCGATGTGTACGATGCGCGTTCCTTTGCGCGGATACTTGAAGACATCCGTACCCATCGAACTCAGCTTCGTTCCGACGGCGAGGCAGAAATCCGCGGCGGCGAGCGTATCGTTGGCGACCTTGCGCGAATAGCGGCCGCAAGCGCCGACCGAGAGCGGGTGAGAATCGGCGATGCTCCCCTTGCCCGCCATCGTAGTCACGACGGGAATGTTCAACGCTTCGGCGAGCGCGGTGAGCTCTGCCCACGCTTCCGAGAGAATGACGCCACCGCCGGCGATCAACACAGGTTTCTCGGCGCTAGCGAGGAGCGCGATCGCTCGCTCCACATCCTGCGCAATCGGAGCCACTCGGAGCGCCGGAGTTTTCATAAAAGCTGGCTCCGCGAAAATGTCGGGCGCCGTGGCGAGGCGTTTGTTGAACCAATCTGCTGGTATGCCGAGATAGACAGGTCCAGGCACGCCACTGACTGCTGCCCGAACCGCCGTGCGGAGAACGTCGGCGATACGCTCCGGCTGGGGCAGGTCGCCCGCCCACTTCGTAATCGCGGGGAACATGGAGGTCTGCTCCAATTCCTGGTACTCATAGCGATGCCGCGTGCTTGTGTTCGTCGTGCCGCTTATGGCGATGACCGGGCTCGAGGCCCAGTACGCGTCGATAATGGAAGCTGGCAAATATGTGGCGCCAGGACCGAATTGCACGATGCCAAACGTCGGCTTGCCGGTCACGCGCGCGTAGGCATCGGCCATGGCGAAAGCCGAGCGCTCACTGCGCCCGAGCACCACGTGAACGCCTTCATGGTTCTGCAGATCGATCAAGGGATTTTGCGGCGCGCCGGTTAGCGTGAAAACGTATTCGGCGCCGTAGGCGCGCACCAATTTTGCAAGCGCTTGCGATACCGTTAGTGCGTTTCCCGAATCTCCCGCAGGTGTGGTCGTCACAGTCTCATCCTTTTGCATTGCGGTTGGTTTGCATTTCCATTTACCTATCTGAAGCTTCCCGAGGATGCAATACGCAGGGAAGGCGGAATTAAATTTTCACGAATCACGGGTCGCGAGCCACGGGTCACGAATCACCAGTCACAAGTCACCGGTCACTACTTAATCGCCAGCGGATTCACCGGCGACGCGACCGCGCCGGTCACGGGCAACGCCGGCGCCACGAACATGAACTCATAGCGCTTATCCTCGGCGCAATCCTTGGCGAGTTCCTTGAGGAAAAATATCTCGCCCACCGTGAGGCCCATAATCGGTATGGATATCCAGTGCCAGGGCTGATTGGCTTCATCGGTCTCGTTGGGCCGTACTTCGGCGCCCCAAGTGTCGGTGGCGATGGCTGCTACCTGTTTCGCTTGCAGCCAATCGAGCGTTTCGAATGCGAGGCCTGGCGCGTCGCCTCCCGAATAGCCGTCCCATGTATTCGCGGAGAGCATCGCCTCCATTTGCCCGGTTCGAACGATGAGGTAGTCGCCGCGCCGGACGTGAACGTCAAAATGACGCTCCGCCCTGTCGAGCATTTCGTTCGTGATCGCGAAGGCGTCCGGCAGATGTTCCATTCCCAGCATGCGGGGTATGTCCAGCAGCACGCCACGACCCACCATTCTCTCGCTGGTTTTCTCGATGCCGCATTTCTGCGCGCCCGCCGAAGTTACCATCCGGCAGTCATAGCCATTCCACATGTTGTCGCCGTAAAAGATATGGCCGAGGCCGTCCCACTGCGTGCCGCACTGCGTGGGCATCATGATGACGTCATCGGAGCTGCGAATCTTTCGGCTGTCGAGCACGCCCGAATAGGCGTCCGTCCCGGTGCGCATCATCAAGTGGACCGGATTAAAGCGCCCTAGCGACGGATACTTGGTTTTTCCGCCCTGCGGGCCGCGATGGTCGTAAGGGAGCGCCAGCGAAATCACTTTGCCTTTGCGCACCAGCTGTGCCGCTCCAACGATATCTTCCGGACGCGTGTAATTGAGCGTGCCAATTTCGTCGTCAGCGCCCCACTTTCCCCAATTTTTCAGCCGCCCCGCCGCCGCCCGGATGTCGTCCATCGTGAGCTTGCGCACAGATTGTCCTGCTCCCGCCATCCCTTCCTCCTCGTTCTTCGACGCCGACTGGGCGCACCCTTGCAGCCGGACATTGTACTGAAATCGCCGCTAAAGTGCCTGCGGTTTCCCGCTCAAAATTTAAGGTGCAGTACGCTGCACAACTTCGGGGCGCCTTTCACCGATTTTCGTTGCTTGTTCGAAGGCATAGCCGAGTTGCAGCACACCCAGGTCGTCATTGTGACGTCCAACGATCTGGATTCCAATCGGCAGGCCGCTATCGGAAAACGCGCAGGGTACGGAGAGGGCGGGGTTTCCTACAATCGAGATGTAATAGGTCGATTTCATCCAGGCGATATAATTCTCCATTTGCACGCCTGCAATTTCGGTGGGGTATTTCGTATTGACGTCAAACGGCAACACCTGATTCACCGGAAGGACGAGGAACTCGTACTCCTCCATGAACTCGCGCATCCGCTGATACAAAGCTGTCCGCTTCGCCTCAATCCGTGACAAATAGGGACCGGTCAGCTTGCGGCCTTCCTCCACATGCCAGTGGGCGTAGGCATTAATCTTATCGGGGTGAGTGTCGACCAGCTCGCCGAGTTGAAGCTCGAAGGCCCAGTGGCGCCACGCCAGGAAGCATTCGTTCGCGTCGCGCATGTCCGGTTCGGCTTCTTCCACGATGCATCCCAGGGACTCAAAATATTTTTGCTGGGCATGGAAGGCCGTCTTTACCGCAGGTTCCCACGGCAATCCAAAGTCCTTGATCATCGCCACGCGGACGCCTTTGAAGTTGCGCTCGCCTAGCGGTTGCAGGAACTGGCTGCCAGATTGTTCGATGGAAATCGGGGACCGCCGGTCGAAACCTGCGAGTACGCCGAGTAATAAAGCACAGTCCGTGACGTTGCGCGCCATGGGTCCCGAAACGCCCAGTGTCGACCAGCCTAGTTGCGTCGATAGGCCGTTTGGCACTCGCCCGGGAGAAGGACGTATTCCGACCACATTGCAGAAGTTCGCCGGGTTGCGAAGCGAGCCGCCAATATCAGTCCCACTCGCGATCGGCGCCATGCCGCAGGCCAGCGCAACGGCTCCCCCGCCCGTGCTGCCGCCGCAAGTCTTCGTACCATCGTAGGGATTCAAGGTCGCGCCAAACACAGGATTGAATGTGTGCGATCCCATTCCAAATTCAGGAGTGTTGGTTTTGCCAAGAACAATGGTTCCGGCATTCTTCATTCGCTCCACAACCAGGGCGTCGTGGTCCGGGACATAATCTCGATAAAGTGGCGACCCATATGTCGTCCGAATGCCCATTGTTTCCGTGAGGTCCTTCACGCCCACGGGCAGACCGTGCAACGGTCCACACGATTTGCTCTTCGCGATGAAGTCATCCGCCGCGCGTGCCTGCGCCATCAATTCGTCTTCGTGCACCAGCGTAACGATGGCGTTCACTTTTGGGTTCACCCGCTCGATCTGACGCAGGTGAGCTTCCATCACTTCGCGGGCGGACAGCCGTTTCTCACGGATCATTACCGCGAGATCAGTGGCCCGCATGAAGCAGATTTCGCTGTGCGGATCGGGGCGAGTCTCGGAGACGGGTTGAACGGACCCGAGGTCGCGCCGCGTAGCTAGATTGCGTTCCATTTTCGGCGACGATGGTAACATTCCAGCGGCTCAAGCGAAACGGCAGGACTTTGATGGATGCACCCGCGCGCGAGACGCCTCCCGAGTGCTTTTTCGGGGGCTCGACGCTACTTGCTATCCGGTAGCGTGAAAACGTACAACGCGTTGCCGGTTTGCGGAGGGTGGATGTCGGGTAGGATCGTTCGAGGGACGTTCCTGGGGCTGCCGCCGCCGAGCCCTGTGGTGACGGCGACATATTGTTTCCCGCCGATGCTGAATGTTACGGGGAAGCCTTGCACCGAGGTGCCGAGCCGCATCTGCCAGAGGGTTTTGCCGGTGTTCACATCGACGGCGCGGAAGTAGCGGTTGAGGTCGCCGACGAACGCGATGCCTCCGTTCGTTGAAAGCACGGCGGTCAGAAACGAGGGCCGCTGCTGCCAGCTCCAGACTTCCTTCATCGTTTTGACGTCGAAAGCGGCGAGTTTTCCCACGTTACCGTCGGTGCCGGGCATTTCGTAAAACTTC
>Ga0210400_10005446_pt1 | contig 10813 bp, 1 predicted proteins | sample IncBWH26MmetaG_FD_155456 | JGI IMG/M metagenome (GOLD analysis project Ga0210400, IMG submission 155456) | Forest soil microbial communities from Barre Woods Harvard Forest LTER site, Petersham, Massachusetts, United States - Inc-BW-H-26-M | ecosystem: Environmental > Terrestrial > Soil >... | reverse complement strand
CCTTTTGAGGCAGTGTTGCAGGAATTGGGATTGGAACACGATCCTCCGCGAAGACCTCTTTTTCAGTCCTGGTTTGTTTTCCAGGTAGTGCCGCCGCAGCGGCGGATGTTCGCAGATATCGAGTTTGCCTCGATCCAACTGGACTACGAACTCTCCCGCTACGATGTAAAGCTCAATATCTTTGCCGGGACAAGTTCAATCAAGTGTTCTTTCGAATACAACACCAGCCTCTTTGCTTCAGAAACAATGGAGGGCATTTGCCGCTGGTATCAGTTGGCCCTCCAGAGGGTCGTGCAGCAGCCTGAAATCAGGTGCGACCAACTCTCAAGCTGGCTGCGGCAATCCGGTTCCGCTGCCGCTCTTTAAGAACATTTCCTGCATGGCTATAGCCCGGAGCCTCGAATACTGCAGCGGGGTGGACATCCAGAAAAGTGCACTGGACAAGCCAAAGGAGAAGCCCTTTTTGTACATCCCCTTTTATAAGACAACTGAAACCATAGCCTGTTACCCGACTGGTTTTGGGCTACAGCTTTGCCTTGATCGCTCTTAGTCATAAATTTCAAAAAATTACATCGACAACTCAATACCTCCGAGGACGCCCACATGCAAACGCGCCTGCAAGACTCCCGTATAGCACTCAAAGACCCTGCTCTGATTAAACGCAAGACTATCCAAGTGCTGGAGATGGATTCAGTGCGCCTGGGTGAAATCAAACCTGGTCAGAGCCTACCTCTTGTAATCGAGCCGTTAAAACATGATAAGGAGCTTGCTACCTGGATTGAGAGCCATCGTGCGTGGATCAATGAGCGACTGCGCGAACGGGGCGGGATTCTGTTTCGCAGTTTTCCTGTAAGTAATCTCGAAGAGTTTGAAAGGACAGCACTGGCGTTGTCCGGTGAGATGGCTGAGTACGTTTACAGGTCCACTCCACGCACCAGGGTCCAGAACCGGATTTATACATCCACAGAGTATCCGCCCGATCAGACAATACCCATGCACAACGAAAATTCCTACGCTGCTGTATGGCCTATGAAGATCTGGTTTTTCTGCGAAAAGGCGGCCGCGCAGGGGGGGCAAACCCCGATAGCCGACAGCCGTCTGGTCTACCGCCGCATGGATTCCGAAGTACGGGACAGGTTCGCAGAAAAAAAAGTGATGTACATAAGAAATTACAGCAACGACATCGATCTGCCATGGCAGACGGTGTTCCAAACCGAAAAGAAGGCCGAAGTCGAGGCTTATTGCCGCGAAGCTTCCATTAGGTGGCAATGGATCGATGATACGCGTCTGCGCACCTGGCAGATCAGAGAGGCTATTGCGACCCATCCGCAAACCGGAGACGTGGTGTGGTTCAACCAGGCGCACCTGTTCCACTTGAGCAGCCTGGAATCAGACGTACAGAAATCATTAATTGAGACCTGTGGCGAGGAATTCCTGCCACGCCAGACCAGGTATGGAGACGGTACTCCTATCGAAGATGAAGCCCTGCAAGAAGTGCGGCGGGCCTATGCCGAGTCTACGGTGGAATTCAACTGGCAGCCAGGAGACCTGTTGCTGCTCGACAACATGCTTACAGCGCATGGACGCCGGCCGTTTGGTGGCGCCAGAAGAATCCTTGTAGCTATGGCGGAGCCTGTTCAGGAGTAAAGATCGAATGTCAGGGGATGCAACCATAAGCGCGACAAAAGAACACGCTGAACGCTTGAAAAACCTCTCGCCTGCAAAACGGGCGGCCTTATTCAAGCTGCTTCAGCAGGAGCGCGCGCGGACTGCGCAGCAGAATGCTCCGCAACGGCAGGAGAACGCCGGACCGGCCCCGCTTTCGTTTGCGCAGCAGCGATTGTGGTTCTTGAACCGCCTTGCTCCCGGCGCTGAGTACAACCTTCCCGCCAGCGTACGATTGAAAGGAGATCTCGAGCGTGAGGCGCTGGAATGGAGCCTAAACCAGATTGTTGAACGGCATGAGATTTTGCGGACGGTCTTCCGTGAAGAGAACGGCGTTCCCTACCAGATCTCTTCGGCTGATATCGCCAGCATCCATGTGGAATTTCAAGACCTAAGTGAGCTGAGCGCGGGTGAGCGCGAGCGCGCAATCACGCACCGGCAGACCATTGAGGCGGAGTACAGGTTTGACCTCGAGAAGGGTCCGCTTTGGCGAGTCCGCCTGCTGCGGCTCAACAGCTCCGAACACCTGCTTCTGCTGACCATGCACCACATCATCAGCGATGAATGGTCCATGGAAGTGCTGGTGCGGGAAATGGCGGAGCTGTACAACGCGCGGCAGGAGGGACGAGAGCCGTTGCTGGAGCCGCTGCCCATCCAGTATTCCGATTATGCGCGGTGGCAGCGTGAATGGATGCAGGGACAAGCTCTGCAATCAGAGCTGTCCTATTGGCACAACCAACTTCATGGCGCGCCGACATTGCTGGCGCTGCCTACTGATTATCCCAGGCCGGCGATCGCAAACCACAAAGGAACAGTGTATTCGTTCACTCTGCCGGGCGAGCTTTCAAGAAAGTTGAAAGAGCTGAGCAGACAGGAAGATGTCACGCTGTTCATGCTGTTGCTGGCGGCTTTTAAAGTGTTCCTGGCGAGATATTCAGGACAGAAGGACATATGCGTGGGAACTTCGGTTTCACACCGGACCGATGCGCAAACGCAGAACCTGATCGGCTTTTTCGTGAACATGCTGGTGATGCGCACCGATCTAAGTGGAAACCCGGCATTCAGGACTTTCCTACAGCACGTGAAGGAAGTAGCGCTTTCAGCATACGCGCACCAGAGCCTGCCGTTTGAATCTCTGGTTGAGGCGCTGCGACCGGAAAGAAAACTCAGCCACACTCCGTTATTCCAGGTGGAGTTTGCGCTGCAAAATCTGGCGGCGAGCCCGGAGCAGAAGATCGGTCATTTGGAAATCGAAAATGCGCCCGGTTTCAAAACTACTTCAAAATTTGACCTGACCCTGCGGTTCGCGGAGTCCCCGGATTGGATCATTGGCTTCATTGAGTACAGGACAAACTTGTTTAAAGAAGCCACGATCATTCGCATGAGCCAGCAACTCCAGACTTTGCTGGCGGGGATAGCAGAAGGGCCGGAGAAGCTTGTGAGGGAGTTGGGGTGGCTGAGCGCTGAGGAGCGCGAGCAGGTCATAAGCCGGTGGCAAGGGGAGGAGGTCAAGTATGAAGGAGCAGAGGATCTGGCCAGCCTGTTTGAGGAGCAGGTGGAGCGGAGGCGGGAAGGGATCGCAGTGGTGGATGAAGGGCAGCGGTGGAGCTATGGAGAGTTGAACCGGCGGGCCAACCAGTTGGGACATTACCTGCAGAGGCTGGGAGTAGGAGCGGAAGTGGTGGTGGGCATAGCGATGGAACGGAGTGCGGAGTTGATGCAGGGTTTGCTGGGCATACTGAAGGCGGGGGGAGCGTATCTGCCGCTGGAGTTGGAGCATCCGGGAGAGCGGCTGAAGTACATGCTGGAGAGCGCGGGAGCGGAAGTGGTAGTGACGCGTGCAGCGGAGCGGAAGCGGCTGGAAGAGTTGGGAGTGCTGGAAGGACGGCGGGTGGTGAGCCTGGAAGAAGAAGGGGAGCAGATCGAGAGGGAGAGCGAGGAGGGAGTGAAGCGGGAGGTAAGTGGGGAGAATGCGGCGTATGTGATCTACACGTCAGGATCGACGGGGAAGCCGAAAGGGGTGGTGAACACGCAGAAGGGGATACGCAACCGGTTGTTGTGGATGCAGCAGGAGTACGGGCTGGGGGAAGACGATTGTGTGCTGCAGAAGACGCCGTACGGGTTTGACGTGTCGGTGTGGGAGTTTTTCTGGGGGTTGATGGTGGGAGCGCGGGTGGTGATGGCGCGGGCGGGAGGACAGCGGGAGAGCCGGTACCTGGCGGAGGTGATCGAGCGGGAGGAGGTGACGACGGTGCATTTTGTGCCGTCGATGCTGCAGGCGTTTGTGCAGGAGGAAGGGGTGGAGGAGAAGAGTGGAAGCCTGAGGCGGGTGATCAGCAGTGGGGAGGCGTTGCGGGTGGAACTGGCGCGGAGGGCGGCGGAGCGGCTGGGGTGCGGGGTGCACAATCTGTATGGGCCGACGGAAGCGGCGGTGGACGTGACGAGTTGGGAGTGCGGAGCGGTGGGGGAGGAAGGAGTATGGGAGCCGATCGGGCGACCGATAGGGAATCTGCAGTTGTATGTGCTGGACCAGGAGATGGAAGCTGTGCCTGTGGGAGTGGAAGGAGAGTTGTACATCGGGGGAGTGGGATTGGCGCGTGGGTATGCGGGACGAGCGGAATTGACGGCAGAGCGGTTTGTGCCGAACCCGCTGGCGGGTAAAGGAAGGGAAGAAGGAAGGGAAGAAGGAAGGGAAGAAGGAAGAGGAAGAGGAAGAGCGGGTGAGGCAGGAGAGCGGATTTACAAGACGGGAGACCGGGCGAGATGGAATGCGGGCGGGTGGCTGGAGTACCTGGGCCGTCGCGATGACCAGGTGAAGGTGCGGGGACTGAGGATCGAGCTGGGAGAGATCGAGGCGAGTCTATTGCGGCAGTCTGGGGTGCAGGAAGCGGTGGTGGTGGCGCAGGAGGTGGAAGGAGGCCAAGGGGAGAGGCGGCTGGTGGGGTATGTGGTGAAGAGCGAAGGATGTGAGCTTGGAGTGCAGCAGTTGCGGGAAGGGCTGAGGCGGGAGCTGCCGGAATACATGGTGCCGGCGGTGATGGTGGAGCTGAAGCAGATGCCGGTGACGGGGAACGGGAAGGTAGACCGCAAGGCGCTGCCGCGACCGGAAGGGGAGCAGATTCGAGGTGGTCAGGAGTATGTAGAGCCAGGGACGGTGGTGGAGGAGGTGCTGGCGGGATTATGGGCTGATGTGCTGAAGCTGGAGCGCGTAGGCATACAGGACAACTTCTTTGCCATCGGCGGTGATTCAATTCTGAGCCTTCGCTTGATCGCGAAAGCACGCCAGCGGGGGCTGCACTTCACGTTGAATCAACTGTTCCAGCATCAGACGATCCAGCAGCTAGCGCCTTTTGTCAATGACGTGCCAGCGGTTGATTTACCGCCGATCAAAGAGTTTGAGCTGATCACGACGGAAGACAGACTACGTCTGCCGGAAGGAATTGTGGATGCCTACCCGCTAACCCGGCTGCAGGCCGGCATGTTGTACCACTCCGAGATCAACCCGGAAATTTACTACAACATGTATACCCGCCGCGTCCGTGGCGACATCAATGAAGAAGCATTAAAAACGAGCCTAGAAGAAGTCATCGAGCAGCATCCCGTGCTTCGCACTTCCTTTGACATGAGTTACTACAGCGAGCCGCTGCAGCTTGTCCATGCAAAGGTCCGGCTGCCACTGACAGTGAACCGACTGCACGGTACTGAGGAAGAACGGCATCGTCAACTCGAAGAAATCCTGCTCAATGAATCGAAGAAGAAATTTGATCCCAGCTGGGCGCCACTCTTCAGCGTGAGGGTGGATTACATCAGCGACAGTTCCTTCCAGCTTACGATGACAGAACACCATGCCATTCTCGACGGATGGAGCGTGGCTTCCTTTTTTACAGAATGGTTTGAGCGCTACTGGGCGCGGGTAACCGGGAAGAAATATGAAGTAGAAGTAAAGGTTGAGGGCAATCCGTTCCGCGACTATGTAGCTCTGGAACGGCAGGCTTTGCGCGCGGGCGAACAGGAAGAATTCTGGAAGAACCACATGGCTGAAGCTGAATTTACCAGCTTGCCGGCCAGACTGGAAGGCAAAGAGGCACAAAACGAGGTTGCCGTGTATATTGCGCCGGAAGTTTCCTTCGGATTGAAGCGCACAGCCAGATTAGGCAATCTTCCGCTTAAAAGCGTGCTGATGGCCACACACCTGCGCGTAATGAGCTTTCTCGGCGGAAGAAACCAGGTCCTTACCGGCATGGTGACGCATGGACGCCAGGGGAACGAGCGCGCACTGGGAATGTTTTTGAATACCGTGCCATTCCGAATCGTGCTGGAAGGCGGTACATGGGTGGAGCTGGCGCAGGCAGTGTCCCGGCTGGAATCTGAGTTGTTCGCTTATCGTTACTATCCAATGGCCGAGCTTCAGCGGAAGCTAGACCAGGGGGATCTGTTTGAGGCGATATTCAATTTCAACTATTTTCACGTGTACAAAGAGATCGATGGCGCAGGCCAGTGGCAACTGGAAGAGACCCGGAGTTCCACGCCCAACAACATGCCATTTTCGGCCAGCTTCGCCCTGGACGGAGAAGGCGAAGTCCGGCTGGAGATCAGGGCGGGCCCAGGCCGGTTCAGCGCTGCCCAGCTGCAGCAAATCGCCGGATATTACCAGCATGCCCTGATCGCAGCGGCCATCGCGCCTGAAGCGCGTTACGATCAGGCGGTCCTTTTCAGCAAGGCCGAGCAGGACGAAATCCTGGTGGTCTGGAACCAGACATCCGCATCCTATCCAAATCTCTGCGCGCATGAAGCTTTTGAAAAACAGGCGAGAAAGACCCCGAGCGCCAAGGCCTTGTCGGGACCGGGAAGCCAGTTTACTTACGCCGAGCTAAATCAGATAGCGAACCAACTGGCGCGTCATCTGAGAGGTATGGGAATAGGGCCGGAAGTCCGCGTCGGAATATGCATGGAGCGCAGCGAAAAGATGGTGATCGCTCTCCTTGCAGTGCTGAAGGCGGGCGGCGCGTATGTTCCTCTGGATCCAAGTTATCCTGAAGAACGCCTGCAGTACATGGCAGAAGATGCCGCAATCCCCATCCTGCTGACTGACAGCAAATCTACTGTGACCGGCCTTAGCAGCACGGCCAGAGTTGTTACTCTCGATGATGAATGGGAAACCATCAGAAGCTACGAAACCGACAATCTGACTAAACTCAACTCCGTCGGCAACCTGGCATACGTGCTTTACACCTCCGGTTCTACAGGACAGCCAAAGGGCGTAGCTATTGAGCACCGGCAGATCGTGAACTACTCTTACGCCCTCCTGGATCGCACTGGGCTGGCGGCGTGCAGCTTCGCGCTGGTGCAGCCTCTGGCAGTGGATTCATCATTGACAGCTTTGTATCCACCTCTGTTCAGCGGCGGGTGGGTGTTTATAGTTCCGCGCGAATGGAGCCTGGATTCGACGCGCATGACAGAGTTTTTCCGGGTCCATGAAGTTGGCGGACTGAAAATCGCTCCTTCTCATCTGGCTGCGCTGCATGGAAATGATGCCTCCCAGGTAGCCTCGATTATGCCTCGTGAGGCGTTAATCATCGGCGGGGAAGGCTCACGATTCGGGTGGGCGCGCAACCTGCAGGAGATTGCGCCCGAATGCACGATCTTCAATCACTATGGCCCAACCGAAACCACAGTGGGCGTGCTCACATACCGGTTAGGTCCTGCGTCTGCTGCTCCTCCCTCAGGCACGACGCCGTTGGGAAAGCCTCTGCCGAACACGCGAATCTACATTCTTGACGATTACATGGAGCCAGTGCCTGCGGGTGTGGCAGGGGAACTGTATATCGGGGGAGAAAACGTGGCCAGAGGATATCTGGACCGCCCTGCGCTCACGGCCGACAGATTTGTTCCTGATCCGTTCCACACGCAAACGCCCGGAGGAAGGTTGTATAAAACCGGAGACCGCGCGCGATATCTGGCCGATGGCAACGTGGAGTTTCTTGGACGCTTCGACAACCAGGTCAAGCTTCGTGGATTCAGAATCGAGCCGGCAGAAATCGAGACTGTACTTCTTCGGCAATCCTCAATATCGCAGGCAGTGGTGGTTATCCAGGGCAAAGGAGAGCAGCAGCGCCTTGTTGCTTACTTGGTCCCGAAGCCCGGAGCGAGGCTGAATTTTCGCGAACTGCGGAACGACGCGCAGAAGCACTTGCCTCACTTCATGGTCCCCACCGACTTCGTTGGCCTGGACGAGTTGCCGCGTACCTCCCATGGGAAGCTGGACCGGAAAAGATTGCCGGAGCTGGAGACAAAAGTTGAGCAAGAGATATATGTTGCGCCTCGCAGTGAAGCAGAGAAGACGCTGGCGGAAATCTGGAGCACGCTGTTTGCGGTAGAGAAAGTAGGCATAGACACTAACTTTTTTGAATTGGGCGGAGACTCAATCCTGAGCATCCAGATGGTTGCACGCGCGCGGGCGGCCGGGTTGCAGTTGAATCCGCGGCAAATTTTCGAGCGGCAGACTATTGCGGAACTCGCCGCCGTGATCGGCGCCGATGCAGCAATCAAGGCAGACCAGGGCCTGATCTCCGGCAGGGTCCCACTTACGCCCATACAGGCGGCTTTCTTTGATCGGAGACTGGCGCGTCCAGATCACTACAACCAGGGAGTTTTGCTGCGGCTCCATGAGAAAACTGAATCTGTTTTGCTGCAGAAGGCCATAGCAGAGGTCATCCGTCACCACGATGTACTGCGAAGCAGATATATACGCACGGCGCATGGTTGGGAACAGTGGTGTGAACAGGCGGTTCTGGATGTTTACGAGCATAAAGACCTGTCTTCACTGGGCTCGTCTCGCCAGCAGACTGAAATCGAACGGGATGCGGATCGCGTTCAAAGTTCCCTGCATTTAGCCACAGGACGAGTCATACGCGCGGTGGAGTATCAACTCGGTGCAGATCGGGGCAGGCGCCTGCTTCTGGTGGCCCACCATTTGGTAATCGATGGAGTCTCGTGGCGAATCCTGCTGGAAGATATTGAGTCGGCATACGACCAGCTCGGGAACGGAAAGCCTGTACAACTCGGACCAAAAACTACATCTTTTAGGGATTGGGCGGAGCGGCTGCAGGAATACAGCAGAAGCGAAGCAGCGCGCCACGAAGTGAGCTATTGGACCAGCCTTCCATATAAGGAAGTCGGGACCATCCCCCAGGACTACGATACAGCAGACGAGAATTCCGCGGCCACGCTCGAGCAGATTACAGTCACGCTGGATGAAGATGCAACGCGAGAGCTGTTGCAGGATATTCCAGGTGTTTACCACACGCACATCAATGATGTGCTCCTCACGGCCCTGGCGCAAACGTGTGCAGAATGGACGGGAAATGACTCTGTCCTTATCGAGCTCGAGGGGCACGGGCGTGAGAACCTGTTTGAGGACATCGATCTATCCCGCACAACAGGATGGTTCACAACGACTTATCCGGTAGTTTTGAAGGTGCCGCCAGGGGAACAATGGAGCGAAGGACGCACGATCAAATCGATTAAAGAACAATTGCGGCAGACGCCAAACCGCGGCTTCCACTATTCACTTCTGCGTTTCCTTTCAGGAGACCAGGAAATTACCCGGCTGCTAAATGAAGCTCCGGTCCCTGAAATCGGCTTTAACTATCTGGGACAATTCGATCAGCTTCTGGCCCCGGCCCAGCTCTTTGCGTCAGCAACGGAGAGTGCGGGCAAGCCGATTGCATCCGAGAATCGCCGCCGCCATGTCATTGAGATAAATGCAATCGTCGTGCAAGGCAAATTGCGGCTCAGTTGGAGCTACAGCTCAAAGCTGCACCGGCAGGAGACGATTGAACGAATTAGCGGCCGGTTCATAAGCAACCTGCGGGGTTTGATCGCGCATTGCCGCTCTGAGCAGGCGGGCGGATATACTCCGTCAGACTTCCCACTGGCCAACATGAATCAGGAAGAACTGGATCGCCATGTGGGCAATGACGGGGAAGTGGCAGAGATTCTTGCTCTTTCTCCCACACAGCAAGGGCTGTTGTTTCATTCCTTGTATGAATCAACATCACAAATTTACTTCAACCAATTAAGTTGCCAGATTGAAGGCAATCTTGACGTGGCGGCATTCCGCCGTGCCTGGGAAGAGGTGGTTTCACGCCACGGAATCCTTCGCGCCCGGTTTTTGTGGCACGGCCTCAGACATCCTGTTCAGGTCATACAAAAGCAGGCGACCCTGCCATGGCATGAAGAGGAATGGAGCACCCTCAGCAGCGAAGACCAGCAATCTGCATGGGAAGCATTCTTACGCCAGGACCGCACGCGTGGTTTTGATCTGACGCAAGCTCCGCAGATCAGGCTGGCGCTCATCAAGATCGGAGAATCCAGTTATTACTTCGTCAAGAGCAACCATCACATTCTGCTGGATGGATGGGGTGTTCACATCATCCTCGCAGAAGTGTTTGCATTGTATGAAGCCTACCGGCAAGGCCAAGAACTGCGGCTTTCGCCTGAAACGCCGTATCGCGAGTACGTTACATGGCTGCAGCAGCAGAGCGAGCAAAAGGCGGAGAACTTTTGGCGTGAGGAGCTCAAAGGATTTACCAAGCCGACCCCTCTGCCTTATGAATGCGAGCAAACCGGCAAAAGCGGGGACGAGGAGAAATATGCGACCCTGCAGACCCGTGTACCAGCTGGATTGACTCAGCGGCTGCAGGAACTGGCGCGTGGGCAGCAGGTAACTCTCAACACTATTGTGCAGGCGGCATGGGCGGTGGTGTTAGGTCGCTACAGCCTCGAGCAGGATGTGGTGTTTGGCGCCACCGTATCGGGACGGTCAGCGCCTATCTCCGGCATGGATGCGATGGTCGGTCTGTTCATCAATACCCTGACCGTTCGGGTGCAGTTCCACGCCGATGAGAGAGTAGGAGCTTATCTGCGCCGGGTTCAGGCGCAACAGGCCCACACACGCGATTATGAACACAGCCCGCTGGTGCAAGTACAGGGGTGGAGTGAGATACCGAGAGGCACGCCTTTATTTAAAAGCGTAGTCGTGTTTGAGAATTATCCGGTCGACGTGGCTGTGCGCGACGCAGTGGGCGCGACCATCGAGGTCAAGAATGTCCAGAGCTTCGACTTCAATAACTATCCTCTTACGCTG
>Ga0210400_10005445_pt1 | contig 10814 bp, 12 predicted proteins | sample IncBWH26MmetaG_FD_155456 | JGI IMG/M metagenome (GOLD analysis project Ga0210400, IMG submission 155456) | Forest soil microbial communities from Barre Woods Harvard Forest LTER site, Petersham, Massachusetts, United States - Inc-BW-H-26-M | ecosystem: Environmental > Terrestrial > Soil >... | reverse complement strand
AACGGTTCACCTATCATCCGGGCGCTCAGAAGGATTTTGGGGGAGAAGGTGCCGAACACGATTGCTCTTGTCGACGACGACCGAAACATCCTGGCGTCCGTGTCAATGGCGCTCGAGGCGGAAGGGTTTGCTGTGCGCTGCTACAGCGACGGCGCCGAGGCTCTGAAGGGATTGAGCGCGCAACCGGTCGACATAGCGGTGCTCGATATCAAGATGCCGCGCATGGACGGCATGGAGCTTCTCGGCCAGCTCAGGCGGCAGAGCCACATCCCGGTTATCTTTCTGACCTCAAAGGACGACGAGGTCGACGAACTGCTCGGTCTGCGCATGGGCGCCGACGACTACATCAGGAAGCCGTTTTCGCAGCGGCTCTTGATCGAGCGCATCCGTGCCCTGATCAGGCGCGGCGAGCTCGCGCGCGAGCGCGAGAACTCGCATGGCGAGCCGGTCATTGTGCGCGGCCAGCTGATTCTCGATCCGGCACGGCATCTATGCACCTGGAAGGGGGAACACGTCGAGCTGACGGTGACCGAGTTCCTGATCCTCAAATCTCTCGCTCACCGACCCGGGCACGTCAAAAACCGCGACCAGCTGATGGATGCGGCCTATGGCGAGCACATCTATGTCGACGACCGGACGATCGACAGTCACATCAAGCGATTGCGTAAGAAATTCAAAAACGTCGATACGGATTTCGCGCAAATCGAAACGCTCTATGGCGTCGGGTATCGATACCGCGACCGTTGAGCCCGCCGCCGCGCCTGCGTCGCCTTCGGCGGTCGCCGAGAATCCTTCCGCCCCTCGATCGAGCGCGAGAGCCGCGCCCAGTCCCGGCCCGAGCGCCGATCTGCGGCCGAGAAACGGAAGGCGCTGGACGGTCTCCCCGCTTACGCGGCGCATCCTCGCTGTCAACGTCCTGGCGCTTGCTCTTCTCGCCGGCGGGTTTCTCTACCTCGGGAAATACCAGGCAAGCCTCATCGGCCAACAGATCGAAGCTTTGAAGACACAGGGCGAGGTGTTTGCCGCCGCCCTCGGTGAGGGCGCTGTTCTCGACTCGGTCGACGAGGGCGAGGTCCTGTTGCCTGACTTGGCTCGCCAGATGATGCGCCGGCTGGTCGAGCCGACGCGTACCCGAGCTCGGCTGTTTGACGTAAAAGGCGACATTATTGCCGACAGTCGAGTTCTGCGGGGGCCGGGCGACGCCGTGCAGGTCCACGAACTGCAGCCCGAAGACAGGGAGGGTGCGGTTCTGCGGATTGCCGATCAGATATACGATTGGATTCTCAACATTGTGCCGCGTCACAGGAGTTACTCGGTCTATCTTGAGAGCGCTTCCCCGCGCGCGGGGGATTATGCCGAAGTCGTGCGGGCATTGCGCGGCGAGACCGGCTCGGCGATCAGAAGCGACCCGCAGACCGGTGGACTGGTGTTTAGCGTTGCGATTCCGATCCAGCGCTATAAGCAGGTGCTCGGCGCAGTCATGTTGTCGACCGGCAGCGCCGAGATCGAGGAAGAGCTGAGAACCGTTCGCCTCGAGCTGCTGCGCATCTTCGGGGTGGCATTGTTGGTCACCGTGCTGCTGTCATTCTACCTCGCGGGCACGATTGCGCGGCCCATCCGCCGGCTGGCCGCCGCGGCGGAGCGCGCGCGCGGCCGGCGGGCGCGGGTCGAGATACCCGACTTTACCCGGCGCGGTGATGAGATCGGCGATCTCTCGCGGTCGCTGCGCGAGATGACCGACGCGCTGTGGCAGCGCATGAGTGCCATTGAAAGTTTTGCCGCCGACGTTGCCCATGAGATCAAAAACCCGCTTAGCTCGCTGCGCAGCGCGGTCGAGACGGCCGTCCGGATCGACGATGCGGCAAATCAGCGGCGGCTGATGGCGATCATCCTCAATGACGTCCAGCGACTCGATCGCCTGATCACCGATATTTCCGACGCCTCGCGGCTCGACGCGGAGCTCGGCCGCCTTGAGTTGGAGCCGGTCGACATCGCGGCGATGCTGGGTACCCTGGTCGAGGTTTATGAGGCGACCCGGACGGACGACGCGCCTCGTCTAGTGCTCGCGATCGCCAAGAGTGAGCGCGAACTCGTCGTGCCCGGGATCGAAACGAGATTATCCCAGGTGTTCCGCAATATCATCGGGAATGCGGTATCGTTCAGTCCACCACTCGGCGAAATCAGGCTGACCGCGCGACATGACGGCCGGGCGATTGTCGTCACCGTCGAAGATGAGGGACCGGGTATTCCCGGAGAAAAATTGACTGCGATTTTCGACCGCTTCTACACGGAGCGACCGCTCGGCGAGCAATTCGGTACACATTCCGGGCTCGGGCTCTCGATCTCGAAACAGATCGTCGACGCGCATCGCGGTATAATCTGGGCGGAAAACCGAAAAGATGCGAGTGGGGCCACGATCGGCGCTCGCTTCTCTGTTCGGCTACCGGCGGCCGCGTGACGAAAACGGCTCCGACCGATCCCATTGTAGTCCACGCCACCGCGATTGCTATCGACGGACGTGCGGTTCTGCTCCGCGGTCCGTCCGGAGCGGGAAAATCGGATTTGGCTCTGCGGCTGATCGACTGCGGAGCGCGTCTCGTCGCTGATGATCAGGTAGAGCTGCGGCGGGCAGGAGAGCGCGTCTTGGTCTCGGCACCGGCCGCGATAGCGGGCCTCATCGAGGTCCGCGGGGTGGGTATTCTTCGCGTCGAGGCAGTGTCGGAGGCGACGCTGGTATTGCTAGTCGACCTCGTACAGTCGGCCGATGTCGACCGTTTCCCCGAACCCCACTGCGAGGACGTACTCGGGGTTCCAGCCCCGTCGATCGCTCTCTCTCCATTCGAGGCTTCCGCAGCGGCAAAGCTGCGTCTCGCGCTGCGCGCGTTTTCAGCCGACTCGGTGCCAGCTATAATCCGGCGATGACGACCGTGGGTGGTCACGCCAAATGGAGCTCCGCCGGAAGCCCGGTGTCGAGGCGTGTGCTCCTGGTGACCGGAATGTCGGGGGCAGGGCGGTCGACGGCGCTGAAGACGCTCGAAGACATGGGCTACGAAGCTTTCGACAACCTGCCGCTCTCGCTGGTACCCGCTCTGATCGAGAGCATCGCGGCCGATGCGCGCGCGATTGCCGTCGGCGCCGATCTGCGCACCCGGGGCTTCGCCATCGAGAGCATGCTCGAACCTCTCGACGCGGTCGTCGGCCGGACCGGCCGCGAGCTCAAGGTGTTATTTATCGATTGTGATGACGATCCGCTGCAGCGGCGCTATACCGAGACCCGCCGGCCCCACCCCCTCGCCGGCGACCGACCCGTAACGGACGGTATTCGGCTCGAACGCCGAGTGGTTTCTGCCTTGCGCGACCGTGCTGACTTGGTGATTGACACCTCCAACCTGAGCGCAGCCGATTTGAAACGGCTGTTGAACGGCCAATTTGCCCTGGCGGCTAGCGGTCTTCGCCTTTTCGTCACCTCTTTCGCGTATCGCCACGGCATACCGCGAGATGCCGATCTGATCTTCGACGTGCGTTTCCTCGACAATCCGCATTATATCCCCGAGCTTCGCCCGCTGACCGGACGCGATCTTGCTGTCGCCGCGCACATCGAGCGGGATCCGGACCTTGCGCCCTTTCTCGTCGGGTTGTGGCGGCTTTTGGAGCCGTTGCTGCCGCGCTACGAACAGGAAGGCAAGACCTATCTGACCATCGCCATCGGCTGCACGGGGGGCCGCCATCGCTCCGTCTACGTGGCGGAGCGGCTGGCCGCGCAACTCGCCGCCGCCGGGCTGCGAGTGGAGCTGGCGCATCGCGATCTTGTTCAATCCCGCTCTCCCGCCTTGATCGCGCCGGGCGCGCCTCCCACCGCGAGCTGAACGGCAGCGGTCGTTCGAGCAGAGGGAATCAATGATCGGAATGGTTTTGGTGACCCACGGGCGGCTCGCATCGGAATTCGTCGCCGCGCTTGAGCATGTCGTCGGGCCGCAGGCGCAGATCGAGGCCGTGTGCATTGGCCCCGATGACGACATGGAAAAGCGCCGCCAGGATATTCTGCGCTCAATTGCCGCAGTCGATACCGGCGACGGCGCCGTCTTGCTGACCGACATGTTCGGGGGCACCCCGTCGAACCTGGCCATCTCGGTCATGGACCGCGCTAGGATCGAGGTGATTGCCGGCGTCAACCTGCCGATGCTGATCAAACTTGCCAGCCTGCGTCAGAGCGAGAGCCTCGAACGAACCGTGCTCGGCGCCCAGGAAGCCGGGCGCAAATACATCAACGTCGCTTCTCAGCTGCTCAGCGACGCGCGCCGATGAGCGATCGACCGGCCGACGAACGACCGATCCAGGATTCGCGCCCGCCGGCCGGGGCGGTCTGCCGGATTGCGACGATCTGCAATCAGCGCGGGCTTCACGCGCGCGCCGCCGCCCGGTTTGTCAAGACCGCCGGGCTCTTCAACGCCGAGATTTGGGTGCGCAAGAACGGCACCGAAGTCTCCGGCCGCTCGATCATGGGCTTGATGATGCTGGCCGCAGCGCCCGGCACGGTCATCCGGCTCGCCGCCACCGGCCCGGACGCCGAGGCAGCCGTGACGGCGCTCACCAAGCTCGTCGAATGCAAATTTGATGAGGATTGAGGAGGGCGCCGGCTCTGCGCCGCAGAGCGGTGGTGGCGAATATCGACTGGCGGGCCTTGCCGTTTCCCCCGGAATTGCCATCGGCCCGGCTCATATCGTCGAGGGCGGCGATCTTCCGATAGCCGAGAACCACCTCCCGCAGGGCGAAATCGAAGCCGAACGACACCGCTTTGCGGAAGCCGTCGCGGTTTCCCTGAAGCAGCTTCGCAAGGTGAAGGCAAAAGCCGCGGGGCTTCCCAGCTCCGCCGCCGAGGAGGTCGGCTACCTTCTCGATGCCCATCTCGCGATGCTGTCGAACTCGCGCCTTGTCCGAGGCGTCGACGAGCGAATTGCCCGCACGCGCATCAACGCCGAGCGCGCGGTGCAGATCGAGATCGACGAAATCGCCGGGAGCTTTGCCGCGATGCGCGACCCGTACCTGGCAGCGCGGATCGAGGACATCCGGGTGGTCGGGACGCGCCTCATCCGCAACCTGATCAAGAAGCCTTACGTCACCTACTCTGCCGTGGCGGACGGCGCGGTCATTCTTGCCGAAGAGCTGACCCCGGCCGACACCGCGCTGATCGACCCGGAGCGCGTGGCCGGCTTTGCGGCGGTCTCCGGCGGCGCCGAAAGCCACACCGCGATCGTGGCACGAGCCCTCGGCCTGCCGGCGGTGCTCGCAGTCCCCGGCCTGCTAGACTGGGCGCGTGCGGGCGTCACAACGGTGATCGACGGCATCGACGGCTGCGTGATCATCGACCCGTCTGCCGAGACGATCCGCGATTACGAGACGCGGCGCGACGCTCTGGCACGCGAACGACGCGGTCTCGCACGTCTGCGCCGGCTTCCGGCGGTCACCCGTGACGGGGTCGAGATCACCCTCGAAGGCAATCTCGAATTGCCGATCGAGCTGCAGCAGGCGCTCGCCAACGGCGCGATGGGTCTCGGCCTCGTCCGCTCGGAATTCCTCTACATGAACCGCGATGATCTCCCGGGCGAGGAGGAGCAATACGCGGTGTTTTCGGCGCTGGTGCGCGGCATGGACGGAAAGCCGGTCACCGTGCGCACTTTCGACCTCGGCGGTGACAAGATCGCGCGATCGCTGAGCGGCCACAGCGTCGAGCCGGCCAACCCCGCCCTCGGCCTGCGGGCGATCCGCCTGTCGCTGCAGGATCGCCGGCTGTTGGACCCGCAGCTCGCGGCAATGCTGCGCGCGGCGAGCGACGGACCGCTGCGCATCCTCCTACCAATGATTTCCACAGCAGGCGAGATCCGCAAGGTGCGCGAGGCACTGGAGCAGGTGGCGCGACGCCTCAGAAGGCGTGGCGTGCAGCTTCCCAAGGCACTGCCGCCATTGGGCGCGATGATCGAGGTGCCGGGCGCGGCGCTCGCGGCCGATGGGCTCGCCGCCGAGGCGGATTTCTTCGCGATCGGCACCAACGATCTGATCCAATACACCCTGGCGATCGACCGCAGCGACGAGCAGGTCGCCCATCTCTACAACCCGCTGCACCCGGCGGTGCTGCGGCTAATACAGTTCGCCGTCGAGGCGGCATTGCGCCGCGGCATGCCGATCAGCGTGTGCGGCGAAATGGCCGGCGAGCCACGCTTTGCCGCCCTCCTGCTCGGCCTCGGCCTGCGCAACCTGTCGATGGCGCCGCGCAACATCCCGCGGGTCAAGCAGCGCATCCGCGGCCTCGACATGGTCGCCGCGACGCGCCGCGCGCGGGCGATCATGGACCAGTCCGACACCGGCCGCATCGCCGCCCTCCTCGACGACTTCAACGCCGTCGCACTGCCGCAATAGAATCGCTGCGCCGCGCTGCGGTAGGCGGGCAGACAAGGCGAATTACTTGGCTGAGGCGGCCGTGTTGATTCGACGGGCGGTCAATCTATGGGCGGAGGAGCAACGAGCCGACCTGTTGGGGTTCACAGCGTACCCGACTCCGCAATGCCGCTTTAAATGCAATCGTAAATAGACCTGACGTTTGCTCGCCGCTGCATCTGCAGCGAATCTGCAGCAGGACCTCTCGTTGTGGTTGAATTTTGATTTTATCACGTGGTGCCGGCTAAAAACGGATCGGAGGCGGTTTTCAGCTGCGCGACCGGATATGGCTGCCGTCCGTCTGCCAATGGCAGGCACGGATCATATGGTTTTCTTGCCGGTCGCCGTCTGTCAGCGTGTAGAGGCGGCAACAATGCCATGGCTCACCCGGCTTGAGAGCCACCTCGAAGCTGGGCCGTCCATTCTCGTACACTCCTTTGGCAGAGCATCGCACGGGAGAAGAAATCGGTCACTGCGCGGGTAAAGTCGGCGTTGCGGAGGTCGTACGCAGATGCTGGTGCGACGCGGACCACTCGGTGGGAAATCCTGCCGCGGCGCACAATGTGACCGCTTTTACCTCGAAGATGTCGGCAAAGTCGCAGCGCAGTGCGATCTCGAGCTGGAAGATCACCGGCTTCAGGCCGTGGTTGACGATGTCGAGATCCTCGTGCAGGCCGCCACTGATCGATCGGCTGAGGGTGGGCCCAAGGTGCGCGGCGGGATCGTGCCGTCTTCGGTGAGGAAAAGCGCGATTGGTGAGAAAGATGCGGGACGCGTAGTAGCTGATGGCGCCGCCGTTCAGCAGTTCCCACGGCTCGCCGTTGGCATAGATCCTCCAACTGCTGACGATACGCGCATCGAAGAAATAAAGGCCCTTTTCGCTCGGCCAGTTGATCTGCCCGTCCTCTTCGCTGATCGGCACCGTCTGGCCTTGGCGGATGGCGATCTGCGGTGGGCCGACCTAGACCTTTACGGTCATGAAATGCTCCCATGATGGGCTGTCCGGCACGCCATCACACGAGATATTCCCGCTTGGAGTCTACAGTGGGGAGCAAGTTTCCGCTCGCGGGCGCGTTAGCCTGGCGGGATTGATCGAATGCCGAACGAGCCCGAGCGCCAGCTGGGCCTTGCTTCCTCCCCGCGAAATAATCTGGCACCTGGTTACGAGGTCCACTGCCCTTCGACCCACAACCAGCCGCCGGGCCCTTCCTCCCAGTAATCGGGGATCCAGTTGGCGGTCGGCGACGGGCGCTGGGCATAGTGCCCCGGCATCCAGACATATTGTTGCCCGCTCCAACGCCAATGGCCGAATTTCCAGAGGACATGGGGCGAGGGTGCCGGGGGCGGGATTTCGGCGCGTCTGGGGGGCGGAGCATGCGGGGCGACGGCAACCGGGTTTGGTGCTCCGTCCGAAGCGGCGAGTGCCCCCTCCGCGGGCGGGGCCCGCGGCGCCGAGCAGGCCGCCAACACCAAGACGCTCGACGCCGCTATGGCAAGGACGATCTTCCGATCGACATGTTGCATTCGATCCTCCCTCTGTTCCTGTGGCGCGGGTTGACCCCGAGCCCTCGTTGCGTGCGAATGGTACCGAATCGGGTCGTCTTCGACAAGCTGCGGCTGCTTCCAAAGGCCCTGTGCTATACTGGGCGATTACCGGTGGCGGGCACGCGACGAGAGGTGCGGTGCGATGCGGGCTGAGGGATGGCTTTATTGGATGACGGTCGGGCTGTCTGCCGCGGCAGGGGCCCTCGTCGTGGCCTACATCATCCTCGTGCAAGACAACCGGAAGGTGCAGGCGGACGTGAACCGGCGGCAACAATTCATCAATCAGAGCATCCAGCTCGGCCGCATCAACGAAGCGCTGATTCGCGCGCTCGCGGCGGCCGCGGTGGGCAACAAGGACGACAAGCTGCGTGATCTGCTGAGCGAAAACGGGATCACGATCAATGCATCGGGGGAGCCGGTGCCCTCGGCAAGCACACCGGCCGAAAAAATCGTTCCTGCCGCAACCGGAAAGATCCCGTGATGGTAATGCGGGGCGGTGCCAGCGGCGCGGTGCCAGGGGGATGGTGGCTGCCTGTCGTCATTGTCGCCGTGTCTTTTTTCGTGCTGATGTCGTTCGAGACGGGCTACACGATCCACGACCGCGACGCGCTGGCCGAACAGCAGCGGCTGCAAGAACCGGCCGTGCAGGAGGCGATCAAGCTGCGTCAGAAGCTCGAGGCGCTCGCCGGTAAGACCGCGCAACTCGCCGCCGAAGGCGACGAGGGCGCCAAGGCGATCGTCGACCAGATGAAGCGCCAAGGCATTACGATGTCCCAGCCAAAACAGTAGGGGGCTGCCGGCCCCGCCCTTGCTCTCGCGGGGCTTGACAGCGGCCGGCCGGCACGTGGAGATGCCCCTAAGGCGGAAATGCCCCTGAGGAGGAACCGACCATGCTCGACGGCTATATCTACAACGCCTTGCGTACCCCGTTTGGCCGCCACGCCGGCGCCCTCGCCCGGATGCGGCCGGACGATATGCTGGCCGCGGTCGTTTCCGAGGTCGTCAAGCAAAGCCCGTTCGACCCGGAAAAGATCGAGGACGTCGTCGTCGGCTGCGCCAATCAGGCGGGCGAAGACAGCCGCTGCGTCGCGCGACACGCCGGGCTGTTGGCCGGGCTGCCGATCGAGGTCGCCGGCTCGGTGTTGCAGCGCAATTGCGGCAGCGGGCTCAACGCGATCGTCATGGCGGCGCAGGCGGTGACTTGTGGCGAAGGCGAGGTCATGGTCGCCGGCGGGGTCGAGAGCATGAGCCGCGCACCGTTCGTCATGAACAAGGCAGAGACCCCGTTCAGCCGCGACGGCCGGGTCTTTGATTCGACGATCGGCGCGCGCTTCCCGAACCCGAAGATCGAGCGCCAGTTCGGCGCCGACACGATGCCAGAGACCGCCGACAATCTGGCGCGCGACTACCAGATCACGCGCGAGGCCTGTGACGTCTTCGCCGCCGCCTCGCAGCGCAAATACGCCGCGGCCAAGGCCGATGGGTTCTTCGCGGGCGAGATCCTCGCCGTCGAGGTGCCGGGCGGCCGGGCGGGGCCGGTCAAGGTCGGCGACGACGAGCACCCGAGGCCGCAGACCGATCTGGCCGCCCTCGCCCGGCTGAAGCCACTGCAGGAGGGCGGCGTCACCACCGCCGGTAACGCCTCCGGCATCAATGACGGCGCGGTGGCGATGATCGTCGCCAGCCGCAAGGCGGGTGACGCCGCCGGAGCCGTGCCGCTCGCCCGCGTCGTCGCCAGCGGCGTCGCGGGAGTGCCGCCCCGGATCATGGGCATCGGCCCGGTCGAAGCCTCGAAAAAGGCGCTCGCCCGCGCCGGGCTCAGCCTCTCCGACATCGACGTGGTCGAGATCAACGAGGCTTTCGCCGCGCAGGTGCTGTCTTGCCTGCGCGGCCTCGAACTGCCGTTCGACGACAGCCGGGTCAACATGAACGGCGGCGCGATCGCGGTCGGCCACCCATTGGGCGCCTCGGGTCCCCGCATCGTCCTGACCGCCGCCCGCCAGTTGCGGCGTACCGGCGGCCGCTACGCGCTGGTCACGATGTGCGTCGGCGTCGGCCAGGGCATCGCCGCGGTGCTCGAGCGGGTCTGAAGGAGACTGACACGGTGTGACTGTAACGATCGAACCCGTCCCTGCCCCGACGCGCGAGGTCGAGGAGCTGTTGACGGAGTTGGATGAGATCTTGGCGGCTGCGTACGCCCCAGAGCAGCGCCACGCCTTGTCTATTAACCGGCTATTCCAACCCGATATCCTTTTCTACGTCGCCCGTTTGGACGGCGAGGCGATGGGTTGCGGCGGCGCGACGCTGTTCGAAGATTATGCCGAGGTCAAACGGATGTATGCACGTGAGCCGGGCCGCGGGATCGGCAAGGCTCTCCTCGCGCGTCTCGAAGCCGAAGCGCGCAATGCGGGCAAGCGCCTATTGAGGCTGGAGACAGGCATTCATCAGACAGCTGCGATCGCCCTTTATGAGCGCTGGGGTTTCCGGCGGCGCGGGCCCTTCGGCCATTACGCCGAGCTGTCGCCCAATGCGACTGCCACTAGCGTGTTCTACGAAAGGCCGCTGTAGGTAGACCCCTGGGGATGAGGCCCAGGATCGCATCTCCCATATAAGGAGACATGAGTACGGTACCTACTTTTGCTACGCGGCCAGCCTTTCTCGGCCTCGAGCGCTTGAATCCCGGCGCCGCAATCTGCATCGCGGGCATTCCTTTTGACCTCGGCACCTCCAATCGGCCGGGGGCGCGGTTCGGGCCTGCCGCGATCCGCCAGGCGAGCCGCATGCTGGTTGATGGCGACCACCCGGCGTCCTGGGCCGAGATCGAAAAACTGGATCTC
>Ga0210400_10005443_pt1 | contig 10815 bp, 7 predicted proteins | sample IncBWH26MmetaG_FD_155456 | JGI IMG/M metagenome (GOLD analysis project Ga0210400, IMG submission 155456) | Forest soil microbial communities from Barre Woods Harvard Forest LTER site, Petersham, Massachusetts, United States - Inc-BW-H-26-M | ecosystem: Environmental > Terrestrial > Soil >... | reverse complement strand
TCAATTCCTTCGAGGCCCCGGTCACTGCTCCCGCCCAAACGCAGAAGCTCTATGTGCGGCTTCATCTCTCAGGAAACCTTGCGCTGGCCGACGTGATTACCCTGACGCGAACCGCGGCGGCACTTGAGGCGCGCCACAAAGCTTTCCGGGTGGTCCCCGCATCGGAGGCGACCTTCGCCCAGCTACGCGAGGGTCCGATTGTGCTGATTGGCGCGTTCGACAATATCTGGACCCTTCGCTTGACACAAAAACTGCGCTTTGGCTTCGAGTCGAAAGATGGCGTGGCCTTGATTGTCGACCGCAATAGCCAGGCGAAAACGACCTGGGCCACCGCATGGGATCTGCCGTATCAGAAGCTCTCGCGAGACTACGCCATCGTAGCGCGTATCCACGACAGCACCACCGGTCAGCCGGTAATCATTGCAGCGGGAATCTCCGAAGAAGGCACCGAGGCGGCTGGAGAGATCCTCTATAACCCCGTCTATCTCAACTCGCTGTTGGCCAAGGCACCCACCAACTGGGAAAAGTTGAATATGGAAGCCGTAATTGAGACGCAGGTAATTGAAGGCCATCCTGGGCCGCCCAATATTCTCGCCGTTGAGACCTGGTAACGCGGGTCTCATCGAAGCATGCGCTGAACGATTGCCGAAAAACTTACTTTGTCTTTGCCTTCTGTGCAGCCCAACGCTTGCGTTGCGCATCGGCAATCCGCTTGCGTGCTTCGGCACTGAGTACGCGCTTCTTCTTTGTTTTTACTGGCCCTTTGCTGGTCTTACTCCGAACTCCCGATGCAGCGACCGCACGGGAACCCGCAAGCAGAGAACGGACTTGGGTAAGTCTCGCAATCTCCGCATCTATTTCGGCAAGAATAGTTTCAATCGACATAAAAAGAGGATATATCATCGCGGTGACGCGAGCAGTGATCCACTTACTACTTACACGAATGAGTGCTCATCAACTTAATCGGGCTTTCCGACTGTTTTATCCTTATATGCCTTTTGAAGAACGTAGAAGGCCATCTTTTTTTGACCTTGATCAGAGATCAATCCTTTGCGGTTGAACTCATCCTGGATGCCAACCAGAGGCCTGTTCGGCGAACGGAAATCCATGAGGCACCACGGGCTCATACCTCTGAGTTGCGGAATCTTGTTCAGCATTGGCAATTGATGACGATAGACGTTGGCCTGATACTCCTCGGTCCAACGGTCGTTCTCGGCGCCATGCAGTCCGGCCTTGGCGCCGGCGCCAAATTCGCTGACGATCACCGGCTTCTGATAAGCGATCTGCCACCGGGTTGTATCTGCGCTCTCGGGGTGTCCTTCATACCAGCCTATATATTCGTTGATGCCGATAACGTCGAGAGCCTGACCCAGCGGGTCGTCAACGATCTTCGCGTCGCCTTTGCCACGAACAAGGAGTGCTGCTGTTATTAACCGCGTGGGATCCAAACCGCGGGCGCGGGTTGCCAGCGTTTCAATGAACTGCGTTCGCGCTGCGGTATTGGGAGTTTCATTCGCCATGGACCAGAGAATAATCGCTGCATGGTTGCGTGAGGTATTGATCTCTTCGTCGAGTTGCTGCTCGGCCTTCGCCAGCACTTTTGGATTGTCGAATTCGAGTGCCCAGTAGACAGGATTCTCCGACCACACCAGCAAGCCCATACGATCGGCAGCGCGCAGCATGGTTTCGTCGTGGGGATAATGGGCGAGGCGCACATAGTTGCAACCAAGTTCCTTGGCCCAGCCAAGCAGGGTTTCAGCATCTTTGTCGGACCAGGCGCGACCCGTGCGATAAGGCGCTTCAGCGTGGATAGCTACACCGCGCAGAAAGATCGGCTTGCCGTTTAACAGAATCTCAGTGCCTCGCGTTTCAATAGTCCGGAACCCAATCAACTCGTCGATAGAATCGGAGCCCGCACGGATCACAACCTTGTAAAGCTTCGGCAATTCCGGTGTCCAGCGCTCCAGGCCTTGGACGTTGAAATGCAGTGCGGCACGGCCGTCTGCGCCAATGTCTGCCGACGCCTTGGCGTGTAGGTCGGGAATCTCCACTTCCGCTTTCTCGCCCGATTGGCCGCCTACCACGTGAACCCACCCTTCGACTACGCCGTCCTCACTACGGCTCAGGTGCAGGTCGTATTGATCGATGAACGAACCGGGCAATTCAATCAGCGAGACTTCGCGGGTGAGGCCCCCGTAATTCCACCAATCCGTCTCGAGGGTCGGCACATTGTCTTCGTGGCGCGTGTTGTCGACCGCGGCCACAACGAAATTATTGCCGCTATGAATTACCTGGGTGACTTCGCAATTGAAGGCAGTGTATCCGCCTTCGTGTTCACAGACTTTTTGTCCGTTGATCCAGAACCATGAGTGATAATTGGCTGCGCCGATGTGAAGAAACACATGTGTATTAGGCTTTGGCTCGTAGGCGAAGTCCTTTTCGTACCAGATCGGCCCCTCGTAGAACATGAGGGAATCGCGCTGCGTATTCCAGTCACCCGGAACTCTGAGCTTTGGCGCCTTGGAGAAGTCGTACTCGGTGGGGAAAGGATCGTCGGGCTTGGCCTTATAGTTCAGGAACCAGCCATTCTTTTTTTCCTCGTGATGGAAGCTGAACAAGCCTGAAAAATAAGGATCGACGATGGATGCCCACTCGCCATTGAGCGAGGTTGAAGGGCGACGATCGGCGCCCGTCAGCACAATGGGCGCGGGTGCTGCGAAACAAATCGAAGCGGTAAACGAAATTGCAAGGAGAAGAAGAGGGAAGGAGCCCGAACTGGAAAATGCGCGGGACGCAATGGGGCGGTTGACGAAGGCAGTCATGCCAATCCTTTTTGAGATAGCAGATGGATTTGAGAGCGGCACCTGATTCACGACGAGCGCGCGACAACTCTCAGCGGACCGACCATATTACCGCGTTGCATCGCGACATGTACATGCGCCACGCGAGGACGCTCTAAGGGGCGCAAAGAGGAGGGCAGGCCAATCGACCTGCCCATCTCGCTACAGTTCAACTTATGCTCGCGACTTATTGGGGCCCGAGATACATTACGTGAACATAGGTTCCAAGGCGCACGTTGTAGGCCAGGTAATATCCTGGATGGTCCGGATCTTCGTAGATGACGATGTCGTCTCCGGCCCAGTCCCAACCATCGCAGAATCCAAAATCGGCCGGCGCAACGCTCCAGTACCATCCATTGAACCAGAAGCGATTGGGACCACCGCCTGCCAGGCGCCAACTGTGGGATGGGCCAAATCCGCCGCTGAAGCGGCCGTGCTCCCAGGGATGATCGAGATGGTAATTGGCATCATTGGGACCGGTGTCATGTCCAACCCAATGATTGCCCGGATCGACGTGCGGTGTATTGGGATGGCCGGGCTTGTCGCTGTAGTTCCGTTGCTGAGGTGGTTGGGTGTGCTGCTCCGGCGCTTTAATATTATTTGTGTTGTGAGCAGGTGCTGCCTTGGGCGGCTTGTACGGGGCTGGTCCGTGCGATGGGGGCGGCGCGGGCTTGCCATGAGCCTCTGGGAATTGCTGCGCAATTGCCGGCAACGACATGGCCAACAATGCGGTCAAAACGAGATTTGCTGTACGCATGATGCTCCTCCACATCGCCTACGGGAAAGCAGACTCGATGCCTTTGATGAATCCCTGTAAGCTGATCCAAACACACTACATGAAACCCTGCCCCTGTTGGCAAGTTGCAAATGTGCCGGATAAGTGAGGTTTGTCCGGATCTTATGCGTTGACTGCTACACCCTGACGCCGCCACGCATAGAGCGGGAACTTATTGGCTAGTTCCGCAACTTCACCCCGAATGCGCTCCAGTGCTCCATCGTCATTGCGCTTTTCGAGAGCCTTCGCGATCCATGCAGCGATAATGCGCATCTCCTGTTCCTTCATGCCGCGCGTGGTAAGCGCCGGCGTGCCGATGCGTATGCCCGACGCCTTGAGCGGCGGATTGGTGTCGTAGGGAATGGCATTCTTGTTGACAGTGATGCCGGCCTTGCCCAAGGCGAGCTCCGCTTCTGATCCCAGGATTCCCTTTTCGAAGACATCTACCAGCAGCAGATGATTGTCGGTGCCGCCAGAGACGAGCCGGTAACCTGCCTCTTGCATTGCCGCTGCCAGCGCCTTTGCATTGGTGACAATCTGTGCGGCGTAGGTCTTGAACTCGGGGCGGAGAACCTCTCCGAATGCAACGGCCTTGGCGGCAATGATGTGGACTAATGGTCCGCCCTGTTGGCCGGGAAATACGGCCATGTCGATGGCCTTGCCGAGGGTCTGTTCCGGCTTCTGGCCGACTTGGAAATCCTTGCCGCAGAGAATCAGCCCCGCCCGCGGCCCACGCAGGGTCTTGTGCGTAGTTGTGGTGGTGATGTGTGCATGCGGTACCGGCGAAGGGTGCGATCCGCCTGCGACGAGTCCAGCGATGTGCGCCATATCGAAAATGTACTTCGCCCCAACCTTGTCGGCGATCTGCCGCATACGCGCGAAATCCCACAGACGCGGATACGCGCTGGCGCCGCCGATGATGACCTTGGGCTTTTCGCGCTCTGCGATGGCTTCGAGTTCGTCGTAGTCGATGACTTCAGTGTCGCGACGCACGGTGTAAAAAGTCGTGTGGTAGAGCTTGCCGCTGAAACTCAGCTTGTGTCCGTGGGTCAGGTGGCCGCCATGCGCCAGGTCGAGACCGAGAATCGTGTCGCCCGCCTGGAGAACCGCCATATACGCGGATGCATTGGCCTGCGAGCCGGAGTGTGGCTGGACGTTGGCAGACTCCGCACCAAAGATTTGTTTGGCACGATCACGCGCCAAGTTTTCTACTACATCGGCGTATTCGCAGCCGCCGTAGTAACGCTTCCCCGGATAACCCTCGGCGTACTTGTTGGTAAACACCGAGCCGGCAGCCTCGAGCACTGCTTCGGAGACAAAGTTTTCGCTGGCGATCATCTCCAGGCCTTCGTGCTGGCGGAGGGTTTCGTGGTCAACGGCGGCGGCAACTTCAGGGTCGGCTTGGGCCAGAGAAAGGGCCATGCGGTCAGTCATACGTCGATTTTACGGCAAGATCCGGCGGCTTCTTGTGCAATCCCTACCGTTTGCCCGGCTTCGAATAAGCCCACGCGATCAAACCCATGCCAGCAAACGCCAGAACCGCTCCCATACACGGCCCAGTGGCGGTCATTCTGCATAAAGCTTCGGGCGAGCGGTCCCCAGGCCAGATTCAGCCCCTGCAGAATCCAGATGCCGCCCATCGCCATCAGGAGCGCGCCAATGGGTCCGCTGATGCTCTTCGCGATGCGCACGATTGTCTGCCCCATCTATCCCTCGGCGAGAAACCCGCTGAGATACCTTCCTTCATCCTACTCGCGGACTAGGCCTCGCCAGGCAGACGACCTGCTCTCCCGAGTTAGCCCTTCTGTCTGCCTTTCTCCTGTTGACAATCTGACTATATCCGACGTATATGTTGATTCTCAACAGGAGAAACAATGGGCGAGAACAAGTCGGATGTTTTACAGGGCACCCTGGACCTGATGGTCCTGAAGACTCTTGAATCGATGGGGCCACTGCATGGCTATGGGATCGCGCGGCGCATCGAACAGGTCAGCGGCGACGCGCTAAGTATGAATCAGGGCACGATCTACCCGGCACTTCTCCGTCTCGAGCAACGTGGGTGGATCAAGGCCGAGTGGGGCACATCGGAGACCAATCGCCGCGCCAAGTTTTATTCGCTCAGCCGCATCGGCCGCAAGAAGATCGAAGAAGAGACTGAGAACTGGGAACGCATCGCCGCGACCATGGCGCGCTTTCTTGCGCCTTCTAATTAGGAGCCGGTTATGTCTTTGGGTCCGATGGACGCGATTCGCATTGTTTTCAGCCGTTGCACTGCAATCTTTCGCCGCCGCAATCTGGATGCGGATCTCGATGAAGAACTGCGCGCGCATATCGATCTGGCGATTGCCGAGAAACGAAAAATGGGAGTATCGGACAGCGCTGCTCGCACAAAGGCGCTCGTCGAGTTGGGCGGAGTAACCCAGATAAAGGAGGAATTTCGCAGGCAAAGAGGATTGCCATTCCCGGAGACTTTGTTGCAGGATTTGCACTACGCCCTGCGGCAGTTCGGGCGATCGCCGGGATTTGCAGTCAGCGCAATCCTGACTCTGGCGCTCGGAATTGGAGCCAGCACGGCCATCTTCAGCGTTGTGGAGGGAGTGGTACTGGCGCCCTTGCCTTATCCGCAAGCGGATCGTCTGATGATGCTGCAGGAGAGCCGTACCGGCGTGCATCAGCTTGGCATTTCGTATCCGGATTATCAGGATTGGAAACGGAATGCCGGCTCTTTTGAGCAGACGGCGGCAGTCGCGTGGCGGGACTATGTTTTGAGCGAGCCGGGCACGCCCGAGCAAGTGCATGGGATGGAGGTCTCGTCCGGCTTGTTTTCGACGCTTGGCGTGAAGCTGAAGCAAGGGCGGGAGATCTCCCCAGCAGAAGACAAGCTGGACGGCGTGCCGGTGGCGATCATCAGCGATCGTTTGTGGAGGCAGCGATTTTTATCGAGCCCGCAAGCATTGGGAAGAGCGGTAACGATGGATGGAGAGGTATTCACCGTCGTCGGCGTCTTGCCGCCGGGATTCCGCTTGTGGAGCGAGGCGGATGTGTACACATCGCTGGTAAGGGGTGAGCCCCTGCTCTATAGCGACCGCACGATTCATGCGCTTGCCGCGATTGGCCGCTTGAGACCGGGCGTGAGTATAGGTCAGGCGGACGCTGAACTGAGCAGCATTCAGCAGAATCTTGATCGCCTCTATTCGTCCGCGGATCGAAACCTGGGCGTCAATATCATGCCCCTGAAACAGTCGGTCGTTGGCGACGCCGCCGGCACGCTCTTTATGCTGCTGGGAGCGGTGGGCATCGTGCTGCTGATTGCGTGCACGAATGTGGCGAACCTCTTGCTCGCACATGCCGCAGCCCGGACGCGCGAGTTCGCTATACGCTCGGCGCTGGGAGCAAGCCGAGTGCGTGTCGTGAGGCAGTTGCTGACTGAAAGCGTGTTGTTGGCCTTCACGGGGGGTGTTCTGGCGATTGTGCTTGCGAAGGCGGCGATAAGGCTGATGCTTGCGTATATACCCGGCAGCGTGCCGCGTGCCGCAAACATTGCGGTGAACCTTCCTGTGCTGCTTTTCGCTTTTGGCATTTCGCTTGTGGTTGGAGTTGCGTTTGGCCTGGCACCTGCGTTCAGGGGCTCACGAGTCGATGTGCAGGGTTCGCTGAAGGCGGGCGAACGAGGATCTACGCAAATCCGCACTCGCAGCCAGAACGCGCTGGTGATTGTTCAAATGGCGCTGACGCTGGTGTTGCTGGTGGGTTCCGGCCTTTTATTGCGTACTGTCCGCGATTTGTGGAATGTGAATCCGGGATTCAACACGAGCCATGTCATCACATTCCAAGTGGGCCTCTCACCATCGCTCACGCGGACGGCGTCGAATACGAGAACGGCGTATCAGCAGCTGCTCGGGCGCATCCGGGGGATTCCCGGCGTGCAGGCCGCGGATTTTACCAACATTGTGCCGCTGAGCGAGCACGACAATGGCGGACCGTTCTGGGTTGGCGCGCAACAATCCACTTCGATGCAGGATGCGCCGCATGCGCTCTACTTTGAGACTGGTCCCGACTACCTGCGGACGATGGGAATCCCCTTGTTGCGAGGCCGATTCTTCACTGCGGCGGATGATTCCAGCTCCGCACCCGTTGTGGTCATCGACAGCGTTCTGGCGCAGACGTATTTCCCGGGTAAAAATCCCATTGGCGAGAACATCACGGTTGCACATTGGCGGACAGCCCGCGTGATCGGCGTCGTGGGACACGTTCGGCACTGGGGGCTGGGTGATCCCGGAACCTACAACCCTAGTCAGATCTACATTTCGTTTTACCAAATCTCAGATGAGTGGGTGCCGGCGTTTGCCCGCCAACTATCGGTAGCAGTGCGCACTCCGCTCGACGCCGGGTCCATCATGCCCGCGGTGCGGAACGTGGTGTACGGCGCCGCCAATGACCAGGCGGTGTTCAACGTTGAAACCATGCAGCAGATCATTTCGGACTCGATGGCGTCGCAGCGCCTGCCCATGTTTCTGCTGGCAGCCTTTGCTGTTTTGGCGCTCTTGCTCGCGTCGGTCGGGATTTACGGCGTAATTTTTTATTCGGTAACTTTGCGTGTGCAGGAAATAGGCATCCGCATGGCGCTTGGCGCGGACCGGCGCGATGTTTTGAGAATGGTGCTCGTGCAGGGTTTGAGCCTGTCTTTCGTGGGTCTGTTTATCGGGGCAGCCGGTTCGTTGGTGCTGGCACGAGTATTGTCGAGCTTCGCTGAGTTGCTGTATGGAGTGCGGACAAGCGACCCGCTGACCTTTGTTGCCGCATCCCTGGTCTTGATGTGCGCTGCTTTCGTGGCCTGCTATCTACCTGCGTGCAGAGCCATGCGGATCGACCCGATGCGCGCATTGCGAACGGAATAGGAGGCGAAGATGGACTGGATCCACATTCTTCTCAACCGGTGTGCCGCACTCTTGCGCCGGCACAAGCTGGATGCAGAACTCGACGAAGAACTGCGCGCTCACATCGACTTGGCCATGCAAGAAAACCTGCAACGTGGCATGTCGCCAGGAGAAGCGCGCACTGCGGCCCTTCGCGCCTTTGGCGGCATCTCGCAGACCCGTGAAACCTACCGTGAACAGCGCAGCTTTCCTCTGCTGCAGCAACTGGGCCGCGATGTTCGCTTTGCCCTTCGCCAACTCCGCAAGTCGCCGGGCTATTCATCCGTGGTCATCATTACGCTGGCGCTCGGCGTTGGAGCGAATACCACGGTTTTCAGCGTCGTGGATGCAGTGATGCTGCGGCCTCTTCCCTATGCCCAGCCTCAGCAGTTGGTCGAAGTCGCCTCCGCCGATGCCGGTAGTCCTGTGCCGCGCAGTGTGTCCTATCCCGATTTCTTCGATTGGCGGGAGCAGAATCACAGTTTCGAACACCTGGTTTCCTACGATGACAACACCTACACGCTCACGGGCACAACACGGGCCGTACATCTGGACGGTGAGATCGTTTCATGGGGTCTGTTGCCGATGCTCGGTATCCAGCCAGAATTGGGGCGCGGGTTCATCGCGGGTGAGGAAAAGGCCGGATCGAAGGTTGTTCTTATCAGCCATTCTCTCTGGATGTCGCAGTTTGGCGGCGACAGGACGATTGTCGGCCGGCCCATCCGTCTGAATGGAGACGCATTCACTGTCGTCGGCATCATGCCGGCTTCTTTCCGGTTCCCGGTCGACAAGCCTCAGAACTCCCTTTGGACCACCCTTGCCGTGGACAGCGATGCTCTGAAGAATCGCGGAGGACACTCCCTGGCGGTGATGGGCAGGTTGCATCCTGGAGTGACCGTGGCGCAGGCCGATCAGGAAATGAAGGCAATCGCCGGTCGATTAGCCAAGCAGTATCCCGACACAAATACTCACAACAATTCAGCTAAAGTTCAGGTTGAACTGCATGCGATGCTGGGTGATACACGAACTCTGATGCTGGTGGTGCTGGGAGCGGTAGCGTTTGTGCTGCTTATCGCATGCGGGAACATCGCGAATCTGCAACTCGCTCGAGTTCGAGACAGGCAACGGGAAATCGCAGTGCGGTGCGCCCTGGGCGCGGGCCGCGCAAGCGTTATTCGCCAGCTGATGACAGAGAGCCTTGTGTTGAGCATTGCAGGGGGTCTCGCGGGGTGCGTAATCGCGTTTGCATCTGTTCCGGGCGTGCTTGCTTTGATCGGCACGAGTGTTCCTCGTGCCGCAAATGCCGGCGTTGATCTGACGGTGCTTGCCTTTGCGCTGACCGTTTCAATTTTCTCGGGTTTAATCTTCGGCATCGTTCCTGCAACCGCCGCTTCCAGAACAGACCTTGTCACGACGCTGCAACAGGGTGGCCAGGCGCGCATCTACGGACATGACCAGCTTCGCAAGATCGTCATTGTGGCCCAGGTCGCATTGGGGGTTGTGCTCACTGCCGGGGCCGGACTGCTGACTACTAGCTTTGTGAAGCTGATCCACACGGACGAAGGTTTCAGGCCCGACCACGTTCTCACCTTCGGATTCGACACGCCCGATTCGTCCTACAAAGACAGGCGCCCGCAATTTTATCGCCAGTACTTTGAGAAGCTGCGCGCTCTTCCGGGCGTGGAATCGGCATCGGGCGCGATGATTCTGCCGATGACCGACGACGATGCCCACATCAGCTTCGAAAACCCGGAGAAGCCGGTGGCAAAGGGGCTTCGCTCGGGCGCGGAGTTGGCGCCCGTTACGCCGGGCTTCTTCCGGACGATGCAGATTCCTCAGATCGAAGGTCGCGACTTCACCGAAGCTGATGACATGCAGGCGCCACAGGTGATCATCGTGAACCAGGCTTTTGCAAAGACATACTTCGCGGGCGAAGAACCGCTGGGAAAGAAGCTGAAGCCGGGGGCAGGAAACGGAACGCCGGGTGGACCGCCATGGCGACAGATCGTGGGCGTGGTGGGGAACGTGCGCCACTCGGCCACACAGCGCGAAATGCTTCCCGCAATGTATGTGCCCGCCAGCCAGCTCCCCACGTGGTGTTGTTTGAGTTCGGTGGTTAGAACGTCCGTTGACCCGATGAGTTTTGAGCCTGCTGTACGCAAACTTGTGGCTTCAATGGACCCTGACATTCCGGTCACGGATGTGCGCACCATGCCCGACCTGATTTCAATGCGGCTCGCCCAGCCGCGATTTGCCACAGTGCTTTTCGGGGCATTCTCAGTGC
>Ga0210400_10005439_pt1 | contig 10816 bp, 9 predicted proteins | sample IncBWH26MmetaG_FD_155456 | JGI IMG/M metagenome (GOLD analysis project Ga0210400, IMG submission 155456) | Forest soil microbial communities from Barre Woods Harvard Forest LTER site, Petersham, Massachusetts, United States - Inc-BW-H-26-M | ecosystem: Environmental > Terrestrial > Soil >... | reverse complement strand
CTCGCCGCCATGTCCCGGAATTCCAGCAGCAATCGTCGCCAATAGCTTGCCCGTCTTCGCATCGACACGGGAGACGGTGCCATCTCCCTGGTTCAGCACCCAGATCGATCCCGCACCATAGGTCAGAAATCGGGGCATCGGACCAACCGCCGTGGAACTCACGACCTTATTCGTCGCTGGATCCACCCGCACCAGCAAATTGCCGGCATTGGAACTCACCCAGACTGAACGGGCAGCGAACAGGGGATTGAACGACCCCACCGGAATCCTGATCCGCGCGACAACCTTATTTGTGGCCGCATCTACACGAGTCAGTTCACCATCCGCAGATGTCACCAGCCACACGCTCCCGGCCCCGGTTGTGATTCCGCCTTCATCGTCCGCGGGCCCAGCCGGAACCGTCGCCTGCAGCACGCCAGTCTCCCGATCCAATCGAACAACGCTCTTGTCCCCGCAACTCGGAACCCACAAGCTCCCAAATCCAACCGCCAGTCCGGAACATGGCTTGTTCACCTTGACCTGGGTTCCCACGCGGTTTTTCCCCGGATCGAGCCGAATCACGCTGTCCGTGTTTTCGCTCGTCACCCAGACTGCGTCCGATGTAACTGCCAGCCAGTCCGGATCGCCCTTTACCGCGATGGTGGCTGTCTTCGGCAGTTCCTCCATCGTGTGCTGCACGCCGGGTGTCTGGATTCCGGTCTTCTTCGGAAACGTCACTTCCTGACACGCGACCGAATGGGCAGCAAGCAGGCAAATAGATGCAACCGTTAATCTCACACGCAATCCAAGGTTTACGAGGCGCAAAACCGTTCTCATCGCCTTCAGTCCTTTGAGAATAGAAGCTTCTGGGAGGATAACGCTGCGCTGTCCATCTAGTGATTTGGATCACAGTATACTGAGGTGTAAGGCTTTAGATTTGAGAACGGCATGCATCTTCTCTGGCTCCGAGTCGCGACCATCCTCTACTTCGCGGCAAGCTACGCCATTTTTCCCGCCGTTCTCTATTCATCCGAGCGTGCGCGCCGCTGGTGTGTGCATCTGGGCGGTATGGCCTTCTTTTTCCATTTCGTTTCGGCTGTAGAAATGCTGGTTCAAGCCCACCGATGGGTTCCGGTCGGAGCTCGCGAAGCCGAATCGCTGCTAGGGTTTGCCGTCGCCGGTCTGTTCTTTTTGGCGTGGTGGATCTACGACGCCATCTCCTTGGGCATCTTTGCTCTTCCCATCACCTTTTTCCTCGTATTTGTCCCCGCACTCGGCCTCAAAGGCTACAGTTTCCCTTCCGAAGGCGTCCGTACCAGCTGGCTCATCGCCCATATCACGGCGCTTTTGGCCGCCTATGCTGCGCTTGGATTCAGCCTGCTGGCTTCGCTTCTTTACCTGGTGCAGGAGCGGCGGCTGAAGTCCAAGGTCAGGTCGAACCAGGACTCCGGCTGGATTTCGCTGGACTGGCTGCCCCCGCTCGACACCCTGGAGCGCATTGCCCACGCCATGCTGCTCTTCGGCTTCCCGTGCATGACGGTCGGCCTGATCCTCGGCGCTGTCCTGGTGCAGGAATCCTCTCTCGGGCCGGCTTACTTTCTCGATCCCAAGGTCATCGCCTCCTACCTCATGTGGGGCCTCTATGTGCTCCTCATCTTTTTGCGCCAGTCCGCCGGTCTTCGAGGCCGCAAAGCCGCGTATCTCTCCGGAGCGGTGCTGATCGTCATGCTCTGCGTGTGGGCAGCCAACACGGTCAGCCATGTCCACAGGTTCGGTGCCCCATGAGCCAGTTTGTTCTCATCGGGGTCAACCACAAGACCGCGCCCATCGCACTGCGTGAACGCATTGCCATCTCCCGCGACGAATTACCCGACGCCACCCGCGCCCTTGCCGCGCAACCAGGCGTCAGCGAGTGCATGATCGTTTCAACCTGCAACCGCGTTGAGATGCTTGCCGCGGTCGAGTCGCCGGAGACAGACATCACGGCATTCCTTAATAACCACTTCAATCTCGATCGCGCCCTGTTCGCGCCGCATATCTACGAGCACCGCGATCAGCAGGCCGTTCGTCATCTCTTTCGCGTCGCATCGAGCCTCGACTCAATGGTCGTTGGCGAGCCGCAGATTCTCGGCCAGGTCAAGGAAGCCTTTGCCGCCGCTCGCGCCGCCGGTACCGTCTCTGGCCAGCTTGAGCATCTGCTCCAATCCGCCTTCGCCGCCGCCAAGCGCGTCCGCACCGAAACCCAAATCGGATCAAACTCCGTCTCCATCGCGTCCGTTGCCGTCGAGCTCGCCCGCAAAATCTTCGGATCATTGCAGGGCCGCACCGTCTTCCTCGTCGGCGCAGGCAAAATGAGCGAACTCGCCGCCCGCCATCTTGTGCAGCAGGGTGCCGGAGCCATCCTCGTTACCAACCGCACCATGGAGCGCGCCCGCCAGCTTGCCGAGCCCTTCAACGGCCGCGTCATCCCGTTCGAGAAACTCTACGAGACCGCCACCGAAGCCGATATCGTCATCAGCTCTACGGGCGCGCCGCATCCCATCTTCCGGCGCGAACACGGCCAGCAGTTCATGCATCGCCGCCGCAATCGCCCCATGTTCTTCATCGACATCGCCGTACCCCGCGACGTCGATCCGGCGATGCAGAAGATCGAAGGCATCTTCGTCTACGACATCGACGACCTGCAGCAGGTAGCCGCCTCGCATATCGCCGAACGCCAATCCCAAGCAGGGGACGCCGAAGCGCTCATCAACGCCGAAGTCGAGCGCTTCCATCAACGCCGCCGCGCGGTCAATGTTGCCCCCGCCATTGTCTCGCTCCAGCACCAGGCAGAAGAGATTCGCCAGAACGAATTGAAGCGCATGCACGCCAAGCTCGGTGTGTTGAGCGAGGAGCAACTCGCCGCTGTCGAAGCCCTCACGCGCGGCCTGGTCAACAAATTCCTCCACCCGCCCATGCAGGCGCTCAAACAGGCCGCACGCGAAAACGACTCAACCCGCGTGGAAGCGCTCTGCGCCGCATGGTCGCTTCCGACCGTAGCCGAACCCGATCCCAAACCAGTCGAGACTCAACACGAACCTTCTCCTTCTGGCTTCCGCGTTGAAGAGAGTAAGAGCGCGGAGCGCAGCGAAACCAGCGCCGTAGGAGGCAAATGAATCTGCGCATTGGCAGTCGTGGTTCGCAACTCGCACTCTGGCAGGCCAACCACATCGCTGCGCTTTTGCGCGGCCGCGGACACTCCGTCGACATTGAAATCATCAAGACGACCGGCGACCGGCTGCAGGAAGTGACCTTCGCGCAAGTCGGCTCCAAGGGCATGTTCACCAAGGAAATCGAAGAGGCGCTCGCTGAGGGCCGCGTCGATCTGGCTGTCCATTCGCTCAAAGATCTGCCAACGGAACTGCCCGCGCTCTTCACGCTCGGGGCCACGCCGCCGCGCGTCGATCCGCGCGATGTTCTCGTCTCGGTGAAGTTCCACAGTCTCTCCGCGTTGCCCCACGGCGCCGTTGTGGGAACCAGCAGCCAGCGCCGCCGCGCACAGTTGCTCGCTCTCCGGCCTGACATCGAGGCCGTCGAATTCCGCGGCAACGTTGACACCCGCTTGCGTAAACTCGCTGAAGGCCAGGTCGATGCCATTCTGCTCGCCGCCGCTGGCCTCGATCGCCTTGAAAAGACCGAGTGGGTCCGCGAACGCCTCGAGCCGAATCACTTTTGTCCCGCCGCCGGCCAGGGCTCGCTGGGCATCGAGATTCGTAAAGACGACGCAAAAACCATCGCCGCCATCGCCTTTCTGGACGACCCCGCAACCCGCTACGCCGTCACTGCCGAACGCGCCGCATTGGCTGCACTTGGTGGAGGCTGCCAGGTTCCCATCGGCATCCACTGCCGCGTCGCTCCGCAGGACGAAGCTGGCGAGTGGCAGGAAATTTTCGCGGTTGTCGCCGATCCCGCCACCGGTAAAGCCATTCGCATCCATCACGAGTCGCGCCGCTCCGCCATCGGCCCTGTTGACCTCGGCCAGCTAGCCGCTGAATTGCTCATTGGCGCCGGTGCCGCTCCCCTTCTCGAAGCTACCGCACATCCCCCCGCCGGGGCCTCCGCATAGAATCTGATCTGATGAGAAGTTCGTTGAGTTCTGGTGTGTCATTCTGAGCAGAGCACGCCTGGGTCGCGCGGACGTTTCATCGTCTGCAGGTAATCCAGGCGAGGACTTGCTTTTGGATCCTCGCACCTGAAAATGAAAGTCAGCTTCATGATCCCGAAACCGCTCGCCAACAAACGCGTCCTCGTGACCCGCGCCGTCCACCAGGCCGGCAAGCTCAGCGAGGGCCTTCGCGCTGCTGGAGCCGAATCCATCGAAGTCCCCGTTCTCGAAATCCGCCCGCCAGGCAGCTACGAGCCGCTCGATCAAGCGCTCCGCCATCTCTACGGCTACGACTGGCTTATCCTTACCAGCACCAACACCGTGCGCGTGGTAGCCGAACGCGCGGCAGCGCTCAATCTCAGCTTGCGCAACACCGGCCCGCATGTCGCCGCCATCGGCCAGGCGACCGCCGAAGCAGCCCGCCTCGCCGGCATCCACGTCACCCTCATCCCCGAGACCTACGTCGCCGAAAGCCTAGTTACCGCGTTCGCAACGCGCATCCACGGCAAGCACGTTCTGCTCGCCCGCGCCGCCATCGCCCGCGACTTCATTCCAGAAGCGCTGCGCAAATCCGGTGCTACGGTCAACGTCGTCGACGCCTACCAGAACGCGATTCCCGCCGCCGCTCCGGACCAGTTGCGCGTTGCCCTCGCCTCGCCCATCGATGCCGCAACCTTTAGCAGTTCTTCCAGCGCTGCCCATCTCGCCGAAGTCGCACGCGCGGCCGGTATCGCATTTCCATTCCCCGGAGTCAAAGCCATCTCCATCGGCCCCGTCACGACAGCTACCCTCCGCGAACTCCGCTGGGAACCCTCCGCTGAAGCCACGCCCCACGACATTCCCGGCATCATCGCAGCAACGGTATATGCGCTCAGCCAGGGCCCGGAAGCCGCGCGCTGAAAGCGGGACGATTTAAACTTCCGTCATGCGTCCGGCGTTCTTTCGCTTACCGGCGGCCCTGATCTTCGCCGCCGCGGCCACCCTGTTCTGCAACGCTCAACAACGACATACTCTGGTCTACACGCCGGGCAAGTCGATCACGCTTGCATTGCCTGCCACTCTCGATATCAACATTGCCGCGACAGGACTCAGGCGCGTCCGCTTTTTTGCCAAAGCTCCTGACGGCCGCATTTTTGTTACCGGTATGTTTGACCTGTCCGACAATACGCGAGGGTCCGTCTTCATCCTTGATGGCTGGAATGAGAAGACACGCACTTTCGCGAAGATCACGCACTATCTCGATCATCTCCGCAATCCAAATAACGTTGCTTTCTGGACCGACCCCGCAAACGGACAGAACTGGCTTTATCTGCCGCTCACCGACAGGCTGGTCCGCTATAAGTACAACCCCGGAGATAACGCGCCTTCTTCGCCGCCAGAGACGCTGATCCGGTTTCCCGACTACGGCCTCGGCTACAAATACGGGGGCTGGCACCTCACGCGAACCGTAGTTCCAGCAAAAGTCGGCAGCGCCACCCGAGTTTTTGTTTCGGTTGGATCCTCGTGCAACTACTGCCAGGAGGACGAAGTCCTTCGCGCTTCAGTCGTCAGCATGGACCCCGATGGCAAACATCCGTCGATCATTGCGCAGGGCCTTCGCAATGCTGTAGACATTGGCGCTGTCTCCGCCCTCGGTGGCTCCCTCTTTGCGACGAACATGGGCGATGACCACCTCGGCGACAAGCTGCCGGAAGATACCTTCTTCGAACTGAAAACCGCGGCGAAGCCTCCTCCCAATTACGGCTGGCCCACGTGCTATTTCGCATCAGGCAAGCCCGTGCTCGATCGAACCCCGCTTCCGACCCTGGGCGACGCTCGCGCCAACGCTCTCACTGCCCCCGTGCCGGCCTCGCGCAGCTCAGGTACATCCGTTTACGGCAACCAGGACGGTGTCGCCGCCTCGGGAACAAATCTGAGTGCCGGAGGAGGTCATGCGCGGGGGCACGATCCGAACTCTGAGTTGGGAAGAGCGCCGGAGCCCCTCAAATCGTGCGCGCAGGTCCCGGCTGCCTACACCACGTTTGCCGCGCACAGCTCACCGCTCGGATTCGAATACTTCCCATCGGAAGACGAAATTCTTCGAGGCAGCTTTCTGGTTTCACTTCACGGGGCCAGCCATCCTGACATCGGCACCGGTTACCGCGTCGTGCAGTTCACGCCATCCGACCGCAAACCGCACGACTTCATTACAGGGTTTCTAACGCACGAGAGTGGAAAGGCTGTCGTGCACGGTCGCCCCTGCGGAATTCTGCGCGTTGGCAAGGATAGTTTTCTGCTCTCAGACGATTACCTGGGTCTCGTCTATTTCATCCATCCGCGCGGATAAGAGCGCGCATCAGGACGACCAGGTTTTGTCTTTGGAGTGACAAAGCTGCTCGAGGTTGCACTTGTCGCACTTGGGATTGCGCGCAATGCAAATCTGCCGGCCGTGATGAATCACCTGGTGTGAAAAACGGATCCAGTGATCCCTGGGCAGAATCCGCATCAGGTCCTGCTCGACTTTTTCCGCGGTATCACTCTTCGTCAGGTCGAGCCGATGCGCAATGCGGAAGACATGCGTATCGACGACCACGCCCTCGGCCTTGCCATAACTCACGCCCAGCACAACATTAGCGGTCTTCCGCGCTGCGCCCGGAACCGTAATGAGCTCAGCCAGCGTCTCGGGAACGTTGCCGCCAAACCGATCCATGATTGCCTGCGCTGCGCCCTTGAGCGACTTCGCCTTGTTATTGAAGAACCCCGTAGTCCGAATGATTTCGATCAACTCCGGCAGCTCTGCCCTGGCCATCGCAGCGGGGGTAGGGAAACGCTTGAACAACTCAGGGGTGACCATATTCACGCGCACATCGGTGCATTGCGCCGAAAGGATAGTCGCAACCAGCAGTTCCCAGGGCGAGCGATGATGGAGAGCGCAAACCGCATCGGGATAAGCCTCGTCGAGGGCCTTGAGAATCGCCGCTATGCGGTCCGGCGCGAGCGCCTCGCGCTGTGTTAACGTCTTTATCGAAATTGGGCGCGGTGCTTTCGGGGTAGATCCGCGTGAGGAAGATGCCTTTTTGGCAGCCGCCTTTTTCGCCGTCTTCTTTGTGACCATCATCGCGAGGATTCCTGCTGATCCATGGTACTAGAGACTTGCAAAGCCGATCACGGCCCGGAACCGGTTTGGGGAGCGCGTGCCGGCAGACTCTCGCTCACAATCTTATTCGTGCTGCTGGCTGTGGGGGGTGCGAGCGCGCAGGCCAATCCGGCTCTCACTGGTGCCGACGAGACTCCTCACTTTGAAGTAGCGGCGATCAGGCCCAGCAAGCCGGATAGTCAGGGGCAAAACTGGCGCGGTTCAGCAGACCGGATTCTCATCGGGAATTACACTCTTCGACGACTGATCAGGTCGGCGTACGGCCTCAAATCCGATTCTCAAATCCTGGGTGGACCCGACTGGCTCGACAAGCAGGCATTCGACATCAGCGCAAAAATCGATGATGCGGAAATTGCGAAGATGAAAGCGATGGATCAGCCGGCGAAGCAACGAGAGCGGAATGCGATGCTTCAGTCGTTGCTGGCCGAACGGTTTGCGTTCAAAGCGCATATTGAACAGCGGAAAATGCCGGTTTACGCGCTGGTGGTCGCCAAGTCCGGCGCCAAGCTCACGCCTACCTCGGCGGCGACGGCTGCGAAGGGCAACAATATCACCACCAGAAACGGGCGCATGACGGCAAGCGCAATTTCGATGGATGCGTTCGCGGAGGATTTGGAATACCAAAAAGAGGCTGGCGACAGAGTGGTTCTGAATCGCACGGGGCTCGCGGGGGAATACGACTTCAAGCTTGACTGGGCTGCGGATAACGGCGACGGCACTCAGGCCGATCCGGCGTTGCCAGGCTTATTCACTGCGCTGCAGGAACAACTCGGTCTGAAGCTTCGACCCGATAGGGGCTCCATAGAGGTGGTGGTCGTCGAGAGTGCGACCAAACCGGCATTTGATTGAAGATTCAATTCTGCTGGTGCGAATCTTTCTCAAAGATGCCCTTCCAGCCAGCCGCACAGCTTCTCTACCGGCAGGCGCACCCCAAGATAGAACTGCCCAAACAGCGCATACACCGCGCTCACTTCATCAAACCGCATCTCGTAGATCAGCTTTTTGAACACCACCGGGTCATCGGCAAACAGATCGACGCCCCACTCCCAGTCATCCGTGCCGATCGATCCGGAGATGATCTGTTTCACTACGTCGCCATAGCGCCGCCCGATCATTCCGTGCTCATGCATCATCCGCTGGCGCTCGGCAAACGGCACCGTGTACCAGTTCACCTGCTCGCCGCGCTTCCGGTCCATGGGATAGAAACAGAGATACTTGGCATCCGGAATAGCAGGGAACAGCCGCGGCTTCATTGCCTCAGCTCCCCGCTTCAACGAATCCTGAATCACCGCATTCCACTCTGGCGTGTGATTCTCAAACCCCTTTGCCGAAGCCGCCTCATAGGTCTTGCGGCTGGACTCGTACAGACCCAGCTCCACAACTGAAACATAGGAGTGCGTCGGGGTCAGAAAGTCGTAGAACCCCGTCTGCGCCAGGTCCAATTCCACCTGGTTCAAGGCCTCGAACGAATCGCGAAAATGCACCAGAATCAAATCGCCCTTGTGACCCAACTGCGAAAACAGCCCGGTCTGCGCGCCACCGGCACCATGTTCCAACTTCTTGAGAGCCGCGACGAAATCGGCGGCAAATTGTCCGCGGTCGCTGGCGAGGGTGGACCGCCAAGCCTTCCAGTCGAAACGGAAGAACTGATGGAGAAGTGAAGACCCCTCAAGGGTAAGCGGAACAGGAGGAAACTCAGACAACGGAGACACCTCGAACGATACGTTTCAATTAAGACAATCCTAGCAGGACCGGGATGTACGCCACATCGAACCTATATACTGGTAACGCCCATGACCGAACGTATTTTGCCCTATCTGATTCACTTCGTCACCCAGGTCATCGGCTCATTGGGATATGCCGGTATCGCCGCCTTGATGGGCATCGAATCCGCCTGCATCCCGCTTCCCAGCGAAATCATCATGCCCTTCGCCGGCTACCTGGTCTACACCGGCCGTTTCAGCCTTTTCTGGGCGGCCACCGCGGGCGCTATCGGCTGCAACCTCGGCTCCGTTGTCGCTTACTGGGTCGGCGCCGCAGGTGGCCGTCCTCTGGTGGAGCGTTACGGCCGCTGGGTTCTGATGAGCCATCACGATCTCGATCGCATGACGCACTTTTTCGAGAAATACGGCACGATTACCGTTCTTCTCGGCCGGTTGCTTCCAGTAGTTCGCACGTTTATCGCGTTTCCGGCAGGTGTCGCCAAAATGCCGCAACTGCGCTTTCACATTTATACGTTTATCGGGTCGTGGCCATGGTGCTATGCACTCGCCTATGCCGGCATGAAGCTAGGCGAAGCGTGGCACACCGACCCGCGTTTTCACGAATGGTTCCATCGTTTTCATCTCGCCGTTGAGTTGGGCCTGCTCGCGGCGATCGTCTGGTTTTTGTGGACGCACATCAACCGCTTCAGGCAAACCAGCGAAGCCTGATCGAGCGCGGAGAGATCATATCCGCCGTGGGGAGTACACTGTTGCGTCCGTGTTTTGAGATTTTTTCTGATTTTTAAAGCAATCAAAGGAAGGTTAGGAAAAGCGAAATGAGCACTACAGAACACAGCGGCCAAAAGACCGCGAAGCCCGAACCCGCGAAGGGTAAACTGGGCGTAATGGTGGTGGGACTCGGCGCCGTGGCAACCACGATGATCGCCGGCGTTGAAGCAGTACGGCGTGGGCTGGCAAAGCCCATCGGCTCGCTCACCCAGATGGGTACTGTTCGCCTGGGCAAGCGTACCGACAACAAATCGCCGCTGGTCAAGGATTTTGTCCCGCTGGCGGACCTGAACGACATCGTCTTCACCGGCTGGGACATCTTCGAAGATAACGTCTACGAAAGCGCGGCACACGCCAAGGTTCTGGACAAGGAAATACTCCAGCAACTCAAGCCCTACCTCGAAACCATCAAGCCGCTGCCCGCCGTCTTCGACCAGTTTTACGTAAAGCGCCTGAACGGCACGCACGTCAAAAAGGGCAAGAACAAGCGCGATCTCGCCGAGCAGTTACGCGCCGATATCCAGGCCTTCAAGAAGACTGTGGACCGCGTCGTCATGATCTGGTGCGGATCGACCGAAATTTTCCTCGAGCCGTCCGCCGTTCATCAGTCGATTGAAGCTTTCGAAAAGGGCCTTGAGGCCAACGATCCGGGCATCGCGCCTTCGCAGATCTACGCCTACGCCGCACTCACTGAGGGCGTTCCGTTCGCAAATGGCGCACCGAACCTCACGGTGGATGTGCCGGCCATGATCGAACTCTCCAGGAAGAACGCGGCTCCGATTTGCGGCAAAGACTTCAAAACCGGGCAGACCTTCATGAAGACGGTTCTCGCGCCGGCCTTCAAAGCGCGTCTGCTCGGTGTCTCCGGCTGGTACTCCACCAACATTCTCGGCAACCGTGACGGGGAAGTGCTCGACGATCCCGAGTCTTTCAAAACCAAGGAAGAGTCGAAGCTGGGTTCGCTCGAATACATCTTCCAGCCCGAGCTCTATCCCGATCTCTACAAGGACATCTTCCACAAGGTCCGCATCAACTATTACCCGCCGAGGGGCGACAACAAGGAAG
>Ga0210400_10005438_pt1 | contig 10816 bp, 8 predicted proteins | sample IncBWH26MmetaG_FD_155456 | JGI IMG/M metagenome (GOLD analysis project Ga0210400, IMG submission 155456) | Forest soil microbial communities from Barre Woods Harvard Forest LTER site, Petersham, Massachusetts, United States - Inc-BW-H-26-M | ecosystem: Environmental > Terrestrial > Soil >... | reverse complement strand
TGGGGGTGGCTGGCGGAATTGATGAGTGCCTTCCCATCGTCGGATGCGCGAATCAAATCGTCGCCAGCGACCCTAACATATTTTCGATTCCCCTTCCCGATGTTGGTCTCACGCTCCCTCTGACAGGCCCATCAGGTCAAGTGGACCTGGGCGCGGTGCAGAAGGAGAACACGCCCCCCGACCTCACTAACGTGGGAACTTCGTACAGCGGTAACGAAGGTTCTCCGATCCAGTTCTCGGCAGCCGGAGCCAAGGACAAGTGTCTCGACTCGTCGAGCCTGGTCTGGAACTTCTCCGATGAAGGCGTCGCATACGGCTTCAGCCCCTACCACACCTTCCAGGATGCCGAAATTTTCAGCGGCCAGCTGGTGGTCACGAATATCGGCGGCATCCAGGCATCGAAGGCATTCTCGGTTACGGTCGCCGATGTGGCGCCGGTGGTTACGGCGGGTCCCAACTCCAGCGCGCTCTGGGGCGTCCCCGTGGCCCTCAATGGCAGCGCGACGGCTGGTGGCACAACCGAACAGGCTACACTGGTCTATTCCTGGTCCTTTGGCGATGGCACACCGAGCGCCACGGGTGGGCCGAGCGTAATGCACTCGTATTCTGCGCCCGGAACCTACACCGCTACCCTGAACGTATGTGACAAAGATAATAATTGTTCTTCGTCTACCCTTCAGGTCGTAGTCAACAAGCGCAACGTGAGCCTCGGCTACCTCGGGGCCCAGCAGGGCGTGTACAACACATTGACGAAGTTGAGTGGCTCTCTGGTGGACCAACTGGGCTCCGCCGTTCCGGGCCGGACCATAGTTTTCGCAATCGGCGCGGAGGCAGGCGGGTCAGCAGCAACCAACTCGTCCGGCTTCGCGTCCACAACGCCTCAGTTGACGCTCGGTGCCGGATCCTACTTGGCGTCCGCAACGTTCGCGGGCGACTCCCTCTACAACGCGGCGGCTCCCAGCACTGCCGCCTACACTGTTTCTCAAAAGCCGACTTCCGTAGCTTATACGGGTGCGCTCACTGGCGGCCCTAACAAAACCATCACCCTGAGCGCGGTTCTCGTGGATAGCCAGAACAATCCTCTGGCTGGCAGGGTTATCGCGTTCAAGCTGGGCTCTCAGTCGGTCTCGGCGACGACCAACGCGAGTGGCGTAGCAGCGACGACCCTAGCGCTGAACCAGAAGAACGCAAACTACCCGCTCACTGCGACATTCACCCCGGTGAGCGCAGACCTTAACCTTTATCTGGGGAGCGTTGCCTCAGCAACGTTCAAACTTCAGGTGAAATAACTAGTCCAAGTCTCGATCCGGCGGCGGCTGGACACTCGGCCGCCGCCGGCGCAATGCCTTGCATAATTGTTTGATCGAATAGCGGCACATACTGTAGAGGGATGGTGTTATGAGGAGTCGAAGCTTGAAGTTTTCACTGCTGTTACCTGTAGCCCTACTTCTATTCTCGCGGTCCGCACTGGCCCAGCAGGCGTCCATGGACGATCTAAGGAAAGAGGTGGAAACGCTCAGTCAAAACGTGAACGCGATGCAGCAGGACCTGCGAGAAATCAAGGCTTTGCTGCAGAACCGATTGCACGTCGGCCCACCCCAGACCGCCGTTCTCGATCTCGACAAGCGGCCCTCCCGGGGCGACAGTACCGCTAAGCTGACTGTGGTGGAGTTCCTGGATTACCAGTGCCCGTACTGCGGTCAGTTCAGTCGTGAGACGATGCCGCAGATAGATAAAGAGTACATCCAGACCGGTAAGATCAGGTACGTGGTGATGAACTTGCCCCTGGAGGGGATACACAAGTCCGCCTTCAAGGCCGCGGAGGCCGCTGCCTGCGCCGGGGAGCAGGGAAAGTTCTGGGAGATGCAAGACATGCTCTTTACCAATCAGCAGACAATTGATCAGTGGAAATCCCACGCGGAGGCGGTCGGACTCGATGTCGGTAAGTTCGAGGAGTGTCTGGACAGCGGGCGGCAGGCGGCACAGGTTCGTAGCGACATAGCCGAGGCACAGAAGACGGGACTTACCGGCACCCCGGCCTTCTTCTTCGCGTATACCGACGCAAAGAGCACGACAATTAAGTCTGTAACCAGACTTGTCGGGGCCCAGCCGTATGCCGCGTTCAAGGCTGCAATTGATAAACAGCTCGTCGATAAACCGGAGATGGCCAAGGAATAGGAGTATGGAAAGATGTCTTAAGGGCGTCGGGATCGCCGGCTACATCTCGAAGTTCTTGAACAATTACACGATCGGCAATTCCGGTATTTTCGAGTCCCAAGGAAATATCGGGATCGGCACCGCCGCGCCCGAGGCCAATCTTGACATTTTGGGAAAAGGCCAAGCCGAGTGCAGGTTATTACACTTAGGAGACTTGTTCAGAAAGTAGTTGCTCGAACCCTGCACCTAAACGCAGGTTTCGTGGCGGGAACTCGAAGCCAGTGCAGTCAGGGGTGTCGTCGCTGTCGCTGTGACGTTCCCCCAACAATCTCGTCCACCGTGGGAGTCTTCTGGAAAAGAACCGGCATCCGTCCGGGACCGTGCGCCAAGCGCATGGCAGTTCCATCGAAGAGGAAAAGAACGCCGGGGAGCGCGGACACTACCACCGGAGAATCACGAGGAGTAACTTTCAACATGTTTAGAATTTCGTTTGCTGTACTGATATGTGCGGCTATGGCCTGTTCGGCGGCGGTTGCTTCTCAGCCAGGCCAAACGGGATCTGGCTCCACAGTTCGCACGTATTACATTGCCGCGGACGAGGTGGACTGGGACTATGCCCCGGGCGGTGTCAACAAGATGATGGGGATGAAGTTTGATGGCTACTCGAAAGTTTTTGTCGACCGCGGCCCGCATCGCATTGGGAGTATCTATCGCAAGGCGCTGTATCGCGAATATACCGACGAAACCTTTGCCCGCCTTAAACCACGGCCGGCGGAGTGGGAGTCCTCCGGAATTCTCGGTCCGATATTGCGGGCCGAGGTCGGCGATACGATTCGCGTGGTCTTCAAGAACAATGCCACGCACCCCTATAGCATGCATCCTCACGGCGTCTTCTATAAGAAAGATTCGGAGGGGGCGCTCTACGAGGATGGGACGTCCGGTTCCGACAAAGTCGATGACGCCGTGCCGCCCGGCAAGACTCACGTTTACACATGGGAAGTACCGGAGCGGGCCGGGCCCGGACCGAATGATCCAAGCTCGATCGTGTGGCTCTACCACTCGCACGCCTATGAAATGAGAGACGTCCACAGCGGACTGGTGGGCGCAATCATTATCTCCCGTCGCGGTGCCTCCGATGCTGCCGGGAAGCCTAAAGACGTCGACCGAGAGTTCGTCTGCTTGTTCATGCTGTTCGATGAAAACCAGAGCTGGTATCTGGACCACAACATTCAGACCTACACCGGCGATCCTAAGGGTGTGAATAAGGGTGAGTTCATTCCCGTCGACGCCGACGGAAATCTGGCTCCCGCCGGCACTGGCTTTTCGGTCGCCAATGGAAAGTTCGCAATTAACGGATACATCTATGGAACTGGGCCAGTCATGACCATGAAAAAGGGTGAGCGCGTTCGCTGGTATCTCGTCGGTCTCGGCGAGGGGTTTAGTTTTCACACCCCGCATTGGCACGGAAATGTCGTGCTTCAAGACGGCAAGCGTACGGATGTGGTTTCCCTTATGCAAGCACAGATGGTCACAGTGGACATGGTCCCCGATGATCCGGGTACTTGGATGTTTCACTGCCATCTTGATGACCACATGGAAGCCGGGATGATGGCGTTCTACAAGGTCGAGCCGTAGTCGTTTGCAAACTTTGTCACAACATCCGAGATAAAGCATGCCGTAACGAGGAATCGCGATGAAGACCTCGAAGCGAAAGAGATGGATTCTCTATTGTCTCGCAATTGGACTAGGACTTGTGCCGGCCAGCTTCGTCTGGCGCATGCATATCGTCCGTGCGAGTGCCATAGTTTCCGTGCTGGACATGGAAACGATCCCGCGAACACCGGAACGCCTGGCCAGAGGCAAGTACCTGGTCGACGGACTTCTCTGGTGCGCGACCTGCCATTCCGATATCGACTGGAGCAAGAGGCCCCTAGAGGCCGGTGCCGGGACAAGATTCGGTGGTCACGTTTTCGGTCACGAAATCGGATTGCCTGCCCCTTTCCGGATCGTGGCGCCGAACATCTCTCCGGACCTCCAGTTCGGAACGGGGAAATGGAAAGACGCGGACTTTGTGCGCGTGCTGCGGCGGCGCATCGGTCACGACGGACAGACCTTGATCGATATGATGCCATCCAGGGAGTTCAGCCAGCTGTCCGATGAAGACATGGCCTCCGTCATCGTGTATGTGCGTTCGCTGCCTCCCGTGCACATCGAGAGGCCAAAGACTTCCTTGCCGGAGGACGCCAGCGAGGGGTTGGAACCTCTTCCGCCGGTCGATCACGTGCCCGAGCCGGATAGATCGGACCGGGTGCACTACGGTCAATACCTGGTGACGGCTGGGCAGTGCCGCTGGTGCCACACTCCGGTCGACGAAAAGGGAGAATTATCGCCGGGAATGGACTTCTCGGGCGGGCACACGTTCAGCGGCCCTTTCGGCCCAAATGGCAGCAAGGTCGTCGATCTTGCGACACTCAACCTGACGCCGGATCCCTCGGGTATTTCCTACTTTGATGAAGCCCTGTTCATCAAGGCGCTTCGTACTGGCCATGTGGGGGCGCGGCAGCTTTCAACTCTCATGCCCTGGAGCTACTACCGCAACCTAACCGACGATGATCTGAAGGCTATCTTTGCCTACCTGCGAACGTTGCTTCCGATTAAACATCGGGTAGACAACACAGAACCGCCGACCTATTGCAAGGTGTGCCGCCATAAGCACGGATACGGAAACACCAACTAGATGTCTTCGGATTCGAAAGCGAACGAGGGTCGGAGCGTGGTGAACTCTCGCAACCAGGTGGATCACCAGCTGGGGCGGCTTGTTCTGCAACAATCGCGGGGCAAGTGTCTCCCCTAACACGAAACCTGCACTTAGAAAGATGGCACTAATCAACCACGGAGGCTGCAATGGAAATGTACATTGAGAAGAAGATCTTGCGGTTTGCAAAGATGACGGTCGCAGCCGCGTGTCCTGCTGCGTTGACGCATGAACAACCGCGCCATCCTTCAGCCGGAACACCAACACCAGCTTCGACTGGCGAGGTTCTCGCGCAGCGCATCAGTGTATCGTTTGCCCCACTTCCCTCCGGGCAGGCGATGGAACAGAACGTCATGGGCCCGGTCTGGGAGTCTCTTGGGTACATGAGAACTATCTTTTGTTTGGGCGGCTTCGTGGCAATGGTTATGTTGAGCTTCGTGCTTACGGCCAGGGGTGGAACGAAGTTGCTCACTACGGACCCATTGACAGGACTTCCTCTCCATCCCGCCACAGATTCCCACCTCCACCTGGGTAATGAGCCTACTCAGTTGCCGGAATCGCAAGTCTGTAGAAGCCAAATGCAGGTCGATTTCTACTCGGTTTACGACTCCAAAGTGAATGCGACCCTCGCTTGGTATGACGCTCATCTGCCAGGGTTTAAGAAGACGCACGCCTACGCCGCCAACCGCTCGCAAGACACCTACTACAAAACCGATGGGACCGTGCTTGTGTCTGTCACGGGTAGCCCGGGCAAGGAAGGAGAAAACATAGACACATATTCGGTGTTGTATGCTCGTCTTCAGCCCGGACTACCCGAGAAGACGATCGTTGCCCTGAATCAACAAAGAGTTGTTTGCCCTTGATCGATCCATCTTTGCGCCCTAGCTTTTTTCGACGACGTAAATCGTGAATCATTGGTTTCTAGCGCGCTTGCTAATCGGCTAGAGGCTTTCGTGCTTCGAAGACAGCGGGGGTTTCCGTGTCGGCTTGCGGGCACGACTTCAGGACTATGCCCGGATCACGGGCAAGCTGGAAGTAATCCCAATATAAGGTATGCCGACAAATCACCCACAGTCCGCCTTGAACAGAGTAACGCTTTGACTTCCTCAGCAGCAGCGCCCTAACATACGGCCACCTGAGGTTTCTGGGGTACGCATGATCGGCCAAACCATCTCGCACTACCGTGTTCTCGAAAAACTGGGCGGCGGCGGCATGGGCGTGGTCTACAAAGCTGAGGACACGCGACTGCACCGTTTCGTCGCGCTCAAGTTTTTGCCGGACGAAGTGGCCGGAGATGCACAGTCGCTGGCGCGATTCAGGCGTGAGGCCCAGGCCGCGTCCGCTCTCAATCATCCCAACATCTGCACGATCCACGACATTGGCGAAGAGAACGGCCATGCCTTCATCGCGATGGAGTTCCTGGAAGGGATGACCCTGAAACACAGGATCGGCGGGCGGCCGATGGAAATCGACGAAATTCTGCGCCTGGGCATCGAAATTGCGGATGCGCTCGATGCTGCGCATGCGGCAGGAATCGTGCACCGCGATATCAAGCCCGCCAACATCTTTGTCACCAAACGAGGTCACGCGAAGGTGCTCGACTTCGGCTTGGCCAAGGTGAAGGCGGATCGAGTCGATTCTTCTCAACTCGCGGGTTTGCAGGCTACTGCGGAAGGCACCGACCAGCACCGGACGAGTCCGGGCACCACGCTGGGCACGGTCGCGTACATGTCGCCCGAACAGGCGCTGGGAAAGCAATTGGACCATCGCACCGATCTTTTTTCCTTCGGCGCTGTGCTCTATGAAATGTCCACCGGGACGCTGCCGTTCCGCGGCGAGACCTCGGCTGCGATCTTCGACGCAATTCTCCACAAATCCCCGGCCACTCCGGTTCGCTTGAACCCCGATCTGCCTCCCCGTCTGGAGGAAGTCACCAACAAGGCGCTCGAAAAGGATCGCAATCTGCGTTACCAGCAAGCCGCCGAGATGGGGACGGACCTGCAGCGCATCAAGCGCGATCTGGATTCGAGTGGGCGTCTGTTCGCCTCGAACAGCGCATCCGCGGCTTCTTCCGGAGCCTCGGCAGTCCCCGTGGTCAGCGCATCCGCCGGGCAATTGTCCGGTGCCGCGAGTTCAGCCGCTGACGCATCGGCGCGCTCCAGTGCATCGTCCTCTGCCGTTGCCGCCGCCCGGCGGCACAAGACCGCCACCGGGGCCGCTCTGCTCGCCGGCCTGCTGATCGCGGCCGCTGCCGTTTACGGTGTATACACCTTTTTGCGACACCCGACCGCCGCTCCTTTTCAGAACTTTTCCATCATCCAGTTAACCAATACCGGCAAAGTGCAGAACGCCGCCATTTCTCCGGACGGCAGGTTTCTGCTCAGCGTGCAATCCGACAATGGCAAGGAAAGCCTGTGGCTGCGAAACATTCCCACCGGCAGTGACACGCAAGTACTCCCGGCGTCGGGGCAATCGTTCGCTTCGCTCGTCTTCTCTCCCGACGGCAACTCTTTCTATTTCCGAGAGACCGCGGGCGGCGCAGCAGCGTTTAATCTTTTCCGGGTTCCGCTTCTCGGCGGTTCACCCAGCTTGCTTGCCAAAGACGTGGACGGAGGCCCGATATTTTCACCGGACGGCAAGCGCATTGTGTATTCCCGCTACAACGACCCCGAGTTGAACAAATGGCGATTGCTGGAAGCCGACGCCGAGGGTGGGAACGAGAAAGTGCTGTATGTCGAACCTGCGCCAGGCGGCCCGGCCGCCGAGCTCTCCTGGTCCCCCGATGGCAAACGCGTGGCGATTTCGACGTTGATTTCGAATAGCAAGTCTCTCAGCCAGATTCGATTCTTTGATTTCGCACGCGGAAGCGTGGAACCCTTCGTCGCATCCGCCGACAAAATCATCTTGGGCAATGCCTGGGCACCGGATGGGCGAGGAATCTTTGTCAACTATGTGCCCCGCGGGGAGCATCTGTCGATTCAAGCTCAAATCGGGCTGTTCTCCTATCCCGACGGCGCGTTTCGTCCTGTTACCAACGACCTGACCGACCACAACTCTCTATCGCTTTCAGCCGATGGCCGCACGCTGGCAGCCGTGCGGAAGGAGACTTCCACCCAGATCGTTCTCATGCCGCCCAGCGGGGCCGGCCCCGTTACGCCCGTGCCCGGCATCGCAACCCGAGAAACCATGCCGAGCTTCTCCTGGACAGGGGATGGGCAACTGCTCATCTCTCACGGCGATCGCTTGGTCCGCCAGCACACCGATGGTACTCATGCGGTGACCATTCTGAGCGATCCGGCCGCCTGGATCAGTGATTCGGTATCGTGCGACAAGGACCGCTGGATTGCTTTGAACTGGATGGTTCACGGCGAAGGAAGCGCCAACGGAATCTGGCGGGCGAATGCTGACGGCTCTGATGCGGTGCCGCTCACCTCCAAAGAATTCGGCAGCCTTTGGGGATGCTCGCCGGACGGAAAGTGGCTCTACTACAGCGAGCAAATCACGAACGGCGTATGGCGAATCGCTTCCGGCGGCGGCAAACCCGAACTCGTACCGGGAGCGAACCCTCCGAATTCGCTCACGATTCAGGCCACACTTTCCCCCGACGGCAAGACGCTGGCGATATTTACCGAACTCTTGAATCCTCAATCGAAGACCTACTCCGAGCGGATTGTGCTCGCCAACCTAGACTCCGGCGTGCGAAACCTCGACCTCGATCCCGTTCTGAAGGCGGTATTCCATTCTCAGGGACCGCCCGACAGCGCCGGATTCCGCTTTTCCCCTGACGGCAAATCGATTGCCTTCGTGGTCGAGGAGGCGGGAGTGGACAACGTTTGGATGCAGCCCGTGGACGGATCAAAAGGGCGGAATCTGACTAACTCCAATGATTCTGAAAGGATCCAAGATTTCCGTTGGTCCCCCGACGGCAAGGCTCTGGCCTTGCTGCGTTTTAGTTCTGTCTCCGATGTCATTCTCTTGCGCGACACCGGCAACAGTTCGAGGGTCGCTCAATGATGTGCCCGCGTTGAGGAAACAGAGGCCATCCCCCAAAAGGAGTTCCAGTAGTTCGACTGGTCCTCAAGGAACGCCTTCTCTCGGCTTTAGAAGTTATTTTGGGAGCGATTGTTGGGATTCAGGATACCCGAAGACGGAATTAATCTAGCCGCCAAACAAAGTTCTTCTGAATCAACAGGAAGTTAATATACTTCTGCGTCATGAGCCAATCGAAACGACTTCTCCGCGCCCGAAAGCTCGTGTTGATCGTCTTGCTCATCTCTAGTTCTCTCACGGTGCTCGGCAGGTATTTTTACGCATACGGACAGGACAAATCGGGTTTCCCCGATGGTTTCGATGCCGTGCAGGCTGCCCCGAATAGTCACAAAGTGATTTTCGAGAATGAATTTGTACGCGTGCTCGAAGTTACTGTGCCACCACCGGGCACGATGGAACCGATGCACCACCACCGATGGCCGAGTTTCTTTCTTGACTGGGATACCGGAGGCGGAAGGCCGCATATCCGTTATCACCACCCCGACGGCAGCGTGAGGGACAGCCCTAGCACGGATGAGCCAAGTCATCCCGGCACTTGGAGTGTGCATTGGATGAAGCCCGAGCCGATGCACGCCATCGAGGTCGTGGGGAATCCTAAGAGTGCCGCCACCCTTCGCGAGGGCCATCCCGGCCTTCTTCGAATTGAAATCAAATGCTATCCCTGAAGCGAACGAATCTTACAATTTGTACTGCAAAGGGAAATGCGACAGTCGAGAGTGATTGTTCTTAACCGCTTAGTACCAATGACCCGAACCGGCTAGATTCTTCGGGGCGGATAACGGGCAATCCGTATAGTGGCTGAGGTAGACAGACCATCGTAGCGCGGTTGAGGAGGGCCGCGAACGATGTCTCGGAAGCCTGCCTCGAAACGAACTCGCCCTAAGCCCAAAGCAGTTCTTCGCCTACCCGATTTGGATCAGGCAAAATCCGCCGTTCCTGCCGGCATCCGACGAGTGAAGGGCGTTAAGAAAATTGGCGTGAGGCTAGGAAATTGGCTCACCGCTGAACAGTCGCAGAGACTGTGGCAGGTTCCCGACGGCGAGCGCTTGAAGGAAAAACGTGATCGAGCACTTCTGGCCGTCTTGCTTGCGTGTGGCCTACGGCGACACGAGGCAGTTGAGCTAAATTTCGGCCACATTCAGCGGCGGGAAGAATACTGGGCCATTGTCGACATGAAGGGAAAGGCAGGCCACACCCGCACGATCCCGATGCCGGGATGGGTGAAGAATGTCGTCGACCAGTGGATCCAGGCAGCGAACATTACATCGGGCAAGTTGTTTCGTCGGGTGCACAAGACGGGGAAAACCTGGGGAGAGAGGCTAACAGAAAAGGCGGTCTGGCACGTGGTTCGGGAGTACGCCACGAAAGCTGGAATCGACAAGTTATCGCCGCACGATCTCCGCAGAACCTGTGCACGGCTTTGTTATGCCGCCGGGCGAACTGGAGCAAATCCAATTTCTGCTCGGTCACGTTTCGATTCAGACAACGGAACGATATCTCGGTTGCAAACAGCGGATTCAAGATGCCGTGAACGACAAAATCGGAATTGGGCCACTAGACTGAACGAGCCATCACTGTCCGCTTTGCCGACCACCCGGACCACCGGAAACGACCCGTCATGAAGCGTCGTGTCCAGGCGCCAGTGGTCAAGTTGGTCAGATCTGGGTCATGCCGCCATCGACGACCAGTTCGATGCCGGTGATATAGCTACTTTCGTCAGAAGCGAGAAACGACACCACTTTGGCAATCTCGTCCAAGGTTCCGGTGCGACCGAGGGGTATATTGCCCACGACGCTGTCTGCGTACTGCTTGACTTGTTCTTCCGTCATCCCCAGCGAATTGCGATAGCCTGGC
>Ga0210400_10005436_pt1 | contig 10817 bp, 6 predicted proteins | sample IncBWH26MmetaG_FD_155456 | JGI IMG/M metagenome (GOLD analysis project Ga0210400, IMG submission 155456) | Forest soil microbial communities from Barre Woods Harvard Forest LTER site, Petersham, Massachusetts, United States - Inc-BW-H-26-M | ecosystem: Environmental > Terrestrial > Soil >... | reverse complement strand
CCACTCGCGAATTTTACCGTCGAGATAGAGCTTTACAGTCGCCTGAATCTCGTCCGGAATCACAGCCATGACTTGTTGAACGGTTACGCCCTGCCTGGGAGTCTGAATGACAAGCACTGCGGTGATTTTAGGTATGGCACCGCTGGGCAAGCTTTGGCCAGCCGCGGGTTGCGATTGCGCGAAGGCCAGGGCTGGAAGCACTGCCATAAGCAAAGCGATCATGAATTTCATCGGTTTTTCCTCTCGATTTAGTTTGGTGCCGTTTCTTCTTATAAGAGTACTGTCGTACTCTTATGGATGAAAAAAATTATTGTTCAGCGAAGCTCTTGATGAAAAAGTTTCTCGCGTCCATCAAAATCTGCTCGCGCCTTTGAGGGTCCGAACTGACGCGGGCCATCATCAACACTCCTGCCATGCTCGGGAACAACAACCTGATTTTCGCCTGTTTTTCTACTCGCGTCTGACCGGGCATGAACGGCAGGAACCGCTCACGATACGCTTCCAACAACGACTCAATCCTTCTGCGTACCGCTACCGGTTTCCGCGCGAGTTCCGGTCCGAGGGCGGCGCGCACGCAGCCGGTTCCCGGCGAATTCGCGTGGCCCGCGCTTAGATAGCGCTCGATGATCGCCCGCAGCGCGTGGCCTTCGGGCGCTGACTTTGCAACCTCCACCATGTCTCTTCCCGTCTCGTCGAGTGCACGTGTCACTGCTTCGACGAACAGGTCATCCTTGCTCTTGAAATGCCGGTAGAAGCCTCCCTTTTTCAGGCCGACTTTCTTCATCACTGTTCCGATGCCGCTGCTGTCCCCGCCGCGCTCGCGGAAAGAGCGAGCGGCCACGGAAAGAATCCTTTCGTGGTTCTGCGCTTTGTGTTCGGGTGAGTATCGCATGACTTAAGAGTACGATCGTACTCTAATGTCTGTCAAGATCAAAATTAATCCCGCCAAAGACAGTTAACGCTCTCTGTGGTTTTGCCATCGTGATTGCGGCGCTTTCTAGACCTCAAATATGGCATCGCATTTTGATGCGGATGCGATGAAGCACGCATCGCTTTCCCGGCTGATTCATCTAACGAGCCATGAGTAATGTGTTAGCGGTTTCAGTCCTGGATCTTGTAGGCATGCGAGCCGGGGAGGCAGCCGGCAGTGCAATTTCCCGATCGGTGAACCTGGCGCAGCACGTAGAGCGGCTGGGATACAGGCGCTACTGGCTGGCAGAACATCACTCTATTCCTGGACTGGCTTGCTCAGCCACGCCAGTGCTGATTGGGCATGTGGCGGCTGCGACCAAGACGATTCGTGTGGGCAGTGGCGGAGTCATGCTGCCAAACCACGCACCGCTCGTGGTGGCGGAACAATTCGGGACGCTGGAAGCTCTGTACCCAGGCCGGATTGACTTAGGGCTGGGACGGGCTCCGGGCGGCGACTTTCAAACGATGCGGGCGTTGCGAAGAGATTTAAGGCAGGGTGGCGAAGATTTTCCGGCACTCCTTGCTGAATTGCAAACCTACCTGGGTCCGGAACGGCCGGGGCAAGCAGTGAGAGCGTTTCCCGGGCAAGGCAGCAATGTGCCAATAACCTTGCTGGGGTCGAGCGGTTTCAGCGCACAACTGGCAGGGATGCAGGGCTTGCCATTTGCATTTGCGGCCCACTTTGCTCCTGAGCACTTATACGCGGCGGCTCAGCTATACCGCGACGAGTTCCGGCCAAGCAAAGAACTGCGGAAGCCGTACTTCATGGTGGGGGTGCAGGTGATTGCGGCGGAGACGGATGCGGCGGCCAGGCGGTTGTTCACGACGCCCCAGCAACGCTTTCTCCGACTGATTCGAAACCAGCCGGTCGAGCTGTTGCCGCCAGTCGATTCTATGGAGCCGCTATGGCGGGACGACGAGCGAGCAGCCGTGGAGAGCAGACTGGACGCGGCGATTGTAGGATCGGATGCGACCGTGATGGCCGGGCTGAAAAAGCTGGTCGGGGATACGGGAGCCGACGAACTGATCGTCGTGACTGACACCTACGAGCATGCCGACAGGATTGAGTCGTATCGGCGAGTGGCCGGCGTTGCCAGCACAATCGAGGTGACGTCAAGCGTAACGGTGGAAGCCTAAAGCAGAGCCACAACCGCACTTCGGCTTCCCAAGCCATACGACCGAGCGCGAATTCAGAGTTGTGGAACAGCGTGCTGCTCCTCGAAACAAGACTTCAGATTCTTGAGGTCCACGGGCACGCGAGCCTGTGCTCCTTCTGGACCCGCCCTGAGATATTGAACAGGCCACGATATTGTCTGTCCTAGCTCCCGCGCCGCCCGCAGCGGCCAATACGGATCCCGCAGCATCTCGCGAGCGATAATGACTGCATCCGCCTGGCCGGTCGCGAGGATATGCTCCGCTTGAACTGCAGAAGTGATCATCCCGAGCGCGCCGGTCATGACTCCGCTTTCGCGCCTGATCCGTTCTGCAAAAGCGGTTTGATAACCTGGGCCCACGGGAATCTTGGCTTGCGCTACATTGCCGCCGGAAGAGCAGTCGATCAGATCTACTCCGAGGTCCTTCACTTGCCGGGCCAGTTCAATGGACTGCTGCAGATCCCAGCCGCCGTCGACCCAGTCGGTGGCCGAAATCCGCACGAAGAGCGGCGCTCGCTCCGGCCACGAGCGTCGAACCGCAGCGACAATCTCCCGCAAGATTCGAGTGCGGTTCTCAAAGGAGCCTCCGTAAGCATCCGTTCGCTGATTACTGAGAGGGGACAGAAACTCATGAATCAGATAACCGTGAGCGGCATGAATCTCAACCACCCGGAAGCCGGCTTCGCAGGCACGACGTGCCGCCTCCCCGAAAGCTGCGACGATCGCCTGAATTTCTTGTTTGGATGCGGCCTGGGGCAAGGGATAGTGATCGGCAAATGCGACGGCGCTCGGAGCAACGACATTGTTCCATCCCCCCTCGGTTTCAGGAACCTTGCCCTGACCGTCCCATGGCCGGTAGGTACTGGCCTTGCGTCCGGCGTGCGCGAGTTGCATCCCCGCGACGCTGCCATGCTCGTGAATGAAACGTACGATCCTCGCCAGTGGCTCGATGTGATCGTCACTCCAGATCCCAAGGTCCTGCGGACTGATGCGGCCTTCAGGGAGGACAGCCGTCGCCTCGGTAAGCACCAGTCCAGCGCCGCCTACCGCGCGGCTGCCCAGGTGCACGAGGTGCCAGTCGTTCGCACGTCCGTCAGTGCTGGAGTACTGGCACATCGGAGAAACGAACGCTCGATTCGCAAACTTAAGATCGCGAATCACGAGCGCATCAAACAAGTGAGCCATACCTTCTTCCCCTCCTTACAGCAAATCAAGCAGATGTGGATGAGCGCCAGCGCGCTCAGTTCGGCCTCTAGTGACTCTATCCGGACTAGATTGCCGGCGGTCGAGATGGTTTCAGATATTGATTGTGGAACGCACAGTTGGGCGTGGATGTGAGCGAAGAAACGACGAATCTAATTGGCGACGGGTATGGGTGCCCGAGTAAGAGTCATTATGATTATTATTGAATCAAGGCAGGTCTTGTTAGAGGTTTTGTAACGGATACGGTCGTTTCACTGCATCCAGTAACAACTACAGGCTTTCATAGGGGCGCGGCAACAGCGAGCGAACCAAATGAAGGCCATTGACTCTCCCCCAGAGCCAACGACCTTCATTGGATACGGCAGAATTCGTAAGGGTTGAACTTTAAAGCCATTGTAAAGTTGTGTCAGTTCGATACCGAACACTTGGGGGCTGTCGTTTTAGGACGTTGCTGACGCGCTCTTGCTCGCAAGTGCAAACAAGTTCTCAATCTCGGCGTTGAGTGCCTTCGCCCGATTCATTCGCTCACCCATGAGCGGGTCATTCTCAGCACGCGCTTGTTTTCGAAAGCTCCGAAGGACCTGAGCTCGCTTTCGCTTCCGTACAGTGGACGTAGCTGATCGGCGAGCCTGCCGGTGTTTTATGATCAGTTATGGATGAGACGCCGTTGTGGGCGACGATAGATCAACATGATCGTCTGCTCGAGCTGACCGCTGAGACCACGGATTCCACGAAGGAAATTCCGCTCCGACGCGACGTTCGCTCGCTCGGAATTCTACTGGGCCGCGTGCTCGTAGAACAGGCGGGGCGTGGCCTGCTGGACGCGGTCGAGCATCTTCGTCGCCTTCTGATCCAACATCGAGATTCCTCCGACCCGGAACAAAAGGAAAATGACGATGATCTGATGGCCCAGGCGCGCACGATCATTGCACGCCTTCCCATCGAGGATGCCTACAAAGTCACAAAGGCATTTGCAATTTATTTCGAGCTGACTAATCTGGCGGAAACCAATCACCGCAAGCGCCGGCGGCGGGCGGCGCAGCTGCACAGGGAGCATGTGCCTTTGGCGGGCTCTTTTCGCGGGACGCTGGTTCGATTGAAAACAGAGGGGATCAGCGGGCAACAGGCGCTCGAAGCGCTGCGAAAAATTGAAGTCACACCTGTCTTTACCGCACACCCCACGGAAGTGGCGCGTCGAACTGTGCTCAGAAAACGGCGCAATATCGCCCGCTTCCTTGAGGATCTCGATCGCCTGCCACTTCCGAGTTCCGATGCTTTGGAGTTGGAAAGGAAAATCGGCGCTGAGATCACTGCTCTTTGGCAGACCGATGAAGTACGGTTAACCAAACCGAGCGTGACGGATGAAATTCGCATGGGTCTCGATCCGTACCCGATGACGCTGTTTGATACTTTGCCCAAGGTTTATACCGAGATGGCTAATTGTTTCCGAGAGGTCTACCGACTAGAACTGGAGGAGCGTGAATTGCCTCGCGTGCTTTCCTTTGGCTCGTGGGTCGGCGGCGATCGCGACGGTAATCCCTTTGTGACCGCAGAATGCACCCGAGACGCTTTGCAAATGGCGCGCAATGTGATCATCGACTACTATTTGCGCCAGGTCTCGAAGGCGGCCAGTCTTCTCAGTTTGTCGGTGCGCAGGGTGGGTACCTCGCCGGCATTCCGCCAACGATTGAAGGAGTATGAAACGCTCCTGCCATCAACACAGGCACGGAGGGTTTCTGAGGCGGAACTATATCGGCTATTTTTTGAGGTTGTCGACATACGGCTGCAGGCCTCAAGAAAAGTCCCTTCGATCTTTCCTGCCTACAAAGACTCCACTGAATTTGCCTCGGATATTGTTCTCGTCAGAGATAGCCTAGGTGACCATCATGGCAACCGCGTGGCAGAACTCGTAATCGACCCGTTGCTGCGTGCGGTACAGACTTTTGAGTTCAATCTTCACTCACTCGATATTCGCCAGCACTCGTCGGTTCTTTCCCAAGCGTTGGCTGAGTTGACCGCGGCAACAGGAGGAAACCTCAGGGGAGAGCTTGGATCGGCAGTTTCTCACGGGCTTTCGGAGAAGTCGCGTGAAACCATGAATACCTTTCAGACCCTGACGCTGTTAAAGCGACATTATCCTTCGGCCTCAGTCCGCACATTCATCATCAGCAATACACAATCAGAACAGGACATCTTTAATGTGGTTCGCCTGGCTGCAGTTTGTGGACTTAGCGTTGGCCGAAATGGAGACGATCCCGGCCTGATGCCCGTGCCATTGTTCGAGTCGATCGAAGCTTTGCGTTCTTCAGCGGATGTCATGCGCAGGGTTTGGAGCTCGCGGGACTATGCTCCTTTGCTCGACTCCTGGGGACGTTCCCAGGAAGTTATGTTGGGTTATTCCGATTCCAACAAAGACGGTGGAATGTTCACGAGTACATGGGAACTGCACAAGGCTCACCGGGCCTTGCACCAGGCGGCTCGCGAGTGTGGCGTGAACCTGCGGCTGTTCCATGGACGCGGGGGTACCGTGGGACGCGGTGGCGGACCAACGCATGCCGCAATTCTTGCGCAGCCAGCCGGAGATTTTCTGGGTCAGATACGAATTACGGAGCAGGGAGAAGTGTTGAACTGGAAGTATGCTGACCCCGTCCTCGCAGAATGGAACCTGGAGTTGATGATCGCGGCGTCATTGGAAGCGCTCATCCGGCCGCATCCTGGGCAAGCGCTAGAGATTCATCGCTGGGATGATGTCATGGAGGACATGTCCAGGAAGGCATTCTCTTACTACCGCAAGAACATTGCTGAGAATCCGGAAGTGCTGCTCTACTTCATGCAGGCCACGCCGATCAACGAATTGGAGAACATGCAGATTGGTTCCCGCCCCGCCAGGCGCTCACAAAGTATGCGTCTGGAAGATCTTCGCGCCATTCCCTGGGTTTTCGGATGGATGCAAAGCCGCCACGCCGTTCCAGCCTGGTTTGGCGTGGGCTATGCCATTTCACAGTACATCGCAGAGGCGCCGGGAAATGCCGGCTCTGTCCGCGACATGATGGCGCAGGTCCCGTTGTTCTCCGAAATGGTGCGCAACGTCGAGCTAGCCATGGCCAAGGCCGACTTCAAGATCGCCAGACTTTACGCTGACTTGGTCGAAGACACCAATGTGCGCGACCGCGTCTTTACTTTGTTGAAGGAGGAATTTCTTCGTACACGACAGGCTTTGCTCTCCATCACAGGCCAGAAAGAGTTGATCGAGTCCAATCCAGTGTTACTCCGCTCGATTCGCTTACGTAATCCCTACGTAGATCCGATGAGCCTAATACAGGTTGACCTTTTGCGACGCAAACGCGCGGGTGAAAATATCGATGCCCTGAACTACGCACTTGGAGGGACCATTAACGGAATCTCCGCCGGACTGCACAACACGGGCTAACGATTTGAGCGCGGATTTCTCATTGAGGATGGCATAGCGAAACAACTAAACAACTTAACAACTTGTCCTACAGAGTAGGAAACCACCGAAGGATGTTTGCTCCAAGATTGGACGCTGATCGGATATGGCTGATGTTAACGCACGGGCTTTCGGCTATATTTTCTTCCGTCGGGGTCATTAAGACATTGACGGTCCCCATTGAATCACCATGCTTTAACCTTCATTGTGGCCACAAAGCTTGGCTTTGTAACGTTTTTCACTGCCGAACAGTCCTTCCATGCTTAGCAAGCCACGTTATACCATGAGGTGTGGACCTCCCAGTAAATTTGCCGATCCTGCCGATGCTTGCGAAACGAGTGGATGAATTACCAGCAGAGGGCGAATGGGTTTTCGAGCCGAAGTGGGACGGTTTTCGGGCCCTGGTGTTTCGCGATGGAGATGAAATTTTCATCCAAAGCCGCGACGAAAAACCACTCAATCGTTACTTTCCTGAGTTGCTGGAACCACTGCGCGCAGCGCTGCCCGCACGTTGTGTGCTCGATGGAGAGATGGTCATCGTCAAGAATGATGGACTTGATTTTGATGCGCTGCAATTACGTCTGCATCCCGCTGCATCGCGCGTAAAACTCTTGTCAGGGCAGATTCCTGCATCATTTGTATTCTTCGATCTGCTTTGCCTTGGAGATCGCAATCTCTGCGGCGAGGCGTTTCAAAACCGGCGGCGCGAGCTGGAAGTGCTGTTATCTTCGGCGAAGCCGCCGATTCATCTCACACCGGCAACCAGCGATCGAAATATTGCCGCCGATTGGTTTCGGCGCTTTGAAGGCGCAGGACTGGACGGTGTGATGGCCAAAGATCCTGCAGGAACTTACGAGCCGAACAAGCGAGTGATGCTCAAAGTGAAGCACGAACGCGACTGCGATTGCGTAGTGGCTGGATTCCGTTGGCATAAAAAAGGCGAGCACACAATGATCGGCTCACTGCTGCTCGGTTTGTTCGACGATGCCGGCGCTTTGCAACACGTCGGAGTCTGTGCGAGTTTCAGCACGGCAAAACGAAAAGAGCTGGTCGAGTTTCTCCAGCCTTATCGAAAAGATGCGCTAATGAACCATCCGTGGAAGGCTTGGGCTGAGTACGCGACCGAGAATGATGAAGGTGTCAAGCGAATGCCGGGCGGACAGAGTCGCTGGAGCCAAGGTAAAGATTTGTCGTGGGAACCATTGCGGCCTGAGTTGATTGTAGAAGTTGCCTATGATCACATGCAGGGAGATCGCTTTCGCCATACCGCACAATTCCGCAGATGGCGGACGGACAAGCAGCCAAGCGATTGCACCTATGCCCAGCTTGAAGTTGTTCCTCCGCAAGAACTGGCAGCGATTTTTCCGCAGGGAAGGTGAGTCTCACTCGCTTGCCTTTTTCTTTTTCCAACGCTCCCGCCATTCGCGGGTTGGGTCATCATCCGGGTCGGGAGTTTCCTGCGGCGGCCTTTGTTCTTCGGGGACATGACGCAAGTTGATACGGATGCGCGTCCAGGTCGATGAGCGACCTCGCATGGAATCGACCAAAACATCCTCTACGGCAAGCAAGCTCGCGATATCTGCATGTTTGGCCTTCCATCGCTCAAGTCCCGCCAGCGCGGCCGCTTTGTCAGGCGAATTCGCGACTGTAATCAATGGCATCTTCAGGCGCGGCTTCTTTATTGGTGTCTTCTTCGTGGCAGATTTTGCGCGAGAAGGCATCACGCGCGCAGCCTCGCCTTCCATCTTGCGGAAGTGCGGAGGCCAGGGAGCATCGGCGATACCGGCCGCTTCGTCTCTATCGGCCAGTTCCAGTAATTTTTCCAGCGAGCCGGACGATCCATCCATCCCGGCATGCGGATTGCCGATGTTCGCGAAGCGCTCAGGAACCGTAAAAATGGTGAAGTCCGCTGGATCGCAAGCGGACAATTCTTCCCAATCAAGAGGAGTCGAAACCCGAGCATCTGGGAGCGGGCGCACGGAATAGGCAGAGCATGTCGTGCGATCCTTCGCGTTCTGGTTGTAGTCAAGAAAGACGCCATGACGTTCTTCCTTCCACCATTTCGAACTGGCCAGGGTTGGGGCCCGGCGCTCGACAGCTCGCGATAAGGCAACGGCTGCACGTCGAACCTGCGTAAACGTCCAACGCGGTTCGATTCGTACATTAACGTGCATGCCGCGCGAGCCGCTGGTTTTCGGCCAGCCACGAAGGCCGATTCCATCGAGAAAGCCCTGGACTTCAAGTGCGACGCGGCGAACATCATCCCAACTGACACCGGGAATCGGATCCAGATCGATGCGCAACTCATCCGGATGATCGAGGTCGACAGAGCGAACCGGATGCGGGTGCAGTTCGATGCAGCCAAGGTTCACGATCCAGGCAAGGCCGGCTGTGTCATCGACCACGAGTTCTTCGGCCGTTCGGCCAGAAGGGAACGACAAGGTGACCGTACGCAACCAGGCTGGCCGGTTCTCAGGCGCGCGCTTCTGATAAAACGCCTCCGCCTCAGCGCCGTTGACGAAGCGCTTGAGAACGATTGGTCGATCTTGTATACCCGCTAGCGCACCCGGAGCGACGGAAAGGTAGTACTGAACAAGTTCGAGCTTGGTGACTTTTATTTGTGAAGAAAAGTACAACTTCTCCGGGTTCGTGATCTGGACTTCCTGCCCGTCGATCGACAGAACTTTGCTGACCGATTTGTTTGTCACAGCATAAGGCTACCACCGATCATCATTAATCTTAGGCGACGCAAATGTTGGAGTTTGATGCCTGCAAGGATATGTTTGTAATTCCCCCAATGTGTAGGCCTACAGCTGTTTGAATCGTCGGGGACATCCATCAGAAAAAATAATGCGCTCTAGGGGCGAGATGACGTCAGCAGAACATTCAAGCGCAGCTCTGAGAGCGAGAATCTTCACCCAACCGTCGAAAAGCGCGCACGTTTCACTGAGATTGACGCGATGAAGTAGTATGCGATGACGATCACGCATGCCAAGGGGGAACGCTGCCGTGCGGAAGAGAACTCGAAGACAAGTTTCCAAAGTTGGTCTGGCGGTTGCCGCTGGCATACTGATGGGCACACTGCCGTGTGTGGCTCAGCAACTCACGAACGACGAACTATCCTTGACGGTCAACGCGCAGGAGGGAACGTACCAACTGTCCTTGCATGACGGTCAGTCCGTGCTCAAGTCCCGTGTCGCAGCAGAGGTGGACCACCAGTGGTTGCGCTCGAGCAATTACTCGCGGCACCAAGCTTCGGAGGGTAGCTTCGAAGACGATCTCGGCCCCGGCCGACAGGTGACCGTCACTTGCAGCGGACTCGATGGCAAACCTGATCTCGTTTACGTGCTACGGCTCTACAAAGAGCGCCCCTACGGCACCGTGCAGGTGAAGGTGCAAAACAGCGCAAGAAAAGAAGTAAGTGTGCAGGCCATTCGCAGTGTAGAAGCCATGGGTGAGCCGATCCTTAATCTGGGTGGCGATCAATCGGCCGACCGGGTTCTCTCGGACAGTTTCAGCGAAGACTGGCCGGATCTGGCTCTCTACGACCTTGGGGAAGCGCCCGCTGGGATGCATCGCGGTGCGGGGAGCCAACTCGTCTACAACCGGGAGAGCAAGCAGAGTTTATTTTTTGGCGCGCTCACCTCAGACCGATTTCTGACCCTGATGCATCTGAAAGCTGAGGGAGCGGGGGCAACTGCCAAGATCGCATCCTTTACCGTCGAATCTATCGGAACCACGGAAATCCAAAAAGATTTCGATCTAAAGGATTCTCCGGCGGAGAACCAGATCGAATTGAGCCTTCCTCTGAAACCCGGGGAAGACATGGTTTCAGAGCGATTGATGTTCCAGGCCGGACCGAACTACCACGATCAACTGCTCGCCTACGGGGATGCAATTCGTCGTCTGCACCATGCGCGCGTCTCCAGCGAGACTCCTATCGGCTGGTGGAGTTGGACTGTCTACTATGGCGCCATCAACGAAGGCGAAGTTCTGGCCAATGGTGACTGGCAGGCGGAACATCTGAAGTCGTTGGGGTA
>Ga0210400_10005435_pt1 | contig 10819 bp, 8 predicted proteins | sample IncBWH26MmetaG_FD_155456 | JGI IMG/M metagenome (GOLD analysis project Ga0210400, IMG submission 155456) | Forest soil microbial communities from Barre Woods Harvard Forest LTER site, Petersham, Massachusetts, United States - Inc-BW-H-26-M | ecosystem: Environmental > Terrestrial > Soil >... | reverse complement strand
TGTTCCGGGCCAGGCCGCTCCGAGCTTGCTGGTAAAGGGCCTCGCAAGTTTCCTCTCTCTCAGGGGGTCCACGATACAGGGTCAATCCGGGAATTCCTATCAACTCTACGACGATGTATTCCTAACCAAGGGCGCACACACGATCCTGTTTGGTTTTTCCGCCGAGAACTTCCGACACAACGATAGTAGTCAAGGAAATCTTGCCACACAGTGGCAGTTTCCCGGCTTGCTCGGACTCCTGCAAGCTAGTCCGACTTCTTTCAGGGGCCCTGGCGTGAGGACAGTGTTGTTTCGGCAATATCTGTTTGGCGCGTATGTCAATGATGAATGGCACGTCCGCCCCAATTTGACCCTAAACCTGGGTCTGCGATATGAGACGGCCAATGACGTGACGGAAGCTAACAACCAATTGACTAACCTTCACAACATCACAGACCCCGCGCCGGCTTTAGGTGCACCGATAGTCCAGAACCCAACCCGGCGCGATTTTGAGCCTCGGATCGGCTTTGCGTGGGACCCCTTCCGCAATGGCAAGACTTCGGTGCGCGGGGCTTTCGGGCTCTTCGACGTCCTGCCCACATCAGCTCAATTCATGGCGCTGCAGGTATCTGCGGCTCCATTCGTTAACACGATACTTGCGAGCGGGTTGGCGCCAGATTCATTCCCCACAATAGGGACCACGCTACTCAGTGCCGGCTCTAACACGCCCGTCAGCAAACTGAGGTACATGGCGGCTGAATACCACCCGCACCGCAGTTACGTCATGGTCTGGAACCTGAACGTTCAGCGTCAACTTACCCCAGACACCACGGTGACCGTCGGTTATGTGGGGAATCACGGCGTCCACCTGTATGACATTGTTGACGATGGCAACGTCGTTCTGCCGACGGTTACCGGGCCCGGGTTGTCTGGGTTAATGTGGCCAAATCCGATTGGTAGCGGAATCAAGGTCAATCCCTTGCTCGGCTCAATCGGAGTACAAGACTGGCAGGGCAGCTCTGTGTACGATGCCTTGCTTTTGTCAGCCACAAAGAGGTTAAGCCACGGCTTCCAGGGCCAGGTGGCTTACACTTTTGGCAAAAACCTCGACGACACGTCGTCTGCCACAGTCGCCGACGTTTACCAGAACTCTATCAGCAGCCCCTACTGGTTTTGCTCCTCGTGCCAGCGCGCCCTGTCGGATTTCAACATAAAGCATAACGTCACAGTTAGCCTGGTTTGGAATGTGCCATCCCCGCAGAATTGGGGCAGCGTCGCCAATCACGTCCTAGGAGGATGGGAAGTGGGCTCAATCTTCACAGCACATACGGGCGTGCCTGTTACCCCTTTGATATCCGGCGATCCACTCGGGGAGAACAGCACGGACCCAATTGACTTTGCCAGTCGGGTGACTGGCCCTGGGTGCGACTCGCTCGTCAACCCTGGCAGCATTAACTACGTCAAAACGCAATGTTTCGGTCTGCCTATGCCCCCTGCGAATCTTACTTTAGCGGCACAGTGCGTGCCGTTCTCGGCCGTGCCGGGCACGTGCTCGAACATTCCTGGGAACGCGGGCCGCAATTCGATTGTCGGCCCAAGTTTTTGGGGTCTGGACCTTTCGTTTTACAAAAACAACTACTTCCGGAAAGTTTCGGAGACCTTTAATATTCAATTCCGGGGGGAACTCTTCAATATCTTGAACCATCAGAATTTTGCAACGCCGTTCGACAACAATACTTATTTCAATCCAGACGGCACCCCAACCCCTGGCGCGGGAACCGTGGATGCCCTGGTAGGGACGGCTCGGCAAGCCCAACTAGCCCTGAAGGTCATTTGGTAGGAACCGCGCTGCTTTGATTCAACGGCAGTGGAGAGTCGCCCTTTTTCGTTAGACAGATGTGACCGGATAACCGCGTCGGGCTCGTCGCTGATCAGGACGGCTTTGTTTGAGCGCATCATGACTTGGTCGAGCCTCGCTTATTTGAGTGCTTTCGAAGTCCTGGAAACCTATCCGGTTTCCATTCCAGCAGATCTCCAGGCTCGCAATGCAGAGTCGCACAGAGGCGATTCAGCACATCAGAACTGAAACCTTTGCTCTTTCCGTGATATAGCGAATGCAAAGTGGGGTAGGTAATTTGGGATTCTTGCTGCAGTTTGTAGCGGCTCCAGCCCTTCTGTTTAAGAATTTGTTTCAGCTTACAGACAATCATGTCGGAATCATACTGTTGCACTGCTTTATAGTCAATGACGTAATTATACTTAAAGTACGATTTACATATAGAGCTGCATAGGTATATTTCATACAGTATACCCTCAATACGGGCGGTAAACAACGCGCTTGCGGACGATTGGTTCGCACTGGCGTCGATATTGTGACGGTTCAACACACGCTGGGGCCACTCCAAAATAACGATGACGGCCCGCTATGCGCATTCGCTAGCAGATGTTAAGATAGCGGCTGGCAATAAGCTGGATTTGGCTGGTTTTTGCTCAGTACTGGACTCTAATCGGACTCCGTGCCCTTCTGGCGTGGTTGCCAAATCCGAGGTAAATAGTTTTGCTGCTTCAATTTAGGCCCGTAGCTCAGTTGGTTAGAGCGCTACCTTGACACGGTAGAGGTCTGCGGTTCGAGTCCGCACGGGCCTACCATACTTCTCTCATCTTAAGACGGGAGACTATGCTGATATTTCGTCTGGACGGATCTGATGCACCACTTATCGGGGAGTCAGGTCCACTTGGATCTACCATCGCTCTAAAACCTAGCGGTTCACATGAGTTCCTAACGCAACAGAAGGCTCAAGGCCGTCTTGTCAATGAGGGATCACTAAAGCTGGCAGGTGATGGTCAGACTCTGATCGAAGAAAAATGGGTGCCTGGCAGCAATCAGAAATCCGAGCTGGTGTATAAGAGACATCCCTGAGACCTAGACCGTGTCAGGGTGGCCCTCTGGCATCCTAAAGCCGTAAGGAGCACTGTCTATGTGTTTCTTCTACGAAATCCGCAGCGCCGCCTAACAAACCCCGCCTGTTGTCAACATGGCCAGTGTCGGACGCTTACAGTCCGCCCGCCGCCAGGGATGGAATCGCGGCACCATCACTCTTGAAAGACAACCTGCATCGCTCGAAGAAGCGATTGCGTGGACGAAATGGCTTTTCGCGTCACTTTTGGCGCGGCGACTCACGGACCTACCTCGTCTTCTTCCCGCCATTTGAGTATCGGTTTGGCGTCGAACAAACGACTAGGGCGACTCCTCCGCTCGATATGGTTTGGGCACCGAATTTGCCGCTGTATCCCTCTGGGGGATGTGGCGATTGAAGACCAGTTTTCCACACGACTAGGAAAAGGCGGTGGCGCTTCCGACGGCGTGCTTTCCGCCCTTGTTCCCGATTACCGCAGAAAGATCGCAGGAACTCGGCTGATGAACCTTGCTGGGCCGTTTAGAAGGTTAGTTTCAGTCCAAGTTGGAGATCCCGGTTGCCACCCGAACCTATGAGCGGATTGCCAGCTGCGAAGTCGGGAGTAGAACTCGCGTAGCCAAGTGTTTGGGACGACGGGTCATATCCTGCTCCCTGAAAGCCGTTCGATGCGCCGTACGGATTTGCGAACGTGGGATGATTGAACACATTAAAGACCTCAACCCGGAACTGGGCTCGATACTTCTCCTTGAACGTGAAGTTCTTGAACACTGAGAAATCCACGCTCTTGAAGCCCGAGTCGCGAAAGATGTTGCGGCCTATGTTGCCAAATGTTCCGGGCGCTTGAGGAATGATGAACGACTTGCCGTTGGTTGATACGTAGCAGCCAGCGGAATCCAGCGAGACTTGGCTGGCGGCCAACGTCGCGCACTGACCAGCTGCCGCCAAGGCTGCCGAGGAAACGGAAACAGGGCCATTTACGCCGCCTACCACGCAACTGACAGTACTAGTCGCGTAGCCAGAGCAGTAAGGGATATTAGTTGGTCCGGATCTGAAATCGGCGGGATTCCCGACGATGTTCCAGCGATCCGCGTTTTCACCGTCACCGCTGAAATTGAAAGTGCTGTCACTAATCGTCCACGGCTGGGGTGTCTGAACATTCACGATTGTGTTGAGCTCCCAACCTTCCAGCATCTGGCCAATCCCCTTAATCCCGGGAATGTCGTATGTGACCGCGGCAGTCACGCGGTGCCGGATATCGAAGTCGCTGTTGCCATACTCCGCCCGTGGATTGTAGCTATCCTGCGGGAGCAATCCAAGGCGGTTCAGGGAACCGTTGTCCAAGCCATGACCGTAGGTGTAACCGGTGGTGAAAGACAAGCCGTGAGACATCCGTTTGGCCACTGTCACCTGTAGGCTGTTGTAGTTGGAATGAGCTTGGTTCGAGGCCCAGTTGACAAAGCCCAGATATCGGAAGGCAAGCGGGCGAACAGTCGAGCCCGCCGCGATATCTGGCTGGTTAATGTCCCTAAAACCGAGCAATCTCTCGCCGAGATTGCCCACATACCCGACCTCCAACGAAAGGTTGGATCCGATGAGGTGCGTGATGCTTAGGTTGTAATTCACGATGTAAGGAGTGCGGAGATTCGGGTCCACGCCCATCACGTCGCACGGGCCTGCATTGGTAAAGGCCCCGACCGTCTGGCCATCTCCACACTTCGCGATGGGGGGTGGGAAAAGGGGGACGGTAGAACTGTTATTCTTCCAGCCGGGTATAAGTTGACTGGCAGTCAAAGTGGTAGTGGTGAGGCCGATCGTGCCGCCAGCGGTCATGCAGCTATTTGTCGTTTGACAGGCCCCCGTTTGGAGTATGGCGCCGGTAGGCACGGCGGCGAGACTAGTGGCAAAGTCGTTCTGGAGGGAGTTCTCTGCCAGAAACGTGTTCAGGACGAACGACGAGTACATAACACTAGTTCCGCCCCGGACCACGGTCGACCCCTTGCCATTAACATCCCAGGCAAAGCCCAAGCGTGGCGAGAAGTTGCGATGATCGCCGTGCCATAAAGTCTGATACCCTGGTTGACCCTGTTGAACCATTCCCAGGTTAGGATCGAAGCTGCCAAATTGGTTGTTGGCCGCTGCCATCGGCGACGTGTATTCGTAGCGCAGGCCCAGATTTATGATTAGTTTTTGGGTGGCGCGCCAGTCATCCTGAATGAACCCTGAGCTCGACATCCAGGTCACCTTGCGGTCCGGGTTGCCGACGAGGAGCGATCCCCTCGATGGAGCGCCCGCGAAAAAGTCTTCCAATCCGCACGAGGTGCCGTTACAGTCTGTGAGCCCTGGAGTCTGTCCGCCGTCGAAGTGGACCTGGCCTCGTCCCGAAACAAAATTGGTTCCATCCGCCTCGATGTGCAGGAACTCGGCGCCAAACTTGAAGGAGTGCTTGCCCTTCAGAACCGAAATCGAGTCCGCAAAATCGAAATACGGGTTCGGGGCCGCGGATTGTGGACGGGTTACTTGAGTGCCCAGGTAACCGCCGTTAAACGGAGAGATGTAGATATTCGGGAAGCCGCCCGGGGTCGTTACCCCCGTGTTGAGCGGGTAGACGTGGCCTCCGTCGCGGTTGAGAAAGCCGTAATCCACACGGTTATAGCCAAAATGCATTTCGTTTACGAGTGTGGATTTCGAGATATAGACCCAGCTCACAACCGTCGTCCACGCGCGGATCGGAGCACTGTCCGTGAAGAGTTGATTCGTGAAGGCGTGATCTTCTCCGACGCCGAAGTAGTTGCCGAGGAAGAACATGCCGCTAATTGAGTTCTTGTCGTTCATGTGGTAGTCGACTTTAGCGATGCCGTTATCGCTGGTATTGGTGTTGGGGAATGGGCTGATCTGAAACCCCGGCTGTGGCTGCGCTATCTGGTACAGGCCGCCCGTGCATGTGGCGGTTAAACTTGTCGGCTCGGTACAACCCAGTAAGCTCTCGCTAACTGCGCTCCGTGGTATGCCCTTCGCTTGCAGAACCTGGATCGCATCCACCATGTTGTTCGCCGGGCTAACGCCCGCTCCCGCTGCTCCCGAGGCCGTTCCAGGAACGCTTGCAGTAAAGGCACTACCGATGAAAGAACGCAGTCCTTCATAGCCGGCGAAGAAAAAGAGTTTGTCTTTCTTGATCGGTCCGCCCACCACGCCGCCGAACTGCTTCAACTGCGTTGCCAGCTTGTTGCATGCGATTAGCGGGATTCCAGAGTTGCCATCACAGACTCCGGCGATCGGCTGAGGGTTGAAGTAGTTGCGCGCGTCCCAAGCATCAGAGCGGCCGAACGCGTAAGCCGAGCCGTGAAGGGAGTTAGTTCCGGATTTGATTCCCACGTTCACGATCGCGCCAGCCTTCAATCCGTACTCCGCCTTGGGATTTTCCATGAGGTTGAATTCCTGGATTGCGTCTACGGGTAGGATCGTAGCGCCATCGGTAAACGGGCTCGGCATACCCATCACGGGGCGAGCGTCAAAGAAATTGACGTTGAGAACCCCGTCCACCATCCAGCCTGTCTCGTCAGGCCGGACACCATTAGTGCTCTGGGTCCAAGGACCACCGCCCGGCTGTAGCATGACTCCGGGGCGCAAACCTAGAAGGTTCTGGTAGTCGCGACCATTCAAGGGCAGGTCAACAATGTCCGCGTTGTTGAGTGTGCCGCCCAGCGTGGCGCTGGTGGTCTCCATCAACGGGACCTGTTCGGTGACAATGACTGCGTCTACCTGCGCACCGGGTTGAACGGTCAAGTCCACTCGAAATTCGTTGCCAACTCCGAGGACGACGTTCTGACGCTCGAGTTTCTTGAACCCTTTGGCCTCGACGCGGACCGAATACTTGCCGGGATTCAGTGTAGGAGCATCATACTCGCCCGCATCATCCGTGGTCAGGGTTCGCGCGACGCCCCGTTCCATGTCTAGGACGGTGACCGTGGCCCCCGCTACGGTTCCGCCACTTTGGTCCGTAATGCTTCCGAAAATACGGCCGTAACTGCCCTGCGCAAACAGCGGTGCACATACCAGAAGCGCACCCAGTGTCACAGTCAATGCCTCCGCTGCCTTCCCTATACGAACCAAAAGCGATGCACTCACATTCATCGTGCTACAACTCATGGGGCCTCCCCTTTCAAACGTTAGAAAATTCTCCTCATCCTGCAGCGTTCGCAACGGGAGCCTCCTGGTGCCCGTGGCATCCCGTCCCAGGCAATACGTCAACACCTGAACTCGAAATTTGGTTGAACCACTTCGAAGATTCCAAAAAAGAACGCTTATCCGTCTTGATAGCCCACCCCACACCCCTCAAGTCGTTCCGCTGGAGAAGCAGCAACCGAGGATCGCCGTTCAAAGTTTATAAATTAAGATAAGAAATGAATGCCGGACGCCCAAAGCTCACTTGTACGGACCTTTTTAAACGCCTTCAATTGCATAATACAAATGCATTCTTGTCATTTAGGTGTATGCGGTATCCACATACAGCTCGATCCAATATAAATCTACTGGTGAGCTTCCAAGCGCTCAATGAAGAACGCAGCATCACACGGGCTGCTGCTCTCCGACATGCGCCTTCCTCTCCAGGTCACTGTTCTGCCCCAATTACAAAGTGTGGCTGGCCGCGTCAGCAGCGAGCCCGTAAACAATTTCCCTGCCACGAGGCTTTCTCTATACGGCCATGGTGCCGGCGGACGAGGTAGATGAATGGCTCGCCCGTCCAAGCGGAATCGGACACGGGATCAGTCATTTCAAGTGACAGCTCGTCCACGATCCTGCTGGGGGTATCTCATCAGCGGCATTCTGGGTCGAGTCGCGACGCCCCGATCACAAACGGTATCAGTCGCTGGTCGAATCGTGCCAGGTACACGATCGACATATTCTGCTGCCGTTCGCCGGAATTTTGCAGCATTACGGACTTTCCCCGCGAGTTCTTCCAGACCTGACCATTGCCTGGGACGATCTGTCGATTCCTACATTCGAGGTCGTCCGGGTGAGCCCGCTGGCGGTCTACAAATCAACTGAGTTCGCGACGACCGCTCGCGTTGAAATTCTTCGTGAATATCTGGAGGATTATCTGCTCACAAATGAATGCGTTGCTCTCGCTACCCAGTGGGATGGGCGATACTCAACCGGCGATCCAGCGTTCGACATGGTGGTGGGAAAGCAAGAGGGACTCCGCGCCGAGCTCAAAGGTCGCGAGGTCTGGCTGAAGCGCGTAGAGCATCTCGAACAAGGCGATCAATACTCAGACACCTGGTGTACACCGCTTGTCATGAAACCCGAGAAGGTACTCGATTCGGACCAGAAACTCGAATGGCCGGATCACCATGGCCCCATCATTGGGTCCGGCATTATGGGTGAGTTCGGCGCAACGGAAGTGGCATACGTCCGGGACGAGGTCCTCGTCTCCTACGAAAATCGTCCGGAGTGTGAGATCCACCCCGAAACCGGCACTGTCGAAAATGGCACGTGGTGGACCGTCGGATATTGTAGACGGATTGGCCGAGACCACCTCGCTCTCGAATAACGAAAGCTGTATGAAGGCGCGCAGTTCTCCGTGATCAAACACTATTGCGAGTACACGTTCAAGAAAAGCTCCGTGCCGGTGCCCAAAAGTGACGCTGAAAAACGGAACATCGGTATTCGAGCCCGTGAGGTCATCAACGGCAACCTTACCTACATGAAGGCCATCGAAGACATATTCCGCTGAGCTGTCATCCACGGCCGACGAGATTGGCGGCCTATCTGTGTCCGAGATCAACTACAAGGGTTGGTGGAGTTTTCCGGAATTGGGTCGGCTCGGGAATATCGCACCAATGTTTACTCTTAACGGCCTTCGTCTGGCCGATGGGCATCAGTTGTCGGTTGGCGAACCAACGGCGCAGGCGTCGAACTTGAAGGTATTCGATATTGAAACCGACAAAGTTAAAACCGGCTGGGGATTTGCACTCGACGGTGTCTATGACGAGATCACTAAATCTCTTCAGGATGCGAAGACACTGCTTCAATCGGTTCAGCTCTCCGCTTAGAAGTTCAGGCCGGCAAACACAATATCCTTTGGCACGAACCGCAACCATACTGTGGGCTACTTGGTATCTGGCAGCGTTTGGGTACTCGTTCAGATTTCTCCAAAACACGCAACATTGCATCGAACGCGCCCTTGGCTGGATCCACTATGCCCCCCAAACCACCTCGCCATCAATGAACATCGGGTGGGGGGATTCGTTTTGGCTATTGCCTGGAATCTAGCAACCACACGCCTTAGCCAGAGATCTCGATCTCTGGGAACGCCCCCAATTGTGGGACGATTGCCCGCAAATGAATAAAATTAGACTAATGCATTGTTTGGATTTCCCCAGATGCACCACAAGCATGATGCGACTAAAACTTTCAACGCGCGTTATCTATATCTTCTCCACGAAACTGCTTGCGCTGCGTGGCCGAGCATCTTTAAACGTTCTTTCAATCCACCTACAACACTTGGGCACTCCGAGTTTTTCGATCCACGTCCGCAACCTGTTGGCTGCCGCCCAGATCGTCTACTCCTCACCCAGCAGGCAAGTCACCCCGAGCAAACTCGCCACGTTCAGTATCCTCAGCTCTTCGCTCTTCAACCGCGCCAACACTTCCGCTCGTCGTAAATTCCTCTGAGTCTTCCCGACTCTTCCATTCCGCCTCCCTCCGAGGCTGCTCATTAAGGGACATTTCTATCGAGGAGAAAGGGGGACATTATGATCGAAGTTCAACACTCGTACGCCGCGCCTACGAACGTTACGAGTAGATGCTGAACCGGTCGTTAAGGTAGGACGCGCATTCTTGCCTGTCCGGATTAGATTTTGCCCATGTTGGACCTAATCCTGGACAGACAATAATGCTTTTCTTACTCAAGCGCTTCTTGTCTGTTGGGCGGGATGCAATACTTCCCGTGATATTATCCTGTGGCCACGCCTGGCCCACTTGGCGCGTGAGCGAAATAATTTAACGTATGAACGGTTGATGCAATAAACTCTGCATTTTCGATTCGGGTAGCGCCAAACTGCAAGCGTCAGAAGCGAGGCCCCTTGGGAACGACGCAACAAATCCATGGTTTGGAACCCGGTCTCCCCCCAGTAATCGAATTTAATTCCATTAAGAGACTGATCGGCGCCGTTTTTTCTATCGGGCTGCCCGCCACATTGTGGTATGCACCGATCCATATGGATTTAATTGAGAAGCACGCGCTTGCCATTGCCAGTTTCATGATCGTCTGTTGGATCACGGAAGTGATGCCGCACATCGTGACCGGGATTCTTGGATGTTATTTTTTCTGGATACTCAAAGTGGTGCCATTTGAGTCTTCCTTCAGCGGTTTCGCGGACCAGACGCCATGGTTTCTTTTTGGTGCGGGCTTGATCGGAATGATGGCGACCAAGACCGGACTGGCGCGCAGGCTGGCGTACATGATTCTGGCAAACGTCGGAGCTGGTTACTCCCGACTGCTGCTCGGTTTTATTCTGTCGTCTTTTCTTTTAACTTTCCTTGTGCCGTCCGGAATCGCCTGCGTTGTCATCATGGCGTCGGTAGCACTTGGCGTGATGGACGTTTTTGGACTGGGCAAGGGCAGCAATGTGGGACGCGGTATCTTTATTACGCTAACGTACACAGCCGGCACTTTTGACAAGATGGTGGTTGCCGGCGCCTCGTCGATTCTCGGGCGGGGCATAATCCAGCGCGTTACGGGCATCGACGTTTCCTGGAGCCAGTGGGTTCTCGCTTTCCTTCCGGTTGCCTTGGTCACGATTTACTGCACTTGGCGTATCGTCCTTTGGCTTTACCCCCCTGAAGATGCGTCTCTCGATGGTGGCGTGGAATTTTTGCGGGCCTCATTGTCGAAGATGGGTCCCTGGACAAAAGACGAG
>Ga0210400_10005434_pt1 | contig 10819 bp, 8 predicted proteins | sample IncBWH26MmetaG_FD_155456 | JGI IMG/M metagenome (GOLD analysis project Ga0210400, IMG submission 155456) | Forest soil microbial communities from Barre Woods Harvard Forest LTER site, Petersham, Massachusetts, United States - Inc-BW-H-26-M | ecosystem: Environmental > Terrestrial > Soil >... | reverse complement strand
ACTTCTCTCGCTGGAGCATGTCGACAAATCGAAATGATTCCGCATTCGCCTTTATTGAAAACGCCGAAGTATTGTGAAGGAATGGCCATCGATGCTTCGCGGCGGGCCTCTCTCAGAGTGAAGCGCCGAGCCTGCCAGTAATTCAAGCGCGGCGAGGCGAATCGCACGAACCTTCCATGTAAGTCACAGGGCGGAGCTACATGCGTTTGACAGGGAACGACTCAGAAGCTCAAAAACTTGCCGAGGCGTGGCAGTGGCATGCTCTCTACACACGGCATCAACACGAGAAGCCGGTCGCCCGGATGCTTTCGGGCAAAGGCCACGACGTCTTTCTGCCGCTCTATACCGCGGCACGGAAGTGGCAAGACCGAACCAAGCAGCTCTGTTTGCCGCTATTTCCCTGTTATGTATTCATCCGGGGCGGGCTGGACCGCCAGCCCCAAATCCTGAGCACCCCCGGAGTATTTGCCGTCGTGGGATGGGCGGGCCGCCCAGCGATTATTCCCGACGATCAGATCGAAGATGTACGCCAAATCGTGGAGAGCTCTATTCTCGTCGAACCTCATCCTTACATGACTTGTGGTGACCGGGTGAGGATCAGGTCGGGAACTCTGCAGGGCCTTGAAGGGATCCTCGTCCGAAAAAAGAACCTATTCCGGTTGATCATCTCACTCGAGATTTTAGGTAGGTCCGCCGCTGTCGAAATTGACACTTCTTGTCTTGAGACGGTGGCTCCGGCACCATACGCCACGCAAGATATCCACTAACGGTCTGTGTTTGAGAAAGCCTCTGTCCGTTGCGGTACGACTTCACTTATCGCAGCCGCATCTATTTGACTGAGAATCAGATTGGCAGACCAATATCCAGCTCGGGTTCGGTCTTTACTGCCCTCGGCGGGCGGATAAAATTGGCTGACAAGTCCTCCAATCTCGATTTCCTTCGATCCGCGGCGGTCCTGCTTGTAGTTGGTTTCCATCTGGCCAAATTGTTCAACTGGCAGTTCGGCAAGTTAAGAGTGACGGACTTCGGGCTGCTGGGCGTCATGTTGTTTTTCGTCCATACGACAGTGGTTCTCATGTTTTCCTTGGAGCGGCAGCGCGCGAGATCGAGCGCGCCACTGTTCTTATCTTTCATGGTTCGCCGATGCTTCCGCATTTATCCACTGGCGATCCTGGTGGTCACGTTTGTTTACATCTTCCGAATTCCTTCCGACCTGCAATTCGGAAGATTCAGCTTGCTTCAGCAGAATTCGGGCAATCTCCTCGCGAACCTTTTGCTGATTCAGAATGTGACCTTACAGAAGGCGAATCCCGGCCCACTGTGGAGCCTGCCACTTGAAATTCAGATGTATCTGATTTTGCCAGCGCTGTTTCTCTTTGCGTCGCGCCTGAAATCGTCGTGGGGCATGATTGTGTTTTGGTGGTCAGCTGTGGCGCTATGGTTCTCGCTAGGATTCTCTACGGGAATGCTTCCTTTAAGCGAAGGCGGCATCCGATCACCGGTGGAAGCACTATTGAAGTTCACACGGTTTGTGCCTTGTTTTCTTCCGGGCATTGTCGCCTACAAGCTCTGGCGTCGTCCGCGAGTGTTGCCCGGTTTTTTGTGGCCTGTGTTTCTCTTGCTCTGTTGCGCTACGTTCGTACTGTTTTCTGGAAGCCAGCCCATTCAAACGGGCTGGTTCATTTGCTTCGGCATAGGCCTAGGCGCATGTCTGTTCCGGGAGTTGCCTGAAAGTTTCGTTACACGGCTGGCCCGAAGGATCGCTCAATACTCCTACGGCATATATTTGCTCCACTACTTTGCGATGTGGCTTGGGTTCGTGATTTGCAGGGATCAGAGCGTAGGGTTGCAAATCGCGATTTTCGCCGCAGCGCTCGCGTCTCTGGCGGTAATCCTCTATCACTGCGTCGAAGCGCCCATTACAGCGGCAGGTGTCGAAATCTCGGAAAGAATCGGGTCTGTACCTTTACTCATTCAAGCCAGCGGACACGCTGCCAAGTAGGCAGCAGTGCGGAATGTTTCTTGAAAGGCGGGACGCCGTGAGAATGAATAAAGCAAATGAATCGCCCGCCATGTTGCGAATTCTTTTGGGCATAGCATTGCTGCTTGGCACGGGGTCGCCGCAGGCACAAGACTCTCCCGCAAGAAAGGGCTCCTCTTCGTTTCGAGGGGAAACCACGCAGGAATTCAATCAACGTCTTGCCGAGTCACGCAAGACGCTTTCACGCATGTCGCCGGACCCAGCAGAAGGTGAATCCCGCATCGGCCCTGACGACCTGCTTGAAATCACAGTTTTTGAAGCTCCCGATCTTAACCGTACGTTTCGCGTCTCGGCGAACGGAGAGATTTCGTTCCAATTATTGGGGCCGGTAAGAGCAGGCGGGTTGACTCCCCGGCAGCTTGAATTGGTTTTGCAGGAACTGCTGCGCCGAACATACATGAAAGATCCTCACGTCGGCGTGTTTGTTCGGGAGTTGCAGAGCCATCCAGTCTCGGTCGTTGGCGCGGTGAAGAGGCCGGGAGTGTTCCAAATTCGGGGCACGAAAACCGTGCTTGAACTCCTCTCGATGGCTGAAGGGCTCGCTGACGATGCCGGCGACACGGTCCTCGTGATGCGTGGCGCAAGTGAACCCGCAAATCTTCCCAAACAGGAAGGCGCAGGTGAAATCGTGGAGGTTAATCTCAAGAGCTTGCTGGAATCCGTTGACCCCGCCTTCAATATTCCCGTTCACCCCGGTGACATTGTGAAAGTTACTCGCGCCGGGATCGTGTATGTGGTTGGAGAGGTCAAGAAACCGGGCGGTTTTGTCTTGAAGAGCAACGAGAACATCTCAGTCCTGCAGGCGCTTGCGCTCGCGGAGGGTCTGACTCGAACTTCCTCAAAAAGTCAGGCGCGGATCATTCGCACGGATCAAGTTACCGACAAACGCATCGAAATACCAGTCGATCTCGGGAAAATCCTCACCAACAAAGCTCCCGACCCGCTGCTCCAGCCAAAAGACATCATCTTCGTTCCCGACAGTTCAGCCAAGAGCGCATTTTACCGTGGCGCCGAAGCCGTCCTTTCAACCGCTACGGGCGTAGTCATCTACAGGAGATAAAAATGCGTCAAGAGAGCGCAGACAATAACAAGATGGAAGTCTTCAAGTCCAGCGAATCTCCCTTGGAGCGGCGCCGCGCGCCTCATGAACCGGCCAAGATCATTGAAATCGAAAAGGCCCCCGATCTCCTGGCTTACTGGAAGGTAATCCGCAAACGGCGGTGGACGGTCTTAACTGCTTTTATCGTTTTGTTCGGAGTCGTTTTGGTCGGGACGCTCAGACAGAGACCGGTTTACCGTGCGAAAGCGCTACTTGAAATCGAAAAGGAAAACCCCAGCCTCGTGACTCCGCAGGAACTCTTCCAACTCGACGAAGTCTCCGACAGCTATCTGGAGACGGAGTACAAGGTGCTCAACAGCGAAGATTTAGCGGAGCGCGTGGTCGCTCAGCTGGGCATCGATCGGATGGCGGAGTTTCGTCCTGGAAAGCGTTTGTGGCCTTGGACCGCGAACCACGACCCGGCCGCAAATAGCCTTACCGCCGAAGCAAGTGTGACGGAGGGCGACCCCTCCCTTCAGGAAACCGTGCTGGCCCGCTTCGAAAATCGTCTGAACGTCAAGCCGTTCAGACGCAGCCGCGCAATCGAGATCAGTTTTGACTCGCAGGACCCAAATCTTGCGGCAAATGTGGTGAACGCCGTTGCCTCCAACTACATAGATAAGAATCTCGAAGCGCGATGGGTAGCGGCGCAGAAGGCCTCCGAATGGCTCTCTCAGCAGATGTTGGACCTGAAGGCGAAACTTGAAAAATCGCAAGACGATCTTCAAAAATATGCCGCCGACAATGACTTACTTTTTCTGGAAACGGACAAGGGCAATTCCGAAAATGTTGTGAATCAGAGTCTCAGGGAACTCCAGGAGGAGCTGATCAGAACACAGGCTGCGCGGTACGAAAAGGAATCTCTCTACCGCCTCGTCCGAACGAGCGACTACGGGTCATTGCCGGGAGTGTTTGACAACAAGCTTTTGCAGGACCTCAGCGTGCGTTTGGCGGAACTCCAGCGCGAGCGTGCCCAATTGGCTACAACATTCACCGAGGACTATCCCAAGGTCCAGCAGATCCAGAGCCAGATCGCAGAAATTCAGGCTGCGCTGGAGCGGGAACGCCAGCGTGCCGCACAAAGAATCAGCAACGATTACTTCGCCGCGGTAAGGCGCGAAGCCCTCGTCCAGGGGGCCTTTGCAGACAAGCAAAAGCAAGCAAACCTCATCGCTGAAAAATCGGTGCAATACGGAATTCTGAGCCGCGAGGTGGAAAGCAACAAGAGCATGTACGAGGGCCTCTTGCAACGGCTAAAGGAGGCTGGTGTCTCGGCCGGCCTGAAGGCGAGCAATATCCGCGTCGTGGATCCAGCGAAGGCACCCTACAAGCCGGTATCACCAAACGTGCCTTTCAATCTGGGTTTCGCAGCTGTCTTAGGATTGGGTCTCGGCGTTTGCGCAGCGTTCCTTCAAGAGCACTTGGACCAAACGTTTGAGAATGCGGAAGACGTCGAGCGTTTCTTGCGACTGCCTGCTTTGGCATTCATTCCTTCGCTCGAGTCATTGAATGTCTGTTCCGCCAAGAGTCACACCGCCCTCGAGCAAGGCTTAAAGCTGGGCCTGACCGGCGCACATGACGCGTCGAATGAAGTTTCGGTTCAGAGCCTCCCTCGAAACGACTGCGCCTCCCAAAAGGATGCCGATTTGTTGGAGGCTTTCCGTGGGCTCCGAACGTCCGTGCTTCTTTCGAGCGGTGGCCGCTCGGCCAGCTCCATCCTGGTGACCAGTGCTCAGAATGGAGAAGGAAAAACCACCATCGCCGCGAACCTGGCCACCTCCCTCGCCCAGATGGGCCGACGCGTCCTGCTGATCGACGCGGATATGCGCCGCCCAACCCTACAGAAGTATTTCCCTCAAAGAGGTTCACAATTGAGCAGCTACTTGGCAGGCGAGGGAACGTGGCAAGACATGACGTACCACACAGCGGTTCGCGGTCTCTATGTGCTGCTTTGCGGGCCTCTCCCAGTGAATCCCGCCGAACTTCTTTCCTCGGACCGCATGCGCGCCCTGATACAGCAAGCCGCGACTGAATATGATTTCGTCATACTCGATTCTCCGTCTTTGTTGAATGCAGTTGACTCTCGGATTTTGGCAAACGTTGCGGACGCTACAATCCTTGTCGTCAAGGGCGGGGACACGCCCAGGCAGGTGGTCCAATACGCGGAATCGCAGGCGCGCACCGCTGGCGCGAATCTCATAGGCGTGGTTCTGAACAATCTCAATATCCATTCGAATGGCGATTCGTATTACGCCTATAGCTTCCCCGGCGCCGCCAGTCTCCATGAGTAATTTTGGACTATCACATCGGCCATGAATCGCATTTTTGAGTCGGCCTAACCGGCGGAGTCATACTAGCAGCCCTCGCATTCCAGTGAATTGTCGTTAAGCACGTCCTCGCAATCTTGATATGATTTTCTCTAGAGCAAATATCGCCACATTCTCTACAAGTTTGGCCATTCAATTCTGTGGGTTAATCACCGGGATTTTGACGGCTCGTATTTTGGGTCCGACTGCCAGGGGGGAACTCGCCACCGTGATGTTGTGGCCCATGATTCTCAGCAATCTCGGATTGCTAGGATGCAACTGGGCCCTTGCCCGCGAAGTGGCTGCCGACCCGATAAAGGAGCCTGATTGGATTCGTGCGGCTATTGCAGTGGGATTCGCGGCGGCATGTCTATGCCTTGTATTAGGGTACTGGCTGATTCCGTTCCTGCTGCCCTTGGACAGACGCTACTTGGGTCCACTGGTTCGTGTCTGCCTGTTGTCGATTCCTCTTGGTATTTTCAGTCAGACTCTCCTGGCAATCGAGCACGGCCGCATGCGCTGGCGGCGGTACAACGTTGTGCGTGCTTCGTTTTTTATTTTCTATGTGATTCTAATCTGCCTGATCGCGGTATACAGAAAACCCCAAGTACGGTGGTTCGTCTGGGCCTATCTCACGAGCCACGCGCTTACCGTAATTTTGCGCCTGATCATCCAGCGAAGGTCATTTGCTTCAGGCAAAATTCACACTGCCGAATGTTTTCGTTTGCTGCGGCGCGGACTCCCGTACTTTTGGGCCACTGCCAGCAATGTGCTGACTCTTCAACTGGACAAGATCATCGTAGTCAGTCTGATGAGCGCGGGGGCGGCAGGGATTTATGCTATCGCGGTAACATTCAGCACTGCGCAATCTTCGTTGGGTGAGGCGCTGGGCATCACTTCTTTCGCCTTCCTCTCCAATGAAAAGGATATCGATCGGCAAGGCAAAATTCTTACCGAAACGTTCCGCCACGCCACGCTTACCTCCGTGGGGCTTGGTTTGGTTCTGTCCTGCTTTGTTCCGGTTCTCATCGGGCCATTGTTTGGCAAGGAGTTTGCTCAAGCCGTGCGGCCTGCGGTCATTTTGACAGCCGCGGCCGCGCTTACGACGCCGGCCGGCATTTTGATTCAGGGGCTAAGAGGCGCTGGTCGTCCCTATCCCGGTCTCGCGAGCCAATTACTCGGGACCGGAGTTTTGGCATTAAGCGCGACGCTACTGTTGCCGAAATTCGGGCTGATGGGAATGGCTTGGGCCGTCATGTTGAGCGCATGCTCTCAGATTGTTCTCCTGGTTGTTGCGGCGTCAGTGTTGTTGCGCGTATCTCCTTTTTGCTTCTGGCCATTCGGTGCCAAGGACGTGCGGGAATTTTGGCGAAGCCTGATGGCCATGCGTTTACGCTATTCTCGATCACCAGCTTGAGCATTCCTCCGTCGCAAACTCATCATGAATCGAGTTCTGGGATACGTCACGCCGGTACGCGCCTATGTGAACGCCGGCGGAACCTATATGCAGGCGGCGTCTGGCCGTGTGGCCGACGCACTTGCCGGGCACTACGAAAAACTCCTGATTTGCGCTAGGGTGGTGTACGGCCCGCCTCCGGCACCATCGGACCTGCCACTCGAGTCGCCGAATCTCGAACTGGTTCCACAGCCGTACTGGGGGACTTCGCTTAGCGCGCTGCCGCATTTCTTCGCCATTTTCCGCGCCTACCTGCGCACATGCCGTGAATCGGACATGATCTTCGTAAGGGGAATGTGTCCCTACATCGGGGCGCTGTACTTGTGTGCGTTTGCTCTTCAGCGGCCCGTGTGTCACTGGATCGTCGGCAATCCAGTCGCGCTGCTGCGGACCAGCAGGCGTCGAGGAAAACTGCTGGATCTGTTTGCACTGCTGTACGCGCTGCAGGATAGGATCCAGAGCCGCGTCGGACGCTGGCTCACCGATGGCGTGTTTCTCTGCAACGGCCGCGAACTCGCCGACGCCTACCGGTCTCCACATACCGTTGCGACAGTTTCGAGCGCCATTCGGGAGAGCGAATTCGTTCCCCGCAGCGATACCTGCCAGGGCCCGACAATTCGCATCCTTTTTGTGGGCTATATTCGACCGGAGAAGGGAATCGAATACCTTCTCGATGCTGTCAGCCGGCTCACGATTCTACAGCCCTGGGAACTGTACATTGTGGGTCCAAGTGATTTTCCAGTGTATCGTCGCCAGCTCGATGCCATCGTCGCCTCCCGCGGCATCAGTGAGCGAGTGTTTTGGACCGGTTATGCTTCCTACGGCGAGCCTCTGTTTGATCATCTGCGTGCGGCAGATCTTTTCGTGTTGCCCAGTCTGTCTGAAGGTACACCGCACGTGCTGGTAGAGGCCCGCGCCAACGGCCTGCCGTGCATTTCGACAACCGTTGGAGGGGTGCCCAGCTCGGTCACAGACGGATTTGACGCCTTGCTCGTCCCCCCCAAGAACTCGGACGCACTGGCCCAAGCCATCGAACGCGTAATTCGCGACGGCGAACTTCGTCGGGCATTGATCCTGAACGGACTCGTCTCTTCGCGCGCTCACACCCTCGAACGATTCGTCGGAATAGTGCGCGAGCAACTCAACCGAAATCCAGAAGCGGCCGCGGCCAGCGTTCCGCAGGAATAGCGTGTGGAGTGTACTTTTACACTGAGCTCTTCATGTGAAGCGCGTAGTCCAGCAAAGCCATGAAGTCAAAAGCCATGCGACTGCTCAAGTATATGTGGTTCCACCTGATTACTCTCGTAACGGGTTGCTTGCCTGATCTTAGGCCGGTCATGCGCATGCGAGGATTCTTCCTACGCCCTTGCTTCAAATCCTGTGGAGAAAATCTCCAGGTCGCGCGGAGAGTCACAATTAACTTCTCGAATCGCCTGGAAATCGGCCGGGATGTTTATATCGGTACAGGTTGTTGGATTCACGCGTGGGGCGGAATCGTAATCGAAGACGAGGTGCAACTCGGGCCCTATTCGGTGCTGGTCACAGGAGATCATACGCTGAAAGACGGTTCGTACCGCCATGGCCCCAGTTCGCTCGCGCCGATTCGTCTCTGTCGCGGATCGTGGGTTGCCGCTCACGCCGTTGTCACGAAAGGCGTAACTCTCGGACGCGGAACGATCATCGCGGCCAACTCGGTAGCGACAAGAGACATCCCCGACTTCGCCGTAGCGGCAGGTGTTCCCGCACGGATCATCAAAGAAAAATCACGATTCGACGTAGCCATATGAGCCCTGGCGTGATTGTTGGGTCCCGCGCGTCTCTGTGCTCTTGTGAACTCTGTCGTTGAGAGCTTTTTTCCTGATCTGCCGCCACTCCAAGATCAAGCAGCCGCTGAAAATGGACCTGTCATTCACTCTCGGCCTTGAGGTTGGAATCGCAATCCTGCTGGCTCTGGCTGTCTTTTGTGTGAAACCGGAGTACGCCCTTTTCTTGTACGGCGTTGCCCTGGGTTTCCCGGATATCGCCATCCCGCTCGGCACCGCGATCAATCTCCGGTTGGATGATGCGTTGATCGTTTTCTTCCTTCTTCGATCTCTTCTGTGGTCACCGGCTTCACTGACAGCGGGACAGAGACGCATCTTCAAGTGGCAAGTATCATTGGCGGCCGCTTGCTCGCTTTCGGCTCTCGCGGGATTCGCGCGCGGCACTCCCCCCGCTGCTTACGAAACGATAAAAATGATCGGCTGTGTGGCGATTCTCATCACTTTGCCAAGAGTGCTGCAATCAGATAGACGTCTTCGTTGCTTGGCCGCCGGCTTGATGTGCGCCGGCGTCGCATTGATGTTTCAAATCAGACTGCGACTTGGAAGCGGGTCAGCGAACTTTCTCGGGAGCTTTCAGGAACTGAAGAGTGCTGCGGCATTCAGCACATGGAATCCCAATACGATCGGGCAAGCCTCGATGCTGCTTGTTTTCGCGGCCGGGCTTGGCTGGATAACGTTCGGGCAATCGCGAATCAATAACGGGATCTGGTTTTGTTTCGCGACTGCCTTCAGTCTAATTCCTGCGCTGGTCTTCTCGAGAGGCGCCGGTCTTTCGATTGCTGCGGCCTTTGTCTTCTTTCTTTGTTTGACGCGCCGCTGGAAGTTTGCGTTGATCTTCCTGGCAATCGGCCTTTCCATCTTTGCGTACCTGCGCTCAGTAGACTCCGAGTTGGTTGATAGCGCTACGCGCGTTGATATCACCACCGGCGAAGGCTTCAGCCATCGATTTGATCGATGGTACATGGCCATGGAGGCGATCGGGAGCGATCCTTTCCTTGGCCACGGATTTGGCCGGGAATGGACGTACATGAGCGGCGTAGGCAGCGAAGGACGCGCTCACAACGCCTACATGACCGTGTGGATCGAGTTGGGAATCGGTGGTCTCGCGCTGCTCCTCTTTGCGACCGATCGATTCGTCTCGAGCGGACTATTTCTGTACAGGGATTCGGAATTCCAAACGTGCGGCGCGCTACTTCTCGCACTGAGTGTCGCAGTGTGTATGGATAGTTTCGGTTCGTCTACGCTGTATTGGGAGAAGTTGCCGACGATTGCGCTGTCGATCGGGATTGCCCTCATCGGCATTTGCGAGAGGAATCGCGTGTGGGCGGTCGAACAAAATGCGCCCGCCGAAGCATATGTACCCCTCGCACAGCATTCGCGAATCTGATTTCATACGAATCGAATATACGCGCGTGCATGAAGGGTAGTTGTAGCCCACGATCAAAACCGGGGCGGCATTTTCTTCCGTTCGTGGCGTGCTGAAAGCGACCCAATATGCGGCGAATTGAAAACATCCAAGTATCCGTCATTGTTGCGTGCCGCAATGAGCGGAAATACATGCACAATTTTCTTGATTCTCTTTGCCGGCAGTCCCTGAGTGGTGCAAAAATCGAAGTGTTGATCGCGGACGGTATGAGCGATGATGGCACTCGCCAGGTTTTGGATTCGTACGGACAAAGTGTTTTTCCGCTTCGTGTTATCGACAACCCAGACAAAATCACCTCCGCCGGGTTAAATGCCGCCATTCGCGAGGCTCGAGGTGCGATCGTCATTCGGATGGACGCCCACAGCGAGTATGCGCCGGACTACATTTGCCGCTGCCTGCAGGTGCTGAACGAAACCAACGCGGACAATGTCGGAGGGCCGGCCTTGACCCGCGCGGATGGATATCTAGGACGGGCAATTGCGCTTGCTTACCATAGTGGGTTTGCGTGTGGCGGCGCAAAGTTCCACGATGTCGAATATGAAGGTTGCGTGGACACCGTTCCGTACGGCTGCTGGCGCAAGTCGACACTAGAGCGAATAGGTTTGTTCGACGAAAGCCTTGGCCGCAATCAAGATGATGAACTGAATTTGCGCCTCATCTCCTCAGGC
>Ga0210400_10005433_pt1 | contig 10821 bp, 12 predicted proteins | sample IncBWH26MmetaG_FD_155456 | JGI IMG/M metagenome (GOLD analysis project Ga0210400, IMG submission 155456) | Forest soil microbial communities from Barre Woods Harvard Forest LTER site, Petersham, Massachusetts, United States - Inc-BW-H-26-M | ecosystem: Environmental > Terrestrial > Soil >... | reverse complement strand
GCTGTCCTCGATGCCCACGACATCGCCGTATTTCCCCAATTGCGGCGCGCCTACAGTCCCTCACTGACCGCCGCGCGGCTCGTCAATCCGGCTCCAGCCGTGTCGAAATCGATGAACAATCAAAAACTGCTGGAGATTTTTCAAGCGGATGCGGATTTGCCGGCGGTGGCGGTCTTGAGCGATGGGCTGCCGGTGGGCATCGTCAATCGGCGCCGCTTTTTAGAGCGCTACGCCTTGCCCTACTATCCTGAAGTCTATGGCAGAAAGTCCTGCACGACGTTCATGGAAAGCAATCCGCTCCTGATCGAGGTCAGCCGGCCGTTGGAAGAGCTGATTCACGTGCTGACCTCGGAGGATCAGCGCTACCTGAACGATGGTTTCGTGCTGGTCGATGCCGGCAAATACGTCGGCATCGGGACCGCCGAACAGTTGGTGCGATCCGTGACGGAGTTGCGGATCGAGGCCGCGCGGCACGCCAATCCCCTGACCTTCCTGCCCGGGAACATACCCACCAGCGAGCACGTTCGACGCCTGTTGCTCGGCGGCACGCATTTCTGCGCGAGCTACTGCGATCTGAACCACTTCAAGGCGTTCAACGATCGCTTCGGATATTGGCAGGGCGATAAAATGATCCGGCTGCTGGCGAGCGTCATCACTCAGGCGTGCGACCCGCAACGCGATTTCGCCGGACACATTGGCGGCGACGATTTCATCGTGCTCCTGCAGAGCGAGGATTGGCAGAGCCGCTGTGCGCGCATGATCGAGACATTCAATGCCGCGGCGCCGGCGCTCTACGATCCGCTCACCCGCGAACGCGGCTTTATCGAATCCGAGGACCGCCAGGGCAACCCGACTCGTTTCCCGTTGACCACCTTGTCGATTGGCGCGTTGCAAGTCGCGCCCGCCGATTTCGACAGCCCTGAGGATGTCGCCTCGGCGGCGGCGGCCGCCAAGCACCAAGCGAAACGCTCGAACGCGGGCCTGTTCGTGCTGGACTCCGGCGCAGCCGCGCGCGATTTTGAGCGACTGCGCGAGTCAGCATAGCCGCGAGTCAGCGTCGCCGGTGATTTCAGGTCAGGCCGAGGCGGTCTTCCTTTCCCAGTAGGATTCCACGACGAGGATGTCGTTGAAGAGGCTTTGCCGACAGATCTCGCCCTCATCTCCGTACTGGCGCCAGAGCCGTTGACTGAACCAGACGTTGAGCCATCCTCGGATTGTCACGAGTTTGTCACGCGGCCCGTTCCACGGTGCGGCCTGCTGAAGCATGCTGACAATTCCCATTGCCTCCTGCAGTGCGAGATCATTTTTCCCTGGCCCTGCAGCAATAACTTCCCGCAGCTGGTCACAAAGAGCCTTGACCTCGGCGAGCTGCATGTTTCGGGGGACCTCCTGCCAATCCGCGTTACGAGACCCTCAAGAGGATCTCACACCACCGCGACAAAGTCGCACACACCCCTTTAGTTTAAACCCAACCAAGAGCCAATAAGTTCCTTAAAAAAGGGGCGGCCAATGTGTGGCCGCCCCTTCTCGCTATCAACTTCAGCGAAGCCAAGTCTAATGGCCGTTACCGCCATGACCATGATCCTGGCCGAAATCGAACAGATCGAACAGGTCGCCCAAGGCCGGACTGTTCTTCGGCACGTAGGGGTTGTCCTCGTCGGCGTGCGGATTGGGGAAATTGTCGCGGCTGCGCGCCGTCAGCGGCTTCAAGTCCCAATTGCGTTCGATGAATTTCAAAATCGAGGCATGGTCGGAATAACTGTGGCTGATGTGGCCGCCCCGGCTGAAGGGCGAGACCGCAATCATCGGAATGCGCGGGCCGTCGCCGAAAAAGTCGAGCGGTTGAATGTAGCCGGAGTCGTAGAAGCCGCCGCCTTCATCCACCGTGATGAACAACACCGTGCTGGCGAACAGTTCCGGGTTGGCGGTGAGATGATCCATGATTTTCTTCACCATCCCCTCGAACAGATCGAACTTCGAGGAGGCCGGATGGCCGTCAAGCAGACCATCGGGCTTGACGAACGACACGGCGGGCAGCGTGCCGTTGTCCACGGCCGCAAAGAAGTCCGTGGCATCCTTGATGTGCGCCGCGCGCTGGGCCGCATCGCCCATGATGGCGTTGGTGTAGGACTCGAAGTTGCAAATGTTGCAGTAGGCCGCGCCGACCAGGATCGTGGGATCGGTGGTCGACTTGCCCTGCTCCTCCAACTTCGTCAGCTGCACAGCCGCGTTGTACGCGCCGCCATAATAGGCCCAGGAAATGCCCTTATCGTTTAGGGATTCACCGATGGTGCGAACATTGGTCGGCGGAACCGAGCCGCCCCGCGCGATCCCCGCGATGTCCACGGTGCCGTCGGGTAGAAAGCCCGGATTGTCGTTGTTCACCATGTAGAAGTGATTCTTCTCGCAGTTCGGCTTAGGATCGTAGGGCAGCGATTTCAGGTAGTCGCGGATGGGCTTGATTCCTGGTTGCGCGGGATCCGCGCACTCGGCAAAGTTGCCGTCGAAGCCGATATCCACCGTGTACTGATCATCCGAGCCGGGCAACGGATTGGGATTGGCAATGTGCGAGGGCGGCGTCGTGGGCGTGCCCTTGCCGTCGCTCCAGAAAACGGCATCGCCGGTGCCCATCATCACATGATTCGCGCCCGTGCCGCCCATCACCGCTTGATGGTAGTTGTCGCTCATCGAATATTCATCGGCAAGCTGTTTCAGGACGGGCACATCCCCGTTCTGCATGTTGTAGAACGCCATGGAGTTGCCGCCGCCGTTGTCATCGACCTGGCCGGCAACAGGGAAGCTGAAGGGATCGACTTCACTGGTGTAGTTCACGATGACGAAAGGATAAAGATCGCTGAGGCACCCGGAGGGATTCTGGCGCGTCGCGTTGCGCACATTGCAATCCGATTGCTGCCACATCTCGAACAGCCGGTGCGTGGTGTCGCCGGTGTAGGAGTCATAGGGAAGATTCGCGCCCGCGAGCGGAAACGGCCCGTTCGGCAGCGCAGTGAAATTTTGAATGCGCGAATCAAAATCGGGGAGCTCCGCGGTCTGTGCGGCGCCGGACGCCCCGGTGGTCAACAAATGTAAATCCGCAGTTTCGAGCGACGGCTCGATGCCCCCGAGCAGTGCGAGCGATGTCGCAGCCGGAAACGGCGGCGGCTCTCCGGTGGCCGGGCTCGGCGAGAAGTTCAAGGTCGGCTCGGGCAGTGTGTCATACGGCGCCTTTTCATGATCATTCAAGCTGATGAAATATTGCGTCTTAAAAGGAGCGACGGCTTGAAACTGCGCGGCCTTGGAGAAATGCCGGCCCGGCGAGCCGTCCGCGTTGATGATGCCCTCCGACAGAAGATTCTTGACCGATTCACAGCTCTTCGGGACATAGGTGGCGAACAGGTGATCGAAGGTACGGTTCTCGCCGATCAGCACAATCACGTGTTTGATGGGGGATGTCGTGCCGCAGTGATGATTCTCGGCTGCGTGCGCCAACGTCATCCCGAAAGCCAACTGCGTGACCGCGATGCCGGTTAATCCGAGGCGCATCGCGCCAACCGCGCGCGCCATGAAGTTTCTCGAGTGCATAGAAGGCCTCCATCTAGTTGCTGGTGTTGGAGGCTTTGTAGAGAAGCGTTATTGCAGGTATGTGTTCGTTTGGTTGCAGCGCGGGTTATGCGCGCGGATCACCATCCTGCGGTTGGTGTCCTACCATGGTGCGGTCGTTGCTGTCCACTTGGCGAAGGCGATTCCTTGCGGCGCAAGGCGATTCCTTGTGGCGCCGCGGTAATCGCGCAAATTTTTCCCGACGCCCTGTCGAAATGACGTGTCTCCGTCCGTCTTATCTATAAGCAACTGGATTGGAGACCTCCGATGTGCCCGCTTTGCGCAACATCTGCCGCCCTGACCGCGACCGCCCTCACCGCGGCCGCCGCGACCACCACCGCAACCGCCGTTGCGACGCTGGGGGTTGACCTGACCCGCGTGTTCGTCGCGCGCTGGCACTCGCTGAAGGAGTGGTTGCTCTGCAATCTACGATTGATAAGAGGAGTTCAAGATGAGTGCTGATCCATCACCGCGGCGGGCGCCGCGCATTGTGTCGAAGGAAGAATGGCGTGCGGCGCGCATTCCGCTGCTCGGGGCAGAAAAAGAATTGACGGCGATGAAGGACGCTCTGGCGGCCGCGCGCCGCGCACTGCCCTGGGTACGGGTCGAGAAAGACTATGTGTTCGACGGACCGAATGGCCCCGTGACCCTGTCGCAGCTGTTCGAGGGACGGAGCCAGCTGTTCATCAAACATTTTATGATGGGCCCCGGTCACGGGTCTCGCCTGTGCGTAGGCTGCTCGCTCGAAGTTGACCATCTTGATGGGATCCGCGTGCATCTCGAGAACCACGATCTCACCTATGCGGTGGTGGCCCGCGCACCGATCGAAGAGATCGAGCGTGTGAAGCGCAGAATGGGCTGGGACTTCACCTGGGTGTCGTCCTATCGCAGTGATTTCAATTTTGATTTCAACGTGTCGTTTTCGGATGCCGAAATCGCGCGGGGCCGCGGCTACTACAATTATCAAGAGGTGGACGTGCATCCGGCCATGATCGATCTTTCCGGCGACAGCGTTTTTGTCAAAGATGAGGACGGTCAGGTGTATCACACGTACTCGGCGTATGCCCGGGGCGGCGAGCAATTCTTAGGCATCTACGCCTATCTCGACGTTACCCCCAAGGGCCGCGCCGAAAACGGTCCTTATCGCTCGCTCCCCGATTGGGTCCGGCCGCACGACATGTATGGCCGAGGTGGCATGGTCGAGGGCATAGGCCGCTATCATGCCGCGGATTGCGGCTGCGCGGCTCATCCATAAAATTTCGGCAACGCTTTCTCAGGAGACATGAAATGAAAATTTATTGGATCAAGGCACAGGCGCCCCGGCGGGTTCTGGCGCTCGCGAAACATCTCGGCATCGAGGCGGATTTTGTCGAGGTCGATCTGATGGCCGGTGGACTGAAATCGCCGGACTTCGCCGCGCTCAATCCGAATAAAAAAGCGCCGGTGCTGGTGGACGGGACCCTGGTCCTGTGGGAGTCCTCTGCCATCATGACCTATCTTTGCAACAAGGCAGGATCCGACATGTGGCCGGCGCGAAATGCCGCCGAACAAGTCGACGTGCTGCGCTGGCTCTCGTGGAACGACTGTCACTGGGCGCCGGCCGTCGGACCGTTCTACTTCGAACACGTGGTCAAATCGACGTTCAAGCTCGGGCCTCCGGATCGCGAGGAGTTGAAATCCAAGGTGCCCGACTTGCAGAAGTATGGCGCGGTGCTGGAGGGTCATCTGGCGGGCCGCAATTACATGGCGTGCGGCCGCCTGACCATTGCCGACTTCCAGACGGCCTCGATGGCAACCTATTGGCGAGAGTCGGAAATGCCTTTCGATGCCTATCCCAACATCGTTCGTTGGCTCGACGGTCTGATGCGCATTCCCGCTTGGGCGCAGCCCTGGCCCGTGGAGCGAGAGGCTCTGGCAACCGCGGTCTGACAGTATAATTCGCACACTTGACGGCATCTGTTGAATGGACTGGAGTAAACATTGAACCGGAGCAAACAATGAACCGGAGCAAACAATGAACCGGAGCAAACAATGAACCGGAGCAAACAATGAACTGGAGCAAACGATGAAAAATTTTATGGCAATCTTTCTCGGTACGCAGTCTTCACCTAAATTCGCGGAATTTATGGCGATGGAAGAGGGCAAGCGCAAGAAGGTCGAGGCGGCCGGCATGAAAGCGTGGGGGGACTGGATGCAGAAGCATCAGTCGGCGATTGTCGATACCGGAGGGCCGTTGGGTAAAACCAAACGAACATCCGCACAGGGCGTATCGGACACCAAGAACAATCTGTCAGGCTACGTGGTCGTCAAGGCCGACTCCCACGACGCGGCGGCAAAGTTGTTCGAGAAACACCCGCATTTCACGATTTTCCCCGGCGACTCGGTGGAGATCATGGAAGTCCTGCCGATTCCGGGGCAGCACGGCTGACGCCTTACAGGAACCGGCCAGACGCAGACCCGTTCTTACGGAACGATCTCAACCCGCGTCTGGCCGGCGGTCAGGTCCCAGACGTCTTGCAAATCCTCATCGGAGAGCGCGATGCATCCGTTGGTCCAATCGCGCGTCTTGTAATACGAGTCCGGCTTGGTCGGTAGATTCGGTTCCCCGTGAATAAAAATATCTCCGCCAAGGCGGAGGTGTTGCGCGGCGGATCGCTTTCGATCCGCCGCGCTCGGGTAGGAAATGTGCAGCGCCTTGAAATAACGGCTGTGCGCTTGGCGAAAATCGATGATGTAACTGCCTTCGGGCGTGCGAAAGTCCCATTCGCGCTCTTTGGCGCCGGTGGGACTTAAGCCCAACGCGATGCGATAGCTGCGCAGCGGCGAGTTATCGCGCAGCAAGTAGAGCTTGTGTTCGTGTTTGACGATGAGAATGGTATCGGCGCGAATGGCGGGGTCGGCGGGTGCGGCGCTCGACGCAACAAACCCGAACAAAATCACGCAGGGCGTCAATAAACGGCAACTTGACATATGCTCGCATAGTCACTCGTTGGGACGATGCGGCTACCCTAGCCAAGTAAGGAAGTGAGGAACTTAGGTATGGATCCCAGTTCAGCGCAAAGTCGTCGTCGGCGTCGCGCCATCACGAATTCCGTCACACTTCATGCGACGTCGCAGCACGACATAAGGGGGCGCGGCGTAAAAGGGCGCGCGACGCAGCGAGGGCGCGCCCGGCGGGCGTGGGATCGCAACAGCCTTAGTCGCTCATGCCTGGATGCACCCTCGCACCTCGGAATGGATGCGCTGCGTAGAGGCCGGGTATCGCGAGAGCAGCTTGTCGGCGCGAAGCGGCCGTGCGACCAGCTCGCCGCCGCAATTGGGGCAACTGCCCTGCAGTGTCCCCTCCGCGCACGTTACGCAAAACGTACATTCAAACGAACAGACTCGCGCCTCTGCGGATCCCGGCGGCAGGTCCTTATCGCAGCATTCGCAATTGGGTCTCATTTCAAGCATTGCTGTCTCCATCGCGACTCGCGGCGCGCCCGCTTGCTTTCAGGTAACGAGCGGGCTGATCAGCTTACCAAGGAGCAAGGAAGTACGCTTAATTGGCCCACTTAAGAGGCGCAGAGCCGCTGCAGAAGGGCGGTGTGCGATATTGATATCAATGCTAGCATCGCCTCATTCGTTGCGCTATTATGCGAATATTCGATCGTTTTGGAGGGCTTAATCATGGCGCAACTGATCGTGAGGGATTTGCCGGCGGAGTTGGTGCTGGCGTTGAAACGGCGGGCGGCCAAACGGAATCGCAGTGCGGAGCAGGAGCATCGAGAGATTTTGAAGGCGGCGCTCACGGGGACGAAGCGGCGGCCGTTGGCGGCTGTGCTGGCGGCGATTCCAAACGTGGGGGAGGACGGCGACTTTCGGCGTGAGCAAAGCGATCGTCGGGAATGACCGTGTATCTCGTGGATACCGATGTGATCAGCGAAATCCGCAAGGGCGAGAAAGCGAACTCCGGTGTGCGGGCGTTCTTCGAAAGCGCGAGTCGTAATGCGGTGGATCTTTATTTATCGGTGGTGTCGATCGGTGAGCTGCGACAGGGGGTTGAGCGTATTCGGCGCCGCGGGGATGGGGAACAGGCCCATCTCTTGGAGCGTTGGCTCAATCAAGTGTCGAGGGCTTATGCAGATGCAATCTTGCCTATTGATGAGGAGACCGCACATGTGTGGGGCCGCTTAAGAGTTCCGAATCCGGAAAATCCGCTAGATAAGCAGATTGCGGCTACGGCGCTCATTCATGATTTAACGGTGGTGACGCGAAATACGGAACATTTCACCCCCACAGGGGTGAGGCTCATCAATCCGTTTGTGTGACTCTTGTCAGTTGATTGCGCTAGGATTCCCCATGCTCCGTCGATTCCTCCCAGCGCTCATCGTCTGTGCCGGCACCTTTGCCGCCGCGGGAGCCGTCAGCACCCCAGCCGCGCCCCCGAGCGTTGCCGCGCCCCTGAGTGTTGCCGCGGTGCCGAGTGTTGCCGCGCCACCGGCTGTTGCTGCGACGCAAGTTTCTGTCCTGACCGCGAGCGAGGTCGTCCAGATACTGGACCAAACCAGCGAGTGGTATCGAACGCTTGGGATGCTGCAACAAAACGCCAGTCAGCCGAGCGACGTGTTGATCCTTTATGCCAACCGCCAGATCGCAGCCAAAGTCGTGGAACTGGCGATAGAACTCGCCCGAGCGGACGCGGAATTGTTGAGCAGCGAGGCGAACGCCGCTCAGTCTAATGCCGACAAGTCCGCACTGGCAGCCTTCAATCAACAGCGCGCGCAATTGGAATCGCAGCATCAGTCGATTCAACAGGAAATCGCAGCGGACCGACAGAAGCTCCCGACGGGAGGACGGGACAGCAAGGGGTTGGGGGATAAGCTTTCGGAACTGCAAGGCGAACTCGCGATGAATGCGGCGCGCGCGAATCTTTTGGACACAATGGGTGAGTTCATCATTCAACGCGATCCTAAGAGCGCCGACGCTGAAGCGCTCAAAGCTCATATCGACGCGATTGCCGCCAGCACACCCATGGTGGGCAGCGCGCCTGCGCCGGCTGCGTCCACCGCAGCACCGGCCGCTGCAAATTCCACTGCTCCGCCACTTCCCTTGAGTCAAAGCGCCGACAAGTCAAAAGTTCGCGATGGAATTTGGGACCTGGCAAAAAACGTCTTTGATCTGAGAAATAAAATCAAAGCGATCGAGGTCATCGATTCGCGCTCCAAGGATTTGGAGGATCTATTTCGTAAGTACAGCGACGCGCCGCGCACGCGCCTGCAATCCTACTCCGCCGCCAGCGAAGCGCTGGCATCTGCGGCGGACAGCGCCAACGGAGTCGCCTTGCAGCAACTTCGCGGCCAATTCGACACCTTGGCGTGGCTTTTCAAGCAAACCTCGTCGATCCTGCTGCCCTTGAGCAAAGAGGCGGTGCTGGTGCGGCAGTACCGCCACAATCTTGACAGCTGGCGCGCGACAACGCGCAGTCAGTACTTCGACGCGTGGAAAGTGTTGGCGGTGCGTCTCGGGATCGTGCTGGGGTTGTTGGCGGCGGTCTTGGTCGTCGCCGAAGTTTGGCGTCGCGCGGTGGTGCGTTATGTGCGCGAACCGCGGCGCCGCTACCAGTTGCTGTTGGTGCGGACAATTTTGATGTGGGTCGTCATCGTCGCCATCGTTGGACTGAGCTTTGTCACGGAAATCAGCAGTTTCGCGACCTTCGCGGGACTCATCACCGCCGGCGTTGCCGTCGCCATGCAGAGCGTCCTCGTGTCGATCGTCGGTTATTTCTTCCTCATCGGTAAATACGGCATACGCGTCGGAGATCGCGTGCAAATAGGCAATGTTGTCGGCGAGGTGCTGGATTTGGGACTGGTGCGCATGCATCTCATGGAATATCACGATCAAGGACCGTTGGGGCCCACGGGCCGCGTGGTGGCTTTTCCAAATCTGATTGTGTTCCAAGCAACCGGAGGACTGTTCAAACAGATTCCAGGTGTCAATCTGTCCTGGCATGAAATCTCGCTGCCGTTGCCGGCCGTCAGCGACTATGCCGCATTGAAGGACCGGCTATTGGCGGCGGTCACGGCCGTTACCGAAAAATATCGCAGCGAAATCGAGCGTCAAAGTCGTGAGATCCGAGAAATGTCGGTATCGACGGGCGGGAGCGCGACGCAGCCGCAGGTACAAATGCATATCGTCGATGGCCACATGCAGGCGCAGATCGGCTATCCGGTTCATTTGCAAAATGCGGCGGATATCGATGAGCAGGTGTCGCAGGCGGTGCTCGCCGTTCTAAGCCCTGCCAAATAACAATGAGGGAGTGAATTGTCCGATGATCGCCAAACCAATCGCGGCCGCATTGCTCGCGGCCATTTCAATAACACCGCTGCTGGCTGCCACGACCGTGATCCATGCGGGGCACTTGATTGCCGAGCCGGGCAAGCTCGCTTCCGCCAACCAGTCGATCATCATCGAAAATGGCAAGATCGCTGCCATCAAGGATGGCTTCGTGGCCGGCGACACCACGATTGACCTCAAAGATTCGTGGGTCATGCCTGGTCTGATCGACATGCACACTCATGTCAGCGGGATCGAAAAGCTCGACGAGCCTGTCGCAGGACAAATAGCACTCTTCTATATGTCGCGCCCGGCGGAAGCGGTTCTCAATACATTGCCGCGTGCCAATGCGCTCTTGATGAATGGCTTCACCACGATCAGAAATGTCGGCGACCCCACCTATACGACCTACGCGCTGCGGGATGCGATCAATAGAGGCATCGTGCCGGGTCCGCGTATGTTCGTCGCCGAAGCGCAAATCTCGGTCGCCGGCGGGGATTTCGATGCCTCGAGTTGGGATGTGCGCAGCGACTTGGAAAAATTCGTCACCAACCGCGGCAATTGCTCCGGCGTGGTCGAGTGCATCAAGGTGGTTCGCGAAGAGGTTCATCGCGGTGCGGACGTCGTCAAGTTTCGGCAAGCGGGCTTGCCGGCAGAGGATCCGAAGGTGGCGATGGTCGAATCGCCGGAGGAGATCAAGGCGATCATCGATATGGCGCATCAACTCAATCGAAGAGTTGCCGCGCATGTGGACGGCACGCCGGTCTATCTTCATATGGTGATTGAGGCAGGCGCGGACACCATTGAGCACGGGCCGCTGGATGATGTCGCGATCGCCATGATGAAGAAGCGCGGGACCGCCTACACGCCGACGTTGCTTGCGGGCAAGCTCATTGATTACCGCTT
>Ga0210400_10005431_pt1 | contig 10825 bp, 7 predicted proteins | sample IncBWH26MmetaG_FD_155456 | JGI IMG/M metagenome (GOLD analysis project Ga0210400, IMG submission 155456) | Forest soil microbial communities from Barre Woods Harvard Forest LTER site, Petersham, Massachusetts, United States - Inc-BW-H-26-M | ecosystem: Environmental > Terrestrial > Soil >... | reverse complement strand
CACGACGCTTGCTCCTGGAAATTACTTCGACGAGATGCGCCTGAATCCACAGATTGCTCCCGAGTCCCTGGCCGCGTTGCGCGCCCAATACCAGCTCGATCGGCCGCTGCCCATACGTTATGCATCGTGGGTGAACTCCGTGCTTCACGGTGAGATGGGATTTTCATTTGCTTACAACAGCCCCGTCGCACCAATTCTATTCGTGCGTGCGCGCAATACTCTGCTTCTCACGATTACGGTCACGCTCCTTGCCTGGGGCATCGCTCTGCCGCTTGGAATTTGGAGCGCCGAGCGATTTGGACGTTTGCCGGACCGCTTGCTTTCGTGGGCGACGGCAGCGCTTTTGGTTATCCCCGATCTCGCGCTCGCTTTGGGCCTCCTCGTACTCGCCGTGAGGACAGGCTGGTTTCCGACGGGGGGCATGACCTCTCTCGATTTTGCGAGCCTTCCACCGGGCGGCAAACTTCGCGACCTCGCGTTGCACATGACGTTACCGGTTGTGGCACTCGTGCTGTCAGCGCTGCCTCTACTCATAAGGCATGTTCGTGCGGCGGTGGCCGAAGTCCTCGACGCCCCGTTCATGCTCGCCGCAAGGGGGCACGGTATCCCCAGACACACGCTGCTTTACCATTACGCTCTGCGCGCAGCAGCGAATCCGCTCATTTCTCTCTTCGGTTTCAGCATCGGCGCGTTGTTGAGCGGATCGCTGCTCATCGAAGTCGTGATGAGCTGGCCGGGCCTCGGACCGCTTTTGTTGGAGTCGATCCTGTCGCGTGATCTCTACGTGGTCATCGGAGGGGTGCTGCTCTCCACGCTGTTTCTCGTGAGTGGCAATTTCCTCGCCGATATTCTTCTCTATTGGGCTGATCCTCGAATCCGCACGGAAAGCGGAGTCCGGTGAGCGCCCCGCGCACTTTCGTCAAGTGGCTTGTCACTCTTGGCTCGCTCCACGCGATTGTGGTTGGCGCCGGTTTTTTCACTCCCTACGACCCCATCGAGCAGGATCGCAAGAATCCGTACTTCCCGCCGATGCGACTTCATCTCGTGGACGAGCAAGGGCGTCTACACCTGCGCCCATTTGTGTACGCGCTGAAATTGAGAGCAGGGACGTTTGATCAATACGAGCCGGACACTAGCCAATCCGTTCCGGTGAAGTTCTTTAAGAGCGGTGCCCGCTACCGGCTGCTTGGATTCGTGCCGTCGCGGATCCACCTATTCGGCTCTGAAGGCACGCGTATTTGTTTGCTCGGAACGGATGCCTACGGCCGAGATCAATTCTCCCGGCTTCTGTATGGCGGCCAGATATCGCTACTCGCTGGAATCCTGGGAGCGGGATGTACGTTATCCATTGGCTTGTGCGTGGGCGCAGCAGCAGGTTACTTCGGCGGCTGGAGGGACGACGCTCTGATGCGTGTGGCCGAGTTGTTTCTATCGTTGCCCTGGCTCTACCTACTCTTCGCTCTTCGAGCTTTCCTGCCTTTATCGGTCAGCCCACTGAAAGCGTTTTTTCTGATTGTCGCCGTCATTGGAGCGGTGGGATGGGCCCGTCCAGCGCGGCTCGTACGTGGAGTTGTCCTCAGCGCCAAGGAGCGCGATTTTGTTCGCGCGGCACGAGGCTTCGGCGCAAGCGACCTCTATTTGCTGCGACGACATGTCCTGCCGGAAACATCCAGCATCCTTTTGACGCAGGCCGCAATTCTTATCCCCCAGTTTGTGCTGGCCGAGATGACGCTCTCGTTTCTAGGGCTCGGCGTGCCAGAACCCGCTCCAAGCTGGGGAAATCTTCTCTCCAGTCTTCAGCAGTACGGCGTCCTGGTCTCTTACTGGTGGATGTACCTGCCTGCGCTGGCCATGGTGCCGTTCTTTCTAGGATACCTGGGGTTAGCGAGTGCATTGCAGGAGCGGCTGGAGCCATACAAGATAGAGAGGAGGATTCCCGGGAGCCTGGCGTGAATAACCGAAGAGCAGAACCCTTCTATCGCCGGATTTTCCTTACTCTCTCCGGCGCTTTTTTGCTCTTGCCCGGCCAAGGCACTGCCTCCCCGCAACAAAAACCCCGAAACGAAGAATTATTGGTCTTGCCTGGCGAAGCGGGCAGGACGGGAGGCCGGCTCGTAGTGGCGCTGCGCGGGGAGCCAAAAACACTGAATCCATTGATAGCCGCTGATACGCGATCCCGCGAGGTCATCGGTATCATGCAAGCCGACCTCGTGCATATTAATCGTGCAACGCAACTCACCGAACCTGCGTTGGCCAAGTCCTGGAAAATCTCGCCCGACGGACTTCAATATACGGTTGTCCTCCGGCAGGGACTCAAATTTTCGGACGGCCAGCCTCTTGATGCCGATGACGTTCTATTCACCTTTCGCGTGTACCTCGACGAAAACGTGCATGCCCCGCAGCGCGACCTCCTGATTATCGGCGGAAAGCCAATCACCGTTCGCAAGCTGGATGCGCGAACCGTGGTCTTCCAGCTACCCGAAACTTACGGCGTTGGCGAAAGGTTATTCGACGGCTTGGCAATTCTTCCCAGGCACCTTCTCGAAAAACCATATCAAGAAGGAAAGCTCGGCCAGATCGGCACGCTCGCGGGGGCAGCGAATCAATGGGCAGGACTGGGCCCTTTTCGATTGAAAGAATACGTAGCCGGGCAGCGGCTGGTGCTTGAACGAAATCCCTATTATTGGAAAACCGATGTCAAAGGGAATCGCCTGCCCTATGCGGATGAACTCGTATTCTTATTCGTGCCGAATGCTGACGCCCAGGTCCTGAAATTTCAATCTGGCGAGACGGACGCGATCGCTCCACTGGGAGCGGAAAACTTTTCCGTCTTATCGCGTCAGCAGCGCGGCTACACGATGACGGATGCCGGCCCCGGACTGGAATATAACTTTCTTTTCTTCAATTTGAACGATCCAGGCCAAAAGGCCTCGCCTGAGCTGGCACGCAAGCAAAAATGGTTCCGTGAAGTGAAATTTCGCCAGGCAGTCTCCGCTGCTGTGGACCGGGAGGCAATCGTTCGTCTGGTCTATCAGGGGCGCGGCACTCCGCTGTGGGGACTTGTCGCGCCGGGGAACCGCCGGTGGGGAAATGAGAGGCTCGCTCACCCACCTCGGTCGCTGGAACGGGCGCGAACGCTACTCAAGGAGGCAGGATTTTCCTGGAGCAATGGGGCGGATGGAGAATCCACTCTTCTGGATTCCGACGGTAAACCGGTGGAATTCTCAATCCTTACGAGTTCATCCAATGCGGACCGTGCGAAGATGGCGACGCTCCTCCAGGACGACCTTAAGCAGCTTGGAATGCATGTGCAGGTTGTGCCGTTGGAATTTCGCTCTTTGTTGGACCGCGTCACCCAGACGAAGGAATACGACGCTTGCGTCATGGGTATCGCCAGCTTTGACGCCGACCCGAATTCCGACATCAATGTTTGGCTCTCCAGCGGGGGAACGCATCTTTGGAATCCATCGCAGGCACATCCCGCAACTGGATGGGAAGCGGAGATCGACCGCCTATTCGGTGAACAAATGAGCGCGCGGACGTTCGAGCAGCGCAAGAAGCTCTATGACCGCGCGCAGGAAATTCTCGCGGAGAATCAGCCGATGATCTTTCTGGCGAGCCCGGACATCCTGGCGGGCGCAAAGAACTCGGTCGGTAATTTTCATCCAGCCGTTCTTGAACCGTACGTACTCTGGAATGTGGAACAGCTGTACCTCAAGAGTGGACAGGAGAACGCCACTCGATGAGTCCGGTGATGACCAAGGCGCCGAAGAAGCCGCCGGCCGCGTGGAATGACACGAAACTCGTGAAAGAGTGTCTTTCCGGCAAAGAAGAAGCTTGGTCCCAGCTGATTGATAGGTACAAGGCGCTCATCTACTCCATCCCGGTGAAATACGGCCTGACGCAGCAGGAAGCCGCGGACGTTTTTCAGGCCACGTGCGTGGAGCTTCTTGTGCGCCTGCCGGAATTGCGGGAACCTCGCGCGCTGCCCAAGTGGCTGATGCAAGTGGCTCATCACGAGTGCTACCGCTTGAAGCGGCTGAATCAACGCGTGGTGAGCCGGGATGCGGAGCCGGACTTGCCGGAGCCGGAAACACCGGCAATCGCGGAAAGCCTGATTCAGCAGACCCAGGAAGAACAGATGCTGCGCGAAGCGATGGCGGCGCTGACGCCACAATGCCGGCGGCTGGTGGAGCTGCTGTTTTTTGAAATACCCTCGAGGCCCTATACAGAGGTTGCCGCGGAGCTCGGTTTGGCTGTGGGCTCCATCGGATTTACGCGCCAGAAATGCATCGAGCGGCTGCGGCGCCAACTCGAGGAACTGGGTTTTTGCTGATGCCCGCCATTCTCACGAAAAATTCAAGCGACGCGCTGATGGCCGAACTGCGGCAATTGTCCAACGAACCGGCGCGGCGTAAATTTCTTGCGAAACACAAGAGCTTGATACGCCAGGAAATTGTCGAACAACTGGCAAAACTCGTCGTCCAAAAGGTCCGGGTAAGCACACAAGAAGCGCTCCACCTGGCTGAGGCCGCCGTGCTTATCGCCAAACGGCTGCGCCGCAAAGACGCCCTGGCGCTCAGTCTCCGCGCAAAGGCAAATGCTCTCTATTCCTCCGGCGAAAATCGTGCTGCGATCGAGCACCATCAACAGGCCTTCCAGCTTTACGACAAGCTGGGCATTTGGAATGAAGCGGCGCGGACTTTGAGCAGCTCGATCCAGCCGATGATCCTTCTGGGCGAATACGACAAGGCGTTTGAAGCGGCCGAACGCGCGCGGGAGATTTTTGCGCGTCTCGACGATCGCTGGCGCCTGGCGCGGCTGGAAATCAACGTAGGAAACATCTACCACCGCCAGGACCGGTTCGAAGAGTCCATTGCGCAGTACGAGCGCGCCTATACCAGCCTGATGCCCTACAAAGACACGGAGGGAATTGCCGTCGTCCTCAGCAACATGGCCGTCTGCCTGATCAGCCTGAACGATTTCCCGCGCGCTCTGGCCACGTACCAAGGGGCACGCTCCTTTTGCCAGGAAAACAACATGCCACTCCTCGTGGCGCAGGCGGATTACAACATCGCGTACCTCTATTACTTGCGCGGGGAGTACAGCCGCGCGATTGAGGCGCTATACGCGGCACGGCGCGCGTGCGAGGCCACCGGCGATGCTTATCACTTCGCGCTCTGTCATTTGGACCTGTCCGACATCTATCTGGAACTGAACCTGAGCGAAGAAGCTCGAGAGATGGCGCATGAAGGATTCCTGCGATTCGAGAAGCTGGGGATGGGCTATGAGGCCGCGAAAACACTCGCGAACGAAGCAACAGCTTATGGCCAGCAGGGAAAGACCGTCCAGGCACTGGAGCGCTTCATAAAAGCGCGGGAAATGTTTGCCCGGGAGAAGAATCTCGTTTGGCCCTGGCTGATTGATTTGTACCAGAGCTTATTGCTCTTTCATGAGGGACGCCACTTTGAGGCCCGGCGGCTCTGCGCAGGGGCCGCTGCTTTTTTCGATCAGTCGGCGCTCGCGGGGAAAGCGGTGTTGGCGCATCTGTTGCTCGCGCGGATTGCTTTGCAAGTGGAGGACCCGGCGGAGGCGCTAAAGCAAACGAGCGAATCTCTGGCGCGGCTGAAGGGCGTGCAGTCTCCCGTCCTCTCCTATCAAGCGCACTTGCTCGAAGGCCAGATCGCACAAGCAGGCAACAAACACCCTGCGGCGCACGCTGCCTATCTGGAAGCGCGGAAGGCGCTGGAAGCCTTGCGCAGCCGGTTGCAAGGCGAAGAGCTGAAAATCTCTTTTCTCAAAAACAGAATGCAGGTTTATGAAGCACTCGTGGATTTGTACATCGCCGGAGACGCAACAACGGCGTCCGCTGAAGAAGCGCTCGCCTGCATGGAAGCGGCGAAATCGCGCAGCATGATGGAAATGATATTTCAGGGCGGGCAGAGTCTTCCGCTGGGAGATGCAGGGCAGAGCGATCTTGTCCGCCGAATCAGGGATTTGCGCGAAGAACTCAATTGGTACTATCACCGCATCGAACTCGAACAGCTTCGTCCCGAAGAAAAAACCCACCAAAGGCTCGAAACTTTGCAGGAAAAGGCGCAGTTGCATGAGAAAGAGCTGCTGCGAACCTTGCGCGAGCTCCCCGCGCACGAGCGGGAAAACGCCACGCTGGAAGCTCCCGCGGATTTCTCCCTCGAGAAACTACAAGCGGATCTCCCGCAGGACGCAACCCTCGTCGAATACTTCTCGGCAGGTGACCGAATCGTCGCCGCCGTTGTTACGCGGAAGGAAATCCAGATCCTGCCCGTTACGGTGCTTTCCCGGGTCGCTCATTTTCTGCAATTGTTACGATTTCAACTCTCGAAGTTTCGCATGGGAAGCGAATACATCCAGCGATTTGAAGAACCGCTCTTGCGCGCCACGCACAGCCACCTGGAATCCCTTTACAGCGAGCTCATTGCGCCGCTGAGGCCGCTCTTGCAGGGAAAGCACCTCATTATCGTGCCCCACGGGCCGCTCCATTTCCTGCCGTTCCACGCATTGCGGAATGGTGACGAGTATCTGTGCGATGCCTTCACAGTTTCCTACGCTCCCAGCGCGACGGTTTTCTCCGCGTGTCAGGAAAAATCGGCAAGCGTGAATACAAGTTCCCTCGTTCTTGGAATCGCCGACGAGCGAGCCCCCCAGATCCTGCAGGAAGCCCAATCCGTGGCAGAGCTTCTGCCGCAGTCGTCCCTTCACCTTGGAGAGCAAGCCACGTCTTCCGTGCTTCGCGAAAAAGGCGCGCAATGCGGGGTCGTCCATATCGCCACGCATGGAATCTACCGGCAGGACAACCCAATGTTTTCGGGGATCCGACTGGGAGACGGTTATGTGAATCTATACGACTTGTATCAGATGAGATTGAACGCAAAGCTGGTAACCCTGAGTGGGTGCGCCACGGGAATGAATTTTGTTGCTGCCGGCGATGAATTGCTGGGACTGCAGCGAGGTCTCTTCTGTGCCGGAGCGACGACGTTGTTGCTGTCTTTGTGGGACGTCCACGACCAGAGCACTTCGCAGTTGATGCGGCGCTTTTACGAGGAATACATGCGTACCGGCCACATGGCCGGCGCGCTGCAGCACACCATGCAAGAACTTCGGCGCCAACATCCTCATCCCTACTTCTGGGCACCCTTCGTCCTGGTGGGAAAACTCACTGATTCTGCAAGACTTAGCTGATCCTCCAAGCCCCTATATTTATTCCCTGCCTCCCTCCCCTTATGCCACGAGGGTGATAGATCGTCCCATCCACTGGGGAGTGCTGGGGCGCAGAAAGGAATCTGGGGGGAAGAGATGGAACACTTTACGACTGAGAAGTGGATCGATTTCGTGAATCAGGCCGTGGTCTCAAACGAGAACCAGTTGATGAAGCAACATCTGGAGCAAGGTTGCAAGCGCTGTATGAAAACAGTTTCGATATGGCAGAAGGTTCGGCAATCGGCAGCCTCGGAAGCGAACTACCAGCCTCCCGAGGGTGCCGTCAGACTTGCCAAGGCAGCGTTTGCAGGAGCCGGATTGGCGGGTCAAAGAAAGGGAGCGGGTAGCCGGGTCAAAGTGCTCTTCGACAGTTTTCTGCAGCCGGTTTTCGAAGGAGCTCGATCGGCAGGAGTCGGCACAAGACAAATGCTCTATCGCGCGGACCCATTTCAGATCGATGTTCAGGTAGAGGCTAAGCCTGGCAGCGGCCGGATAGTCGTTACCGGCCAGATGCTGGACCTGAGCAATCCTGGAATCATTGCGCGCGACACCCGCATTTTTCTTTCCAACATGCGGGGACAGGTAGTGCAGACGGCCGCGAATCAGTTCGGAGAGTTTAGCGGAGAAATTGAAAACAGCGGGGACCTGCAGATGACGTTTTCGAGCCCCGGGGGACAGCCGATCGTGATTTCGCTCCGGGAAGCGCTGGGCCGTCTGCCAGAGGAGACGGCATGAAAGCCAGTGTTTTCATGTACTTGCATGGCATCAACGCTTTGGTACGAAAGTACCAAGCCCGCTGGGAAGTTTGTTTAGACAGGAAGGCACACTCGTACTATTTGCGCGGCACATCTGCTTTCTGAAAATAAGAGGGCAAAGTACTGCGCCAATGGCTGAGTAATTCAATTGTGGGAGAACCCCAAAGGGTTGAAACTATGAAACGCATCACACTCATTGTCGCGATGATCGTTCTCACCCTCGGCGCTGCAAAGCCGGCGGCCGCCCAGAACCGCTACATCGTGCGTACCAACGGCGGCTTGTCCTCCGTCCTCAATCTTTGCAATCTCCTGAAATGTCAGGTGCAGGGCAGCTTGGACGGCCAGGTGGGCCAGACCTTTCTAGTGACCTCCTCCACCAACCTGCTCGGAAGCGTGGTGAACGGCGCTGTCAATCTCGTGGAATCCTTGCTTGGAATCGTGAGCATTGAGGCCGATCGGATCCTGCCTATCCCGCAGGCGCCGCTTCCCAACATTCCGTCGGGCCTGTACGACACGGCCCCGGTGAATTACTACGGCACGATTGCATGGCACGGTTACGTGGCGCAGCCCGCGACTCAGATCATCCGTCTTGTGGATGCACAGAATGGCTTTCGAATCGGCGGCACCGGCATCGTGGCTGTGATTGACACCGGTGTAGACGTTAACCACCCCGTCCTTTACCCCGTACTTTTGCCCGGCTATGACTTTACGCGGAATCAGCCAGGCGCTTCCGAGTGGCTGGATGTGTCCGGTCTGCAAAACGGCTACATCGACACCAACACTCAAGATCAGCAGCCAGGCTATGTGCAGCAGTCCACCGCCGCCGTTCTGGATCAATCCACCGCCGCTGTTCTGGATGGCAAAGACTACACGGCGTTCGGCCACGGCACGATGACCTCCGGCCTGATTCACCTTGTGGCACCCAGGGCCAAGATCCTTCCCCTGAAGGCCTTCTCGTCCGATGGCACGGGCTATCTTTCGAACATCGTCGCGGCCCTCTATTACGCTGTCCAACACAAAGCGAACGTCGTGAACATGAGCTTCGACCTGGCCTCTTCCTCGCCATCTCTGAATCAAGCAGTGACATATGCGAATAAGGCAGGAGTTGTTCTCGTTGCGGCGGCTGGAAACGAAAGCACCAACGCTGCGGTCTACCCCGCTGCCTTGAATAGCTACGTCGTGGGCATTGCCTCCACGACGAATTGGGACAGCCGGTCTACCTTTTCCAACTACGGCTCCGTCGACGTCTGGATTGCTGCTCCCGGAGAAAACATCGTCAGCACTTTCCCTGGCGGTACTTACGCGAGCGCATCGGGCACTTCCTTCAGTTCGCCGATCGTTGCGGGAACCGTGTCGCTGATGCTCAGCGCTAAACTGCAGTCCGTAAACCAATCGCAGGCTGCAAAGGCCCTCTCGAACGCGCAGCAACTAACTCCCGACCTGAACCACGGCCGCCTGAACGTCTACCAGGCGATTTCCGCGTGGGTCAACGCCTGGTAAACGTCATGTCTTCCAGTGAATCTCCGGCGCTCACCAGCGCATCACTGTCGCTGAAGGCGCCGGAATCGCTGCTCATCAAGCAACTGGAACAGCAGACTTCCGCGCTTCGCAATTCGGTGATCTGTGCCTTCAACCAGCTTCTCGACCTGAAAGATCTCAACACCGGAGTTCACAGCACGCGTCTTGCGGAATGGGGCATGCGCGTAGGACAGGAACTTGGCCTGCAAGAGGCGGAACTGCAGAATCTGGAAGTTGCAGCACTGCTCCACGACATCGGCAAAGTCGGAATTCCGGACGCCATCTTGAGGAAACCGGGACGCCTGGACGCGGACGAATACGCCCTGATGAAAAAACATCCAGAATATGGCTGGGCGGTTCTGCGCATGCTGCCGGGATTCGAACGCGCCGCACTGGACATTCTTCACCACCACGAAAATTTCGATGGAAAGGGCTATCCAGCGGGACTAAAAGAACTGGAAATTCCCGTGGTGTCTCGCATCGTCTCCGTGATTGACGCCTTCGATGCCATGGTTTCCTCGCGCCCTTATCGCGTCGGCCTTCCTCAAGAAGAAGCGGTTCGCCGGCTGGTCGAGTCCAGCGGCACACAGTTTGATCCCGCTGTCGTGCACTGTTTCATTTCCTTTGCGCAAGCCGAGATGGCTACAGTCTTTGCCGCCGCCGGAACCTCAGTTACTTCCGCTCTTTAGTTTCTTTCCAACCTGAAAAACAATCTGGAAATGGCGACACGCATCACCGCAATTCTGGTCGGATGCATTAATCTGACGGCGGTTCTTAGTCGAACTGTTTTCGGAAGGATGCGAACTGCTGCTTCAGGTCGGCGACCTCCTTGCGGAGGGCGGCGATTTCTTCTTCGAGATGCGCAATGCGCTCGGCGTCGAACGAAATTGAATTTGCCGCCGGTGCGATCTCTGTTTTTGCTTCCGGGAACTCCACATCGCCGGCGAGTAGGTGCGCATAGCGCGCTTCCTTGGTGCCGGGCTGGCGTGGAAGAATTTTGACCAGCGGAGGCTCGCGCTTCATCAGGTGCTGGATGCTGGATTGCACGGCGCTGAGATCTTCGAAAGGGTGCATGCGCTCGGCGCGGGTGCGGAGTTCACCGGGAGTTTGCGGGCCGCGCAGGAGCAGGACGCAGAGGATGGCGATTTCGTGGCGGTAAAAGTTGAAGGCTTCCTGGAGGCGGTGTTCGTACTTTGTGACGCGGCTGTCCGAAGCGCTGACCGACCGGACGAGCGATTGGCCGTCGAGCGAATGCAGCGCCTGGCGGACGGCGGACTCGTCGAGATTCATGACGGGTTCGCGATTTGACTTCT
>Ga0210400_10005430_pt1 | contig 10825 bp, 11 predicted proteins | sample IncBWH26MmetaG_FD_155456 | JGI IMG/M metagenome (GOLD analysis project Ga0210400, IMG submission 155456) | Forest soil microbial communities from Barre Woods Harvard Forest LTER site, Petersham, Massachusetts, United States - Inc-BW-H-26-M | ecosystem: Environmental > Terrestrial > Soil >... | reverse complement strand
GCTGATCGCCGGCTACGATCTCGTCGCCGACGGCAGCGACAATTTCGCGACGCGTTACCTTTTGACCGATCTCTGTTTTCGCCTCGAAAAGCCGCTGATCGCCGCCGCGCTGTCGCCGTTCGAGGGACAGCTGTCAAGCTTCCGGCCCTATCTCGGCTCGGGCCATCCCTGCTACCGCTGCCTGTTCCGCGAGCCGCCGCCGCCCGATCTGGTGCCGCGCTGCGAGGAAGCCGGGATTCTCGGCGCGGTCGCCGGGGTGATGGGGACCCTGCAGGCGGTCGAGGTGCTGAAGGAGTTGCTTGGCCTTGGCGACAGCCTCGATGGCACGCTGCTGATCTACGACGCCTTGCGCGCGCAGTTTCACCGCATCCGAATCGCCAAGGATCCGGAGTGCCCGACCTGCGGCGCCGACGCCATCCGACGCTCCGCTTAGCCGCGCCGCGCCGTGCCTAATGGCGCGCCGCTTGACCCTTGGCCCATGACGGTTTTATGGCATGAGGACGCGTGGGGCCGGGGGGAAGCATGGCCCGTGCAGGATACGCCCGGGCTGTTATCGGGATCGTTACCGCTCTGATGGTGCTCGCAAGCGGTGCGCGCCTGTCTTTTGCTGCGTCCACTGACGGCGAGGTGAGCCTGCCGGTGCCGCGCTTCGTTAGCCTGCATGCCGACCGGGTCAATCTGCGCACCGGGCCGGGCGACCGTTATCCGATCGAATGGGTGCTGACGCGCAAGGAGATGCCGGTCGAGATCACCGGGCAGCTCGAGCATTGGCGCCGCATCCGCGACTGGGAGGGCACAAGCGGCTGGGTGCACGAACGCATGCTCACAGGCAAGCGCGCGATCATCGTCAAGGGCGGGGTGCGTCCGGTACTGCGGCAGCCGGACCCGGCCGCGCCGGTGATTGCCCGGGCCGAGCCCGGCGTCGTTGGCCGGCTTCTCGAATGCCGCGGCGCCTGGTGCAAGGTCGAAACCGGTGAGGTCACCGGCTGGATGCGGCGCGGCGATGTGTGGGGTGTCTACCCCGAAGAGACCGTGCCTTAGGGGCGCCGACCTCGAGTGTGCGGTTTGCTGGCAAGCTCGGTATCCGGCAGCGACACGAAGATCAGCACGCCGATAATCGTCATCAGAAAACGGAATGCGCTGGGCACGCCGTTCCATTGTTGCGACATCCACATGCCGAACCATTCGCCGCCGATCGTGACGAACCCGAACTGATAAAGCAGAAAGGTCAGAATCAGACCGGCGGTAACAATGTTCTTCGCGCCGTTGAAGACCGTGGGATCGGCCCGAAAATGCCGCAGTAGCCGGAACACGCCGACCCAACACATCAGTGACACGACCGCTTGAAAAGCAATGATCGACTGATAAACGACGTGGTAAAACACCGGATTGGTGATGGCCCGGTAAGCGATCATTGATGTCGGGAAGATCGTGTCCATCGCCATCACGTGTTCGACGAAGGCAAAGTTGGTGTCGTAGTCGGTGATGTTTCCGAAGGTCACAAGCGTGAGAAAGGCGGCGATCGAGGCAGCAGCAGCGATCTTTGCGAGGCGAAGGACCACCTGAACTTGGCCTATTTCTCGAAGAGCCGCATCGCTTCCTCGGCCAGGATCCCACCGGTGATCGAGAGTGGCGCGAACGGCGCCTTGGCGGCGATCTCGGCGCTCGACACCATGATCTGGTCGAGCCTAGCGGCAAGCTGCGGCACTGATGCCGCGAAGACCACCCGGCCGATGTGGCACCACAGGATCGCGCCGATGCACATCACGCAAGGCTCGCCTGAGATGTAGAGCGTCGCCCCGTTCAGCGCTTCCCGGCCATGCGCGGCGAGGCAGCGGCGGATCGCGACGATCTCGCCGTGCGCGGTCGGATCGCCCTCGCTGCGTCCCAGATTGCGACCGCGCGCCAGGATATGGCCATCCCGCACGATCACCGCGCCGAATGGCAGATCGGCGCGGCGCGCCTCGGCGATGGCGATGCGCATGAAGCGCTCGTCCTCGGCTGCGTCGACCGACGTCGCCTCGAGCGAGGTGGCCGCGGGCAGGGCGGCGATGCCGGCCGAGCCCGCGACGATCGAGCGCCGGCTCACCGCAGTGCTGGGGCGATGCGAGCGGATTGTCCGCGGCCTCTGCATGGCGATACGCTCCCCCACTTCGGAATTGCGCTCGCGACCGTTTTTTCACCGCCGTCCCTGCGCAGGATCAGGCCGGCAGGTTCCAGCCGAGCCAGTCGCAGACCGCACGACCCATCACCAGCTCGAGGTCGCGGCCCTTCAGCCATGGCATCTCCTCGGTGAACATTGTGACGCACTGCTTCCACGAGCACGGCATGCGGGTGATGTCGGTGCCCCAGAAACTGCGTTGCGGTCCGAAAGTCTCGACGATTTGCTGCGTGTATTTGTGGATGTTTCGGTAGGGGTAGGGCGCGCTCGAATTGCCCGGCGCACCGGTGCATTTGACCGCAACATTGGGGTATTTGGCGAGTGCCAGCAGCGCCGCCTGATTACCGTGCGCGGCATCGTCCTTGCCGTCGCGCACCCGGGCGTAATGATCGAGGATCAATTTGAGCCCGGGGTGCCGCTCGGCGATCTGCGCGACCTGCGGCAGGTAGCTCGACGCCATCAGCGCGATCGGAATGCCGGCCTTTTCTGCAGCCGGCCACAGCCAGTCCATTGTGCCGTCGGTCATCCAATTCTGTTGATGCGGCTGAGTAAAGGCATAGCGCAATCCGAGCATCCCGGGGCGCCGCTTCCAGGTATCGATCAGAGACCGGTTCTCCGGCTTGTCGAGTGGGAAATTGCCGAGAATGGCGAAGCGGGTCGGGTATTTGGCGGCGGCCTCTTCGGAGATCTTTCCCGAGTTCGGGTCCCAGCCGGGTGGATGCAGGATGCAGGCATCGACCCCGGCTGCATCCATGTCGCGGATGCACTCCTCCGCCGTGTAGGAATTGACCTGACGGTGTGACGGGTTGGTCGGCGGACCGGCCGACCAGATATGAACCTGCGCGTCGACGATCTTCATGGCTGTCTCCTATTCCCGTTTGAGCGCTACCGAAACCGACGGCTTGCCCGCTTCGCGAATGGCGAGGGTGGCCACATTGCCGGCGCGGGTTGCCGTGGCCTCGCCCTTGTCCCAGGTGAAGGACTGGCCGCCGCCGGGCGCGGCGGCGGAGCGCACGACGTCCTTGTAGTCGCCCCGCCAATTGAAGGCGATCAGGGTCTCGCCGGCGAAGACGAGCTGAACGCCATTGCCCCTGTCCCAGCCGCCGGCCCAGGTGCCGTCCCAGCCGACCCGGCCGCTCTGGCCCAGCGCGGCGCTCGCGACGAACAGCGCGAGCGCCAGCGCCAGGAAGAGTCGACCCAGCCTGCCCCTCACCGCGCCAAGCCTTCCGCGCCTGCCGGGACGTCGTAGAAGGCGAGGGTCATCGAGACGCTGGTGTAAAAGCCCATCAGGCAGATCACATCGGTGATCCCGACATGGCCGAGCGCCTTGATCGCGCGGTCATAGAGGCCCTTCGACACCCAGCGCGAATTGGATATGCAGACCGCCATCTCGTAGACGACCTGCTCGCGCTCGTCGTCGAACGAGGTGGGTAGGCCCGAGAGCAATGCCTCGACCTTGTCGGCCGGCAATCCGGCGGCCTTGCCGGCGCGCTCATGCGCGTTGGTCGGGTAGATCGAATGCCACTTGCTATTGATGATGACGACGGCGATCTCGCGCTCGCGCTCGCTGAGCGAATAGCCGGTGCGGAAATGCGCGCCGAGCGGGCCCATCACCTTCGCCAGCTTCGGGTTGTGCACCCAGATCTTGTTCGGCCCGGGCAACCGGCCGCGCGTCTCGATCAGCGAACGGTAGGCGTCCTGCTGCTCCGGGGTCATCTGGTCGTAGGGGATTTCGGCATAGCGTCCGAAGGTCGGTGTCTCGGGCATCGGTGTCTCCTCCTCTCGGGAATTGTCGATTGCGGTCAGCATAGCCCGCGTCGCGGCGGCGCGCGAAGCACCGATTAATCGGCCTTTCGCGATGGCTGCGACGGTCTGACGCGGCTCTCCGATCGCAAATGAGGTTGCGAACCATTCGCAACGCCATTATGTTACAGATCGTTACCGAGCGTTGAGAGCCTGCCATGTATGTATGCCTGTGCAATGGGTTGACGGACCGCGATCTGCATCCCCACACCGCGGCCGGCGATTGCTCGGTTTCGATGGTCTACCGCGCCTGCGGCTGCCAGCCGCAATGCGGCAAATGCGTACCCTTTGTCCGTCAGATGCTGCGCCAAGCGGCAGACGCGGCAGTCGCAAAGAGCGCTGGCGCGGATTGATCACTTTTCGCCCGCCGGTGTTAGCTTCCCAGTTTAGGCAGATGCCCGATAATTGCGGAGGCCGAGCATGCGCGGCGATCAGACTGTCATCCAGCATCTGAATGCGGTGCTCAAGAGCGAGCTGACCGCGATCAATCAGTATTTCCTGCATGCGCGGATGCTGCGCCATTGGGGCGTCACCAAGCTCGGCGACCGCGAGTATCATTCCTCGCTCGACGAGATGAAGGACGCCGACAAGCTGATCGATCGCATCTTGTTCCTCGGCGGTTTGCCCAATCTCCAGGACCTCGACAAATTGCTGATCGGCGAGAATGTGCGCGAGATCCTCGAATGCGATTTGCGACTCGAAGAGGCCGGCATCACGCGGCTGCGCGAGGCGATCGCCTATTGCGAGGGCGTGCGCGATTTCGTGTCGCGCGACCTGTTCAGCGACATTCTCGAAGGCGAGGAAGACCAGGTCGATTTCATCGAGACGCAATTCGAGCTGATCGACCGCATCGGCCTCGAACGCTACATCCAGCTGCAATCCTCCTCGGCCGACTAATTGCAATCGACTGTCATTGCGGCCGAAGCGACGCAATCTCCCTCCAATTTTGTCTATCCGATGGGGATTGCTTCGTCGCTGCGCTCCTCGCAATGACACTCCCAGTCACTTCTTGCGCGCGGTGGCGATCAGCTGTTTCAGGCTGGCCAGATCGATCGCCCCGGGCACGATCTCGTCGCCGATCACGAAGGCGGGCGTGCCCCGGATGTCGAGCGCCTCGGCGAGATCGGTGTTGGCCTTCAACGCGCGAGCGATCTCGGGCGATGCCATGTCGCGCCTCAACCGCTCGACATCGAGCCCGACCGACTCGGCGGTCTTAAACACCGCCGCCTCGTTGATCTGGCCTTTCAGAGTCATCATCGCGCGGTGAAAGGCGTCGTATTTGCCCTGTTTTTTTGCCGCCAGCGCGGCGCGCGAGGCGGTCACCGAATCCGCGCCGAGCACCGGGAATTCCTTGTAGACGAGGCGCAACTGCCGATCCTCGCCGAGCAGGCCTTCGAGCGCCGGCTCCACCTGCTTGCAATAGGGGCAGCGGTAGTCGAAGAACTCGACCAGCGACACATCGCCCTTCGGATTGCCGGCGACCGGCGTTTCCGGATCGTCGAAGATTTCGCGACGTCGGGTCGACAGCGCCTGCGCTGCCTTGTCGCGCGACTCGCCCTTTATCTTGTCCTCAGCGGCCTGCAGCGCGTCGATCAACACGTCCGGGTTTTTGGTAAGATAGTCGTGGATGATCGCCTCTATCGACTTGCGCTGCTCCGGCGTGAAGTCGGCGGCGCGTGCGGCGCCCAGCGGCAACAGTGCGAGAAACACGCCGATCCACAGCGCGGCGGCGCATAGCCAACGGACAGATCGCGGCGGTGCCGATCCTGTCGATCGGCGGGTACCAAACGGCATACGGAAACTCCTGTGCAGCGGCGGCAGGTTCAGTCGTCGAGATGCTCCGCCTCGCGGTGAATGTCCTCGGCCCGGAAATAGGGCGGCGTGTTCTTCGTCAGCGTCTGCTTGGCGCGATTGGCCTGCTGCATCGCATCCTTTTTCTTGCCGTTGGCGAGCGCTTCCTCGGCCAATGACAATGCCGCCATCCCCATCTGGTTGTCGCGGCCGTAGGCGATCGCGAGGAAATGCCAGATCTGGCTCTCCCGCCCCTCGACCCGGCTTGCGTCGTTCAAATAGGCGATCGCCCGTTTGTTGAGCGCCGGGTCGCCGCTCTCGATATAGACCTGCGACAATGACATCCGCAGCAGGGCCGCCGAGGGCGCCAGTTTCACGGCATCCTCATAGGGTCGCAGAGCGTCGCGCACCCGGCCGTTCTCGAACAGCATCTGCCCCTTGAGCTCGCGGTAATAGGGATCGTTCGGGAAATCCCGGATCAGCGCGTCGATCTCCGGTAACGCGCGGTCGAGTTTCGGGATGCGGTAATAAGCGATCGCCCGCGCGTAGCGGGCGATCGGCGAACGGTCATTTTCCGGGTAGCTGGCGAGCGTCTTCGACGGGTCGTCGAGAAAGGCATGCAGTTTCATCTTAATCCGCCGCAGCAACTCGACGGTACCGGGCGGGTCGGGTGCATTCGAGCAGCGCGCCTGCTCGGCGTGCTCGCGGACATATTGGACGCGCTGCTGGGTCAGCGGATGGGTGCGAACCCAGGCCTCCTGGCGGTCACCCGCCAGCAACTCGTTGGTCTGCAGGATCTCGAAGAACTTCAGGAGGCCGCGGGACGACTGGCAGCTGCGGTCGAGGAAGTTGAGCGCCGCGTGGTCGGCAGTGGATTCCTGCGCAATCGAGAATTGCAGAAACGAACGCTCGCCGACCCCTTGCGCGCCGAGCAGCGGTGCGCCACTGCGTCCGAGCACCGACGCGCCGGCGGCGGCGACCATCGCGATGATGCTCTCGATGCTGGCATTGCGCATCGCCTCCTTGGCGCGCAGCACATGCCCGCCGGCGATGTGGCCGGTTTCGTGCGCGATGACACCGATCAGCTGGTTCGGGTTTTCCGCCTTCAGGATCAGCCCGCTATTGATAAAGATCGCCTGCCCGCCGGCGACGAACGAATTCAGTTGGGCGTCCTGGACGAGATAGATCCCGACATCGTTGGGTTCGAGCCCGGCGGCCCGCCAGATCGGGCTCGCCATCGACTTGATGTTGCTTTCGATCTCGGCATCGCGCAGCAGCGTTTCCGCCGCGCCCGCCGGGCGCGGCCCGAGGCACAGCGCGGCAACGAGCGTTGTGACCAGAACCAGACGATGCAGCGGATAACGCAGCCGCGCTGCTGTCACCTTCCCCCCGTCCAGCCGCGCGCCCTACGGTTGCACAAGCCGTTGCCACCAACCGCGGCGCGGATTGGCCGGCTTGTCGCTCACCGTCAACACATCCTCGTTCGGGCTTGCCGGCTCGTGAGACGGCGGCGTCCCGCTCGCGGGACCATTTGCCGAGCTCGCCGGCGCCGCGGCCGCTTCTTCGAGCACCCGCTCGGTCTCGCCGGCAAAAGGAACCCCTGCCTCGGCCTCCGCCGTTGGCGCGGAAATCGATTCTCCGTCTTCTTCGCGATGCGATGCAGCAGGCACGGGAGCGGGAGCGGGCTCCGCCCCCTCCCCGGCGAACGGCGCCAGGCTCGCGGCTTCATAACCGGAATCGCCCGCCCACGGCTCCAGGCCCGCCGCCTCGGCGGTTTCCTCGACAATAGGCTGGTCCTCGACGGGCGGGACGATTTCGATCGTCTCGGCGGCGATCTGCCGGTCCGGCGTCTCGCCTCCCTCCTCGCGCCGGCCGCGCTGGCGACCGCCGCGCCGGCCGCGCCTGCGCCGGCGCCGCTCGGCGTCGCTTTCGCGCTCTTCCTCGCCCGCGTCTCGCGGCTCTCGCGCAGCCGGTTCACCCGAAGCCGGTTCGCGCGCATCCGACGGCTCTCCCGCCTCGGGAGAAGCTGCCGCCGGTGCGGCCCGACCCTCGCGCGGTTCATCCGAGCGCCGGCGACGACGGCGCCGGCGGCGCCGGCCGCGTTCCTCGTCGCTCTCTTGCTCGGCCGCGCCTTCGCCGGGCGCGGCACGCGCCGGCACAGCCTCGATGTCTTCTTCCTCCGATACGTCTTCTTCCTCGTCTTCTTCTTCGATCGCCGGCGCCTGAATCGAGCGCGGCACGGACGGCGCTTCACCGGCGCCGTAGGCACGCAGCCGCTCGAGGCGGAAGCTCGGCGGGATCAGTGCATCGTCGCGCGCCACCGTAACGCGCACGCCGTAGCGAGCCTCGATCTGGGCCAGCGACTCGCGCTTCTGGTTCAGGATGTAGAGCGCCACCGTGGTCGGCACATAGATGCAGATCTCGGCCGAACGGCGCCGGATCCCCTCCTCCTCGATCGAGCGGAGCACATAGAGCGCGGTCGACTCGACCGAGCGGATAAAGCCGGTGCCGCCGCAATGCGGGCAGGGCTGGGTCGACGCCTCGGCCAGCGACGGGCGCAGCCGTTGCCGCGACATTTCGAGAAGCCCGAACGGGCTGATGCGCCCGACCTGGATGCGGGCGCGGTCGTTCTTCAACGCCTCCTTGAGCCGCCGCTCGACCGCGATCTGGTTGCGGTGCTCCTCCATATCGATGAAGTCGATGACGATGAGCCCGGCGAGGTCCCGCAGCCGCAGCTGGCGCGCGATCTCCTCGGCGGCTTCAAGGTTGGTGCGCAGCGCGGTTTCCTCGATGTTGCGCTCGCGCGTCGATCGCCCGGAATTGACGTCGATCGAGACCAGCGCCTCGGTCTGGTTGATCACGATGTAGCCGCCCGAGCGCAGCTGCGCGACCGGCGAGTGGATCGCGTCGATCTGGCTCTCGACCTGGAAGCGGTGGAGCAGTCCGATCTGCGGGTCGCGGTAGGGCTGCACGCGCTTGGCATGGCTCGGCATCAGCGTGCGCATGAAGGCCTTGGCGGTGCGGTAGCCCTCTTCGCCTTCGACCAAGACCTCGTCGAGGTCGCGGGTATAAAGATCGCGGATCGAGCGCTTGATCAGATTGCCTTCTTCATAGATCAGCGCCGGTGCGGTCGATTTGAGCGTCAGGTCGCGGATCTCGTTCCACAGCCGCAGCAGGTACTCGTAGTCGCGCTTGATCTCGGCCTTCGAGCGCTCGGCGCCGGCGGTGCGCACGATGACACCCATACCTTCCGGGATGTCGAGCTCCTCGAGGATTTCCTTGAGCCGGCGGCGATCGCCGATGCTGGTGATCTTGCGCGAGACGCCGCCGCCCCGCCCAGTATTCGGCATCAGCACGCAGTAGCGCCCGGCGAGCGACAGATAGGTCGTGAGAGCGGCGCCCTTGTTGCCGCGCTCCTCCTTGGCGACCTGCACCAGCATGATCTGGCGCCGCTTGATGACTTCCTGGATCTTGTAGTGGCGGCCCGGGTAGCGCCGGCGCCGCTCGGCATCGGCCTCCTCGACCTCCTCGACCTCGTCGCCGCCGAGCGTCTCGACGCTGCCAACTTCGACCTCGGCCGCCTCGCCATTGAGGTGACCCGTCCTCGGCGTATCGATGATTTCAGCCGCGACGACCGACTCCTCGCCGACCCGCAAGGCAATCGATTGCGGCTCTGAACCCGGGCTGGCGGCGCGATCGGCATCCGCCTCGTCCCACACCGCTTCCGCGTGGACGCTCTCATCGTGATCGGCCGAACGCGTCGCCGAGAATTGCCTGTCTTCCTGCCAGGCTGCCAGCGTCGGCTCTACCTCCTCCGGCGGTTCCGATGCCGCGGGCGGCTCGGCGGCACGTTCCACCGGTGGAAGCGGCGCTTCCCAGTCGGTTGCGGGCGCGCTGTCGAACGGCGCCGGATAGAACCCGCCAGCCGGTTCGCTGGTTGCCGCGGGCTCGCCACCGCCGGTTTCAGCGCGCTCGCTGTCGCCGGGCCGGTTGCGCGCGAATTCTTCCTCCTCGGCGGCGGCCTCGTCGTCACCACCGGCGCTTTCCGGAACCGGGATCGGCTCGGGCAGAGCCACGGCCAACGGCACGCCAGGCTCGTCGGCGCCATTCGCGGCGCCCCGCTCCGCCGAATCGTGCGCCTCGCCCTCGCGGCCGGACCGGTCGCTTACCGGAATGCGGTAATAGTCGGGATGGATCTCGCTAAAGGCCAGAAAGCCGTGCCGGTTGCCGCCGTAGTCGACAAAGGCAGCCTGCAGCGACGGCTCGACCCGCGTAACCTTCGCGAGATAGATGTTGCCCTTTACCTGTTTTTTGGTCGACGACTCGAAATCGAACTCTTCGAGGCGGTTGCCGCTGAGCACCACAACCCGAGTCTCTTCGGGGTGGGCAGCGTCGATAAGCATGCGCTTTGCCATTCGGACGGAACTCCGGGACGCGCGGCTGCGACCGCTTCGCGAGCGGCCGGCGGCGCGGTGAGGTGAGATGAGAAGCGGGTGGCGTGTGCCATGGGAGCGTCGCGGAAATTAATCATCGGCATCGCGGCGGCAAACAGCCCGGCTCGAGGTTGATACAATAGCCTTCGCCCGGCGCTGCGACCCGGCGCGGCGGCAAGGGACTTGCCAGCAATGCAGGCTTTGTGTCGCAACGCCACCGGGCGGCACGCCCGGTCGGCGGATTTCGCACCCAGCAATTTACCGGCCAATGCCCGCCGCCACAATGATTTCATCCCGAAACCAGCGTCGCCGCCGGAAAAGCGCGGTTCTGCGGCCCTTGCCGCGGGCGCAATCGGCGCCGATTGCGCCTGCGTCGCGCAGAGATTGGCTGGGGTTCAACCAAATCGGCCTTGGAATAGCCAAAGTGTTGGCGCATAAGAGCGCCGCCGGGCGGGGGCAGATCGCGCCAGCGGTCCCAGGGGTTAAGGAGTTTGCGCTGTTGCGCATCGTCATTAAACTCGTTCGCTTTGTTTTCGTCTGTCTTGTCCTGCTGGCCATCGCCGGTGGCGGGGTCGTGGGCTTGACGATCTGGTATTTCGGGCGTGACCTGCCCAATTACCAGCAGTTGGCGCATTAC
>Ga0210400_10005429_pt1 | contig 10826 bp, 7 predicted proteins | sample IncBWH26MmetaG_FD_155456 | JGI IMG/M metagenome (GOLD analysis project Ga0210400, IMG submission 155456) | Forest soil microbial communities from Barre Woods Harvard Forest LTER site, Petersham, Massachusetts, United States - Inc-BW-H-26-M | ecosystem: Environmental > Terrestrial > Soil >... | reverse complement strand
AGGAGCCAGGCCAAGGTCAAGGGGATGAGACGCTTCCAGCCCAGGTCCATCAGCTGGTCGTAGCGCAGGCGGGGCAGAGCGGCCCGGAACCACACGTAGATGAAACAGAAGGCGGCCGTCTTCAAGAGGAAGTAGATGATCGGCATGTAAATGGAGGCGCCGGGCCAGTGGAAGATGTACCCGTTCGGTCCGCCGAAGAACAGCGTGACCACCACGGCCGACATGGTGATCGTGTTCATGAACTCGGCCAGGTAGAACATCCCGAACCGGATCGAGGAGTACTCGGTGTGGAACCCGCCCACCAGCTCGGAGTCGGCCTCGGTCAGGTCGAAGGGGGGCCGGTTGGTCTCGGCGGTGACGGCGATCAGGAAGATGAGGAAGGGGACCACGCCCAGCCGGATGGCGTTCCACTGCCACAGGTGCTGGGCCTGGGCGTCGACGATGGTGCGGGTGGAGAGGGCGCCGGTGATGAGGACCACGGTGACCACGGTCATGCCCATGGCCGCCTCGTAGGAGATCATCTGGGCCGAGGCCCGCACCGACCCCAGCAGCGGGTACTTGGAGCCCGAGGACCAGCCGGCCAGCATGATCCCGTAGACGCCGATCGACGACATGGCCAACAACCACAGGATGCCCATGGGCGGGTTGGCCAGCTGCAGGTAGAAGGAGTGGCCGGCCACGGTGACCTGGCCGCCGATGGGCACGATGGCGAAGCTCAAAAAGGCGGGCAGGATGACCAGGTAGGGCGCCAGCTTGAAGACGAAGCGGTCGGCCCGGCCGGGGACCAGGTCCTCCTTGAAGAACAGTTTGATCCCGTCGGCCAGGGTCTGCAGCATGCCGAAGGGACCGGCCCGGTTGGGGCCGATGCGGCTCTGCATGTCCGAGATGACCTTGCGCTCGAACCAGATCATCAACATCACCGCCACCATCAAGGCGGCGAAGACCACCACCACCTTGATGAGGACGATCAGGAAGATGGCCAGCCCCACGTTGCCACTGGCCGGCACGAGGGGGTCGGTGGCGATGAAGGGGGTGACGGCGTGGATGGCGGGGGTCATGGGGTCTCCATCCGAAGCTCGGTGACCGGCAGCGTGGCATCGATCAGGTCACCGGCCGTCCCATCGCCCAGGGGCACGTTGAAGTCGACGGCCACCACCCGACGGGGCAAGGTCGGATCGGGCGCCACCTCGACCACGACCGAGGTTTTCGCCGTCCTGACCCGGACCCGACCGCCGGCGGCCACGCCCAGGTCGTCGAGATCATGGGGGTTGGCCCGGAGAGGCGACGCGCCCACCAGGCCGGCCAGCGACGGAATGGACGACACCGCGGCGCCGTGGTCGTACAGGCGGCGCCCGGCCACCAGCCGATGGGAGTAGCTGTCGGTCATGGGCACACGGGGTGGGGCCAGCGCCATGGGCCCGCGGATCAGCGCCGGGCGAGCGGACCCACCGGGGCCGTTGCCGTTGGGCGCCAGCTGGCCGGCGGCGGTCTCGGCCGTCGGGAACTCGGCGAAGCCGGCCCGGGGCGGTGCCCCCTGACGCTCCACCGACTCCACGCCGGGCACGGCGATGGGGTCGAGCGGGGCGGCCGGTCGGCGGCGCGACAGCTCGACCGGCGTGGCCGTCATGGGGGCCACGATGCCGTCCACCGACGCCGCCACTTCGAGGACGGTCCCGGTGATGCCCCGGTAGGCCGGAGCCAGCCGTTCGATCTCATCCCACACCTCCGACAGGGAGCCCAGGCCCAGGTCCCCGTCGAGATGGGCGGCCAGCTCGGCCGCGATCACCCAGTCGGCCCAGGCCTGGCCGGGTGCGACCAGCTTCTGGCCCACCCGGCTGATCCGTCCCTCGATGTTGGTGGTGGTGCCCGGTCGCTCGTGATCGGCGGCCACCGGCAGCACCACGTCGGCATGGGCCGTCGAGGCGTCGGGGGAGGTGGCGATGGACACGATGAAGTCGATGTTGTCGAGGGCCCGTTGGGCCAGGCCCCGATCCGGGAAGTCGGTGCGCGGGTCGGCCCCCAACAGGACCAGGGCCCCGAGGTGACCGGCCTCGGCCGCGCCGAGCATGCCCGCGGTGTCGAGGCCACGCTCGGAGGGCACCGCCCCCCACGCCTGGGCGAACCAGGCCCGGCCGTCCTCGAGCGTGGTCCGTCCCGGGAGCAGGCCGGGGGCCAGCCCCATGTCCAGGGCCCCGTTGACGTTGCCCCGGCGCAGGGCAGGCAGGAACGTGGCGTGGGGCAGGGCAGCGGCCAGGGTCTGCGCCGCCTCGGCCACCAAGGTGGCGTCCTCGGCCAGGGACGGTCGGCCCACCACCACCACCACGTTCTCGGCCGCGACCAGGCGGCGGGCCTCGGCCAGCCCGGCGGCGTCGACGCCCTCGGGTGCGGAAGCGCCGTCAGCCACCACGGCGGCGGCCAGACCGGTGGCCTCACCGGCCCGGTACCGGAGCGAGGCGGCGGCGTAGGCGGTGAGCGAGGTGGTCTGAGGCGACAGCTCGACCACGGACAGGTCCCCGTCGACCACGGCAGAGCGCAGGCGGAGGAAGAGCACGGGGAGCTCCTCGCGGAGATCGCCGGACAGCAGCACCACGGTGTCGGCCGTGGCCGCCTGGTCGATGGTGGCCCGAGGCAGGCCGAGCACCAGCTCGGGCGGGAGGCCGTCACCCAGCTGGGCGTCGACCGAGTCGGTGCCGAGGACGCCCTTGGCCAGCTTGGCCCAGGCGTAGGCCCCCTCGTTGGTGAGCCGGGCGCCGCCGATGAACCCGACGCCCTGGGCGCTAGTGCCGGCCGCCTTGGAGCCGGTCGCCTTCTTCAATCCGTCGGCCACCGCCCGCAGGGCCTCGTACCAGGTGGCCGGGACCAGCTCGCCGTCCTTGCGGACCATGGGCTCGACCAGGCGCTCGTCGCTGTTGACCGACTCGTAGGCGAAACGGCCCTTGTCGCACAGCCAGCCGTGGTTGACCGGCTCGGCGTCGATGCCCATGAGGCGGGTGACCCGGTTGGCCGACGACTGCACCGCCACCCGGCAGCCCACCGCGCAGGTGGTGCAGGTGGACTCCACCTGGTCCAGGTCCCAGGGGCGGGCCGTGAACCGGTACTGGGTGGCGGTCAGCGCCCCCACCGGGCAGATCTGGATGGTGTTGCCCGAGAAGTACGAGGTGAAGGGCAGCTCGGGGAAGGTGTTGACCTCGATGCTGTCGCCCCGGCCGATGAAGTCGATCTCCGCCTCACCGGCGATCTCGGCCGCGAACCGGGTGCAACGCCCGCACTGGATACAGCGCTCCCGGTCCAACAGGACCAGGTCGGAGATGGGGATGGGCTTCTCGAAGTGGCGCTTCTCCTCCACGAACCGGGTCTCCCCCGGCCCGTAGGCCAGGGTCTGGTCCTGCAGGGGGCACTCACCCCCCTTGTCGCACACCGGGCAGTCCAGGGGGTGGTTGATGAGGAGGAACTCGAGCACGCCGTCCTGGGCTTTTTTCACCTTGTCCGAGGTGGTCACCACCTCGGAGCCCTCGGCCACCTCGACGAAGCACGAGGGCTGGAGCGAGGCGCCGCGGGGACTGCTCACCTCGACCAGGCACATCCGGCACATGCCCACCGGCTTCATGCGCGGGTGGTAGCAGAACCGGGGGATGAAGGTGCCGGCCCGCTCGGCCGCGGCAATGAGCATCTCGCCCTTGCGGCCGGTGGCCGGGCGGCCGTCGATGGTGAAGTGCACGGCATCCTCGGCCGGGACGGGGGAGGCGGCGGCGCTGGCCGCCGGGGCGCTGGCCACCGGGGAGGGGGCGGGCTCACTCATAGGGGCAGCCTCCCTCTTTGATGTGGACCAGGAACTCGTCGCGGAACATCTTGATGGCCGAGCCGATCGACGAGGGGATCGAGGGGCCGAGGACGCAGATGGTGGTCTGCTGGGGTGGCCAGGTGAGCCCGGGGGCGATGTTGTCGCACACGTCGAGCAGCAGGTCGAGGTCCTCTTCTCGGCCCCGGCCCGACTCGATGCGCTCCATGATCTTGAGCAGCCAGCCCGACCCCTCCCGACACGGCGTGCACTGGCCGCACGATTCCCGGGCGAAGAACTTGGTGATGCGCCACGAGGCCCGCACCGCACAGGTGTGGTCGTCCATGACCACCACCGAGCCCGAGCCCAACATGGAGCCGGCGTCGGCCACCTCGTCCTGGCCCAACGGGAGGTCGATCTGGTCGGGACCGAACCAGGGAGCCGACACGCCGCCGGGGATGAACGCCTTCAGGTCCCGGCCGTGGCGGACGCCGCCCCCCAGCACCGGGGCGTTGATCAGATCGGCGAAGGTGGTCTTCACCATCTCCACCTCGAAGACGCCGGGCTTGTTGACGTGGCCGGCCAGGGCGAACAACCGGGTGCCGGTGGAGCGCCCCTCCCCCAGGGCGGTGAAGGCGTCACGACCGTTGACGATGATCCAGGGCAGGCTCGACATGGTCTCCACGTTGTTGACCACGGTGGGCTCCCCGTACAGGCCGATGGCGGCGGGGAAGAACGGCGGCTTGATGCGGGGGAATCCTCGCTTGCCCTCCAGCGACTCGAGCAGGGCGGTCTCCTCGCCGCAGATGTAGGCCCCCGCCCCCGGGTGCACCACCACGTCGATGGAGAAACCGGAGCCGAAGATGTCGGCGCCCACCGCCCCGTGGGCATAGGCGTCGTTGAGGGCCGACTGCACCCGCTCCAGGCCCAGGGCGAACTCACCCCGGATGTAGATGAACACCTGGGTCACCTGCAGGGCGTAGGCGGCGATGAGCACGCCCTCGAGCAGCTGGTGGGGGTCGCGCTCGATGAGCAGGTGGTCCTTGAAGGTGGCCGGCTCGCTCTCGTCGCCGTTGATGACCAGATAGGTGACCGGGGCCTTGCGCAGCATGGACCACTTGCGGCCGGCGGGGAAGCCGGCCCCGCCCCGGCCCAACAGGCTGACCGCGTCGACCTCGGCCGCCACCGCCTCGGGGGTCATGGTCAACGCCTTGCGCAGCCCGTCGTACCCGCCGGTGGCCAGGTACCGCTCCAGGGTGTGGGAGTCGGCGTGGTCCAGGCGCGAGGTGACGATCTTGGGCGCGTCGGTGATGGCCATCAGCCGTCCGTTCCGTCGGGGTGGTCGGCCGATTGGGGCGATTCGGCCGTCTTGGCGTCACCATCGGAATGGACCACGTCGGCGGCCGGCTCTGCCGTCCTGGCCTCGTCGGCCGCCTTGGCCGCCTGCGCCAACCGGGCCGCTTCGGCCGCCTTGGCCGCGGCGGCCCGGGCCGAGATGGCCTCGACCATGGCGAGACGCTCAGCCGCGATCCGGGCGCCGTCGGCCCCCAGCCCCCCGGTCCGTCGCACCCGGTTCAGGGTGCCGTGCTGGGGGATCTCGGCGTCACGGGCGCCGCTGCGCAGCTCGCCGACCAGACGGTCGAAGCTCTCCGCGCTCTGGGCCCCCACGAAGCGGTGGTTGACCTGGACGCAGGGGGCCCGGTCGCAGTCGGCCAGGCACTCCGCCTCTTCCAGGGTGATGGTCCCGTCGCTCGTCGTCCCGCCACTGTTGACGCCCAGGCTGTGCTCGGCGTGCTCGAGCAGCTCCAGCGCACCGTTCAGCAGGCAGGCGATGTTGGTGCACACCGAGACCACGTGGGTGCCCACCGGCTCGGTGTGGAGCATGTCGTAGAACGAGGCCGTCCCCAGCACCTCGGCCGCGGTGGTCCCCAACAGGTCGGCGATGTCGGCCATGGCCTCGGGGGTGAGCCAGCCGTCTTGCTCCTGGGCCAGGTGGCACAGCGGGATCATGGCCGAGCGGGGCTCGGGGTAGAGGGCGATCAGCTCGCGGGCCCGGGTCATGGTGTCGGCGCTCAGGTGGGTGGTGGTGCTCATCGGTCCACCTCCCCCATGACCGGGTCGACCGACGAGATCACGGCCACGGCGTCGGCCATGAGCCCGCCCCGCATCATGACCGGAAGGCCCTGGAGGTTGACGAAGCTGGGGCCGCGGATGTGCATGCGGTAGGGCTTGGACGAGCCGTCGGACACCAGGTAGCAGCCGAGCTCGCCGCGCGGGGACTCGATGGCCACGTAGACCTCGCCCTCGGGGACCTTGAAGCCCTCGGTGAACACCTTGAAGTGGTGGATGAGGGCCTCCATCGACTCGTCGATGCGGGCCCGGGGCGGGGGCGTGACCTTCTTGTCCTGCACCCGGTAGTCCCCCAGCGGCATCTTCTCCACGATCTGGCGGACGATCTTGACCGATTCCCGGATCTCGTTGAGGCGGATGGAGTACCGGTCGAAGTTGTCGCCGTAGGTGCCCACGATGACGTCGAAGTCCACCTGCTCGTAGGCCAGGTAGGGCATGGACCGACGGAGGTCCCAGGGCACGCCGGTGGACCGGAGGATGGGACCGGTGAGCGACAGGGCCAGGGCCTCCTCGGCCGAGATGCGACCGATCCCCTCGGTCCGCTCCCGGAAGATGGGCTGGCCGGTGAGGAGCTCGTCGTACTCGTCGGCCCGGGGCATGATGGTGTCGCAGATGATGGTGACGTCGTCCTCCCACCCGTCGGGCAGGTCGGCCGCCACCCCGCCCGGTCGGATGAAGTTGTTGTTCATCCGCAGCCCGGTGGCCTTCTCGAAGAAGGCCAGCACCATCTCCCGCTCCCGGAAGCCGTAGATCATCATCGACGTCGACCCGAGGTCCATGCCGTTGGTGGCCATCCACATGAGGTGGCTGGACAGGCGGTTCAGCTCGACCATCAGCATGCGGATCCAGGTGGCCCGCTCAGGCATCTCCACCCCGAGCAGCGCCTCGGTGGCCAGCGAGAAGACCAGCTCGTTGTGCAGGGGGGCCAGGTAGTCCATCCGGGTGACGTTGGTCGCCCCCTGGACGTAGGTCAGCTCCTCACCCGTCTTCTCCATGCCGGTGTGGAGGTAGCCCACTACCGGCTTGGTCCGCAGCACGGTCTCGCCGTCGAGCTCGAGCATGAGGCGCAACACGCCGTGGGTCGAGGGGTGCTGGGGCCCCATGTTGATGATCATGGTCTCGTCGTCGGTGCGCTCGATGTCGATGTCCAGCGGGTCGACCACATGGCCCTCGGGCATGCGCAGCACCGCACCCACCTCGCGGCGCAGCTCGCCGGGGTCGGTGGTGGTGCGCCCGCTCAGCTCCTGGAGGCCCTCGGACGTCTCGGCCACCAGCATGAGGCCCTCGTTGCCCAGGGCGGCCTCGTCGGCGGCGATCCCGTCGGGGGGCAGCGCGGCCGAACCCTGAGTCGCGGGCGCACCGGGCGCGCCACCACCGGCCTCGGGCCCGTCCTCTCCCTCGGCGGCGGGAGCGTCGTCTGTATGTGTCGTCGACTTCGGGTCGGTCATCTCGGCCCCGGTGCGCCCTTGAACTGCACCGGCACGCGGCCGACCCCGTAGTCCTTGCGGAGCGGATGGCCTTCCCAGTCCTCGGGCATGAGGATCCGGGTCAGGTCGGGATGGCCCTCGAACAGCACGCCGAACATGTCGAAGGCCTCCCGCTCCATGGCCTCGACCCCGGGATAGACCGAGAACAACGAGGGGGCCACCGGGTCGTCCCCGGGAACCTGGAGGCGGACCCGCACCCGCTTGCACTGGGACAACGACAACAGGTTGGCCACCACCTCGAACCGCTCGGGGGTGACACCCTCGGGCAGGCGGCGGGGAGGATGGGTGAGGTAGTCGACGGCACACAGGTCGGAGCACGTCTCGAACCCGGTGTCCCGGAGCTCCTCCACCACGGCCACGTACTGCTGGCGGGAAGGGAAGACCACGCTCTGGTCGGACTGGAGCAGGTCGCGCACCGAGCCGCCCCCCGACTCGCTGACCAAACCGGCGCCGGCGCGACCGCTGTCCACGCTGGAGTCGGGGCCCGCCGCCGCGCTCACAGAGGCTCTCCGACGCTGCGGGCGATGACCGGGTTCCGCTTGGGCGTCCCCAGCCGCACGGCGTCGGGGCGCTCGGGCGTCCATCCCGCTGTGTCCTCGTCAACCTGGGTCCGGGCGTCGTCGGTGTCACGACCCTCGTCGTCGGTCAGGAACTTGCCCGAGGGCACGTCGAGCGCCCCCGACCTCCACTCCGGGCCCCGGCGGGTGATCTCGCCCGTCCGCACCTTCTCGTGGAGGGTGAGGATGGTGTGCATCAGCGTCTCGGGGGTGGGCGGGCACCCGGGGGCATAGGCATCCACGGGGACGACCTGGTCCACGCCCTGGACGATGGCGTAGTTGTTGAACATGCCCCCGGTGCTGGCGCACACGCCCATGGAGATGACCCACTTGGGCTCCATCATCTGGTCGTAGACCTGACGGAGGACGGGCGCCATCTTCTGCGACACCCGGCCGGCCACGATCATGAGATCGGCCTGGCGGGGGGAGGCCCGGAAGACCTCCATGCCGAACCGGGCCAGGTCGAAGTCGGCCGCGCCCACCGACATCATCTCGATGGCGCAGCAGGCCAGGCCGAAGGTGGCCGGCCACATCGACGAGCGACGGGCCCACTTCACCAGGTCCTCGAGCCGGCCGGTCAGGAAATTGTGCTGGAGGTCCTCGAGGCCCATCGCCCCGCCCGACGCAGCCTGCCCGGGGCCGGTCGGCCTCACCGGGTCGGTGCTCTCGGGTCGGGAGGTGGCCGCCGCCGCGGCCGGGCGCTGCCCGGGGGCAGCCATCGGGTCGGGCGTGCCGCTGATCCGGGCGATGGTGGACTCGGACGTCCGGGCGGGCATGCCCCCCACCAGCTTCTTGGCCGGGCCCCAGGTGAGGGCGCCGTTGCTCACCAGGTAGAGCAGGGACACGAAGACGATCCCGGCGAAGACCAGGATCTCCACCAGGCCGAAGGTCTGGAGCTGGCGGAAGACCACGGCCCACGGGTACAAGAAGATGATCTCGATGTCGAAGATGATGAAGATCATGGCGATCAGGTAGAACCGCACCGGGAACCTGGTCGGGGGCTCGACGTTGGGGACGATGCCGCACTCGTAGGGGGCGATCTTGGCCGCGGTGGGCTTCTTCTTGGGGGCGAGCATCCTCGACCCGATGAAAGAGAGCCCGGCAAAGAGCATGCCCAGGACAAAAAGCACGAGGATCGGGAGATAATCGGCCACAGCGGATTCGTTTTACCACGCTGGCCTGGGGGCAGGCACATCGAAGTGAGGCGTGCACCGGCCCGCTCGGACCGGGCATACCATCGGGGGTCGTGAGCACCCAACCTGCCAGCCCAGGCGATGCTTCGGGGAAGCGTCCCGACAACGACCATATCCACCCCGATGACGCTCGTGTCCACGATGTCCTCATCGTGGGAGGCGGGCCCTCGGGCTCGGCCTGTGCCTACTGGCTGGCCGAAGCGGGGTGGGACGTGGCCCTGGTTGAGAAGAAGGTCTTCCCCCGGGAAAAGACGTGCGGAGACGGCCTCACCCCTCGCGCCGTCCGCCAGATCGCCGACATGGGCCTCGAGGCCTCGCTGACCGGGGCCCATCGCTACTCGGGCCTGCGCGCCCACGCCTACGGCAAGGTGCTCGATCTGCCCTGGCCCGAGCACCCCAGCTTCCCCTCCTACGGCTATGTGATCACCAGGCACGACCTCGACCAGATCATCAACGAGCGGGCGGAGAAGGCCGGTGCCGCCGTCTGGCAGGGGACCGAGGCCATCGCCCCCATCCTGGCCGACGGTCCCATCGGGACCGGATCTCGTCCGGTAGTGGGGTCGTCGACCGGCGCGGCCGGTACCCCGGCTCCCCCGGACCGGGGGGCGCCATCCAGCCTGCCCGCCTGCGTCGGTGCCGTGGTGAAGTCCAAGGAGAGCGGGGAGACCCGCGAGATCCGAGCTCGCTACGTGGTGGTGGCCGACGGAGCCAATTCCCGGTTCGGTCGGATGCTGGGCACCGGCCGCAACCGGAACCATCCCATGGGCATGGCGCTGCGGGGCTACTACCGCTCCCCCGGGCACGACGAGACCTTCATCGAGTCCCACCTGGACATCAGGGACTCAGATCGGAACGTGGTACCCGGCTACGGCTGGATCTTCCCCCTCGGTGACGGTCGGGTCAACGTGGGGGTGGGCCTCCTTTCCACCGATCGCCGCTGGAAGGGCGTCAACACCTCCCACCTCATGGACGCCTTCGTGGCCTGGGCTCCGAAGGCCTGGGAGCTGTCGCCCGAGACCTGCCTGGGCCCGCCCACCGGGGGGAAGCTGCCCATGGGGCTGTCGGTCGGTCCCCATCGGGGACCCACCACCCTGGTCATCGGCGACGCCGGCGGGTCGATCAATCCGTTCAACGGCGAGGGCATCGCCTACGGCTACGAGACCGGGCGACTGGCGGCGGCGTCGCTGGGTGAGGCGCTGTCGGGCGACGGGGAGCTGGCCCTGGCCCGTTACGAGCAGCGGCTCGAGGACGCCTACGGCCTCTACTACCGGGTGGCGCGCGCCTTCATCAAGATGATCAGCCAGCCCGAGCTCATGAAGCTGTGCGTGGCCACCGGCATGCACTCGGAGAGCATCATGTCGTGGCTGCTGCGCATCATGGCCAACCTGCTCCGACCCGACGAGCTGGGGCCGGCCGAGGCCGCCTACCGGGCCTTTGCCCTGGTCGCCCGCGCCTGGCCCGAGCCCGCGGCCTGAACCGGTCGGGTCGACTCGGGTTCGCCGCGCCGGCCATCGAGCTCAGGTCCGCCCGGCGCCGGCGATGCGCTGGACCATGGCGGTATAGGCGGAGTTCACCGCGTCGGACGAGACGGCGGTCCCTGCCGTCTGGAATGTGAGGCCGGTCTCCGTGCGCTCCCCGATCATGAAAATGCTCTCGGTGAGGACCGTCCCCTTTCCCGGCA
>Ga0210400_10005428_pt1 | contig 10826 bp, 6 predicted proteins | sample IncBWH26MmetaG_FD_155456 | JGI IMG/M metagenome (GOLD analysis project Ga0210400, IMG submission 155456) | Forest soil microbial communities from Barre Woods Harvard Forest LTER site, Petersham, Massachusetts, United States - Inc-BW-H-26-M | ecosystem: Environmental > Terrestrial > Soil >... | reverse complement strand
GGTGGGGCTCGCGTTCTCGATCCTGCTGGTCTATCTGGTGATTGTCGTCAATTTCCAGTCCTGGCTCGATCCTTTCATCATCATCACGGCCCTGCCGGGCGCGCTGACCGGGATCGTCTGGTCGCTATTCCTGACCGGCACCACGGTGTCGGTACCCGCGCTCACCGGCGCGATCATGTGCATGGGCACGGCGACCGCCAACTCGATCCTGGTGGTGGCTTTCGCGCGCGACGAGCTGGCTGCGCACGGTGATCCGATCCGCGCCGCCGTGACGGCCGGGTACGCGCGCCTGCGGCCGGTGCTGATGACGGCGCTCGCGATGGTGATCGGCATGCTGCCGATGTCGATGGCCAACACGCAAAATGCTCCCCTCGGGCGCGCGGTGATTGGCGGGCTCTTGATGGCGACGTTCGCGACATTGATGTTCGTGCCCTGCGTTTTTGCCCTGCTGCACCGGAGGCGCTCAACTGTGGGAGAAGTCTCAACTGCCGGAGAAATGTCATGAAGCGACGCAAGTTGCTGACTATCGGGTTACCGCTGGCCGTCTTGGCGGCATTGCTGGTCTATGGGATCGCCACGCGAGAACGGGCGCTTGCGGCTCTGGCGCGCGTCTCAAATGAACAGGCCGTCGTTCCGGTCCAGATCATCAGCCCCGAAAAGGGGCCCGCCACGCGCCCGCTCGTACTGCCGGGGACGGTGCGCGCCTGGTACGAGGCGCCGATCTTTGCGCAGGTCGCCGGATACGTGCAGGCCTGGAACGCGGACTACGGAGCGACCGTCAAGGCGGGGCAGGTGCTGGCGACGATCGATGCGCCGAGTTTGGATGCCCAGTACGCAGCGGCCAAGGCGAATCTCAAGGTGGCGCAGGCGAATTATAAACTGGCGGTCTCCACCGCCGCGCGCTGGCAGGCGCTCGCTGGAACGCCGGCGGTTTCGAATCAAGAGGTCGAGGTGCAGACAGCCGGCGCGGCGGCGCGCAAGGCGGAGCTGGAAGTTTCGGCGCAGGATGTCGCGCGCTACGCCGCGCTCGAGGCATTCAAACGAGTGGTGGCGCCGTTCGACGGCGTGGTGACCGCGCGTCTGACCGATGTCGGCAGCTACGTCAACGCAGCGGGAGGCGATGTGTCGACCCGTGGCAGCTCGGCGGAACTCTTCACGGTCGCCGACGTGCATGAGATGCGGGTGTTCGTGTCGGTGCCGCAGGACTACGCGAACTTGTTGACTCCCACGACCACGGCGACGCTCCATCTGCCTTCGCAACCGGGACAAGCCCTCGAGGCGAAGTTCCTGACGACGGCGCGGGCGTTCAACGCCAATACGCGAACGGCGGTGACGGAGCTGACGGTGGACAATTCCAATCACGCACTTTGGCCCGGCACGTACGTGGATGTCGTGTTCCAGGTGGCGACCGACCCCAAGGTGCTCACGATGCCCGAAGCGGCGCTGATCTTTCGCGCGGACGGGGCGCAGGTGGCGATCGTCGATGCGCAGAACCACGTCCACCTGCGCAACGTCACGCTCGGACAAAATCTCGGACAAACGGTGCAGGTCACCAGCGGCCTGTCAGCCGGCGACAAACTCGTGAACAATCCGCCCGCGGGCCTGCTCGAGGGGCAGTCGGTCCAGCCCGTAACGCCGGCGGCGGGCTATGCGCCCGCGACGCAGAAGACCGCGGCGCAGAAGGCAGGCTCGCCATGAAACGTCTCGCGGTGCTTGTCGCATCGCTTGCGGTAGCGCTGCTGGCGGGCTGCGATCTTGCGCCAGTCTATGATCCGCCGCATTTCATCCTGCCAGCGTCCTATCAGGGCAGCGGCCCTTTCGTGGTCGCCCATCCGGAGGAGGCCCTCTCGCCGCGCGGGGACTGGTGGACGCTGCTCGGCGATACGCAACTGAATGAACTCGAGGACCAACTGGGGCGTGCGAACCCAACCCTTGCGGCAGCCGCGGACGTCTACGCCGAGGCACGAAGCCTCGCGGCCGAGGCGCAATCGGCGTTTTCCCCGCAGGTGAGTGGCAATGCCGGAACCTCGTACAATAAGTCATCCGAGAATCGCCTCTTTCGCAGCCCGACGAGCACCGCGCCGTTGCGCGAGGCTTCGAATCAGTGGGGCGTGGCGGCATCCTGGGAACCGGATTTCTGGCATGCGCTGCGCAACAGCGCGCACGCGCAGAAGCGCCTCGCGCAGGCCAGCGCCGCGGACCTGGCGACGGCGCGGTTGAGTCTGCAGGCGGAGTTGGCGAGCGACTATGTCTCCGTGCGCGGATTCGACGCTCAACTCGACGTACTGCGTCAGTCGATCGCCTCGTATCAGGCGGCGGTCGAGGTGGCGCGGTTGCGCACGCAGGGGCAGATCGCTTCCGGCCTCGATCTGGCGCGGGCCCTGAGCCAACTCAATTCCGCGCAAGCTCAAGAGACTGAGACCCGGTTGCAACGCGACCAGATGCAGCATGCCGTGGCGGTGTTGATCGGCGCGATGCCAAGCACCTTTTCGATTGCGCCGACTGCTGAGTTTAAGTTGGTTCCACCGCGGCTTCCGGCGGGCGTGCCTTCGGCGCTGTTGCAACGCCGACCGGACATCGCGAGCGCCGAACGGCAGATGGCCGCTGCGAACGCTGAAATCGGCGTGTCGCGCGCCGCGTTCTATCCTAATGTCACGTTCAACCTGACGGGAGGCTTTCAGGATAGCGGATTCAATCTGCTGAGCCTGCCGAACAGCCTCTGGTCGGTCGGGGCGGGAGTCATCGAGCCGTTGTTCGATGGCGGCCTGCGGCGGGCGCAGCTGCGGCACTCGTGGGCGCAATACGCGCAGACGCGCGACAGCTACCGGGCGACGGTGCTGGCTGCCTTCCAGGAAGTGGAAGACGGACTGAGCCAGACCCAACGCCTCGAGACTGAAGACACGCAGGAACACGAGGCCAGCGATCAGGCCGTGCAGGCGCTGTCCATCTCCACGATGCTGTACAAAGACGGGCTCGACAATTATCTGAACGTCGCGGTGGCGCAGGTGCAGGCACTCGCGTCGCAGCTCACCGACGTGCAGATACGGATCCGCCGGATCCAGGCAGCGGTGTCGCTGATTCGTGCGTTGGGGGGCGGTTGGAGCGTGCAAGCTCTGCCTGATGAAAAGCAGACCCTGCAGGCAGGGCCGCTCGACTACGGCACAGGAGGCGCCGACCATGGCCGCAATTGACCGAACCCGGGTTGGCCCCGCGTCGGACTAAGCCGCCGCCTAAGCCGCCGCGCCTGGATTCACAGGCAGGGTGAATTGGATGGTCGCCCCGTGGGGTACATTGGGCGCAGCCCAGATGCGCCCGCCGTGAAGTTCGATGATGGAGCGGCAAATCGACAACCCCATCCCCAAGCCGCTGGCCTTCGTGGTGAAGAAGGTATTGAACAGACGACCTGCGTCATCAGCCGCGAAGCCGACGCCGCAATCCTTGACGGTGACCCGCAGCAGCTGCGCGCCATCTTGCTCCGAACGGATGACGAGCTCGCGCGCTCGATCGGTGATCGGTTGCATTGCCTCGATGCCGTTGATCACCAAGTTGAGAATCACCTGCTGCAGCTGAACCTTATCGGCGCGAATGACCGGGAGTGCGCCTGCCAGTTCCATGCGCAGCGCCACTCGGGAACTCAAGAGCTCGTGCTGTACCAAGCTCAGCGCCTCGCTCAGGACCTCATTGAGATTGAGCGGCGCCAATTTCGTCTCGGCCTTTTTCGCCAGCGTGCGGACGCGCCGAATGACCTCGCCCGCACGGGTGCCGTCCCGGACGATTCTCTCCAGCGCGGCATGCGCTTCCGCCAGATTGGGCCGTTTGTGATTGAGCCAGCTCAAGCAGGCGTCGGCGTTGATGAGTACCGCGCCAAGCGGCTGATTGACCTCATGCGCGATGGAGGCGGTGAGTTCGCCCAAGCTCGTCACGCGCATCACGTGCGCTAGGTCGGCCTGGGTCTTGTGCAGCTCATGTTCCGCCTGCCGAATCGCTGTGACATCCATCACCGAACCGACAAACTCGACCTCGCCCGCCTCATCGCGAAATGCGCGGGCCACGACGTGAACATGTTTGATCCTTTCGTCGGGCATCCTCAATCGATACTCGTGGGCATAATCCCGTCCGTCCTTCGAAGCGCGCTCGAGTACACGCGAGAAAGCATCGATATCGTCCGGGTGAACCCGGCGTCCCGCCAGGTCCTGCGTCGGAGTAATCGCCGGATCGAACTCAAAGATACTGAAAGTTTCCCTTGTCCAATATACTGTTTCGGTGGAGGGCCGCCAGGCACAGGTGCCCGTATGACTGAGTCGCTGGGCCTCGCTCAAATAGGCCTCACTGCGCCGCAATTCGTCATAGAGCTGCACGTTTTCCAGCGAAATGGCCGCCTGTGAGGCGAGCATCTTGAGAACGCAGAGCTTGGCCGACGTGAACACGCGCGGCGCCAGATTGTTCTCGAGATACAGTGCGCCGACGAGCTTGCCTTGTTTGACCAGCGGCAGGCAGAGCACGGAGCGGGCGCGCTTCCGACGGACGTATCCGTCCGCGGAAAATGGGATTTGGGCCGAGGCATCGTCCAGGATTACACTGTCCTGCGTGTGCACCGCGGTGTGCAGCACGGACTCGCTAAGTTCGGTCGGCGTCACCGCCGAATTGCGCAGTGCCACCTCGATGTTGCTGCCGCCGGTTCTAGCCTCTGCTGCAATCCGCGATTCGTTGCCCGTGATAAGAATGAGCAGGCCCCGCTCGGCACCGGCATGCTCGACAGAAATTCTCATCAGCGTCTCGATGAGCTTGCCCAGCTCGATCTCGCTCGACACCGCCTGCGACGCCTTGACCACCGTCCCGACATCCAGCTGTTCGAGAGGCGCGTTGAGCGTCGAACTCAGCGCGGAGGGGGCCGACCCCTCGAGCAGCCTGGGATGGCATTGGTCGAGCTGCCGAACTTTGCCGAGCGCACCCCAGCGCAAATAGCAATCCCGCGCGGTTCGCAGATAGTCATTCGCGATGCGCTCGACGCCGCGTGCGGCGTAGAACCCCGCCGCGACTTCGTGCGCCAGGCCTTCGTTCTGCACGAAGCCGTGCTCGCGGGCGGATCTTGCCGCTTGTTCGTAGAGACGCATGGCGTCGGCGTCCCGTCCTTCGAGGCGCGCGATCTCGCCCGACACCAGGGCGTGTTTGTCGTCAAAGGTCGGCGGATAATTCTCGGCCCACTCGCGCAACTGTTCCTGGTGCGCCGCCAGGAGATCGCGCCACCCGGCCCGTTCATCGGCAGATGCCTTCTCGTAAAGCGCCGCGACCGTCAGCGCCGTGTAGTAGAAGTAGTCGAGCAAAAAGATCTGGGTGGGTTCCCCGCGAAGCGCCGGTTTTGCCTTGCCCGCCGCCGCCAGAGCCTCGGAATAATTCCCCGACAGAAATCGCGCCTTGAGTTTGAGGATCCAGTACAAACAAATCATCGTGTTCATCCGGTCGCCCGTCAACTGCGCCTCGAACGTCGCCTCATCGAACTGTGAGTCGCTGAAAGTTGAGAAGCTCGCAGTGCGGCCTTGCATCGCCGCGATGAAGCGTTGCTGGCTCACGATGAGGTCAGCGGCATCGCGGAACTTGGCTCTCCTAGCGAAGTCCAGCGCCATCTCCGACTCCCGCCACACCGCGTCGAGCGGATCGTTCCGCAGCAGCAATCCCGTGATGGATTGGTGCATGCTGTAGCAGGCGTAAGTCAGATTGCCGGTCTCGGTGGCGCCGCGAGTCACGGCTCGACGCAGCTCGATCGCGTTCGTGATGGGCTGCGTCCAGAGGCTGACGGCTGCCAGATCGTGGTGGACCTTCGTCTGGTAGGCGGTGAAGCCGTGCTTCTCGACCAGCTCGCAGGCGAGCCGGGCAGTGCGGTAGCCCTCACCGTACAGGTGAAAGGCCGGTCCCAGCATGGATCCGAGGCAAGCGTAGCCGTGTGCGGAAGGGCCGCTCATGCCGTGCTGCATGCTGAGATTCACCATGCGGCACACGAGCATGCAATAAAAACTAAAGTCGGTAAACCAGCTGACTTCGGCGAGGATCGACAACACTTGCATGGCGGCCTGCAGTTCCCGATCGGTCACCTGCGGCAGATCGATCAGACTCTCAATCGGGCGGCCATCGAGATTCCACCGGACTGTCTTGTACTCAGCCTGGACCTCCTCCCAGCTCGGGTGTGCCGGCAGGTCAATGCCGAACAGGCGCAGGCAGGTGAGCGCGTTGTCCACGGCCAGCGCGTATTCACCCTGCACGGTATGCAATCGGACTTTCAGGTCATAGACAGCCGCCTGATCGACTTTGGACGCCTCGCGCCGCAACAGTTCCGCGATCAGCCGATCAGCCTCGTCGAAGTTGCCGTAAAGCAGCTCGCACTGCGCGCGTTCGAACCACAGACTGAACGTCAACTCGTACTGGTGGCTCCAGTCCCGCTCGTCCATGAGCGCCATGCCCGAGGCGAGATAGCCGCACGCCGACGCATAGGCTGCCGATGCCTTGGCCCTTTGCCCGGCACGCAGGTTGATTGCCGCCACGCGGGTCTTCTCCTCCGGATCGACAATCAACTCCGCGCCTCGATAGAACTGGTTCGCGACCTCGAACAGCTGTTCGGCAAGCTCGTTCTCGGTCATATTCGCGATCAGCTTACGGCCGATATGCAGATGAACGCCGGCGAGGCGCTCTTCGGGAAGCAGCGAATACGCTGCCTGCTGGATCCGATCGTGGAGGAATTGATAGGCCTCGCCCTGCTGAACGAGGAGGCCGGCGTGAACCGCCTCGCGCAGTCTTTCGCGCATGGCCGCTTCGGTTTCCGATTGAATCAAGCATAGCTTGTCGATTCGCGCCAGGTTACCAAGGCAGGCCAGGTGCTGCAGCGCATCCTGCGTGGCTACCGACAACCGCCGTAGTTTTCGCACCATGAGGTCCGCGACGTTGTCGGTGTAGTTCTTGGCGTGGATACGATCGATGTCCCATGCCCAGACATTTGCGGCGGAGTCGAAAGCGATCAGACCCTCATCGGCCAGGGCGATCAAGAACTGAATCGCGAAGAAAGGATTGCCGCCGGTCCTTTCGTTGACGAGCTGCGCCAGGTCTCGCACGCGCTCGGGCTTGCAGTGCAGCGCGTCGGCGACGAGCCGGCCGACATCGCCGAGCCCGAGCGGCACCAGCACGATCTCACACACCCTGGCATCGGTCTCGCGGATCGCCTCGAGCGTGCGAATGAGCGGATGCGACGGACCGACCTCGTTGTCCCGGTAGGCCCCGACCAACAACAGATGCCGCATTTGCGAGTGGGTGACCAGGTGTTCGAGCAGGTCGAGCGTCGCACTGTCCAGCCATTGCAAATCGTCCAGGAACAATGCGAGCGGGTGTTCGGGCCGCGCAAAGACGCCGAGGAAGCGGCGAAAAACCATCTGAAAGCGGTTCTTCGCCTCCTGCGGCGGCAGCTCGGTGACCGGCGGCTGCTTGCCGACGATCAGCTCCAGTTCGGGAACCAGGTTCACCATGAGCTGTCCATTCGAGCCGAGCGCCGCGCTGAAGGAATCCCGCCAACGCTCGAGCTGCGACTCGCTGCGGCTCAGAAGCGAGCGCACCAGGTTCTGGAACGCTCGAGCCATCGTGGCGTAGGGGATGTCGCGCTTGAATTGGTCGAATTTGCCGGACGCGTACAGCCCGCGCGATGGAACCAGCGCCTTGTGCAGCTCGTTCACGACAGAGGACTTGCCGATGCCGGAATAGCCGGATATGAGCACCAGTTCCGGCGTGCCGTGGATCACGACGCGGTCGAAAGATGCGAACAGCGTTTCGATCTCGCGCTCGCGCCCGTATAGCCGCTCCGGGATTCGCAGCTGGTCCGACGCGTCCTGCGCGCCCAGCGGAAACGGATCGATGCGGCCATGCGACTCCCATTGCGCAAGACATCGGCGCAGATCGGCCTCGACGCCCGCGGCGGTTTGGTAGCGCTCCTCGGCGGTCTTGGCGAGCAGCTTCATCACGACTGCCGAGAGCGTCCTCGGAGTTTCCGCCACCCTCTGGTCGGGTGGGACAGGCTGCCTCGCGATATGGCAGTGCACCCATTCCATCGGATCGGCCGCCGTGAAGGGCAGCATTCCGGTCAGCGTCTCGTAAAACGTGACGCCGAGGGAGTACAGATCGCTGCGCGTATCGATCGAGCGGTTCATCCGTCCGGTCTGCTCCGGCGCCATGTACGCGAGCGTGCCGGCTATCTCGTCGGGGGGTTCGGGATTGGCGCGCTCGCGCGGCAAGCGCGAGGCGACGCCGAAGCCGGTGAGCCAGACGCCGCTGCTGGTCACATCCACCAGGATATTTGCCGGCTTGATGTCCTTGTGGATGAGCCCGCGCGCATGCATCTGGCGCAGCGCCCGCGCCAGGGAGATCCCAATGCGCAGAAACTCCGTTATTGCCAGCGGCCGGCCGAGTTGACGATCGAGCGGATCGCCACCGGGATCCTCGAGCACCAGCGCCGAGCGGTTCGGCTGATGGGAAAGTTCGATTGGGCACGCAGCCCAGGCGGCATCCAGGTCGGCTCGAAGCGCGTATTCATGTTCGAGTCGCTCTAGGCTCGCCGGCGAGGCATTTTCCGCGGTGACCAGCAATATCGGCGCCACGCCGGGGCCGGAGCCCCGATACAGCTTGAAGTCGCCGTCCCGCAACGATGAAAACGCGTAACTCGAAAGGTCGCTCACCCGGCGCTCCTTCGCGATCACTGGTTTTGGAGAGCTTCGATGATACCGCACCCGAACGGCGGGGTCTCGAATCTACCCTCGGCGGCGGCTATCCGGCGTAGTTGGACTGCTCGTGATGCTGCACAGCCCGGTCTAATCTCAGCAACTGCTCCCGGACAAAGCAGACCTGTTGTTCGTTGGTGAGCAGCACTTGCCCTACGACGAAGTCCCGAATCGCGGATGGATCGGATTGCCGACCATACGTGCCAACCGTGTGGGCTACATTCAGCACCATTTCGTGTGCGTCGAGTAAATCGCACAACAATCGGTTAGGCGCCAAATGGCCGCGAAGCAAGGGCGGCGGCGCGCCTTGCAGGAAGGCGCTCACCAAAACACGACTGGCGCCACCCAGCGCGCGAATCCTATCGACGAGCACGTCAACGAGGATCAACTGTTCCTTATAGTGGGTGTCGAACAATGAGCGCAAATGAGGAAAGTGCATGCCGGCGGATTGACAGCGTGCGCTTTTGTACAAATCCCGCAGCGGCAGCGTGTGCGTCAGCAATTCGTCAAGCAACACAATGGTCTTATGAACCGTGGAGTCTCCGGCGGACATCACGGGCAAATCTTGCGGGGCCTTGCGATTGGAAGATCTCATTTGCGGCATCAGGCTAGATTCAATTCCTGTCCATTTCTTGCGGTCGTTTGCGGTGACTTATGCGCCATTGACGTTACGGCTTGCCGGCAACGCATCTGGAATCCGTGGAGACGCGCACTGTCGCGCCGCTCGTCAGTCCCCGCTTTTCCCGGTGCCCGCATCTGTGAAAGCTCGTGCCGGTGGTTTCAGCGCTCCACCTCACGTGGCCATGGCCTCCAATGCCCGGTGTAACCGAGGCGGGAAACCATGCAAAGCCCTCGATGATCTGACGCACCAGCACCGGTTGCGGCGGAGTTGCATTCAGGTCGTAGAGGGTCACGAGAATTTGCTCCGCGGTATCGTTGTATACCCTGATGTCCACGGTCGCGTCGCCGAAACTCGCGGCGGTCCCCAGCAGCAGCGCGAGGCCGGCAATGGATGCTGCCCCGCCCCCTGCGCGGCGCCAAGGTTTCGGCAACCCTTTCATTCCACGGGCGTCCATGACGCGTCAGGATGGTAGCCGGTCATTGCGCCCGCGATCCGCGCCGTATCGGGGCCGAGATCTTTTTCTGCGGTGCCGCCATTCTGGGTGACGACGAAAGTCTTCACGCCGGAGGAGCGGTAGCTGGCGGGGTACGCGATGGCGGAAAATCCGCCACCGGAGTTCGAGAGCATGCGGAAGTAGTAGCCGCGGAAGAGAATCGGTTTGTTGGAACGGTCCAGGGGAAGCAGCGTCTTGACCAGGCGATCGGCCTCGCTGTCCGATCCCGGGTGCGTTTCCGCCATGGCCAGCGTGGCGCACATGCCGATCGCCGTCACTTCGTTCTCGCCGATCCGCCGAAACTGGATCTCCTCGGAGCCGAGTTTCGGTTCGAATCTCCACGTGCCGTTGCGCGACACCAGAGGAACCGGGAAAGGCCAGTTCTCCGCGCCGATGTACAAGGTCGTGATACCGTCGGAATCGCGCGCCAGCCGGTGCATTTCCTGATACTTCTGAGCGAATCGTTCGCGGTCGAGCGCGTCCTCGACCTTGTCGCTCGAGCTGACGAGACCGCTCGCTCCGCCGAGAATCTCCCTCACGCCCCGCTCATCATGCCGTTGGACAGCGGATGCCAGAGCGTGGCTTGCGTCGTCGGCCGATGCGAAGGTTGTTTGGCTCGATGGTCCGGCCAGACACATTTCGACCGACCCTGCCGCGAACAGCGCGCAGGCCGCGAGGGCGGCGCGTGCGGTCGATTTGGACAGGCGATGTTTTTCGAAACCACTCTTCATTGCACGGATCATTTCAAACTCCTTGGATCTTGACAGTTGTTCCGGCGCGATTCTCATCGGTGCCCCCCGCCTGCGTGGCCTCCGCCGGCGTGAAATCCGCCGCCATGGAAACCCCCGCCGAAACTTGACCTGCCCCGGGAGGAAAACGCCCGCGCCTCGCCGCCGTGATTGAAGCCGCTGAACGCGCTGGAATGCATGCCGTGAGATCCGCCGTCATGAAAGGCGCCGCC
>Ga0210400_10005427_pt1 | contig 10827 bp, 9 predicted proteins | sample IncBWH26MmetaG_FD_155456 | JGI IMG/M metagenome (GOLD analysis project Ga0210400, IMG submission 155456) | Forest soil microbial communities from Barre Woods Harvard Forest LTER site, Petersham, Massachusetts, United States - Inc-BW-H-26-M | ecosystem: Environmental > Terrestrial > Soil >... | reverse complement strand
GCATTCGGCCGACGGCGCCATGGGCATCATCGTCAACCAGCCGGCGGCCCATATCAGCTTCTCCGATCTTCTGGTGCAGCTCGAGGTTCTTCCGGCGGCGGATCTGATTGAGCTTCCCCGGCAGGCCGGCGGGGTGAAGGTGCTCAAGGGCGGTCCGGTCGATACCCAGCGCGGCTTCGTGCTCCACAGCGCCGACTTTTTCATCGAGAACTCGACCCTGCCGATCGACGAGGGCATCTGTCTGACCGCCACCCTCGACATCCTCAAGGCCATCGCCCGCGGCGCCGGGCCGGCCAGCGCGGTGCTCGCGCTCGGCTACGCGGGTTGGGCGCCGGGCCAGCTCGAGACCGAGATTCACCAGAACGGCTGGCTGCACTGCGCGGCCGATCGCGAGCTCATCTTCGGGACCGATACCGAGGGCAAATACGCGCTGGCCTTGAAGAAGATCGGTGTCGAGGTCGGCATGCTCTCGAGCGAGGCCGGCCACGCCTGACCTTCCGAAGCATTTTCAGGAAAAGCATGCCCTCGCGAAAGCGAGGGTGGAATCCGGTTTCCCGTCCGAAAATGCGACCATGCAAAACTAGTCTCGCCCGCGCTTTAATCTATCTCGCCATCTCGAGCCGGTCGGACTGCAGCAGCGCCTTGGCGTCCTCGGCGGTCATCGGCTCGCCGAAAATGAAGCCCTGCGCGTATTCGCAGCCGAGCTGATAGAGCTCGACGGCGTCCGAATCGGATTCGGCGCCTTCCGCCACCACCTCCATGCCGAGATCATGCGCCAGCGCGATGATCGAGCGCAGGATCACCGGCCGCGTTCCTTTGTTGCTGGCGCGCACGAACGACTGGTCGATCTTGATCGTGTCGAACGGAAAGCGTTGCAGATAGGCGAGCGAGGAATGTCCGGTGCCGAAATCGTCGAGAGCAAGGCCGGCGCCGAGCTCGCGGATGCGATGCAACATCTGGGCCGCATGCTCCGGATTCTCCATCACCAGCGATTCGGTGAGCTCGAGCTTGAGGGTGCCGCGCGCCAGCCCCGAGCGCGCGATGACGGTGCGCAGGTCGTGAATGAGATCCTGGCGCAGCAATTGACGCGACGACACGTTGACGCTGGCGAAGATCGGCTCGCGCTGGCGCTGGGCGCGTTGCCAGATGCCGAGCTGGCGGGCGGTCCGCTCGAGCACGAACAGGCCGAGGTCGACGATCAGCCCGATCTCCTCCGCGATGGCGATGAACTCGGAGGGGGACATCCGGCCCATCTTGGGATGGTCCCAGCGCGCCAGCGCCTCGAATCCCGCGACCGAGCGGTCCTCCAGCCGGATGATCGGCTGATACAGGATCGAGATCTCGTCGCGCTCGAGCGCGCGGCGCAGCTCTGATTCCAGCGTCAGCCGGTCGCTCTTGCGCGCGCGCATCGACGGCTTGAACACCTCGATGCGGTCGCCGCCGATGCGCTTGGCATGGTACATCGCGAGCTCGGCGTCCTTGAGCACCTCCTCGGTTCGATTCGGCTGCGCGTCGCCGAGCGCGATACCCATGGAGGCGGTCACGAAGATCTCGCGGTCGTTGAAGGTGATCGGCGCGCGCAGAGCGCGGCGCAGCGTCTCCACGAAGGCGATGATGCGGTCGGACTCCTTTTCCGACATGATGATGAGCGCGAACTGGTCGCCGGAAAGTCGCGCCAGCGTATCCTGCGGCTTCAGCAGCCGTCCCAGCCGGCGGGCGAGCGTCAGCAGGATCGAGTCGCCGACCGCGATGCCGACCGAATCGTTGACCTGCTTGAAGCGATCGAGATCGACCACCACCACGGTCAGGCGGATCGCGGCGTCGGCCTTGGCGAAGGCGAGCACGCCTTCGAGCCGATCGATGAACAGCTCGCGATTGGGCAGTCCGGTCAGATTGTCGTGGACGGCGTCGTGCAGCAGGCGCTCTTCCGCGTTCTTGAACTCGGTGACGTCGGTGAGCGTGCCGACGATGCGCACCACCTCGCCGTCCGATCCCACCACCGGGCGCGCCTTCAAGGCGAACCAGAGATAGTGGCCGTCGGGGGTGCGCAGGCGGAAGTCCTGCGTGAGCCGGCCGCGGCGCTGCTCCAGCACGCTGTCGAGCGCGGCGCGGAAGCGATCGCGATCGAGCGGATGCAGCACCTCGAGCCAGCGCGCGGCCGAACCTTCCAGGGTGCCGCGCTTGAGCCCGAGCAGGGCCTCGGTTTCCGGGCTGGTGAACACCTTGTCGGAGGAGACGTCCCAGTCCCAGATCATGTCGCCGGAGCCGGTGAGCGCGAGCGCCCGACGCTCCACGTCGGTGACGATCCCGTGGGTGATCCCGCCCGCGAAGGCATGCTGCATCACCGTGAAACCGATCAGCATGACGATCAGGACCAGGCCGCCCAGCAGCGCCGGGCCCACGATGTCGTTGGTCAGCACCCCGGTCACCGCGAAACCGGCGGCGATCACCCACACCACCAGCAGGAGCCAGGTGGGGATGAGCAGGACCGCGCGATCGTAGCCGTGGAACGAAAGATAGACCACGAGCCCGAAGCCGAGCACCGCGACCGCCAGCAGCGACAGGCGCGCGATGCCTGATGCGACCGCCGGATCAAACAACGCGACCGCCACCAGCGCGCCCAGGAAGGCGAGCCAGCCCAGGGTGATGTGCGAATAGCGCACGTGCCAGCGATTGAGGTTGAGATAGGCGAACAGGAACACCAGCAGCGTGGCGGCCAGAATGGCTTCGCCGGCCGCCCGCCAGACGCGTTCGGCATCCGCCGAAATCTCGAAGACCTTGCCCCAGAAGCCGAAATCGATGCCGATATAGACCAGCACCGCCCAGCCGAGCGCGGCGGCCGCCGGAAACATCACGCTGCCCTTGACCACGAACAGGATGGTGAGGAAGAGCGCCAGCAATCCGGCGATGCCGATCACGATGCCATAGAACAAGGTGATGCTGTTGATCTTGTCCTTGTAGGCGTCGGGCTCCCAGAGATAGAGCTGGGTCAGCTTGTCGGTGCGCAGCTCCATCACGTAGGTCATCACGCTGCCGGGATCGAGCGTGATGCGAAAGATATCCGCGGTCGCGCTGTCCTGGCGATCGGGACGATCGCCGCTGCTGGTGATGCTCACGATGCGCGAAAGACCGAGGTCGGGCCACAGCAGGCCCGAGCCCACCATGCGGTAATGCGGAACGACGATCAGGCGCTCCAGCTGCTCGTTGCCGGTATTGGTGAGCGCGAACACCGCCCAATTGGTATTGCCCTCGCGCGCGCGCACGTCCATACGCTGCACGATGCCGTCTGGACCCGGCGCGGCCGAGACCAGGAGCCGATCGGTATCGGTGCGATGACGCTCGACCGCGGCGGTCAGATCGAGCGCGGCCGCATCCTGCGGCACGTTGACCGCCTCGACCGCGCGCGCGGTTGGGGCGCCGGCCAGAACGATGGTGACGATCGTCATGATGGCGACGATCGCCAGCCGAGCGGCGGCGCGGACGAAGCTCAAGCCACGATCTCCAAATACACGCGCACGAAACGCGAGTGCCCAGCCCCGGCGGCAGGCAAGCGCCCAGCCGAATTTGCCCGCGCGGCGCATTGGCGCCGACACGCGGGCAATCGTCAGGTTACTGCTATCCAACATTGCGTCTATTTCGCGGCCCGCGACTTCGCGGCCCGCGGCCAATTGACCGGTCGCGCGCGCAAGCCGTCCATGAATGCCGGCTCGATTCACAGGGTCAGCACGATCTTGCCGATGTGAACGCTCGACTCCATCCGGGCATGCGCCAGCGCGGCCTCATCGAGCGCAAACTTGCTGTCGATGACGGGCTTCACGCGGCCGGCAGCGATCAGCGGCAGCGCGTGTTGCTCGACCGCGCGCGCGATCGCGGCCTTGTCATCGATCGAACGGGCGCGCAGCGTCGAGCCGGTATGGGTCAGGCGCTTGAGCATGATGCGGCGGAAATCGACCGTAGCCTTCGGGCTGCCCGCGAAGGCGATCTGCACCACGCGCCCCTCGACCGCGGCGGCCTCGTAGTTGCGCTCGATGTAATCGCCTCCCACCATGTCGAGGATAACATCGGCGCCGTGCCCTTGGGTCGCCGCCTTGGTGGCGGCCACGAAGTCTTCATCTTTGTAGTTAACGGCGACGTCGGCGCCGAGGCGTCGGCAGGCTTCGCATTTCTCCGGCGTGCCAGCGGTGGTGATCACCCGCGCCCCCATGGCTTTGGCGAGCTGAATGGAGACGGTGCCGATGCCCGATGAGCCGCCATGCACCAGCAGCGTTTCGCCCGCCTTGAGGGCGCCGCGCTCGAACACATTGTGCCAGACCGTGAATGTCGTCTCCGGAAGCGCGGCCGCCTCGATCAGCGACAGGGTTGGCGGGATCGGCAGAGCGTGCCGTTCGTGGAGCGGACAGAACTGCGCATAGCCGCCTCCAATCACCAGCCCCATCACCTTGTCGCCGATCTTCCAGCGCTCGACCTTGGGGCCGAGCGCCACCACCTCGCCGGCGATCTCGAGGCCCGGAATGTCGGTGGCGCCGGGCGGGGGCGGATAGAGGCCTCTGCGCTGCATGACGTCCGGCCGGTTGACGCCGGCGGCCGCGACCTTCACCAGCACCTCATGCTCGCCGGGCGGCGGCACCGGCCGTTCCTCGGGTACCAGCATGTCGGGCCCGCCGGGCGCGCGGATCACGATGGCGGTCATCCGGGTCGGAACTGGGCTCATGGGGCTCCATCTGCAAATACTTGGCGACAGCGGGCTTTTTTAGTGGTCGGCGTCCCATGTGACAACCGAGATCATGTGACAACCCCGGACCCGACCGTTATGCTTGCCGTCCCGGAGCCCGCAATGGCAGCGATTGACGACGACGACCGGCCCAAAAAGAAGATCTCCCACGAGATCGGGCAGGATCTTTCACTGCTTTCGGTCAAGGAGCTCGACGAGCGCATCGTCTTGCTGCAGAGCGAGATCGCCCGGCTCGAGTCCAACCGCAAGGGCAAGCAGGCCTCGCGTCAGACCGCGGACCTGTTCTTCAAGAAATAAGCACAAACCGAGCACCCGAACGGGGTAAACCGCCGGCTGCCGGGTGCCGCGCAAAAATCCCGAATATCTTCACAACTTGTTAAGCTTTCTCGCGCATTAGTCATGTTGTCCATACTTCCGGACATCGAGTGGCTCCTGTCCACTCTGTTTGACGCCTCCCTGTTAACCTTTGAGCCGCCGGAAACGGCGGCTCCTTTTTTCTGCCGTCCCGTTGCGGACCCTATCGGGCCGGTTTCAATCACGCCGAGCTTCATCAGGCCAGCGCCGGTCAAGGCCGGCCGGCGGCGGTACCGGCATCGTGATGCCGGATCGAACAAACCTCATTGCGATACCGTGAAATGCTACAAGGCATTGATCTTGCTCGTGGTGTGAACGCGGCACGCACTGGTGGCGTGCCCTCGACGTGCGCCGGAATCGGCCGGTAACCGGCGGAGCGCGAGCGTGGCCGGGCGGCAACTATGTCTGAATCTTAGTTGCGCGAGTGCTGGACATCGGGGCTCAAGCCGCGCAATGCTGCGTCTTGCTAGGCGGGTGGCTGGCGCATCACCCAGAAACCGCCGGTTGCGTAGAAGCGTGAGGCGTTGAAATGTCCGAACAGTTGGTCAACGAGGCGCAGCCCGTCTCCTTCGGCGAGCGGCTTGCGAATTCGCAGGTCTTTGCAGATCTGTTCCGCGACGGAATGGCGCTGGTCGAGGAAACGGCGAGCTATCTGGACGGGCCCGGCCGCAAGGAATCCAAGAAGCTCGAACGGATGGCGGCGCTCGCCTATGCGACCGAGAGCATGCGGCTGACGACGCGTCTCATGCAGCTGGCGTCATGGCTGCTGTTGCATCGGGCCGTCAAGGAAGGCGAAATGTCGCTCGCCCAGGCCAACAAGGAAAAAACCAAGGTCAAGCTCGCCGCCGGCGAGGCGGGCAGCGAGGACAGCATGAAGCTCTTGCCCGAGCACCTGCGCGGATTGATCGCGCGTTCCAGGGCGCTGCAGGCCGACGTCCGGCGTCTCGATGCGACCATGCATGCAAGACCGGACTTCACCCTCACCAACCGCAGCAATCCGGTGGAGCGGCAACTCGGCCTGCTCAAGGCCGCGTTCGGGACGGACGATGTCTGATCGACCGCCCCCGGCCCGGAAGCGCCCTATTCCTTCTTGAGGAAGCCCGAGAACTTCTTCTGGAACCGCGACAACCGGCCGCCGCGATCGAGCAATTGCTGGGTCCCGCCGGTCCAGGCCGGATGCGACTTCGGGTCGATGTCGAGGCGCAGCGTGTCGCCCGGCTTGCCCCAGGTGGTCCGGGTGGTGAATTCTGTGCCGTCGGTCATCACCACCTTCACGCTATGATAGTCGGGATGGGTATCGGGTTTCATGGTTCTATCGTCCCGCGCGGCATGGCCGGCAATGAAGTTCTGGTTGATTGCTGAGAAGTGGCGGCTCTATACCGCAGGCCGGCGCGGGAAACAAGGCGCGGCCGCGATTGCCACGGCTGGGCCGAGCGGGCATTGTCGCGCCACGCGGCCGGCGTGGCTCGCACCGTTCGTGCCTGCCGATCCGGGCCCCGTCAACGTCGACCGGCGATAAGACCGGATCGGGAGGTTCTGCGTCCCATGAAGTGCGCCCCATGAAGATGAATCGCGTCCCATGAACATGGTCGAGAGAGCCGCGGCGCTGCCGCCGCAAGCCGTCGCGCAACCCCCGGAGGGCCTGCCGGCCGCGGCGGCGCCGCCGGCCCGCAAGGCGAAGCTGCGGCCGCTCATGTCGCTGGGGCCCTATGTCTGGCGCTATCGCGGGCGTGCCAGTGCGGCGGTTTGCGCTCTCGTGCTGGCGGCACTGGCCACGCTGGCGGTGCCGATCGCGGTGCGGCGCATGATCGACTTCGGTTTCACCAGCGAAGGCGCCAACCTGATCAACAGCTACTTCTCGGTGATGATCGGCGTCGTGGCCGTCCTCGCGCTTGCCAGCGCCATGCGGTTCTATCTCGTCACCACGCTCGGCGAGCGCATCGTCGCCGACCTGCGCAGCGAGGTCTTCGGCCATCTCACCTCGCTCTCGTCCGCCTTCTTCGACGAGGCCAAGACCGGCGAGATGGTGTCGCGGCTGACCGCCGACACCACCCAGATCAAAGCCGCGGTCGGCTCCTCGGTTTCGGTGGCGCTGCGCAACCTGGTCCTGTTTCTCGGGGCCTCGATCATGATGGTGGTGACGAGCCCGCGGCTCTCCGCCTTCGTGCTCGCCGCCATTCCGCTCATCGTGCTGCCGCTCTACGGGTTCGGGCGCGCCGTGCGCCAACGCTCGCGCCTGGCGCAGGACGCGCTGGCGGATGCCTCCGCCTATGTGTCCGAATTGATCAGCGCGGTGCGCATCCTGCAGGCCTTCACCAACGAGGCGCTGGCGATCGCCCGGTTTCGCGAGTCTGTCGAGCGCGCCTTCCGGGCCGCCGTCCTGTCGACGCGCTCGCGCGCGATCCTCACCGCCATCGCGATCTTCCTGGTGTTCGCGAGCGTGGTGGTGGTGCTGTGGGTCGGCGCCCAGGATGTGTTGGCCGGGACCATCACACCGGGCCGGCTGTCGCAATTCCTGCTGTTCGCGGTGCTGGCGGCCGGTGGTCTGGGCGAACTGTCCCAGGTCGGCGGCGAGGTCGCGGCGGCCTCGGGCGCCGCAGAGCGTTTGTTCGAGATCCTGGCGATCAAGCCGGCCATCGAGCGGCCGGCGCAGCCGGTCGCGCTGCCGACGCCCGCGCGCGGCGAGGTGGCGTTCGAGTCCGTCGGTTTTTCCTATCCGGCGCGCCCGGACGCACGCGTCCTCGGCGGCATCTCGTTTCGCGTTCGGCCTGGCGAGAAGGTCGCGCTCGTCGGCCCCTCGGGCGCCGGCAAGAGCACGATCTTCCATCTCCTGCTGAGATTCTACGATCCCGCCTCCGGCACCATCACGTTCGATGGCGTGCCGCTCACCGACGCGGATCCGTTTGCGTTGCGTCAAAGGATTGCATTGGTGCCGCAAGATCCGGTCGTGTTCGGCGGCTCGATCGGCGAGAACATCCGGTTCGGGCGCCCGCAGGCCAGCGATGCCGAGGTGGCGAAGGCAGCCGATCTTGCGCTCGCCTCCGAGTTCATCCACCGCTTGCCGCAGGGCTTCGAGACGCCGGTCGGCGAGCGCGGCGTGACCCTATCGGGCGGCCAGCGCCAGCGCATCGCGATCGCGCGCGCCATTCTGCGCGACGCCCCGCTCTTGCTGCTCGACGAGGCGACCTCCTCGCTCGATGCCGAGAGCGAAACCCTGGTCAAGGCCGCGCTCGAGCACCTGATGCAGGAGCGCACCACGCTGGTCATCGCGCACCGGCTGGCGACCGTGCAGTCCTGCGACCGGATCCTGGTGATGGAGGCGGGCCGGATCGTCGAGGAGGGCACCCATGAGCGGCTCGCCGCCGGCGGCGGCCTCTATGCCAGGCTGGCCAAGCTGCAATTCCAGAGCCCATGATCCCGGCGGTCAGGGCCGCCAGGCCATCTTGTGTACAGGCGCGCCCGAGCGCGGATTGACGTCGGCGCCGGTTACGACGAATCCCTGCTTTTCGTAGAACCGGATGGCGCGCCCATTGTCCGCATTGACCGCGAGATCGAGGCCCGCGGGCGAGAGCCGCTTGGCTTCGGCCAGCAGCGCGCCGGCGATCTGCGAGCCCCAGGCCTCCGGGGCCACCACGATTTGATCGAGATAGCGGGTGCGCGGGTCGACGGTCACGAAGCCGACCATCTGCCCGGCCGATTCCGCGATAGTGATCATCGTGGCCGGCGCCAGCTCGTCGCGCCAGCGCTGGCGCCACCAGTCGAGCCGCGCCGTGAAGTCCAACCGCGGATAGGCGAGCTGCCAGGTCCGGCGCCACAGCTCGATCGCGGCTTTCTCGTCGGCGGCTTGGTAGGCCCGCAGCGTAAAGGCGGCCGTGCTCACCGCTCCGTCAGCTTCAGCTCGATGCGGCGGTTGCGGCTGAAGGCCTCCTCGGTCCGGTCGGTATCGATCGGCTGGAACTCGCCGAAGCCGGCGGCCACCAGCCGCTGCGGCGAGACTCCTTTGCTGATCAGGTATTGCACGACCGAGATCGCGCGGGCCGCCGAGAGATCCCAGTTCGATCTGAATTGCGCGCTGAAGATCGGGCGCACGTCGGTGTGGCCGTCGACCCGCAGCACCCAGGCGATCTCGCCCGGAATTTTCTTCTCGAGATCCTGCAAAGCGGCAGCGAGCCCGTCGAGCTCGGTGCGGCCCTCGGGCTTGAGCACCGCCTGGCCGGTGTCGAAGAACACCTCGGACTGGAACACGAAGCGGTCGCCGACGATCCGCACATCCGGCCGATCACCCAGAATGGCGCGCAGCCGGCCGAAAAAATCGGAACGATAGCGCGACAGCTCCTGCACCCGTTGGGCGAGCGCGACGTTCAGGCGCTGGCCCAGATCCGCGATCTGGACCTGCGCATCCTTGTCCTTCTGGGCCGAGGCATCGAGCGCGTCCTGCAAGGCCGCGAGCTGGCGACGCAGCGCCGCGATCTGCTGATTGAGCACCTCGACCTGTGCCAGCGCGCGGCCGGTGATGCGCTTTTCAGCGTCGAGGGCGCCGGAAAGCTCGGTCACCTTGCCCTGCACGTCGAGCGATCCGCTGCCGGCGCCTTCGTAGAGGCTCTTGTAACGGTCGCGCTCGCCTTCGGCGACGGTCAGATTCGAGCGCAGCTGCGCCAGCTCCTCCTCGACGCTGAGCTTGCCGGATTTTTCCAGCGACAAAAGCTCGGTGAGCTGCTCGATCTGCGCGTTGAGGCGGTTGAGCGCGGTGTCCTTGCCGGACATTTCCTGCGTCAGATAGAACTGGACGACCACGAACACCGTGAGCAGGAAGATGACGCCGAGCAGCAATGTCGACAGCGCGTCGACGAAGCCGGGCCAGTAATTCATGCCGCTGTCGCGGCTGCGGCGGGCAAGGGCCATGCTTTTTCCTGATTGTCGGCTACTTGCTGTTGACGTTCTCGCGGACCAGGATCTCCAACAGACGGCGGATCTCGCGGTGCTGCTCGGCCTGGGAATCGACCCAGTCGCGGATCATTTGCTGCTCGGTGCGCATGTGGTGCACCAGCCCCTGGATCGCCTCCGCCAGGTTGGCCATGGCGGTGGTCGCCGCCCGGTTCGAGCCGCCCTCGCCGATCACTTCCTTCAGCCGGTCGATCGTCAGCCGCATGTCGGTCGGCGCCGCGCCCGTCGATGCGCCCGCCTCGGTGCCGGCGCCGAGGTCGCGCACCGTGGTAGACAGCCAGTCCTCGAGGTCGGTGTAGAAGCGGTTCTGGGCCTGGCTGGACTGCAGATCGAGGAAACCCAGCACCAGCGAGCCGGCCAGGCCGAACAGCGAGGAGGAAAACGAGATGCCCATGCCGCTGAGCGGCGCCGCCAAGCCCTCGCGCAGCGAATCGAAGGTGGATTGGGCATCGCCGCCGACCTTGAGGGTGTTGATGACATTGCCCACCGAGCCGACCGTGACAATCAGGCCCCAGAACGTGCCGAGCAGGCCGAGGAAGACCAGCAGACCCGTCATGTAGCGGGAAATGTCGCGCGCTTCGTCGAGCCGGGTTGCGATCGAATCGAGAATGCCGCGCATCATGGTCGAGGAGATCGCCATCCGGCCCATGCGGTCGCCGAGGATCGAGGCCATCGGGGCGAGCAGCACCGGCGGCCGCTCGATGGCGAGGCCCGGATCGGCGAGCCGGAAGCCGTTGACCCAATTGACCTCTGGAAACAGCCGGATGACCTGCCGGAAGGTCAGAACGATGCCGACC
>Ga0210400_10005426_pt1 | contig 10828 bp, 11 predicted proteins | sample IncBWH26MmetaG_FD_155456 | JGI IMG/M metagenome (GOLD analysis project Ga0210400, IMG submission 155456) | Forest soil microbial communities from Barre Woods Harvard Forest LTER site, Petersham, Massachusetts, United States - Inc-BW-H-26-M | ecosystem: Environmental > Terrestrial > Soil >... | reverse complement strand
GCGCGCTCAAGCGCGAGCCGGGCAAGGCGCCTCGCCGCGTCGCGGTGCGAGCCTGGCCCGGCGCCGACGCCATCGCCCTGATCAGTCACACCATGAAGCCGGAGGCCCTGGCGGAACTCCAGGCGCGGTATGGCTTCACGCTCACCGCGGCGATGGACTCCTCGATCAAGCTGTGCCGGATCGCCGAAGGCGCGGCCGACATCTATCCGCGCCATGGGACGACCATGGAGTGGGACATCGCCGCCGGCCATGCCATCATCGCCGCAGCCGGTGGGCGGGTGACCACGCCGAACGGCGAGCCCTTCGCGTACGGCAAGGCGACCGAGGGCTTCCGCAACGGCTGGTTCGTCGCCCGCGGCCGCTGACGGCCGCTTTGCGATCGCCGTCGGTCGCGCGATAAGCGGGCCAGCCCTACGGAGACTTCGAAGCCATGGCCCTGGACGCCGCCGTCAAGACCTTCAGCTGGGAGGATCCCCTAGACCTCGCCTCGCGGCTCTCCGACGAAGAGCGGATGATCGCCCAGGCGGCCAGGTCCTATGCCCGCGAGCGGTTGCTGCCGCGCGTGGTCAGCGCCTTCGCAGAGGAGCGTTTCGATCGCGAGATCATGACCGAGATGGGCGCCCTGGGGTTCCTTGGCGCGACCCTGCCCGAGACCTATGGCTGCGCGGGCGTCAATCACGTGGCTTACGGCCTCATCGCCCGGGAGATCGAGGCGATCGACAGCGGCTATCGCTCGGCGATGAGCGTGCAGTCGTCGCTGGTGATGTACCCGATCCACGCCTTCGGCTCCGAGGAACAGCGGCGGAAGTACCTGCCCGGTATGGCGCGCGGGGAAATCGTCGGCTGCTTCGGCCTGACGGAGGCGGACGGCGGCTCCGATCCGGCATCGATGCGCACCGTCGCGAAACCGGCCCCGGGCGGCTTTGTCCTCAATGGGTCCAAGATGTGGATCACCAATTCCCCGATCGCGGACGTAGCGCTGGTGTGGGCCAAGCTCGACGGAGTGATCCGCGGGTTCCTGGTGGAGCGCGGCGCCGAGGGCTTCTCGACGCCAAAGATCCTGAACAAGCTGTCCCTGCGCGCCTCGGTGACGGGCGAGATCGCCCTCTCCGACGTGTTCGTGCCCGAGGACGCCATGCTGCCGGACGTGCAGGGGCTGCGCGGCCCGTTCTCCTGCCTCAACAAGGCCCGCTACGGCATCGCCTGGGGGGCCATGGGGGCGGCTGAATTCTGCCTGCACGCCTCACGCGACTACGTCGCCTCGCGCAAGGTGTTCGGCAAGCCGCTGGCGGCGCGCCAGCTGGTACAGAAAAAACTGGCCGACATGCTCACCGAGATCGCGCTCGGCCTGGAGGGCGCCCTGGCGCTCGGGCGGCTGATCGACCAGGGGGCCTGGGTTCCCGAGGCCATCAGCCTGATGAAGCGCAACAACTGCGGCAAAGCCCTGGAGATCGCCCGGGTGGCGCGGGACATGCACGGGGGCAACGGGATCAGCGGCGAATATCACGTCATGCGCCACGCCGCGAACCTGGAGACGGTCAACACCTACGAGGGAGCCCACGACGTCCACGCCCTGATCCTCGGCCGCGCCATCACCGGCGAGAACGCCTTCTAGGATGGTCGCGGGGGAAGCTACTACGCCGGTGGCCGCGGCGAGCCGCCACGACGCCGTGACGCCGATGCGGACGGTGATCGCCGCCTCGGTGATCGGGACGACGTTCGAGTGGTACGACTTCTTCGTATTCGGGACGCTGGCCCCGGTGATCGCCAAGAACTTCTTCACCGCGCTGGACCCGACGGCCGGGCTGCTGGCTGCGCTGGGCCTCTTCGGGGCCGGGTTCTTCTTCCGCCCGATCGGGGCGCTGATCTTCGGGCGGGTGGGCGACAAGGTCGGCCGCAAGGGGGCGTTCCTGATCACCGTGACCATGATGGGGACGGCGACGGTGGGTATCGGCCTGCTCCCGACCTACGCCCAGGCCGGCCCTCTGGCGCCACTGCTGCTGATCCTGATGCGCATCATTCAGGGTACCGCGCTGGGCGGGCAGTATGGCGGCGCGGCCATCTACGTCGCCGAGCACGCAAGGCCCGAACGAAGGGGTTTCTTCACCGGCTTCGTACAGGCCGCCGCCGCCCCCGGGCTGGTCGCCGCCCTCACCGTGGTCCTGATCACGCGGGCGAGCGTCGGCGAGGCGCGCTTCACCGCCTCCGACTGGCTCGCCGGTTGGCGCCTTCCCTTCCTGCTGTCCGCGGGACTGCTGGCCATCTCCATCTGGATGCGCCTGAAGCTGAACGAAAGTCCCGCCTTTCGCGCCCTGAAGGCGGCCGACGGCCAGGCGAAGGCGCCTCTCGCGGAGGCCTTCGGCCATTGGCCGAACCTGAAGCTGGTGCTGATCGCCTTGCTGACCTTGATGTGCGGCCAGGGCGCCGTCTGGTACACGGTGTTCTTCTACGCCGAGCAGGTGTTCCTCGAGCGGTTCATGAAGATCGATCCGCTTACGGGTACAGGCCTGCTGGCGGCGGTGACGGCGCTCAGCGCCCCGCTCTACATCCTGTTCGCCGGCCTCTCCGACAAGGTGGGGCGCAAGTGGGTAATGTGGTTCGGGATGTGCCTGGCGCTGGTCGCCTTCTTCCCGGGCTTCCACGCCCTGGCGCGGCTGGCCAATCCGGCCCTGGTGGACGCCCAGTCCCGGACGCCGGTGGTGGTGATCGCCGATCCGGCCCGCTGTTCGCTGCAGTTCGACATCACCGGCAAGGCCCGCTTCGCCACCTCCTGCGACATCGCCAAGAGCGCGCTGGCCAACGCCGGTATTTCCTACGCGAACCAGGCCGCGCCGGCGGGCGCCCTGGCCCGGGTCAAGATCGGCCCGGCGTCGATCGATTCGGTCGAGGGCGCGGCCCTGGCGCCGCCGGCCCTGAAAGCCGCCACAACGCAGGTCAAGACCCGTCTGGCGAGAACGCTGGCCCAGGCCGGCTATCCGGCCAAGGCCGATCCTGCACGGGTGAACTTCTGGGGCCTGTTCGGCGTGATGATGATTTTCGTGGTCGCGGCCACGGCCCTCTTCGGACCGATCGCCACCACGCTGGTGGAGCTCTTTCCCATGCGCATCCGCTACACCGCCATGTCGCTGCCCTATCACGTGGGCACCGGCTGGGTGGGCGGCTTCGTGCCGGTGACCGCCTTCGCCATCGTCACCGCCACAGGCAACATCTACGCCGGCCTGTGGTACCCGGTGTTCTTCACCGCCGTCAGCGCGCTGACTCTCCCCTTCCTGCTTCCGGAAGTGCGCGGGCGTCCAATCTAGAGAAGGCGCACGTTGCCGCGGCGGCTCAGGGCCTCCGACGCCAGGATGGCTCCCAGGGCGATGGCCGCGGAGATCGCGCATAGCACCAGGGTCCGGGCCTCGGCGCCGGGCGTCTGGGTGGCCTGATAGATGGCTGTCGGCAGGGTGAGGGTTTCACCGGGAATGGCGGCCACGAAGGTGATCGTCGCGCCGAATTCGCCGAGCGCCCGGGCGAACCCCAGCACCGCCGCCGCCGTCAGGCCCGGCGCGGCCAGGGGGACGATGATGCGAACGAAGCGGACGACGGAGGACGCTCCCAGGGTTTGCGCCGCCTCCAGCGCCTCCGGATCGATGGCCTCGATCGCCTGCCGGATAGGCCGCACCATCAGGGGGAAGGCCATGACGCCGGCCGCCAGGGCCGCGCCGGTCCAGCGGAAGGCGAACACGACGCCCAGCGATTGCAACGCCTCGCCCAGGACTCCCTTGCGGCCGAGCAGCATCAGCAGGGCGAAGCCGGTGGCCACGGGCGGCAGGACGAGCGGCAGATGGACGACGGCGTCGAGCACCGAGCGTCCGGCGAACCGCCCTCGCGCCAGCAGATAGGCCACCGCCAGGGCGGGCGGCAGGCCGCCGATCGTGGCGGCCAGGGCCACCTTGAGGGACAGCAGCGCCGCGACAAGGTCATCGCCCGTCAGAAGGTTCATGCGCCGGGCGCCGGCGCCAGCCGCTCCACCGTCGCGCCGGCGCCCGCCAGGCGCTCGGCGAGAGCCTCGTCGATGCCGCGGTCGACGACGGCGACGAGGCGCCCGGCCGCCGCCTGATCCGCCAGCGCGTCCGCGGTCGCGGCGTCCAAAGCCCAGTGTTCCGCGTCGCGGCGGGCGTGCGCGGCGAGGATGGCCGCCGATTCCTCCCCCGCCACGACGATGTCGGCGAAATTCAGGGTCCGGGCGGCGCGGACGGAGATCAGGTCGGGCTCGGCTGGAGCAGCGATGAAGGTGACCTTGCCGACCGCCGACCAGCCGCCGGCGATCGCCGCGTCCAGCCGCTGCGCGGCAAGGGCGGGATCGTCGGTCGCCGCCTCGGCCACCGGCCCGGCAAGCACCGCCCTCAGAAAGGCGCGCCGGAGGGGCAGGTCAGGAAAAGCCCGCCGCAGCGCCTCCCGGCGCTCGCCGAGCAGGGTCGCGATCGGGCCGGCGCCCGCCGGGATCCGGGCCTCGATCTCGGCCCGCAGCAGCGCGGCCATCAGGGGCGCCCCGCCGGACGTGCCGATCGCCGCCACCACCGGCCCGCGATCGACGATGGCCGGGGTGTGGAAGTCGGAGAGTTCGGGGTGGTCCACGACGTTCAGCGGCGCTCCGGCGCTGCGGGCGGCCGGAACGGCGGCGGCGATGACGTCGGGATCGTAGCTGGCGACGAAGATGAGGCCCGCCCCCGTGTAGGCGTCGGGATCGAACGCCGCCTCGCCTCGCACCCGCACCACCTCGGCCGGCGATCCAGACAGCAGCCGCGCCTTGGCCTCCGCCCCCTCGCCCTCGCCGGCGATGACGACCCGAAGGCCCTTCAAGGGATAAAATGCGGGAAAACTTTCCATTCGCGGCCACCCTAAAGCCGATCGCCTAGCCGTCGAAATGCAATCGGACTGCATATCGATTGCCGATGTGCGGCCTCCGATCACGCTTTCCTGGCGCCGCAATCGAAGTTAACATTGCTCAGACACGCAGCCATTGGAGAGCGACCATGGCCAAAACCCTCGACATCAACGGCAAGAGCTACAGCGTGCAGGCCGCGCCGGATACGCCTTTGCTGTGGGTGTTGCGCGACGAGCTGGGACTCACCGGCGCCAAGTACGGCTGCGGCATCGGCCAGTGCGGCGCCTGTACGGTCCACCTGAACGGCGTCGCCGTCCGCTCCTGCCAGACGCCGATCGCGGCCCTGGACGGCGTGAAGGTGACGACCATCGAGGGCCTGGAAGGGCTGCATCCGCTACAGGCGGCCTGGGTCGAGGCCGACGTGCCGCAGTGCGGCTACTGCCAGTCGGGACAGATCATGTCCGCCGCCGCCCTGCTGGCGCGGACGCCGAAGCCCACCGACGCCGACATCACCGACGCCATGAACGGCAACATCTGCCGCTGCGGCTGCTACCAGCGCATCCGCGCCGCCATCAAGGCCGCCGCCGCCAAGCCGCCGGCCTCCGCGACCGCCGCCTCCAGCGCCGCGTAAGGGAGCAGAAGATCATGAACGCGCCCGCCAAAGGCTTCACCTCTACCCGCCCCACCCGCCGGGACATGCTGGTGATCTCCGCCGTCACCGCCGGCGGGGCCTTGCTGGTCGGCTGCTCGCCCTCCAACCTGCTGTCCCTCGGGGCCGACGATCACTTCGGGCCTTTCGGCCCGTTCCTGCGCATCGAGCCGGACGGCGCGGTGACGGTGGTGTCCAAACACATCGAGTTCGGCCAGGGCAATCATGCGGGCCTGGCCGCCATGGTCGCCGAGGAGCTCGACGCCGACTGGGACAAGGTGAAGGTCGTCCAGGCCCCCGCCAACACCAAGGTCTACGCCAACCTCGGCATGGGTATCCAAGGCACCGGCGGCTCGTCGGCGATCGCCAACTCCTGGCCGCAGCTGCGCGCCGTGGGGGCGTCGACGCGGGCCATGTTCGTCACCGCCGCCGCCGACCGCTGGAAGGTCCCGGCCGGCGAGATCACGGTCAAGAATTCAGTGGTCTCCCACCCGTCCGGCAAGTCGGCGACCTTCGGCGAACTGGTGGCTGACGCGGCCAAGGTGACGCCGCCGAAGAGCCCCACGCTCAAGGATCCCAAGGCCTTCACCCTGATCGGCACCGACCGGGTGCGTCGCAAGGACGCCTTCGCCAAGTCGCGGGGCCAGGCGGAGTTCACCCAGGACGTCCGCAAGCCGAACATGCTGGTGGCCATGGTCGCGCATTCCCCGCGCTTCGGCGGCAAGGTGAAGAGCTTCGACGCCACGGACGCGAAGAAGGTCCCGGGCGTCGTGGATGTCTTCCAGATCCCCACTGGCGTGGCGGTGGTCGCGAACAACACCTATGCGGCCCGCCAGGGCCGCGACGCGCTCAAGGTGGAGTGGAACGACGACAAGGCCGAGAAGCGCAGCACCGACGCCATTCTCGCCAGCTACCACGCCCTGGCCTCCGGCCAGGCCCAGCCGAGCGGCGACATGAAGTGGCAGGTGTTCGACAATCACGGCGCCGGCGCCGCGCCGCCACAGGGGGGCAAGGTGGTCGAAGCCGCCTTCGACTTCCCCTATCTCGCCCACGCCACCATGGAGCCGATGAACTGCGTCGCCGAGATCGGCGGCGGCAGGAACAAGCTGACCTTCGCCTCGCAGATCCCGAGCGTGGACCAGCTGAACACCGGGATGATCGTCGGCGCCCTGCCCGGTTCGGTGCAGATCGAGACCTTGTTCGCCGGCGGCTCCTACGGCCGGCGGGCCAACTTCAAGTCCGACTACGTCAGCGAATGTGTGCACATCGCCAAGCACGTCGGCGGCGGGCGGCCGGTGAAGCTGGTGTGGACGCGCGAGGACGACATGACCGGCGGCTACTACCGGCCGATGGTCCACCACGCCGTGAAGGTGACCCTGGACGCGGACGGCTACCCGGCCCAATGGCGCCACCGCATCGTCACCCAGTCGATCATGAAGGGCTCGCCCATCGGCGGCGGCAAGATCGACGAGAGCGCCGTCGAAGGGGTCATGGGCTCGCCCTACCTGAAGGCGACCCCGGTGGTGGACGGCCAGGTAATCCTCCCCGACTCGCCGGTAACCGTGCTCTGGTGGCGCTCGGTCGGCGCGACCCACTCCGCCTTTGTCATGGAGCACATGGTCGACAAGCTGGCGCGTGCGGCGGGTAAGGATCCGGTAGAGTACCGCAAGGCGCTCTACGCCAAGGCCGGCGACAAGCGCCGACTGGCGGTGCTGAACCTCGCCTGCGACAAGGCCGGCCCCACGGCAGGCGACGGCTGGACCCGGGGCGTCGCTGTGCACGAGTGCTTCGGCACCGTGGTGGCGCAGATCGCCGAGGTGAAGATGGAGGGTGGCCAGCCCAAGGTCGGACGCGTGGTCACCGCCGTCGACTGCGGCATCGCCGTCTCCCCCGACCAGATCGCCGCCCAGATGGAGGGCGGGACCTGCTACGGCCTGTCGGCGGCGTTGTTCGGCAGGATCACCCTGAAGGACGGGGTGGTGGAGCAGAAGAACTTCGATTCCTATCGCGTCCTGCGCATGACCGAGGCCCCGGCCGTGGAGACCTACATCCTCCCCTCGACGAACAAGCCCTCCGGCATCGGCGAGCCCGGTTGCCCGGTGATCGGCCCCGCGGTCGCCAACGCCCTTCTGGCCATCAGCGGCAAGCCGACGAAGGCGCTGCCGTTCGTGACGATGACCTGAGCCGACCTCCTGCCGTCCCTCCCCCTTGTGGGGAGGGAGCACTCTACACGGCTCCGGGGCGGTCGACGTCGAAGAGGACACCGGGATCGGTCGTGTCGATCGTGGCGAGGTTTTTCCCGAGGGTTTGCAGGACGGCGCGGGCGCCCTCGTCTCCGGTCGATGCGCGGAGGGCCGGGAAGAGCGCGGCGCTGAACAGGACCGGGTGGCCGCGCTGCCCCTTGAAGCGAGGCGCTACCGCTTGCGCCCCATCGGCCAGGGTGGCGGCCAGCCGGGGCGGGACGTCGGAGGGAATCAAGGGCATGTCGCCGAGGAAAACGAAGACGCCCTCCGCGTCCGATGGCAAGGCGGCGACGCCGGTCCTCAAGGTGGCGCCCATGCCCTCCGCGTGGTCGTCGGCGTGGACGAGCTTCAGGCGGTGGGTTTGGCCGATTCCAGTGGCGAGGGCCCGCGCCGCGGGGCCAACGGCGGGATCGGCGCCCGTGACCACGGTGACCGAGCGGACCGGGGCGGCGAAGGCGGCGGCCAGCGCGCCCTCGATCAGGCGCCGACCGCGCCAGGGCGCGGTGAGCTTGGCGCCGCCGAACCGCACGCCCGCCCCGCCGGCCAGGACGATGGCCTCCAGGCGGAGTTCCCGGCGACGCCCCGCCCCAGCCTCTGTCGTCATCGCGCCTTTCCCCCTATGTTGAGGCCCAGATGAGCCCCTACGACTCCAGTCCGGCGCCGCAAAGCCGCCCAGTGCGCCTCCTCAGCGACGGCCTGGGCCGGAGCGTCAGCTATCTGCGCGTGTCGGTCACCGACCGCTGCGACCTGCGCTGCGTCTATTGCATGGCCGAACACATGACCTTCCTCCCCAAGGCGGAGGTTCTGACCCTCGAGGAGCTCGACCGCGTCGCCTCGGTGTTCGTCGGGCTCGGTGTGCGCAAGATCAGACTCACCGGCGGCGAGCCCCTGGTGCGCAAGGGGGTGATGACGCTGATCGAGCGGCTGTCGCGGCACCTCGAGAGCGGCGCTCTGGACGAACTCACCCTGACCACCAACGGCACCCAGCTGGCGAGATTCGCCCCGGAGTTGGCCCGGCTGGGGATCAGGCGGGTCAACGTCTCCATGGACACCCTCGACCCCGACCTCTTCAGGCGCCTGACCCGCGGCGGCGATCTGGCGCAGGTGCAGGCCGGTATCGAGGCGGCGAGCGACGCCGGCCTAGCGGTGAAGATCAACGCCGTGGCGCTGGCGCGGGACAACGCCGCCGAACTCCCGGCCCTCATCCAATGGGCGCACGAACGCGGCCACGCAATCACCCTCATCGAGACCATGCCGATGGGCGAGATCGACGAGGATCGCACCGACCAGTTCCTGTCGCTGGCGGACGTGCGCCGGGAGCTGGAGAGCTACTGGACCCTGAAGGACCTGCCGCTCAGCACCGGCGGTCCGGCGCGCTATGTGGACGTCGCCGAGACGGGCGGACGCCTGGGCCTTATCACCCCGATGACCCACAACTTTTGCGAGGGCTGCAACCGCGTGCGCCTGACCTGTACAGGCACGCTGCACACCTGCCTGGGTCAGGAAGACGCCACCGACCTGCGCACGGTGCTGCGGGCGGATGGCGACGATTCGGCGCTGGCGGAGGCGATCGCCGGCGGCGTGCGCACCAAGCCCAAGGGGCACGATTTCAGGATCGATCGAGGGGCGGGGCCGTCGGTGTCGCGCCATATGTCGACGACCGGAGGCTGAGGGCGTGACGCGGGTGCTGCTTTTTGGGCGGCTGCGGGATATCGCCGGCTGGCGCGAGCGCGCCTTCGATCCCGCGCCGGACCGGCTGTCCGCCCTGAAAGCGATGATCCGCCGCGCCGACGCCGCTCTCGCCGACGCCCTGGACGAACCGGGCGTACAGGCGGCGGTCGACAAGGCCGTGGTCCGCGGCGACGCGATCCTTCGGCCCGGCGCCGAGGTTGCCTTCCTACCCCCGATGAGCGGCGGATGATCCGCCTGGTCGCCGAACGCTTCGATCCCGGCGCGGCGCTGAACCGCTTCAGCGCGGGGCGCATGATGACGGGCGCGGTGGCCAGCTTCCTGGGAATCGCGCGGGGCGAGGCCGGCCAGGCCGTCGCACTGGAGCTGGAGGCCTATCCCGGCTTCACGGAAGCGAGCATCTCGGCGTTCATCGAGGCGGCCATCGACCGCTTCGGCCTGCAGGACGCCGAGGTGATCCACCGCGTAGGGCCGATCCCGCCCGGCGATCCCATTGTCCTGGTCCTTACCGCCGCCGCCCACCGCCGCGAGGCCTTCGAGGCCTGCGACTTCCTGATGGACTACCTGAAGTCCCGCGCGCCGTTCTGGAAGAAGGAATACGGGCCGCGCGGCTGGCGCTGGGTCGAACCGACGGCGCGCGACCTGGCGGACCTCGAGCGGTGGCGCGAGACCGAGCAAACCTGAAGGAGGCCCCATGAACGCCCTCACCCCCGGCGGCCGCTATGACGAGGCGGCGGCGATCACGCCCGTCCGCGTGGCGGTCCTGACCGTTTCGGACACCCGCGACGAAGCCAGCGACACCTCCGGCGATCTGCTCGCCGACCGCGTGACCGGGGCGGGCCATCAGCTCGTTGGACGGGCGATCGTGACGGACGACGTCGGGGCGATCCAGGCCCAGGTGAAAGCCTGGACGGCCTCGGGAGCGGTCGACGCCATCGTCACCACCGGGGGCACGGGGCTCACCGGCCGGGACGTCACCCCCGAGGCCATCGAGCCCCTGCTGGACAAGAAGATCGACGGCTTCTCGGTGATCTTCCACCTGGTCAGCTACCAGTCGGTGGGCCTCTCCACCCTGCAGTCGCGGGCCCTGGCCGGGCTGATCGACGGGGTGCTCGTATTCTGCCTGCCAGGCTCGAACGGGGCGGTGAGGGATGGCTGGGACAAGGTGATCGCGGCCCAGCTGGATTCCCGCCATCGCCCCTGCAACATGGTCGAGCTGATGCCCCGGCTGCTCGAAGCGTGACTCGGGGAAGCATGACGCCTGCGCCCCGGTCCGGCCTGACGCACCTGGACGCCGAGGGTCGGGCGCGGATGGTGGACGTGTCAGCGAAGCCGTCCACCGCCCGCGAGGCTGTGGCGATGGGTTTCGTGCGCATG
>Ga0210400_10005425_pt1 | contig 10828 bp, 7 predicted proteins | sample IncBWH26MmetaG_FD_155456 | JGI IMG/M metagenome (GOLD analysis project Ga0210400, IMG submission 155456) | Forest soil microbial communities from Barre Woods Harvard Forest LTER site, Petersham, Massachusetts, United States - Inc-BW-H-26-M | ecosystem: Environmental > Terrestrial > Soil >... | reverse complement strand
GCGCTGGCGATGGCGAAAATCGGCAGGATATCAGAAACGAGAATCGAAGCGAGCAGGCCCATGGATCAGTCAGTATAGTCACTGGCCTGAAGATGGAGGCCGCGAACCGCCGCGTACGAATCAACATCGCCTTTCCCCGATTGCACAGGAATGACCGTGCGCGTTAGGCTTAAGAACAACGGCCTATCGCCGGACCTCTTACGGTTCTTCACTAAGACACAAGGAGCAGCTCGCAATGCCGTACAACATCTTACTTATGGGCGCGTCCTACGGCTCGCTCCTCGCCTCCAAAATCCTGTTTGGCGGCCACACGATTCATCTGGTCTGCCTGCCGGCGGAGGCCGATCTGATCAACGCCGAAGGCTTTCGCGTGCGCTTGCCGGTGCGGGGGCGCAAGGATCCGGTTGTGCTCGATTCGCGTAAGCTGCCCGGCAAGGTGACCGCCGGACCGGCGGCCGGCGTCAATCCGAAGGATTACGACCTCGTCGGTTTGTGCATGATGGAGCCGCAATATCGCACGGCGGGCGTACGTGAATTGCTCGACGCAGTAGCGAAGTCGCACGTGCCGTGCATGTCGATCATGAATATGCCGCCGCTGCCTTACATCAGGCGCATCCCTGGCCTGGACCACGAGGCGCTGAAGCCCGCCTACACCGATCCTACCGTCTGGGAGAATTTCGATCCGAAGTGCATGACACTCAACAGTCCGGACCCGCAGGCGATCCGCCCGCCGGACGAGCCAGTCAACGTGCTGATGGTGACGCTGCCAACCAACTTCAAAGTCGCGAGGTTCGACGACGAAAAATCCACAGCAATTCTCCGCCAGCTCGAGAAAGACATCGAAGGCGCGCGTTTCGACACGCCGGAAGGCAAGATCGAGTTACCGGTGAAACTGAAGGTGCATGAATCGATTTTCGTACCATTGGCCAAATGGGCGATGCTCTTGTCCGGCAACTATCGCTGCATCACCACGGATGGCATACGCACCGCGCAAGAAGCGGTACACAGCGACCTCGAGACGTCGCGTTCCGTCTATGATTTCGTCAACGCTTTGGTGGTGAAGCTCGGAGCAAACGCTGGCGATCTCGTGCCTTTTGAGAAATACGCCGCCGCCGCGCAATCGCTGGTTCGTCCGGCTTCGGCAGCGCGCGCGCTCAATAACGGAGCGCTGTATATCGAGCGCCCCGATATGCTGGTGCAGCTGATTGCCAGGCAGAAGGGCTTAAGTCACCCGGTGATCGACGGAATTGTTGCGCTGGTTGACTCGCGACTCGCTGCCAATCGCAAAAAAGCGGCGTAGAGCTCGAGTTGCCAAGGTTTCCGCGTAGCCATTCTAAAACGTGAAGCGCGCCACTACCGATCCCTGCCGCGAGGTCGGCAGTTGCTGGCTATTCGTCGCCCCGATACTCCCGGTGGCGATGTATCCAAAGCCCGCCGTCGGTACGCCCGTCGCCGGGTTCACCACCTGTGTCGCAGCGGCGTTGGTCGAGGTGGGGTTCGGCATCTGCGCGCGATTGAAGACGTTGGTGAACTCCACGCGGATGTTTAGCGTGGCTCGCTCCTTGATGTGGAACAGCCGGCCCAAGGACAGGTTCTCGTTGGGACGACGCTGGAAGCGATAGTCGGAATAGTAAGCGGCTCCCGAGCCCAACTGACCGGGTCCGGGCTGCGACCACGCCAGCGGATTCAGCACGAACACCTTGTTGGGATCGAAGCAATGGCAGTTTAGGTCCTGTGTGAACAGAGGCTGGCCCGCCACGCGGTTGGCGAAGCTGGTGTTACTGCCGGCGTTGTTGCGAAGCAGCACGGTGTTAAGGTTATTCTGCGCTTGCGGCGCCAGAATCGGGAGGCCGCTGCCATATCCCAAAAGCGTGTTGATCTGCCAATCGCGCACCGCCCAGGAGAGGATCTTGTTGGTGTGCAGGGCGGGCAAGGTGTAGCTAGCCGCGAGGGTGAACGCCAGCGGCTGGTCGAACGGCGACAGGTACTTGTTCTGTGACCGGTTGAACACGTCGTTTACGGCCTGACCGCCGGTGCCCGGAATGGTCACGTTAGTGGGCGCGGCGGTGGAGAGCTGCTTGGCCCACGTGAATAACGCGGTGAACTGGAGACCACGAGAAAAGCGCTTGGTTGCTTTGGCCTGCAGGGAGTCATACCACGTGTTGCCATCCGGCGCCCACAGCGGGGTAATGCTGCTGAACTGCGGGAATGGACGCAGGGACTGCGCCACGGTAGCGTTCAGCGGGAAACCCGCGTAGGGCGCTCCGAAACCGCGTGCGATCGCCGTCGCGGAATTCAGCCGCGAACCAAGCAACGTCACATCCGCGGGGATATTCAGATTCAGGCCGGCCGCGGTGATCCGTTGCAGGCTTAGCGCGTTGACGTCGATCAACCCGGGCGCGTTCCACCACACCCCGCGGTTGGCCACATAGTTGACTTCCACCGCCAGGTCGCGCGAGATTTCACGCTGTACTCCGAGGCTCCATTGCATCTGGCGCGCGGGACGTCCGGCGTTCTGGTCATACCAAGTGCTGGGCGCCTGCGTGGTCGCGTAACCCGCCTGCGGGAACTGAGCCGGGTCATAGTTCGGGAAAGGAAGCGGCGGGAAAGGTACGCCCGCTGCCAAAGTCATGACCGGTGTCCCAAAGGACGGAGCCTGGACGGCGTTGGGAATGGACAACCCTCCGGCTGTAGAACCGTTAGAGTCTCCCGTGGCGTTATACACGATGCCCCAACCGCCGCGCAGGACGGTCTTGGGATTAATTTGATACGCGACGCCGAGGCGTGGTCCGATCGCAAAGGGATAATTGTTGGCAAAGTTGCAATTGCAGCGGCCGGGTCCATAGCCTTCGAACTCCACCGCGCCCGGCATGCCGCCTTGCGACGTGTTGGGAATGTTGGGCGCGAACTGCGCGAATCGCCCGTACTGCTCCTTGAGGTAGGTTTGATAGTCGTAGCGGATGCCGTAGTCCAGCGTCAGCTTGCGAGTCACCTTCCAGGTATCCTGCACAAACAGACCGACCATGTGCTTACCCATTTTCATGTTATCGATGGGTGCGATTTTCACCGCATCCACCAGGCCCAGCAGGAAACTGGCGTAGGAAAAACCTACGGTGCCGCCTCCGATGCTGGAGGACTGATTGTAGGGAAGAGCCGTTTCATTGGTGCTGAAAGTGAATTGTCCGTCAGTGGAGGCAAACAGCGTCGACTGGTTGCTGTCCACGCGCAGGTCGGCGCCGGCCTTGTAGGTATGGTTGCCCTTGACCCAGGTTACGCTGGTGTTGGCGGTGGGCTTTTCGTACAGCAGCGGATGGCGATTGGTGGTCGGTCCGATCACCTTCATCCCGCCCTGACCGCCGCAGGTTGCTACAACTGTCCCGTTTGTCGTGCCGGCCGGGCACAATCCTGTCATGAAGGGGAACAAACGGGCGACCGGGATGCCCTTGAGACCCAAAGTCTTAAGCGGATCGAAATTGGTCACTAACGCATCGTCGGTGAAGTAGTCGGTTTGATAGCCGATTCCGAAATGGAGGAGAAGAGTCGGCGTTAAAGTGTGGTCGAGGTTGGCGCGCTGCACGCGCCCGGTGATGAAGGTCCCGATTTCAGCCGATAGCGGGTCGGGTAATCCATCTGCCCCGCCGAGTTGTGGCGAATACTGGCTGGCGGTTATCGTCTCCGACCAATAGTAGGAAATTTTCGTCTTCGAACCCAGCGAATGATCCAGCTTGAACGCCGGAATCGACGTGTGCCGCGTGCTGGGGAACGGAAACACGGCGTTATTGATCAAGGTCGAGCTCGAACCCAAGTTAGGATTCGGAATCATGTTTTGGATTTTCTGCGCCACCGAATCGAAAGACGTAGGCTGAATCACATTGCCGGGGAATTGATCCCGGACGATGCGGCCGTCGGCGGCGGCATGAGTGGTTGTGGGGTCGTAGATCGCACCCTCGAGAATTGTGCGGCCCGCGGGGTCAGTTCCCAGATTCTTCCCGGTCAGCGCCGTGGCGAAATTGCCACCCCGGTAAGCCAGGGTGGGAACCGTGATGAGCAGGTTGTTGACCTCTTGCGTCTCGCGGTACTGCTCCCAGTTAAAGAAGAAGAAGGTCTTGTCGTGACCGTTATACAGTTTGGGAATGTCCACGGGACCGCCAATGGTCACGCCATAGTCGTGCCGGCGCGCAACCGGCTTGGCGTTCACCCAGGGTGTGTTGGCGTTGAACACCTCATTCACCGCGTAATCATAGACGCTGCCGTGAAACTGGTTGGTGCCCGACTTCATGGTGTAGTTGAAGAATCCGCCGCCGACCTGGCCGTACTCGGCGGAGAAGTTGCTGGTCTGAATGGTGACCTCCTGGATCGCGTCCACGCTGGGCTGCACTTGCGCCTGCGTGGCGGGAACCTGGCCATTGCTGGCATCCTGCCCCTCCAGACGGTACGAAGCCGTGTTGCCGGGAGCGCCATTCACCCGGAGGTTCGAGTTCTCCTGAACGTAGGCGCCGGGAAGCAGGTATGCGACCGCCTGCGGATTCCGAATAGCGGAGCTGCCCGCTACCGCCGAACCGATTCCCATGATGGGAAGATTGTCAACCGACTCCGTGGTCACGTTATGGCTTAGCTCGCCGGTTTCAGTGTTGAGTAAAGTGGCGGCTTCTGTAACAGTGACCGACTCGGACGCCGAGCCCACCTCCAGCGGGACATCGATACGCAGGGTTGCAGCTACCTGGACCGTCAGGCCTCCGCGAATGTATTTCTTGAATCCCGGTACCGTGGCCGTGATCTCGTAGGTGCCCACCGGCAACTGGGAGATCGTGTAATTGCCCGTAGTTGTGCTCTGGGTCGGATAGACAGTCCCGGTCTCGACGTGCCTGGCTTCAATCGCGGCGTTGGCGACAAGGGCGCCCGCCGGGTCGGAAACTGTGCCGGTAATGCTGCCGCGGTCCCCCTGGGCAAGCGCCGCGAGCGTAAAAACACACAAACTACTAACGACCAGCAGAAAACGCATTTACAGGTCCCCCTCTAGCGTTGTCGAGATCCCTTGTCAGGGGAATATACCTCACCGGGGAATAGGAATCAAGCGTAACGAGCGGGATCATCTTGTGGTTCCCACAAGTGCCTCGGGTGCCGTGTGTAATAATAGCCGCTGTCTTCTCGGCATTTCAGTTTCTTATTTGGTCCAACCGTGCGCACGGTTACGAAGTGGAGGTTGTATGAGTAGCTTGTCTAGGAGAGTTGCATTTGAAATGAGCAGGACCTTGTGCGCCGCGGCAGCCGCGCTGGTTTTGGCGGCGATGCGCCTCTCGGCGCACCACGCATTTTCCGCCGAGTACGACGAAAACAAGCGCGTCATAATCTCCGGTACAGTGACCAGGTTCAAATGGATCAATCCGCACGCATGGCTGTACGTCGACGGAAAAGGTGAAAGCGGCAAGGCCGGCAGCTGGAGCTTCGAAATGGGCAGCCCCAACGGCCTGCTTCACCGGGGCTGGACACGGACTGAATTGAAGAGGGGCGACCAAGTCACGGTGGAAGCCTATCGCGCGAAGGACGGAAGCAACCTGGCCAATGCCCGGACCGTCACAATGCCGGATGGCAGGAAGCTGTTCGGGGGCTTCCAAACTACCCCCGGCGCCCCCGTCAAGTAACTGGGCTTCAGCGGACTTTGGTCTTTAGCCGCTCAACCAGTCGCGGATAGATCATTGGAATGGTTCCTGACGTGCTTGATTGCGTAACGGAGGTTGCGCAAATGGAAAGCACTGTCGCTGCCGCGTACGTCGAACTCCACCCGGACGAACACCCCAAGGACCAATATCCTAAAGGGGAGGCGCACTCATCGGGCGTATCCTGGGGTGCCGTGATCGGCGGAGCGTTCGTAGCCGCCTCGTTCTACCTGATTCTGCTGGCCCTAGGCGCGGGATTGGGATTGTCCGCCGTCTCGCCCTGGACCGATGTGGGTGCATCCGCCTCGGCGGTTGGCACCGCGGCCGTCATCTGGCTGATCTTCATCGAGATCGTGGCGTCCGCCCTGGGTGGCTATCTGACGGGCCGGTTGCGCACAAAATGGGCGCTTATTCACACGGACGAAGTCTATTTTCGCGATACGGCGAACGGATTCCTGGCGTGGGCTGTCGCGCTGGTGATCAGCGTCACTCTGCTGGCCACCGCCGCCGCGTCGATGGTGGGCCGCGCCGCGCAACTCCGCCCGCCGCTGGAAGCTGCCGCGACGAGCGGTCCGCTGGACCCCAGCGCTTACTTTGTGGATGCCCTGTTTCGGTCCGGTAGCGCGGGGTCAGAAAATGCCGACGTCGCCCTGCGAGCGGAAGCCGGACGCATTTTTACCAACGCGCTACGCCAGAATGAGATTCCGGACGCTGATCGGAGCTATCTAACACATCTGATCGCCGCCGGAGCCGGGATCAGTGAGGCGGACGCTGAAAAACGGGTTTCTGACGTTTTCGCGAATGCGCGGCAAGCGGAAGACACGGCGCGCAAGGCGACTGCGCATTTATTGCTCTGGTTGTTCCTCGCGCTCCTAATGGGGGCTTTTAGCGCGAGCTACGCCGCGACGATCGGCGGAAGACAGCGCGATCACGTAAAGGTCCTTTAGGTTGCCACATCACGGAGGCTCACTATGCGTTCGATTTTGCTCTATCTACTAGGCGTACCGATCCCGATCATCCTTATCCTGGCGCTGTTCACACATCATTTCTGAGCGGCTTGTGGGCCGTCGGGCGGTAGGTGGGGGATTTCGGCTGCATTATCTGCACTGCCGATGACGCAACATGGCGGTTTGGTAGCGCTCGGCCGGACGCGAGAAACGAGCGCAGGCGGAGGAGTGACGAACCACCATAACCTCTATCGAATGCCGGGGCCTGCGCAGGATTGGAAACCCTTGGCCCCTGACGCGATTGTATGTTAGACTACCTCCCGGTATCGCCAAAAAACGCGTCAGATCTTGACCTTGGCTTATGGTGAGAGTCTCCGTCGAACCCACTCCATTCGGCCCCTTTAGTCTCGACGCCGCCAACTCCAGGCTGTTTCGAGACGGCGTGGAAATCGACATCCGGCCCCAAGCTCTGCGCGTCCTCCAGGTTCTGGTTCAAAACAGCGGGCGTCATGTGAACTACGACCAGATGATACAAGATGCCTGGAACTGCACTCTGGTGTCCAAGCACACGGTCGCGGTCACTGTGGGCGAAGTGAAGAAGATCCTCTGCGAATTTGGTCCCTGGATTAGTTACCGTTCTCGATTGGGCTATTGCCTCGAGGCCCCCAACGCAGACGATCTGGTCCGGCAGGGATGGCACTGTTGGAATCGTGGCACGCGAGAGGGGTTTGAAAAAGCTCTGTGCCATTTCCAGCGCGCAGCCAGGGAAAGCAACGATCCCCGGGCATTCGAAGGGGCATCCCTGTGCTACATGATGATGGGCACCTGCGGAATGCGGCCGGCCGCCGAGATGTACGATGGTTTCCTGCAGGCGCATCTCCGGGCCGTTGCCTTGAGCGGCCTGACGCCGGACCTGCGAGCCGATCGTGGCCAGGGCCTGTTCGTTTTTGAGCATAAAATGACGGAGGCTGAGGCAGATCTTTTACGAGCCCTGCGGGAGAAACCCAAGTGGGCGCCCGTGCACATACGCCTGGCCATGCTTTACGCCGGCACCGGACGCTTAGATGAGGCACTCGAACAGGTGGAAGAGGTCCGCGCGATCGACCCGCTGTGGGTCCAACTTCCCTCTACGGAAGTCTTCGTCCGTTTTTTCCGCAGAGAATTGGACGCGGCTCTCGCCGCCGCCCGCGACTCTCTTGAATTGCACCCCTATCTGCCTTTAAGCCGGGCGCTTTACGCGCAGGCTTTGGAATTTTCAGGAGACCTGGAGGAAGCCCTCAAGCAATACCGCATGGCTACCGTCATTTGTCCGGATCTCCCATGGCTTCGGGCGCTGGAAGCGATCTGCTTGGTAAACAGCGGCCGGCGCGCGGAAGCCTCCTCGATCTTCCAGCAGTTACAAGAGCTTCGCACAACCGAATACGTGGACGCGTATTTCCAGGCCCTGCTCCTGTACGCGTTGGGACGGAAAGACGAAGCCTTCCTGGAATTGGAGCGCGCGGCCGAAGAGCACTCCGCCGCACTATTCGTAATCGATGTCGATCCACGGATAGATCCCCTCCGCGAGGATCCGCGCTTCGGACCGATCAGGGACCGTATGTTTCGCGACTCTGCCCTATCCGCCCGGGCCTGAATCCATTCCGCCGCTGGAGGTGTTGCACCTTCGTTCACAGGTATCATGGCTTTGGATGTCGACCGAACCGCTGCGAGTTGCCGCCTTCTGCGTGTATTTGGCCGCGTGGCTGGTCTTAGCTGTTGCCGCGGTGGCTAGCGCCATACCGCGACGCCACCGGCAAGCTGCCGGCCCGCCCCGCATAACAGCGCCTGTAATCATCGGCGTAGTGCTGCAAGGCGCCGCTGCTTTTGCCATTACTCTGTCGATGAGTAATGCACCGCTCCGGCCACGGGCATTCGAATTGGTCGGTACGCTGGCGCTCGCCCCGATTGCTGCGTCGCTTTTTGTCTGGGCGCTTCGGTCGGCACCCAAAGAAGGCGACGCGGAGACGTTCGCGACCCGAGGCGCCTACGCATGGCTACGGCACCCGATGTATTTGGCGTTTCTCGCGATGTTAGTCGCGACAGGTCTGGTCGTTTCAAGCGGCCTCAAACTGGTTGCCGCGGTGGTTCTCTATTTGGTGGGCTCGGAATTGCGGATCGCTTCGGAAGAAGCGGAGCTGGCCGAGAAATTCCCAGCCGGCTACGCGCAATATCGGCTGCGGACTCGTTGGCGATATCTGCCGGGTTTACGCTGACCGTTTACGACCCGCGCCTATCTCATTTAACTTTGACGTACTTCCTCAGATTGTGTGCGGCGACGTCCGCGGCGTAGATGGCGCCCGCGTTATCCGCCGCGATGCCTGACGCCGACGTCCCGACATCCAACTTGTCAGGGTCCGCCGGGTCGGGAATGAAAGCCTTGAGCGAGCCGTCTTTAGCGTTCCCGACCACGATGCCCCTTAGCTCACCTTTCTTCGCCGCGGGATCAGGGAATGAGGCGCCCACATAAATGGTGTCGTCTTCGCCAACAAACACAGAGCTCGGCTGACCGAATTGTTTCCACGCGGCGATGAAGTTGCCGTCCTGATCGAAGACCTGGATCCGGTTGTTCCTGCGATCGGCGATATACACCCGGCTTTGTGAACCGCCGATGAAGATATCGTGGGGTTCGTCAAAATCGCCGGGCGCCGCTCCTTTGTGTCCCCAGGCTTTGATGAACCGGCCGTCTTTTGAAAACTTCACGACGCGAGCGGAGTTGTGCTGGTTGGGCGCATGGCCATCGGTCACGAAGACGCTGCCATCTGGCGCAACGGCCACGCCGGTCGGCCGATCGAAGGTATCCGGACCATTCCCGGACACGCCCTCCTTGCCGAGTATCATCAGAACTTTACCCTCCGGACTCAATTTGATGACTTCCTGGCCCATGAGCACGCCCTGCGCATTCTTCGCTGACATACCCAGCACTGTGGCCTCATCGTTAACGTCGCTGGCCCACAGGTTGCCAGCTGCATCGATCGTGAAGCCGTGCGGATAGGCGAACAGTCCCACGCCAAAGCTCTTCAGAAGCTTTCCCGAAGGATCGAATTCCAAAATCGGCGGATTGGAATCGCCCCGGCCGATGCAGGTGGCGTGGCCGGGGGGTACCGTGTTGAAGCATCGCTGAAAGACCCAGATGTTGCCGTCGCTGGCGACATGCACCCTGATAACCTCGCCCCAGTGACCTCCGTTCATGCTCTTGGGAAGAGCCGGCCAGCCCTCCACGAGACGATACGGATTGGGGAGTTCGGTCGGTTTGGGGTATTGAGTCTGCTGGGCCTGCACCGCGGCCCCAAACATGGCGATCGCAACCACGCTAGCTAGCGGAGTAAGTCCCACTCGACATGCAAGTGACATCGTGAAGCTCCAATAGAAATCCAGGATAGTATGTTACGCGGCCGGGAGTGCTCGCACCAGCTAGTCCCACCCAGCGGGCGTAGTTATACCCGGGGCGATGCCGATGAATGGGAGTCGGGCAGACTCAGCGTAATATGAAGATTGATGTTGCGGAACATTTTGTGAGAAATGAATGGCTAGACTATTGGCTGCCATCCTGCTAGCCGGTGTTCTGAGGGCGCAGACACCTGATCCTGAAACGAAGGACTCGCTCGGCCGCACCACGCCTCAGGAGTCTGTCTTCCAGTTTCTCCAAGCTTGCCACGCCCGCGACTATTCGAAGGCCCTCTACTATCTGGATTTACGGCAAATGTCTCCCGCGGAGCGAGCAAAAGAGGGTCCGGAACTCGCGATGCACCTGGAAGACTTGCTGGATGATACGCCCTTTGATATTACGACGCTAAGCCGCGACCCGGAGGGGGATCAGTCCGACGATGTTTCGCCAAGCTTAGAACGTCTTGCTGCCGTCCAGGTCGATGGGCAAACTGTGGAGCTGAAATTGGAGCGAGTTGAGTTGAGACCGCGATTTCGGGTCTGGCTGGTCTCAGCCAGCAGCGTCGCGCTGATCCCCAAAGCGCACCAGGCCGTGGCCGAGACTCCTTTCGAAAAGAAGCTGCCGCAAAAGCTAGTGACCTTTGAAATCCTGGATACGCCTGTATGGCGGTGGATCGCTCTCATTGCGGCTGCGGTGGCGCTTTGGATCGTGGGCGGGTTTCTGTCTTGGGCGTTGGTGGCGGCCATACGACCGTTGGTAGACGCGCCGGGATTTCGCGGCCCTATACGAGTAGCCTTGGC
>Ga0210400_10005424_pt1 | contig 10830 bp, 11 predicted proteins | sample IncBWH26MmetaG_FD_155456 | JGI IMG/M metagenome (GOLD analysis project Ga0210400, IMG submission 155456) | Forest soil microbial communities from Barre Woods Harvard Forest LTER site, Petersham, Massachusetts, United States - Inc-BW-H-26-M | ecosystem: Environmental > Terrestrial > Soil >... | reverse complement strand
GTCAGCGCCCAGCTCGAGACCAGGGTGGCATGGGGACACGTGGCCATGACCTCCTCCAGGTTCCCGACATGGTCTCCGTCCTCGTGGGAGATGAAGACCCAGGCCACCTGGTCCGGATCGACCAGGGTGAAGACGTCCTCCAACCACTGGCGCCGGTTGCGCGGGGAGCCGGTGTCGACCAGTATCGGCTCCTCGGCCAGGATGACGGCCGAGTTGATGTACACCGAGAGGGGCTGTCCCAGCGCGTGCTGCACCTCGTGGATGACGTAGGTGTCGGGAGCGATCTGGGTCGGCTCTTGCCGGAAGGTCGGCTCGGACAATACGGTCGGCATACGGTGCCCCTTCCTCGTGTAATGAGCGTAGGTCGAATGGCTCCGTCGTCGCTGCCCGACGGGGACGAGGTCAGCCGTTCATGGTGAAGCCCAGGATCTGGTTGTCGCTGGTGGTCACGCCGTTGTTGACGCAATCTTTGGTCGACGAACTACACCACAGGATGGCCGTTTGCGGTAAGACGACGGCGTTGCCCTGCCTGAGGGGGCCGCTGTAGACGGGATCGGAGATCACGCCGAGCAGGCCACCTTCGATGTAGAGCTTGGTCCAGGCACCGGCGCTGCCGGTGTTCGATGCCCAGTATGAGGTGCCGCTGGCTCCGTTCCCCGAGGTCGGGTAGATCACCAGGTTGCCATCGGTCTGCATGGAGAGATAGGTGCTCGAGGACGCACTGCTCGAACGCCAGATGTGCCCCACCGAAGAGTTCGTGGTGTCCACCAGGTCCAGTTCAGAACCCTGACCCCCATCGTTTGCGAACTGCAGGCGCCACCCGGCCTGACCACCGATCAGCTGCCAGCTCTCGAGCACCTGGTTGTTTTGCAGCGTCTCGCCCGAACACAACATGGCACCACGGACGGTGTTGGTGGATGTTGACCAGACCGCCGCTCCTGAGGAGGAGTAGACGACAAGGTTCCCGTCGTTGCCGAGCACGAGATTGTCACCGGGCTGACCGCTTGTCCCCGTCGACCAGATCGCAGCACCCGATGGCGAGTAGAGCACGACGTTGCCGTCGCCTCCCTGTACGGTGAGCGTCGAGTTCTCGGCCGGCGTGGTCGACCATTGATAGGTCGGATTCGGGTTGGTCACCTGCACCCAGTAGGGGGCAAACCACATGGGGCAGGGCGCGGCCACCATGTACCACACGATGACTGTGCCCCATGGGGACATGTCCATCTCGTAGGAGCCGTTCTGCGAGACCAGGTACTGGCCCGGCTCGAGCGTCTGATTCGAGCCCAACGTGTCGCCGATGGACACCGGCGTCTGGGTGTCCGTGGCGAAGGCGTAGGTGGTGCCCGGTCCAGAAGTGGAGGTGAGCACATCGGAGACCGAGCGTGTCGTAGTGCCGGCCGACTGGGTCGCCGCCGTCTCTGGTTGGCGACCGACCAGGTTCCCGCTGTCGAGGAGGGATAACTCCAGCCCGGGATGACCCGCCGTGTGCGAGGACCACAACACGGTGGAACCACTGGTCACGACCACCTCACCGCTCGTGCGCACGGTCAAACGGGCACCGGGATGACCCTGCGTCTTCGAGGACCAGAGTTGACGGGGGGCGACCAGACCGCAGTATCGGGTCTGGCACGAGCTCGACGGTGCTGTCCTCCCGGCCAATGGCCGGTTCTTGATGGGGAGGTAGTAGAGCACGGCGTTACCGTTGCGCTGCATGCGGAGCTCACTCGGCCCCTTCGGCGCCCGCAAGGCCTGCCCGGGAAGGAGGGACTGGCCCGAGCCGAGCGTCCCGACCACCGAACTCGGGCTGGCGGCAGCAGACGCCGGCCGCGTGGGAGCAAGCCCCGCCATCCCGATCAGAAGGCACAGTGTTGCACCGAGCGAAACGCCGACCCGGCGTAACCATGTCATCTGTCCCGCCATGTGAACTGCCTGCCTTCGCTGAGCGAAATTCGGTGCCCGCTCTGTCACGTAGAGCGGACGCTACACCACTTACAGCGATGCTCCAGATCACTGGTTGGGTCGAAGGCAAGCGCCGGAGAACGGGCGGCGAGGCCGCTACACCCGCGCCATGTTGGCGAAGCGGGTGTGGTGGTCGAGGAAGGCCAGCCTGGTCACGCCGGTGGGCCCGTTGCGGTGCTTGGCCACGATGATCTCGGCCGTCCCCCGCTCGTTCGACTCCTGGTTATAGATCTCGTCGCGGTAGATGAACAGCACCACGTCGGCGTCCTGCTCGATCGAGCCGGACTCCCGGAGGTCGGCCAGCACCGGGCGCTTGTCCTGGCGCATTTCCAGACCCCGGGACAGCTGGGACAGGGCCACCACCGGAACCTCGAGCTCGCGGGCCAGGATCTTGAGCCCTCGGCTGATCTCGGACACCTCGACCTGGCGGTTTTCCGCCCCGTGGCGACCGGTCATCAGCTGGAGGTAGTCCACCACCACCAGGCCCAACCCGACCCGGCTCTTCAGCCGGCGGGCCCGGGCCCGGATGTCCATCACGGTGAGGTTGGGGTTGTCGTCGATGAAGATCGGGGCCTCGCTCATCCGGCTGATGGCATTGCCGATCTTGGGCCAGTCGGCCTCGTGGAGCTTGCCCGTGCGCATCCGGGTGGCATCGACTCTGGCCTCGGAGCACAACAGACGCTGGGTCAGCTCGAGATGGCTCATCTCCAGCGAGAACAGCAGCACCGGCTTGTTCATCTCGATCCCGGCGTGGGCCACCATGCCCAAGGCGAAGCTGGTCTTGCCCATGGCCGGCCGAGCCCCCACCACTACCAGGTTGGACGGCTGCAGGCCGGCCAGTTGCTCGTCGAGGTCGTCATAACCGGTGGCCAACCCGGTGATGGTGTCGCCCCGGTCGAACAGCTGCTGGAGGTGGTCGAGGCTCTGACCCAGGAGCTCCCGCAACGGCGTCATCGAGTCGACCACCCGGCGCTGGGCCACGTCGAACACCAGGCTCTCGGCCCGGTCCAATACCTCGGAGACGTCCTCGGGGAGGCTGTAGCCGAGCTCGGTGATCTCGCCGGCCACCGACACCAGGCGACGGAGCAAGGCGTGCTCCTCGATGATCTTGGCGTAGTACTCGGCATTCCCGATCGACGGCGTGTTGGCCTGCAGCGAGACGAACACCGACGGGTCGCCGATCATCTCGAGCAGGCCCCGGCGCCGGAGCTCCTCGGTCACCGTTACCCAGTCGGCCGGTTCTCCTTGGCTGAACAGCGAGGTGACCGCGGTGAAGATGTGGCCGTGGGACTGCTTGTAGAAGTCCTCGGCATTGCAGATCTCCATGGCCGCGGCAATGGCATCGCGCGAGAGGAGCATGGCTCCCAACAACGACTCCTCTGCCTCCAGATTGTGGGGTGGGATCCGTCCACCGGAACTGGCGGGTACCGAAGTCGGGCGCCGAGCGCGCGAGTCGTCAAATGCCTGGACCATGATCCTCTAACCCTCGCCCCTCGAGGCTGTGCAGCGGTAGAGCGATTTCCTGGGGATATGAACGCCCAGCCATGTGGACGGCCAGTGCATAACCGCCGGTGCGCTGGGGAGAAGCCGAGTCATGCGCGCATCATGGCCGGTGGGTGTGACAGCGACGGGGAGGACGCGGAATCTGCGCCTCGATAGGTATTACAAACAGGGCCTACGCCGGGACCACGTACGCCCTATCGCTTTTCCCTTCGGCTACAGGACCGGGCCGGCGCCGGCCGGCGCCTGGCTCCAGGTCTGCTCGGTCCAACGGGTCCCGTCCCACCAGCGGAACTGGTGCTGGCCACTGGGATCGGGTTGCCAACCCGCCGGCGCCACCGGGTACGGGTTCGGCATGGGTGGTCCGGGAGCCCACCCCGCGTAGGACACCTGTCCCGCTCCATACGCTCCGGCCGCCGCGGCCTGCTCCACCGTCACCAACTTGGGGCGGATCTTGAACCAGTAGATGAGCGAGGGAATGGCGAAGAGGTTGACGAGGATGACCAACAACAGCCAGAGCACCTTCTCCTGTCCGGAGATCTTCCATTGCCACTCGGGGCGCCGGGCGATGTCCACGACGGCGACCACCGTCATGGCCAGCGAGCCCACGATGATCACGAAGTACAAGACGACCAGCGCGATGATGCCCGCTCCGGCGAACGAGCCTGCTGTAGTGGCGTCCATGGGCCCACGTTATGCGCTGGTGGGAGCAGGAGAGGACCGGGTCAGTGGGGGGACTCGGTCCGAGCCCACCCCGACAGTCCGGTCGATGGCTGCCTCAGCCGGCCGTGACGACCTCGACATTCAGCTCAAAGATCACGCCACCACTCAGCTCGACTCTGATGTTGTGCACACCGGTTTCCTTGATGGGCTCGTGGAGGACCAGGTCCTTGCGGTCCACGACGGCGCCGGTCTGGGACTCGACTTCCCGGACGATGTCGGCCGCCGACACCGAGCCGAACAGCTTGCCCGCGGCCCCGGCCCGAGCCGTCACGGTCACGGTGTGGCCGACCAGGGTCCGGGCCACCGTCTCCGAGGACTCACGGTCACGGGCATCGCGCAGGTCCCGCGAGCGTCGCATCGAGGCGGCCTGACCCTCCACGCCCGGGGAGGCGACGATGGCCATGCCCCCAGGGAGGAGATGGTTGCGGGCAAACCCACCGGAGACATCGATGATGTCGCCGCGCTTGCCCACACCGCTGATGTCACTGCGAAGGAGGACCTTCATGTCAGCCTTCACCACCCTCGGCCGCCGGCGATGCCGCCGCCTGGGCCACGGGTGTCTCCACCGAGGGGGCGCTGTCCGGCACTGCCGAACCGGCGTCAGCATCGCCCGCCGGCGGGCGGGGAGGTGCGCCGGCGCCGGTAGCCGCGCCGGGGCGGGGGGCGGGTCGATCGGAGCGGTAGGAGGGACCACCCTCTTCGTCCGAGTCACGGCGTCGGCCACCGGAACCGCCGAAGCCGCCGCCACCGCCATCACGACCACGGCCGCCACGGCCGCCGGGGCGCTCCGTGGTGGTCCGCTGGGTGTACGGCAACAGCGCCAGTTCCCGCGCCGTCTTGATGGCTATGGCCACGTCCCGCTGGTGCTGGGTGCAGTTGCCCGACACCCGGCGGGCCCGGATCTTGCCCCGGTCGCTCATGTACTTGCGGAGCATGTTGACTTCCTTGTAGTCGACCCACTCCACCCGGTCCTTGCACAGCGCGCACGGCTTCTTCTTGATCCGTCGCCCGGCGTCCTTGGGCGCCCGCCGGCTGCTGTTTCCTCCACGATCATTGCTGCGTGCCACTAGAAGGGCTCCTCGCTGTATCCGTAACCGCCGCCGTCGCCACCTGATTGTCCGCCCCCGCTGGGCTGGCCGCCGCCGCCGGACTGACCACCGCCGCTGGACTGACCACCGCCACCGCCTCGGTTGCCGCCGCCCTCGCTCGGGCCGCGGCGCTCGTTCTTGGTCACCTGGGCGGTGGCCCAACGGATGCTGGGTCCGATCTCGTCCGCCACCACTTCGACCTTGGACCGCTTGTCGCCGTCGGGCGTCTCCCAGCTGCGCTGCTCCAGGCGCCCGGTCACCAGCACGCGGGCCCCGCGCGTCAGGCTCTCGGCTGCGTTCTCAGCCATCTCGCGCCAGCACACCACGTCAATGAAGGACGTCGCCTCTTCCCACTCCTGGGTCTGGCGGTTCTGCCAGCGTCGGTTGACCGCCAACCCGAAGCTGGCCGTGGCCTGACCCGTATTGGTGAATCGGAGCTCGGGATCGCGAGTGATGTTGCCTACCAGCGTCACAGTGTTTCCGTTGGCCATGGATCAGCCCTCCGTTGAGCGTGCGGCGGCCGCACTGGCCGCGGTGGCAGCGACTTCGGCCCGGCGACCCGCCACCTTGTCCGGCAGTCGCATGACCTTGTGGCGGAGGACCTCGTCGGCCAGGACGAAGATGCGCTCCATGTCAGCCACGGCGTCGGGCTCGGCCGTCAGCTCGATGACGACGTAGTAGCCCTCGCGCTTGTGGTTGAGCTCGTAGGCGAAGGTGCGCTTGCCCCATCGCTCCACCCGCCCCGGGTTCCCGCCCTTGGCCTTGAGCGCACCCAGCGCCCGGTCGAGGACCCCGTTCACCGCGGCCTCATCGGCACCGGTGTCGAATATCACCATTGTTTCGTATGGCCGCATCGGCGGCGTACCTCCCTCCGGATCGGACAGGTCATGTCCGAGCCCCACCTCTGTGGAGCAGGTTGGATCTGTTGACCGCCAGGCGAGCTGGGGTCAGAGCAACGCACCAGTGTAGCCGGGGCTACGAGTAGACCTCGCCCTCGCCGGGAAAGGCGCCCGACCGGACATCGGCGGCGTAGGCGGCGATGGCGGCGGTGGCCTCGCCGGCCAGGTCGGCATAGCGCCGGACGAATTTGGGGGCCTTGCCCGAGTTCAACCCCAGCAGGTCGTGGAACACCAGGACCTGCCCGTCGCACCCCGCTCCCGCGCCGATGCCGATGGTCGGGATCTCCTGGTCCTCCGAGATGGCCGCGCCCAACGGGGCCGGGATCCCTTCCAGGACCACGGCGAAGCACCCCGCTCCGGCCAGGGCCCAGGCGTCGGTGCTCAGCTTCTTCCCCGCCTCCCCTCGGCCCTGGACTCGATAGCCCCCCATGGCGTTCACCGACTGGGGCGTCAGCCCCAGATGCCCCATGACCGGGATCTGGGCGCTGATCAGGGCCTCGATCATGGGGACCCGGATTGTCCCGCCCTCCAGCTTCACGGCGTGGGCGCCCGCCCGGATCAGGGCCGCGCCGTTGCGCACGGTGTCAGCCGGGTCGAGGTGGTAGCTCATCCAGGGAAGGTCGGCCACCACCAGCGCCCGCGGCTTGGCCCGGGCCACCGCGGCCGTGTGGTGGACCATGTCGTCGATCGTCACCTGCAAGGTGTCCTCGTAGCCCAGGACGTTGTTGGCCACCGAGTCGCCGATGAGGATGATGTCCACCCCGGCGGCATCGGCGATCCGGGCCCCGGGGGTGTCGTAGGCCGTCACCATGACGATGGGCTCGGCTCCGGCTTTGCGTTTCCGGGCGCGGATCTCGGGGACGGTGACCGGCCCAGAGCGGGCTTCGGGCATAGGTGTTCCTCCTGGTCGGCCGTCCAGCGCACGAAGGCTGCCGGCGGCGTGTGGGACCCCCGTTCGGGTGTCGTGAAGTACTGCCTAGGTTGAGGCTAGTCCGGCCCGCTTGGATGCGTCAGGGGTCGAGGTCTCGGCTCGACCCTGTGGCGTTTCAGCCTCCGCGGCGGGCCCCGGCCCGGTCCCGCAGTGGCGTCCGGGCCACCGCGTCGACCCCGGCCCCGGCCGGGTACATCCGCGTCAGGTGGTTCCAGGAGCACTCCGGGCACACCTCGATGACGTAACAGACGACCGGTTCCTTCCGACGCCACAGCCGGTTCAGCTCAGCGGCCGAGCTGACACATCGGCCCCCCGACGGCAGCCGTGATCCGAAGACGAACGTCACGTCGACCAAGTCGGCCTCTTCGCAGATCGGGCAGCCCTCCCCCGAGGGCTTTCCCACGTTGCGGGCGGCCCGCAGCAGCTCGGGGTGGGCGTCGCAGACGTCCAAACGGGACAACCGGCCCTTCCGGAATTCGCTCACCACGGCGTTGCGGGCGAGCCGGTATTCGACCCGTCCTCCGGTGGGAGACGTCTGCACACCATCGAGCGCTCCTGGGCGCGAGCTCACGAGGCCCAGGCTAATGCGCGCCGGCGCCTCAGGGATGCGCTGAACAAGGGTCGCATATCGGGTCACCGGCCCCCGGCCCAGAGCCCCGGGCCAAGCGCTACTCGGTCGAAGTGCTTGCAACGATATATCGATCTGATATATCGTTATATCCATGCAGTATGAGAACGACAGGTTATGCGGGGCCCGGGATCACTGGCGCCCGAGCGCGGTCGGGGGGCGCTGACGTGCTTGACCTGGCCATTCTGGGCCTGCTCCAGGAACACGAGCTCCACGGCTACGAGATCAGGAAACGGCTCCGAGACGAGCTCGGCCTCTTCGCCAACATCTCCTTTGGATCGCTCTATCCCGCCCTGGCCAAGCTGGAGGCGGCGGGCGCGGTGATCGGCACCGAGTCGGGAGGACCAACGGCGGCCACGGCGCCGATTCCGCTGACCGGGTCGTTGGGGGGCGAGCGGGCCGCGCTGCGCTCCCGCCGGGCCGGCTCCACCCGGGGCACCAAGCGGTCCCGCAAGGTCTACCGCATCACCGACGTCGGGCACCGCCTGTTCGAACAGCTCCTCGACGCCGGTGAGTCAGCCGGAGCCGATGACGCTCGGAGCTTCGGGTTACGCCTGGCCTTCGCCAAGCACCTCGCCCCCCAGGCTCGTCTCGGACTCCTCGAGCGCAGACGGGCGCAGCTCGTTCAGCGCCTGGCCGCCGACCGGGCCCGGGCCGCTGCCGGTACCGGCCTCGACCGGTACACCCGCTCACTGGTCGAGCACAGCACCGAAGCGACCCAGCACGACATCTCCTGGCTCGATCAGCTCATCGAGACCGAGAAACGAACCGAAGCACCAACATCCTGAGAGGAAACCGGCGAACCCCGATGTGGGTATCACCGCGAAGACAACAGTGAAGGGAATCGATCCATGAGCAACATCCGAGTGGCAATCGCCGGCGTGGGGAACTGCGCCAGCTCGCTCATCCAGGGAGTCGAGTACTACCGCGACGCCGACCCGACGGAGACGGTTCCCGGCTTGATGCACGTCGTCCTCGGCGGCTACCACGTGCGGGACCTCGAGTTCGTGGCCGCCTTCGATGCCGACGCCACCAAGGTCGGCACCGACCTGGGCAAGGCCATCTTCGCCGGTCAGAACAACACCATCCGTTTCGCCAGCGTGGGTGACATGGGCGTGACCGTCCAGCGAGGCCCGACCCTCGACGGCTACGGCAAGTACTACCGGGAGACGGTCGAAGAGTCGCCCGAGGAGCCCATCGACGTCGTCGCTGCCCTCCGGGACAGCCGGGCCGACGTCCTGGTCAGCTACCTTCCCGTCGGATCCGAGGAGGCCCAGCGGTTCTATGCCGACGCCTGCCTCCAGGCCGGTGTGGGCTTCGTCAACGCCATCCCCGTGTTCATCGCCTCCGATCCCGAATGGGCCCGGAAGTTCCGGGACGCCGGCCTGCCCATCGTGGGTGACGACATCAAGAGCCAGGTGGGCTCCACCATCGTCCACCGGATCCTGACCCGACTGTTCGAGGACCGGGGCCTGGCCCTCGACCACACCTATCAGTTGAACGTGGGCGGGAACATGGACTTCAAGAACATGCTCGAGCGTGACCGCCTGGAGTCGAAGAAGGTGTCCAAGACCCAAGCGGTGACCAGCCAGATCGAGCACGGGACGCTGCCCAGCGACGACGTGCACATCGGCCCGTCGGACCACGTGCCCTGGCTCCACGACCGCAAGTGGGCCTACATCCGCATGGAGGGCCGCAACTTCGGTGACGTGCCCCTCAACTTGGAGCTGAAGCTCGAGGTGTGGGACTCCCCCAACTCGGCCGGCGTGATCATCGATGCCGTTCGCTGCGCCAAGCTGGCCCTCGACCGCGGCGTCGGCGGACCGCTGCTCGGGCCATCGGCCTACTTCATGAAGTCGCCTCCGGTGCAGTACCACGACGACGTGGCCCACGACATGGTCGAGGCCTACGCCGCCGGAGCCACCGATCCCGTCTGGCCCGAGGACTGATCACCGGATCAGGTGGATTGGGGCCGCTCGTCCCACCACGCTTGGAGCCGACGGCGGGCCTCCGCTTCGCCTAACGGCCCCTCCTCCAGGCGCAGCTCCAAGAGGAAGGAGAGGGCGGCTCCCACGTCGCGGCCCGGCGGTAGGCCCAGCTGGTCCATGATCTGCGTGCCGTCGAGATCGGGGCGGATGGCGTCGAGCTCCTCTTGCTCCCGCAGCACCGCGATCCGAGCCTCGAGCTCGTCCATCCGACGTCCGAGGGCTCGGGCCTTGGCCGCGTTGCGGGTGGTGCAGTCGCATCGGGTGAGCTCGTTCAGCCGGTCGAGCAACGGTCCGGCGTCACGGACGTAGCGGCGAACGGCACGATCGGTCCACCCCAGGCGGTAGGTGTGGAAGCGCAGATGCAGCTCCACCAATTCGGTGACCGTCTCCACCTCGTCGTTGGGATAGCGCAGCGCGGTCATCCGCTCTCGGGTCATGCGGGCCCCCACCACCTCGTGGTGGTGGAAGGTCACCCCTCCGTCGCCAAAGGCCCGCGTCTTGGGCTTGCCCACGTCGTGGAACAGGGCGGCCAACCGCAGCATCCGATCGGGACCGGTCTTGTCCATCACCGCCAGGGTGTGGGCCAGGACGTCCTTGTGGCGGTGGATCGGGTCCTGCTCCAGGGCCAGCCCGGGCAGCTCGGGCAGGAACTCGGCGGCCAATCCCGTCCTGACCACGAACCACAGGGCCACCGAGGGAACAGGGACCATGACCATCTTGTCCAGCTCGTCCCGGATCCGCTCGGCCGACACGATGGACAGGCGCCCGTGACCGGCCTTTATGGCCTCGACCAACTCCGGAGTGGGCTCCAACCCCAGCCGGGCAATGAAGCGGGCGGCCCGCAACATGCGCAAGGGGTCATCGGCAAAGGAGACGTCGGGGTCCAACGGGGTCCGCAGCCGTCGGGCGGCCAGGTCGGCCAGGCCGTTGAACGGATCGATGAGCTCCATCTCGGGCAGGCGGAGGGCCATGGCGTTGACGGTGAAGTCCCGCCGGGACAGGTCGTCCTCCACCCGGTCCCCGAAGGCCACCTCGGGTTTCCGGGAGTCGGGGTGGTAGGCCTCGGCCCGATGGGTGGTGATCTCGTAGGTCAGCCCGTCCCGCTTGCAGCCGA
>Ga0210400_10005423_pt1 | contig 10831 bp, 6 predicted proteins | sample IncBWH26MmetaG_FD_155456 | JGI IMG/M metagenome (GOLD analysis project Ga0210400, IMG submission 155456) | Forest soil microbial communities from Barre Woods Harvard Forest LTER site, Petersham, Massachusetts, United States - Inc-BW-H-26-M | ecosystem: Environmental > Terrestrial > Soil >... | reverse complement strand
GGCGTATAAACGCGAATGTAAATCATTTGGTCAGGGTATTGCGCGATTTCAAATTCATTCAATTGTTTAATTCCGTCACCGTTATAATCTTTCCAGTAATATTGCCCCTGCCCCGCTGCAACCTGCACGTATGAATATTCTTTTTTCTGTTCTAAGCCGTAACCTACCTCATAAAAAGTATTTGCCTGAAAAAAACCTCTCATCAGGCGGGGAGAGTATTCTAAACGACTTAATAAATTATTATCCGGTTTTACGGTAATTAAATTGCTATCCAGTATTTGTAGTTTACGATAGGTAAACGTGGTTTTAAAAGGATGATTTTGTATGGAAGAAATATCTGTGCTGAACCCGATGTTTTGCGCGTTGGCCGCATTGTACAAACCATCTTTATAAGCAAATTTATCGGTACGCTCGCGGTAAAAAATTTTGAAACGATTTTTTGTTGTATCCGAATTGGTAATATTCCCTTCCCATTCCCAAAACTGGTAGCTTTTGCGTAATAAAGAATCGTTGAGAGTGTATTTAAATTTGTTATTTTCAAATTCATCCTGGTAAGTAAAAAGAAATCTTCCGGCCTTTTGAGATATTCTTGACTTGTGACGGTAAAAGGCAGTTTTCAGAGGACTGTTATCCGTTGTTAAGTAGGCTGCGTTATAAAAAGCTCTTGTGTTTTTTATATTCAGGCTGTTGCTTAAATTGTGTTTAAAGCCTTGGTAGGAATTCCCTTCTGTCATACTTGCTCCGGTATATTGCGAAGAAAAAAGACTGCCTGAAGAAATTCCCGCCGAAGCACTGGCTATGTGTTGGTCGTTAAATATACTGTCGTTTCGCCTGTTCCAATCACGAAAAAATTCCACGCTCCTGAACCGTTCTATTTGCGAAAAGTTTTTTTGTAAGTATTCATACGAACCTCCGTAATTAAAAAACCAGTCTTTGCCGGTACTGTCAGTTCTTACAATTTTTGATTTGTTATTGTAATACACTTTAGCTCCCTGGCTGTTATCATTGGCTTTATCGTATGGCGAGAAAGTATTTATATCATTACTGGTAAAAGCTCCTTCGGCACCCAATAAACCGTTTTCTGAAGTTTTAATTTCGGTAAGTATTGTTGCCATCTGTTTTCTTTTGGGAGTTACTAACGGAACTATCGGTTCATAACTTCCCTGCGGAACTCCTGCAAGTGGTTCAATCCATTTATAAACTTTTCCGTTAGCCGCGCTTTGTATCTGAATATAATTTCCTGCATTGGAGCCAAGATAACTGAAACGCACACGATAAACTGTATCTGTAGAATTCGTGGTGTATAAATAAATTCCCTTATAAAGCCCGGATATAGCTGCAGTGTCCTTTCGTTTGTAAAAAACCTCTGTTGTATTAAATGGGGTAAGCACCGCTCCGTTTGTATAAGCTTTAGTAAGTGTATCTCCGATATTAAAAAGTAATTGCCGGTCGCTTGTGCTAAGTGTTTGTTGCAAACTTTTATTTTTATTATCCTGTTCGCTGTAATAACTGAAAGCAACTTTTACTTTTTTTGTTTGATATTCTTCATTGATAAAATAAATCGAACGTTGGTAATTTTTTTCAGAGTATTGAAACTCAACCGTGATACGTTTGTCTTTTGTAATAAGTTGCTTAGCCGTAAAGGTAATTTGCGCCGAGTTGTAATCAATTACATAATCGTTTTCCTGCCCGCGCGTAAGCAAACGGCCGTCAATATAAACCCGTTCGGTACCCGACAATACCACAATAAATAATTCATTATCCGCGCCACCTAATCGGTAGGGGCCCTGGTTATTTTCTATTCCGCGGAATACTAATCTGTTAAATCTCCCTCTTGAAAGCGCGCCTGATACGGTACTTTTTAAAACGCCATCCTGTGTAAGTTGATAATTATTACTGAAATAAAGCCCTTGCGCCCGTTTATAAAAATTCATGAAATATGAATTGGGTCTTTGCATTTGGTAATCGCCCACAATTAATTTGGATTTTTTATCGTTTAACTGAACAAATACCTTATCAAATTCCTGAAGTTGTTGCGTGTTTCCGTCTGGTTGAATGGGAATGTTGTTATCAGTTGCCGCAAGTGTAATATCAATGTCTTTAGTAAGTTTCCCCCCGATTTGAAGATTGAGGTTAGAATTTACCACAACATCCTGGTTGTTTCCGAAACTTATTCCACGCGAAATACTCCCGTTTTTTGTAAGCCCGTCTGAAGCAAAAAAATTCTGAGAATTTGAATTAGTATTATATTTAATAGTGAAAGGGTTTTTCGGAATACTTAAATCCTTCTGAAGTTGTTTAATGTCTTTATGATAAACTTCTTTGCTGAAATCCAGCGGAAAAACTTTGTAAAAGAAAGTCAGTGTATCTAAATTTATGTTTTGCGCAAAAAGTAACTTGTGATTAAGAATAACAGCGTTTTTAGTGAAGTAAATTTTGTAAAAGGAAGAATCAAGTTTGTTTTGTCCGTTAAATACTGAAAGACTTCCGGGCACAAGGCTCAGGCTGTCTAACTGAAGTGTGTCTGATTGTGGTATGATTTTTTTTGTGCGTAGTACTTCCTGCCCGCGGGCGGAGAAAAACGATAGTATTAAAAAGGGTATAATTAGCCTTAACTGCACAACTTATTATAACGGATAATAAAAATACAAAATTGTTTGGTGCGTAGTAATTAAATCATTGATTTTTAGACTACTTCAGCAACGGTGAAGGTACTTCCGCCTGCAAACACCAATTCGTGGCTTTTTGCAGCCTTTTTTGCGGCCGAAAGCGCTTGTTTTACAGAGGTGTATTTTTTGCCTTTTAACTTGTATTCGGAGGCAGCTTTCAGTAAAATTTCTGTTTCCGTCCCACGTGGAATAGCCGGTTTGCAGAAATAATAAACGGCTTTTGAAAAGTGTTTGTCTTTTTTAAACAAAGAAAAAATACTACTCAGGTCCTTATCACTAACGGCGCCGAAAACTACATGCAATTTTCCTTTTACGAGTTTTAAATCATATTCACGCTTAACGCAGGAGAGCACTTCTTTTATCCCCTCAGCATTATGACCGGTATCGCAAATTACGCGCGGATTTTTATTTAATAATTCCCAACGGCCATGCAATCCGGTTAATTTTTTTACTTTTTGTAATCCTTTTGCAATATTTTTATCCGGAAGTTTAAAGTGATTTTTCGCGAAATCTAAAGTGGCCAGTACACCCGCAATATTATTCTTTTGGTAAGTACCTGTTAAATCGCAAACGATTTGTTTTTTTTCTTTCTTGTACAAGTAAAGGTGAAATGCCTTTTGTTTTTCGGGAAGATATTTTTCTTTTTTGTGAATATAAACTGAATCGGCAAATTGTATCGGGCTTTTATTTTCTTTAGCTTTGTTTATAAAAATATTTTTTATTTCTTTTTGTGTTTGACTGATTATAACACAGGTTTTCGGCTTAATGATCCCCGCTTTTTCCTTTGCAATTTTTTGTAAAGTGCTTCCCAATAAAGCAGTGTGGTCGTAACCGATATTCGTAATTAACGATGCAATTGGCATAATTACATTGGTAGAATCCAATCTGCCGCCAAGGCCTACTTCAATAATAGCAATATCTGTTTTTTCTTTTGAAAAAAAATCGAAGGCGAGCCCTACTGTCCATTCAAAAAAGGAAGGCTTTATTTTTTCAAAATCGTTTTTATATTTTTTTACAAACGCAATAACATTTTTTTTCGTAATAGCTTTACCATTTATTTTAATACGTTCCCTGAAATCCTTTAAATGTGGTGAGGTGTACAAACCTGTTTTATAACCTGCTTGCTGAAAAACTGCGGCCAGCATATGAGATGAAGAACCTTTGCCATTGGTGCCGGCAACGTGTATGCTTTTAAATTTATTTTCGGGATTCTTTAATAATTTGCAGATGGCGTAAGTATTGTTAAGGTCAGCTTTGTACGCCGCCGCCCCTATACGATGAAACATCGGTAATTGCTTGTACAGATAATCCAATGTTTGTTTATAGGTCATTTCTTTGTTGCAAGAAATTTTTTATGCTTATAAATTGTGCTTTATTTTGAAAATGCTCCAAAAAGAAAGCTAATTTACCAAGCATGTGTACTTGATTTTTGACGATATATGAGGGAAGTTTATAAGCGGACAAATCAGCAAATTCCCAGGGATGAAGATAAATATTAACGTAATCGTACTTATTTAAGCATTTTTCAGTAAGGTGTGCGTATTTTAAGGAAGAAAAATTTTTAAAGCTTAACCAAAACAACGGAGTACGGAAAAAAGGAGTTACACTTGCCGGAAAAACAATAAGCCCGTTATTTTTATAAATGATTTTTGACTCAGAAAAGTGATTATAACGACCGGGTAACCAAGTTGGGTGCAACGAAGAATCATATTTGTAACCTGCAGTGAGTAAATCACTGTGACTTACTGACTGCATACGAGGCATCCTGAATCCGTTAATTTTTGCTCCTGAAATTTCTTCCAAAGTTTCTTTTGATTTTTTTAAATCACTTGTTTCAAAAGAGGCATGAAAAAAACTATGTGAAGCAATTTCATGTTTTTTGGAAAGGTTTTTTATTAAGGCAGAATTATTTTGTGCAAAGTTGGCAGTTGTAAAGAAAGTAGCCTCCACTTTGTGTTTATCCAGAAGTGGTAAAAGAACTTCCATTCCTTGTCTTGTAACTTCAAACTGTTTTTCATTGGTAATAGGCTGCCCGTATTCAAGCGGAAGGTCAAATTCCTCCAAATCAAAAGTCAGGCATATAACCGGTTTTTGTTCCATATCAGGCAGCTATTATTTCTTTCGGTTTGTAAGTAAGTAATTCGTATAGAATTTTTATCCAGATAATAACGCATGGAATAACGCGAATTTTCAACGGTTCAAAATACTCTTTACGTAGCCAATGCGGAAAAATATCCGTAGGTGATAAAATACAAGCTATAAAAAGAAATACAAGAAGAATGTTATTAAAAGAGGATTTTCCGGAAAGGGAGTACCATATCGCGGCGCCGGTAACCGCAATTACATATGTAGGAGATTCAGCAGCATGATTAAAAATCACTACAAAAATCATAAGTAATGAAAGATAGAGGAGTATAAAATGTTTGTCCACTTGTTTTTTTAAAATTTTAAGAAGCGGTAAAAATACCAATAATAATCCGCCAAGCTGCAAATAAAAATGATTGAAGGCTTTTGGAAACCAGGTGTAATTTATTCCGATTAAAGAAGACGATTGCCAGATTTCAGATATTTCTGTATCAGAAACTAAGGTTTTGCACCAGATTTGTAATGAATTAATATAATAGGTATAAGGCACAGCAAGTAAAGGAAGAGAAAAGAGAAGAAGTGTAAATAAAAAAGTGGCAATTAAAAACCTGAATTTATTCGGATAAAAAAGAAATAACAAAGCCGCCGCCGCCGGATAAATTTTTATACTCAGGCATAGTGCTGTAAAAAAACCCGCCACCACTGGCTTATTGCCTTGAAAAGAGGAAAATATAAGAAGCATAAAGGCTGCATTAAGCGAATTGGTTTGTATGTTCTGTAATGAATTTACCAAATCTGTAAAAGCGATAAAAAAAATAATATTTTTTTGTACCTTGGTTATTTGAAGTTTCTGTATAGCATAGTAAAATGACAGCGCTCCGACCAAAAGCCATAAAAAGACAGAAATACTAACCGGAAGCAATTTAAAGGGTATGAATAGGAGGCTGAAAACAGGTGCGTAAAAATACCGGTCATATATATCTCCGTAACTTATGTAATCATACAGGTTTTGGTGTGCCAAAAGACGCTGACTTGCTGTTTTAAAAATAACAAAATTCGCAATTTCGTCCTGGCTAACAGCCTGCAAAGTGACAATTACACAAATGATAACAAGCAGGGCAGGCTGGAAGTAGGGTGACAGGGATAGTTTCTTTATACGGGAAAATAATGACATAACGTGAACCCAAAAGTACTATTTTTATAGGCGAAAGCGGCATAAAATATGTGCAGAAAAATCTTGATAAATAGCAGTGTTTTGTTAGTGTTTTTGGCCTTTTTAGCCGGGTTTTATATCCTGTGTAAAACTGCCAAACAAAAATGGATCGTATACAAAACACTTCATTCACGGCATTGGAATGAGCGGAAGGTAGAAATAGAGAATGCCCGGCCCGGCAGGTACAAGGTAATTTTTTTAGGCAACAGCCTTACCGAGATGTTTGATTTGGATTTTTATTTTAATGATCCAACTATTTTAAATTGTGGTATTGTCGGTGATTTTTCAGAAGGATTAGTAAAAAGGGCGGATGCAATAGTTAAACTCAAACCCGAAAAATTATTTATTGAAATCGGCATTAATGATATTATTGAGCAGGTTTCTTTGGAGGAGATTTGTAAGAATTTCGAAATAGTGATTAATAGAATTCAGGAAGAAAGCCCCATAACAAAAATTTATATTCAAAGTAATTTACCGGTTATTATGTACCGCCCCGGCATATTTGTCAGCGATAAATATGTAAATGAAAAAGTGTGTGAACAAAACCGAAACCTTAAAAAGTTGGCGGAAAAGAAGGGTGTGGTTTTTATAAATCTTTACTCACCCTTTTTGCATAGCGGATATCTTAAAGATTTATTGATTGAAGATGGTGTGCATCTTACTGGAAAGGCATACGGGGTTTGGAAGATGACGGTAATGCCTTATCTTTATCCGCCTGAGAGATAGCGATAAATTTTTTCGTATGATGAAACTCCTTTTTCAAGAGAAAAATATTTTTTAGCCACCGTCCTTAAAAATTCAGGATCGTTCCGGTTGATTTTACTAAAATCGTTAATAGCCGTTTGGTAATTTTTAACCGTGAAATTATCTAAAACAATTCCGCACGCACTTTCAGAAATAATTTCATCACTGTCGCCAATACCACTGTTTGTAATTACGGGTATGCCGCAGGCAAGTATCTCGGCCATTTTGGTAGGTGATGACCCTTTTTTGGAAAAAGTGGGCCTTATAAAAAAAAGGCCGGCGTTAAACGTCGACACATACTCGGGCACTTCTTTCCTTACGGCTGATTGTATCAGGATACAATTTTTTCTTATATTTTTTTTCAGGGCGGCTTTTAAAATTTGTTCAGGCTTATCATGCGTGATGAATAATAATACGGATGCGGGGTTCACTTTCTGAAATTCAATAAAAAAATCAAGCATTTCATCAAGCATATACCAGGTACCTAAAGAACCGAGATAACCTAAAACAAAAGCATCAGCGCCGAGATGCAGTTTTTTCCGAACGGATAATTTCTCTTCTTCGTTCCAGATTTTAAAATGGGACAGGTCGGTACAGCATGGTATCACTTCAATTTTTATTTTTTTTTCGGAATTCCATTTATTTACAATGTTTTTAGCATTTTCAGTTAATGTTACGGTATAATCTGCCTTTGCAATCAATTCTTTTTCTTTGCGTTTAAAGTATTTATAGGCTGTTTTGTGTACCGGATTTTTTAATTTCCATATTTTTCCTTCAACACGTTCATCGGCCCAAAAACCCCGCATGTCAAAAATAAATTTGGTGTCGTATTTTTTTTTGAGGTACAATCCAATCAGGGCAGGTAAATAACTACGGCAGTGAACAAGTGTTTTTTTACCTGTTTTTTTTACCTCAGTAACAGCAAGTGCTTTTAGTTTCTGTAAATTTCCTCTTTGCGAAAGAACGGGTATTTTTTGGCTGTAAAAACAATATCTCCATTTTATACCGGCATTTTCAAGGTGTTGGGATATCTGCTTCTGATTTAAGGTAAAATTGGCTTTCTTTTCGCAGCTGATAACAGTAATGTTAAAACCTTTTTCGGCCAACCCGGTAAGGTAAGGTATAACCTGAGATTGCCCCAAGGGGTCGGTCATTCCGTCGATGGAAATAAATATAAGTTGAGCAGGCATAAAATATAGCGCAAAATTAGTATATTTATACTGGAATATTGCAAAAACATTAAGGCTTTTGGGATAATAACAAATTATTGAAGACGAAACTAATATCTTATTTATAATAAAGCATGTTGGATGATCTTTCAATTTTTGATGTTTTATTACCACCGATTTATATTTTTATAGCTTGGTTTGTGACCAATTATATTCAAAAGAAAAATCTTTATTCCAATCCTGAATATAAATATTTTAAAGCTGCTTTACTGGCAAAAATTGGTGGTGCTATGGCTTTGGGACTGGTTTATTTTTTTTATTATAAAGGAGGAGACACAATTAATTATTTTGAAAGTAGCAGGGCATATATAAATCTCTTTTTTGAAAATAAATCAGATTTTATTCATGGTTGGTTCGGAAATATCAAGGATAACAGTGATTATTCTTTTTTTAATGATAATACGGGATATCCGGTTTATCACCATAAGGATGTAAATTCTTTTTTTGTAGTAAGGCTTTTGATTCCGATTATGGCTGTTAGTTTAAATTCCTATTTTGCCTGCGCTGTGGTTACAGGAATTTTAAGTTTTACCGGGGTTTGGAAACTATATAAGACATTTATTGAAGAATTTCCTTCATTGAAAAAGGAGCTTGCTATTGCCATATTATTTATTCCTTCATGTATTTTTTGGGGGTCTGGTATAATGAAGGATTCGTTCACTTTATCCGCCGTAGGTTGGTTTACCTATTCTTTTTATTATTTTTTTATAAAAAAGAAAAGAAAAGCAATATATTTTATTCAAATTGTAATAGCAGCATTTATAATTCTTTCGATTAAGCCGTATATATTTTTTGCTTTGCTTCCTGGTTCTATTTTATGGCTTAGTAATCAACAAATAAAGAAAATAGAAAATGCTACTTTGCGATTTATGGTAGCTCCTTTTTTTTTGTTTTTGGGCGGCTTTATAGCCTATTTATCATTAATCAATATGGGAGATTCATTGGGTATTTATAAATTGGATACCGTTTTGGACAGAGCAGTTATTGTTCAGAAAGATATGAAAGCGGATTATTATGGCGGAAATACTTATGATATAGGTGATTTTGACGCTAGTACAGCGGATATTGCCACCAAAGCACCTATGGCTATATTTTCCGGAATCTTCAGGCCGGGACTATGGGATGTAAAGAATTTGGTGATGTTTATTTCATCGCTGGAAAATACATATCTACTTGTCTTGACTGTATTTTTATTAATTCGGTTAAAAGTATTTGGATTTTTTTTATTGGTACGCAAACATCCCATGCTTTTATTTGCAATGTTATTTTCATTGTTCTTTGCTTTTTCTGTAGGTTTAACAGTAGCAAATTTCGGTTCATTGGTAAGGCTACGAATACCGGAATTGCCTTTTTTTGTATCCGGATTATTTATTCTCCGTCATCTTTATGAGAAACAAAGCCGAACTAAAGTACGTTTTTAACAAACCACCTGTGTAAATTTATCAGCAGCCATAATCTTTGAAATAAGTGACTTTCTCCGTTTCTGAAACGGGTTAATAATTCCTTTGAATAATCATAATTAATGATGCCAACTTCCTCAATGACCTTTTCGTTCAGATAATCATCAATAAGAAAAGACATTTCTTTATTGAGCCAGTGCTTCAGGGGAATAGAAAATCCCTGTTTTGGCCTGTCAAAATAAGGCTTAGGAATGTACTGATATAATATTTCCTTTAAGATATATTTTGGTGTAGGGTTGTTTTTTAATTTTACATGTATATTAATTGCCTGTTCTACGAGCCGGTGGTCTAAATAAGGAACCCGAGTTTCTAATGAATGAAACATACTTGCCCTGTCCACTTTCACCAATAGATTATCCGGCAAATAATATTGCAAATCATACAAGGCTTGCTTTTCTTCGGGAAATAATTTTCTTGTATTTTCAATAACAGAAATACTTTCAGCAAAAGCCTTGTCGGTGTACTCAAGCATATTAAAGATTAAAGCAGAGTTTTTTCCACTTTTAAGCAGATTATATGTTATTTCATTTGCAGTAAAGAAGTATTGTTCCTGAGAAAATATATGTGAGCGTAAATTCTTTTTATCTGTGTAATTAAACATGTTCGCTGCACGCTTATTTCTGGGAGAAGAAGTGTTTTTTAAGATTCCTGATAAAAGAAATCTGCCGTGATGAATAAAATAATTATCTAACCTTTTCGCCCATTTATATGCGCCGTACCCGTGAAAAAGTTCATCTCCTCCTTCGCCCGAAAGAGCTACCGTAACATATTTTTTTGCGAGTTTAGAAACTAAAAGGGTGGGAATGCCGGACGAATCGGCAAAGGGCTCCCCGTAAGCTTCCATATAATCATCTAATGTTTGGATAGCCTCGTTGGTGGTAACCGTAAACTCATAGTGGTTTGTACCCAGAAAATTTGCTATTTTTTTAGCATACACGGCTTCATTGAATTGCTGATTTTCAAAACCGATGGAGAACGTGTTTATTTTAGTTCCAGATAATTTAGCGGCATTGGCGGCTACCAGACTGGAGTCTATACCGCCGCTTAAAAAAACACCATAGGGAACATCACTTTTTAATTGGTATTGGATAGAACTGGCTAATAATTCGGATATCAGAACGGTAGCTTGTTTTTCGTTGTTAATAGTTTTGTTTGTTAAAGATGAAGTCAGTCCCCAGAATTTTTTATTTTCAAAAGTATGTTTGCCTATTTTAATATAATGACCTTGTTCAAGTTTATAACAATTTTCATAAATGCAATAGGGAGAGGGGATGTAACCTAAATTCAGATATTGAGGAATTACCGAATGATTTACTTTAAGGTTTAATTTTTTTATTTTTTTTAAAGTCTTTATCTCCGACGAGAAAGCGAAATTTAACCCGTCCCAATAATAATAAACAGGTTTAATTCCGATTCTGTCGCGAAATAAAT
>Ga0210400_10005422_pt1 | contig 10832 bp, 8 predicted proteins | sample IncBWH26MmetaG_FD_155456 | JGI IMG/M metagenome (GOLD analysis project Ga0210400, IMG submission 155456) | Forest soil microbial communities from Barre Woods Harvard Forest LTER site, Petersham, Massachusetts, United States - Inc-BW-H-26-M | ecosystem: Environmental > Terrestrial > Soil >... | reverse complement strand
CCTTATCAGTGTGTTTGCGATCATCGCGGGCGTGCTCGCCGGAGTCGGGCTGTACGGCGTGCTGGCGACTGCGGTGCGGCAACGCACGGCCGAGATCGGGGTACGCATGGCGTTGGGCGCGGCGCCCAACCGGATTTTCCAGCTCGTGGTTGGGCAAGGACTCCGCCTCAGTGCAATCGGTATTGCCGCAGGATTGATTGGCGCATTTGGGTTAACCCGACTTTTACGGGCAATGTTAGTGGGCGTTCAGCCCACCGATCCGGCGACTTTCGTCGTGGTTGCCATACTGTTCTTGTTGGTTGCGGCCCTGGCATCGTGGGTGCCGGCTCGCCGAGCGGCGGCATTGGATCCCGCCCGGGCTCTGCGCGAAGAATAAGTCAGCGACCGGTCGTGTCTCAGTTTGATAGCAAGGCGGGGCAAGCCTTTGATCGTTGCTTCAGGAAGCGTCTGGCTGGAGTCCGTCCGGGCAGCGGCGAATCAAGAAAAAAACTTCCCTCCCTCATTTTAGACATTAGCCGGTGCCAGCAACGAGCAGATTGATCAGCGGGCTGTCTGCGAACTGATTCACTACCCACCTTCGAGCGCTTTCATCTTCCCACCGTGCCAGATCGGAACTCCCAATAACTCAAATTGATTCGGTCTCCAGAGGACATGCAGCAGTCGGGAAAAAGTTCGCCACTTCTGCACCATATAAGTTATAGGTTGGCAATGTACGCCATGGTACAGTCTTTGCGATTCATCCCACCGGCCCAAAGTCCCAGGAGAAAATCAATGAAGCAGTTCCATATTACGAAACGCACCCGACTGATCGCGGGGTTGCTGTCCGGCCTGCTGTTCGCGATTCTGGCTGTACCACTGAGCGCCGAAACCAAGGCGGAAATTCATCCCTTTTACGACCTCACCCACGAAGTCACACTGAGCGGCCCGGTGACTGGCGTTGTGTATGGACCCTCTGCCGGCCTTATACCGGGTTCCCATATCTTGCTGGTGACCGGATCCGGTACGGTGGATGCGAGTCTGGGCAAATGGGGCTTGCAGGGTAAAGAAGATTCCATTCACAACGGCGAGCAAGTCACCGTCACGGGCGTTATGAAGACCCTGAGGAACAAGCAGGTCTTCGTCGTGCGCACCGTCGAATTAGGCGGCCATACCTACGTGATCCGCAATGAACATGGCGTACCGCTGACCCCAAAGTCGCATGAACGTGTACAAAAGACCGCCCAGAAGGGGGTGTCGCAATGAACCGGAGAGTCTATACAGGGATTTCCATCGCAGTGGTTTGTCTCGGCTTTGGCTTGTTGACGGGCTGCGGCAGTTCAAGCTCGACGACGCCGCCACCACCACCGCCTCCTCCTACGAAGGCCAACTATGTGTTCTACGCGAGCGGCCAAGACACCGGTGGCGGCACGGGACAGAATTACTATGCCATCGCGGGCGCGCTGACCATTGACTCCACGGGCAAGGTCGTCGGCGGCGAAGAAGACTACAACGACGCGTTCGGCATTACGTCGCTGAACGAGCCGACCCCGGACACCATCTCTGCCGGCACGCTTACCATCACTGATCCGACGACGGGGCTGGGAACGCTGACCATTACTTCCAGCTACACGGCCACAGGCGTCTCGGGCGTGCAGACGTTTGCCGTGCAGTTTGTCAACCCCAACCATGCTCTGATCATGCAGTTTGACGGCTCGGCGACCTCCAGCGGCAGCCTGGATCTGCAATCGGCGACCGCGGTTACCCAAGCCAATTTCTCCTTCGCCATGTCGGGCATCGACAACACCACCAATAACTACTTATCGTGGGACTTCGGCGGCGTCTTCGCAGCCAGTACCGGAGCCGGCTTCGTAGACGTTAACGATGGCGGCGTGGTTTCCACCGGTAATGCCCTGGCCAGCACTTCGGGCACACCGGATGCCTTTGGTCGTAACGTGATCACTGTCGCTTCGCCCGTTATCAGCCTCGCTACCTACCCGGTTGGAACGGGAGTGATGCGTATGATCGATGTGGACGCGAACGACGTGGCTGTTGGCTCGGCCTTCGGGCAGGGTACAGGAACGTTCGACGATACGTCGCTGACTGCTGGGGTGTTCGCCGAGATTGGCCAGTGGAGCGAGACCTTCGCCACGGTGGGTCAATTCGCCACCGACGGTAACGGCAACATCACCTCCGGTCTTGCGGACGATAACGAACTGGACTGGGGCCAGCAGTTGTTTGGTAGCGACATCAGCGGCGCCACCTACGATCTGGTCGGCAGCGGGGTCAACGGATACGGCTCGATGACGCTGACAAGCGGCGGCGTGGCACTCAACGGGAACGTTACAAACCTGGGCGTCTACATGGTGGATCCAACCCTGAACATCAACGATCCCAACAACACGACGGACGTGGGCGGCGCTCTCATCGTCGACCTGTCCGGCGTTGGAGTTACGCCGGGCGGCATGGGGGTCATCACTCCGCAAACCGACACCACAGCCGCGGACTTCAGCGGCAACTACGCCGCTGGATTCCAGGACTTCAACTACTTCGACACAATTAGCTCTTGCTCGTTTGCTTGCGAGGTCGACATGGTCGGTCCGTTCACCATGGCGAGCGGCGGGGCGCTGAGCACGGCAACCGTGGGAGCCGACGACAACGATCCGCTCGGCAGCATCAGTGGCACGCAAAGCACCGGCGATACCTACGGTTCAACTCCGGCGCCGGTCAGCGCTGGCTATTTCACTATGCAGCCGAACGGGCTGGTGGTGACCATCGATGGCTTGTCAGGGCCTCCCTTCAATGTCGATGTCTTCCAGGCCAGCGCTACGACGCTCTACTGGATCAATGTCGATCCAACTGACACCTCTGTCTACCTCGGAACGCTCCAGGGGCAGAGTTCGATTGCCAACGTGCCCGCGGCCCAGAGAATCGCGACGAAAATTCAACCGACGAGGAGGACCACTAGGGGAACGTTTGGCGCACACCAGCGCTAGCCTCTGAGTCGAGAACACTTATCAGTGGCGCACCGCAAGGTGCGCCACTTTTTTATGCCCTCAACCCGCTTCGCAACCGAGGTCCCTCAAGGCGTCACAGTGAAGTTTCCCTTGCGGTTGTTCCCCATTTCGTACTAGCATTTCACTGTCCGCCAGGAGTGTGCCCATGTCCACCCGGCCCGTACTAGCCGCCCTCGTCGCGCTGCTCTTGAGCTGCGCCGCCTTCTCGCAAGATCAGCAAAAAGTTGCGCCTCTTCCCTACGATCCACTGGAGCTTGCGACTGGACCCACGGTCGTTCCCGACACTCCGGAAAAGCGGGCCACGCTGCTGAACCTGCTGGAGCGCGCCCGGCAGAACAGTGCCATGCACACGCCCGGCATGGCGCCCTTCACGCTGAAAGTTTCATTCAATTCGACCGGGGGAGACTCGCACAGTCAGGGCTACGGCGAGCTCGAAGAGACCTGGCTCAACGGCCAGACCTGGCGCTGGTCGGCGCGTCTTGGCGATTATTCGCAGCTCAGGATTTTCTATGACGGCGTGGCCTACGACGACAAGCCGCGCGGCCACATGCCGTTGCGTCTGCAGATGGTGCGCAACTCCGTCTTCTGGCCTATCGGCGGCAATTTCGCGCCTTCACTCATGCGCATGGCGACCGCCAAATGGGAAGGCACGGATGTTGCCTGTATTCTGACTTCGGGCGCTGTCAACGATGCGACCGCCACTCCGGGACGCCGCTGGGAAGAAAACGAATTCTGCATCGATCCGAAGACCGGCCTGCTGCGGATTCACTCCGAAGCTCCCGGCATTTATTCCGTCTACGACTACAACGGAGGCATCCAGTTTCACGGACGCATCCTGCCGCGACAAACCACCATCGTCGAGGGCGGCACCAGCGTGCTGCAGATTCGTCTCGACGACATTCAGGACGCAAACAACGATCCCGAGCAGTTCGTGCCGACCAAGAAAATGATTTCACATGGCCCCGGTGCGATCATGGTCGGCCCGTTCCGATTCCCTGAATCTGTGCAGACCCCGCCCGGCTACAACGGCGTAGTACAACCGGTCATCGTGCACGCGATTCTCGACCAGAAAGGCCGTGTGCTCGACGCCGAGGTGGTGCAGACTTCCGACCCGGCGCTGGCCGCTGCGGCGCTTGGCGTGGTATGGCACTCGTCGTACTTGCCGGCCCAGCGCCAGGACCGGCCGCTGCAGCGCGAAGCGTTTATCAATGTGAGGTTCACGCCCGCGTCTTGACCAGCATTGTCTTGATCAGACCGACGAACCAGTTGGCGGATCCATCTGCTAAGCTTACGACTTGCTCCGCGTTGCAGGGAGCGTGCTGCAGGAAGAGACCGCCTCCTCATGAAGATTCGATCCGGACGTCGCATTCTGGGATGCATCCTCGTCATTGTCATTGCTCAGGCCGCGAGTGCCCAGACCCGGGCGGCCGCTACTTCCACCGAGACTGATAAGACCCAAACCGATGCACTGCTCTCGACCATGCAAGCCGAGATGCAGCGCGCTCAAACCAGCCTGGGCAAACTGGATCCCGCTCCCTACTTCCTCAGCTATTCGGTAAATGACCAGAGCATCGCGCTGGCCATCGGCAGCGAGGGCAGCCTGCTGAATTCCACGCATGTTCGCCGGCGCGCGGTGGACGTCAGCATGCGGATCGGGACTCCGGCTCTGGACAACGCTCACGCGCAGAACCGTGCCTCCGCGAACACTTCCGGATCACTCCCGCTCGAAGACGATCGCAACGCCATTGCCCATGAACTCTGGCGCCTGACCTATGAGGAATATCGCAAGGCCTCCAAGGCCTACGCGAACGTAAAAACCGACACGCAGGTTCACGCTCAGGAAGAGGACACGTCTCCTGACTTTTCTCAGGAGAAGCCGCCGACCCATGTGGACTACAAAGAGGTTGCTCCGGCGACCGACCAGCGCGCCCTGGAAAAGTTCGCCCGCGAATACTCCGCGCTCTTTCGCAAGTTCCCTTACATTTATTCCTCGAGCGTAATGATCAGCGGGCAGCGAACGCGTTTCCACTTCCTTTCGACCGAAGGAAATCACGTGGTCTCTCCCAGCGCGTTTATCCGAGTTGCGATTGAGGCGGAAACCCGCGCGGACGACGGTATGGAACTGATGCGCGTCGAAACTTTTCAGGCCGAGAGCCTCGAACACCTGCCCGCGGAGTCCGAAATCATGGCGCGGGTGGAAAAGATGGCCACCGATTTGAAAGCCCTGCGCGAAGCTCCCCTGGCCGAACCTTTCGATGGACCCGCGCTGCTTTCCGGCCGCGCGGCGGGAGTCTTTTTCCACGAGGTGCTGGGGCATCGTCTAGAGGGTCACCGCCAGCGCGGGGAACAGGAAGGCCAGACTTTTACCAAGAAGGTAGACCAATCCGTGCTGCCGGATTTCCTCACCGTGGTTGACGACCCCACCCAACGCAAGCTGAATGGAATGGATCTCGGCGGCTGGTATGAGTACGACAATGAGGGCATGCCTGCGACCCGCGTCGAAGTCATCAAGAACGGCATTCTGAAAAGCTTTCTCATGTCGCGCATGCCGATCAAGAATTTTGCCAACTCCAACGGGCACGGCCGTTCTCAGCCCGGCCTTATGCCCACAGGACGCCAGGGCAACCTGATCGTGTCCTCGTCCCGCACGGTGAAGGACTCCGAGTTGCGGCAAAAACTGATCGACGAAGTGAAGAAGCAAGGCAAGCCCTACGGTCTTTACTTCGAAGACATTCAGGGAGGCTTCACTCTCACTCAGCGGTCCATGCCGCAGGCTTTCCAGGTTCTGCCGGTTCTGGTGTGGCGAGTCTATGCCGATGGGCGGCCCGACGAACTGGTACGGGGCATCGATATTGTCGGTACTCCGCTGGCCGCGCTCAATCGCATCCTGCTCACCGGCGAGAAAACCGAAATCTTTAACGGGATCTGCGGCGCCGAGTCGGGCCAGGTGCCGGTCGCGGCTGCCGCCCCGGCAATGTTGTTCTCGGAGATTGAAGTACAAAAGCGCGCCCACTCCCTCAACCGCCCGCCTATCCTGCCGGCTCCCTCCCTTGAAGACGCGAATCCAGGGAAGTCCGCGGGAAGCGCATCGGGGGCAAAGCAATGACCGTGAACGCTCTGATCCCGACCATGACAACCAGGCTGGCGAAGCGGATCGTCCTCCTGCTCGTACACGGAGTATTGTCCACGGCGGCGTTCGCTCAGGCAAAAACCGGGCCGGCCAGCGACGACCTGGTCCTGTCTGCCATGCGCGCCGAATTGGACCGCTCCAAGGCGCAACTGAAGATGGAGAACGTGCCCGCGCCGTACTACGTTGAATACCGCGTCTTCGAGGTCGATCAATATTCCGCCGAGGCCTCGTTCGGCGCTTTGCGCGTGGACCTGCGCGCACGCTTTCGTTTCGTGCGAGTCGTGGTGCGTGTGGGCGACTACAAACAGGACAGCTACGCCGGACAGGGCCAGGGAACCGTCGACATCATGCCGCTGGACAACGACATGCTGGCGCTGCGTCACCAGTTGTGGCTCGCGACCGACCGCGCTTATAAATCCGCAGCTGAAGCGTTGACCGCCAAGCAGGCACAGTTGAAGCAACTCACCGTCGACCAGCCAGTCGACGATTTTGCGCTCGCCGAGCCAGTGCAATCGATTGGGCCGCTGGTCGCCCTCGAGTTCGATCCCGAACCCTGGAAGCGGATGCTGCAGGATGCGTCGGCACTCTACAAGGGCGATCCGGAGATCGAGTCGTTTGGATCAGGCTTGAATTTCCGTGCGGTGAACCGTTACTTCGTGAATTCCGAAGGCACCGTCGTACGCAGCGGCCAGACGTTCTACGAAATGACCGTCGCGGCCAGCAGTCAGGCCGCCGACGGCATGAGCCTGGCGCGCGACTCGGCATTCACCGTGGAGAGCATGAAAGAACTTCCGTCCGCCGCGGAGTTCATCGCCCGGGCCACGAAGCTGGCCGCCAGCCTTAAGGAACTGCGCGCCGCGCCCGTGACGGATGAGGAATACCGGGGCCCGGTACTGTTCTCCGGCGATGCAGCTGCCACCGTTTTTGCCGACTTCGTGGGCGAAAACATTCTGGGCCGCAAGCCGGAACTGGGGAAGAACTCGCGCACCACCGGCGCTTTCGCCGCCAGTTACAAAAGCCGGGTCCTGCCGGAGTTTCTTTCCGTAGTCGCCGATCCGACGATCTCTTCCGCTCACGGGCAATCGCTTCTGGGCCATTACGCGATCGACGACGAGGGCGTCCCGGCACAACGCGTTTCACTCATCGAAAAAGGCATGCTGGTGAATTATCTGATTGGCCGGGAACCGATTCGCGACTTTCCCGCTTCCAACGGCCACGCGCGCGCCCAAATTCCCACTGGCAATCCGGGTCCCCACAACAGTAATCTGATGATCGCTTCTTCCCCTGCGACCTCGAAAGAAGACTTGAAGAAGAAGCTGATCGATCTGTGCCAGCAACGCGACCTGCCCTATTGTTTCTATGTTGAGACGTTTGGTCCGAAGCTCGCTCCTCGGCTGCTCTACAAAGTCTGGACCAAAGACGGACACGAGGAACTGGTGCGGGGCGCGGCTTTTGGAGACTTGGACATTCGCGCTCTGCGGAGCAACCTCATTGCCGCCGGAGACGAAGCTTACGTCGACAATCGCACGATGAATATTCCGCACAGCATTGTGGCGCCGTCCATCCTGTTCGACGAACTCGAAGTGAAACGGGCCAACGTGAACAAGGAAAAGCTGCCGGAATATCCGGCTCCGGCAATAGGCAAGTGAAGTAGGCCAGTAAAGTTCGCGCCGGCCCTATGTCGCGGCGACTACCGCCACCATCGCTGCCGACGCCGCATCTTCTTCTGCCTGCAGTATGCGGTACCAGGTGAACATGATCAGCAAGGTCAGCCGACTGGCGGGCACCGCGGATCCGTCTTGCACCTCGACGGTTTTTTCGCGCCTATGCAAACGCAGCAGAGTTTCGCCGCTGTTCGCGATCACGCTCCACACCGGTCGCCACCATCCCTTGCACTTCAAATGAAAAGTCTGGCCGTCGGCGAACGTCAGCGTGCCGCCGCTGCCCCATGATGATTTCAAGGTTGCGATCGGCTGCTGAGAAGCCGTATCTAGAATCTGGGCGCCGATCCCCCACCCGCTGCGTCGAAACGTCCAGTTGCCAGCTTGCGTTTCCGCCAGAAAACTGGAAGAGAACCATCCCGGCCGCCGCAGAGTGCCGACAGCTTCACCATTCATCCTGAGTTCGTAATCGCGACTGTGAGGAATTTTCGACCAGGTGAGCCCGCCGGAAATCGCGGTTGAAGAAGAGAGAGGAATCATAAACACCTCCGTGAAGGCATTCGATCCAATTTCATGCTAGCAGGGGAGTGTTAATAACGCGTGAATAGCAGCGATCGGTAGTGTCTGAAAAGAACGCACTTTTCAGACAATATCCAGCGATCGCTGAAACTGCTTGATCTTTCAGGCCTCGCGATTAAATGCTGGTCTGGAGTTCAAGCGGAATAGAGTCGTTCGAGTTCGACGTTGAGTGCTGTCGGATCGAAAGTGATTCTGAAGTATTCGAAGAAGCCCGACATGCCCAGCAGTGCAGCAACGGGAAGCACGTCCGAGAACCCAGCACGCGCGGGAACCGCTCCCCCAGGAGCGTACATCGAAATATCGTGAAGATAAATTTCAGTTTGCCCCTGAATGCTATTCGTGACCACCAACTCTCCGCTTTTTATGTCGAGGCCGATTGCCCGCCCGATACTCGCGTGGAAAATGCACTGCGATGCACCAGAATCAATGATCGCGTCGAATCGTTTTGAGCGGGGAGAGTTCTTTGCTGGCAAGGCGATATTCACTGCAGCCGTCGCGGCATAGAAGAACCCTCCGCGGGCCTGGGGATCGGGATACTTCTTAATGGGACTCTTAGACTCACAAAGAAATAGAGTGCCAAGCCTTCGGCGTCTTCACTAAAACGGGGTCTGAAACACCCGCACTCTCGCTCTTCTTCACGGCTTCGTCATAGGAAGAACCTACCGCAACGATCTTGGTCTCGTCTTCCGAGAGTGCAATCCAACTATCCAGTGGTGCTGACTTCAGCGCTTCAAATCGAGGGTCCCAGCTCACAATCCTTCTCCACCGACGTCGACGTGTGAGCGTATCCGAAGGATGCCGGCACGTCAATGAACTTACGACCAGGTACGAGTGCTTTCGTAATCATACAGTACCAGTTCGGGACAGCCCACGCCGTCTAGGGCAACCCTTCCACGCGCGGCACGCTGCTACAATTCCGTGTTCACTCCTGATACGAGCGGCGAACTTCAATGCCTACGATCACGTCCTGTCTTGTGGGAAGGGCTTGAAGGGAATCCTGCAGACCTATAACCGCCGGATATACGGCATCAGGCGACAACACGCAGCATTAGGAAGTGCTCATCCAGATGTATCGGACACTTCCAACCCAAACTTCACTCCGCAGTGGTAGCCGATGACGCATTTGCGCTTAGTTTGGAAAGCGAAGGGATCGCACCGACCACAGCCAAGAACCGCACGCTGTCGATCATGTGCCACACCTCAACACACTTTCCATGCGCGAACAGATGAAGCAGCACTCCGGGCGCGACGATGAACTTGCCGGTCGCGGCAAATCCCATGTACTCGCCTTTGTGCGTGCCATAGAACGTATAGCGGTGAGCCACTTTTTCGCCGTCACCAAAAATATCCTGGCTATCAATGCGCAGATCGGGAAAGCCCCGCAAAAGTTGCTGGAAATGCTCTCGCAATCCCGCGACCCCGCGCTTGGTGCCGAAGCCGTGATGCAGGACACCCTTGTCATAGAGTTTCAGGTAGCCCTCCAGATCCTTCCTGCTGAACTGCTCCCCGGCAAGCTGGATAGCTTTTACGTTCTCGTCTCTCGGCATCCGTGTTCCCCCAGGCTGAGTGCTAAGCAGCCTCACGAATTCTACGTTTATTCTATCGGCCAACATTAGCCTTCACTATAGCGAGATCCCGGCCGAACCCAGCTATGCAACCCTGTCCCGGCACCGGCAAAGCAGAGTTCCCCAGGTGACGCGAAATCCTCTCCGCCCCGCTGCTACAATTCCGTGTTCACAGCGGTTACGCACGAATAGCGAACTTCAACGCCTACAATCACGTACTGTCTAATGGGTAGGGCTTGGGAGAAGGTCTCTCAATTGTCGATCGTCCAAGCCAAGCTTTTTAAGTTAAGTCCGATGAGTCAGGGCCAGATCGAGTCTCAGGTTTAAGCAGGTTTCCGGGGAGTGCAAGTGGAAGACGTACAGGTGGTCGCGATGCTGGTGCGGCGATGTATCGCCGGCGACGCCGCTGCCTGGGAGGAAATCGTGCAGACCTATAACCGCCGGATATACAACATCTGCTACCGCTTCGCCGGATCGGGCGACGATGCGCAGGACCTGGCGCAGGAAGTGTTCATCAAGATGTACCGGACTCTTCCCAGTTACGACCACACCAAGGGAGCGTTCGTCACGTGGGTGACCACCATCACCCGCAACTTACTCGTCGACCACTTTCGTAAGAGCAAGCAGGACCGGATGACCGACTCCATCGACACTTCGGCGTCCGATCATGAGGACGCCCAGCCGCTCAGTGAGCAAATTCCTGACCAATCCGCTCCCCCGGACCAGCACGTACGCAGCCGGGAGGTGAGCGAGACCGTGCACGCGGCCCTAGCCAAGCTTTCGCCCGAACTTCGGGAAGCAGTGATTCTAAGGGACTTACAGGATATGGATTACAAGGAAATTGCCGTCGTTTTGAAGGTTCCGGAGGGTACCGTGAAATCACGAATAAATAGAGGGCGGGCGG
>Ga0210400_10005421_pt1 | contig 10834 bp, 10 predicted proteins | sample IncBWH26MmetaG_FD_155456 | JGI IMG/M metagenome (GOLD analysis project Ga0210400, IMG submission 155456) | Forest soil microbial communities from Barre Woods Harvard Forest LTER site, Petersham, Massachusetts, United States - Inc-BW-H-26-M | ecosystem: Environmental > Terrestrial > Soil >... | reverse complement strand
GCGACTCCGCGCTCCCGGGTCGACGTGGGGCGGGTCTGCTCCCGCTCGCTCGACTCCATCGTGTACCTCCGTTGGAGAGATCGCGACGATAGCGATTCTCCGGCCGTCGTCAAGCTGGGCCTTTTGGGCCTTTTTTTTAGCTCGGGCATCGACTCGTGCACCGAGGCAAATCTCCCGCGCGGAGGCCCGCGAGCATGGGCTCGCTGGTCGATGAATGTTTATCGGGACGACGTGCTCGGCCTCGCGCGATACTTGCTGAAGCAGGGCGGCGGCCAGCCACCGGAAGGACCACAGGATAGGCGCGATGCTGACTCATGACGTGGCCGTTGTGAAAGCCCGCGAGATCGCCGGCCGTGTGCTGGCGCCGTCCGCGGGGCACAACGATAAGGCCGGGCGATTCTCTACCGACGCGGTCGAGGCGCTTGGCGAGTCTGGACTGCTAGGGCTGGTGCTTCCCGTTTGTTTTGGTGGTGCAGGGTTAGGTCCCCGCACGTTTGCCGTTGTGACGGCGACGCTCGCCGAGGCAGACGCGTCTGTCGCCATGGTCTATCTGATGCACATCCTGGGCACCGCCACGATCTCGGCTGCGCGCCCGAGCGCGGCTCGGGCACTCACGCCCATCCTGCAGGAGATTGGGACGGGCCGCCATTTATCCACGCTGGCGTTCAGTGAAGCCGGCTCGCGCAGTCATTTCTGGGCGCCTATCTCGCGCGCCCATCGGAATGGTGACGGCGTGCGCATCAGCGCCAAGAAATCGTGGGTAACGAGCGCCGGTCATGCGCACAGCTATGTCGTGTCCGCGCTGGCCCCAGAAGGGGCGGGACCTACCGATTCGACCCTCTATCTGCTTGCCGCGGAGACGCGTGGTCTCTCCGTTGCCGGCCCTTGGGACGGTTTGGGACTTCGAGCCAACGCGTCCGCGCCCGTTGCGCTGGACGACTGCCCCGTCGGACCGGATTGTCAGCTGACCGATGACGGCGCGGGCTTTCCGGCCATGCTCAACGTGGTGCTCCCATTGTTCAGTGTGGGGACCGCGGCGGTGGCCCTGGGATTGTGCCGAGCGGCAGTCGCTGGCACGACGTCGCACCTCAAAAGTGCGAAATTCGAGCATCTCGGCCAGAGTCTCGGCGAAAGCCTGCCGACCCTGCGCGCGCAACTCGCCGCGATGCAGATTGATACCGATGGACTGTCCGCGCGCATCGACGATTTGATCGCGCATCTGGAGACGCCGCGCGAGACGACCATGCTTCGCGTCCTCGAGACCAAAGCGGCTGCCGGCGACGTCGCCATCAGCGTGACCTCAACCGCCATGCGCGTGTGCGGTGGTGCGGCGTTCTCAAAGCATTTGAGCATCGAGCGCCTGTTCCGCGATGCGCACGCGGGCGCGGTCATGGCGCCGACGGGTGATGTGCTGCGCGAGTTCGTCGGGAAGTCGCTATTGGGCATGCCCCTCTTCTGAGCCCTATGAGCACGACCATCTGGGTGGGCGCTGTCGCCTACCATCCGAAAGTGGTGACGATTTGGGAGGGGATGCGGCGCTATTTCCACGAGGACGCGCATCTGCCCGTGGAGATCGTGCTATTTCAGAGTTACGAGGCGCAGGTCCTCGCACTCCTCGCCCAACCGGGGGACGCGGTGCCCCGCATCGATATTGCCTGGAACACCAACCTGGCCTACCTGCAGGCCGATGAGTGGAGCGGCCATGGCTGTCGGGCGATCGCCATGCGCGACACCGATCTCGGCTGGATGACCAAGTTCGTCGCGGTGACCGGAGGCCCCATTGCGACGCTCGCGGATTTGAGAAATCGGACGCTCGCGCTTGGCAGCCGAGACAGCGGGCACGCCGCGATTCTGCCCGTTCACTTTTTGGAGCAGTACGGCCTGCGCGAGGGCAGGGAATACCAGACGCTGCGCTTCGACAGCGACGTCGGCAAGCATGGTGATACCGGGGCCAGCGAGGTGGAAGTGCTCCGGGCCGTCCTCGACGGGCGAGCCGACGCCGGCGCGGTCGGCAGCCCCTTCTGGGACACGGTGCGCACCGAGCGCCTGGTGCCCGACGGCGGCCTTCGCGAGATCTGGTCCTCTCCGACCTACAGTCACTGCATGTTCACGGCGAGGCCTGACATCGACCTCGATCACGAGCGCCGGTTCGCCGAGGCCCTCTCGGCCATGAGCTACGACAACCCGGTGCATCGCGCGATCCTCGACGCCGAAGGACTTCAGCGGTGGCTGCCGCCGCACGTTGATGGGTACGCTGCATTGCGGCAGGCCGCCGCCCAACAGGGATTCTTCGAGCGAACGGTGCCGACTGTCATGCACAGTTAAAGATTCTTGCCAGCTTCCTCGCGTGTTCGCCTTCGCGGTCGAAGGCACGGCGGACAGCCGCGAAGGCCTCGGCGAGCGGAAAAATGCCGTGCGTCACGAGCAGATCGGCATCGTCTGCTCCGACCGGATGCCAGTACACCCCCTCAGCGCTAATGGTGACTTCCGGCACCAAATCGGCCCGAGTCACGGCGACACCTGCTCTGGCCGCGCCACGCAACGCGATCCGCCGTATGACTCGGTCTTCTGCCGCAATCTGCTCCTCGTCGAGGAATTGCTGGAATGCATCCGCCTCGGCATCTGTTGCAACGGTCGCGGCCAGCCGCACTCGAAACCCCAGCGCACGTGCACGCTGGACCCCTTGGCGAGCTCGCGCCCATGTGCCGGCGCCGCGATGGACGTCGTGTCGCTCTGGCGTCGCGCTGTCCAAGCTGATTTGCAGGATCATGCGATCGCGGGGCAACGCTCGCAGGCTGTCCGCGCGCTTCCCGCTCAACACCGTTCCGTTGGTCAGCACGGTGGTCGGAGCCGCTGCCGCGCAGGACGCCAGTATCTCGCCGATATCGTCCAGCACGAACGGCTCGCCTCCGGTCACGAAGATCTCCTGCACGCCAAGCGCCGCCGCTTCGCGAGCGATCCGCCGGACACGCCCAAGCCCCAGTTCTCGTCGGGGCGCCGTCGGCGAGGAACGCACACAACAGTAGTCGCAACGGAGGTTACAATCGAAATTCGTGTAGAGCCACAGCCGCGAGCCCACCGGCCGATGGTCGACGGCGGATGCTGGAACCGCGCCGCACCGAACGACCCACCGCGTGCGGTTGTTGTCAACGGTTGTTTCTACCAGCGGATTGCCGGTGAACCGGCACCACGTTTCCAACTCAGGGCCAATGCTGCGGTCCTCACCGGCCACGGCAACCAGATCCCCCGGGCGGCTGCGGCCCAGGGCGGCGATCAACTCCGGCAGCAGCCCAGATGCGAAGGTCTTTCGCCCGATGTCCAGATCAATGTCTGCCTTCATCGGAACGGGTTGTCTATTGCGCGTCTACCCAGGTATTCGAACCCGCAAGCTTGACAGCCACATCCGTAAAGAACAGCCGGAAGGGCGCTCCATCCGCGTTACCGTTGTGGTCGGTCGCGATCAGGAGAGGGCCAGCTTTCTTGTAACCTTCCCACGTTGTGGTGACGACGGTCGGTTTCTTGGGGCCGCCGCGGTGGTAGATGAATTGCTCGACGCGGTTGTTTGTGCCGATGTAGAGGTCCCAGAGGTCGCCGGGCGTGTACCCCCCAACCTCCGTGGGATACTTCACCGAGACCAGGTCGGCTGAGCCGCTGCCCAGGGGCATTGGTTGCTGGCCCTTGTCTTGTACATTGGCGCTGACGTCCCAATACGCATGGAGGGGGAACATCAGCCAATAATTATCGTTCATGAAACCCGGATCGATGTCGTTCTTCACGGTGTCGGACTGGGTGCTCAGTTGAGACCGAAGGTACGTCACCGTGACGGGCTTGCCGTCCTTATCCTTTCCTTCGTAGGTGACTCGCCCGATCTTGGGCTCATACACCCAGGAACGGGAGATATTCCGTCCGGGCAGCTCGACGTTCCACGTATAGCGGATCGCATCGATTTGCCCGAACGAATCAAGGCCATAAGTGTTGGCAATCCGTTCGGCGACGGACGAATGCCTCTCCCTGCAGGAGATGGCAGCCAGGACCAGCGCCCCAAGCATCAGGCCACGGATCGGTGTGACACGGCGGATTGTGCGCATGGTGGGTCCTCGTTTGGCACCCATGGATGGCGTTGACATTACTCTACCGGCCCGCTGAGCATCGGAGGGGCCACCGATCGGCTGGACCGGCGCACGGCGATCATTGCAGCAGCTCCTGCCACGGATCCGTATTCCAGCAGCATCATCCAGTCGGGAACCGACCATGGCCGCCCAAGCGCGCGCAGATGCCACACATAATAGGTCGGAATAATGCTCACAGTCCAGATGATGATCGGAAATGTTGACGTCGACCGTATGAATGGCAGCAACCACAGCAGATACCATGGATATACCACTGGTGCACAGAGCAGCGACGCTGCCATTGGCCAAGCGAACGCGTCCGATGACCATTCCGCCGACCTCCCTCGCATCCAGATCGCGGTGAGAACGCCGACCAGCACGGCCAGCCCAGCGACCATCGGCGGAGGTGCCACTCGCTCGAGAGTCGCAAACACGGGATCGTTAAACCGGAAATGCTGTACATACGTGCCAAGCGAGCCGATCGGGATGCGGCCGTGGTCAAGAAATGGCGCGTACATGAGTCCGACCACGGCGACGGCCAGCGCACCGTCACGAATGCGAAGCCGTTTCCAATAGAGGGGCCACAGAACGATCGGCAGCAATTTCACCGCGACGGCGAGCCCCAGTCCGACGGCGGCAACGGCACGCCAGCGTCTCACCAGCGCGGCCGCGGACACCAACAGCAGCAGCACGCCGACAATGTCGATGTGACCACTGCCCGCCACTTCCGTGGCCAGCAGTGGGTGCCAGGCATAGGCCAGTACCCAGTGCGCTCCCTGCCCGGTACGCCGCAAGACATCGAGCAACACACACACACTCGCCAATTCGCAAATGACGAATGCGACTTTCAGTGCAAATGTAGATTCGTGAATCGCGGTGACGGCGCGGAAGAATAGCTGCGCTCCCGCCGGATATGGGCTCGGTACATCCGGATTGTTCAGCGTCCGCGTCTCGGAGGTGTGCACGCCGGCGAGCGCCGGTGCGCTCGGCACGACCAGGTACGGGTTGTACCCGAGCCGCTGCACGCGGCCGTCCCACACATATCGATGAATGTCATCGTCGACACCCGGTGGCATCCGAAGGAACAGCACGTGCCACAGGGCAGCCACCGCGAGACAGAAGACGATGACGCGCGTGGGAAGGTGTGCCGTGGATACGAGCTCGCGAATGGCCAGGAGGTACGCGACGCCGGCAACGGCCAAGGGTATGACGAATGACGGTTCACCCGTGCGGCCGAAGTGCCGCGAGCAGATCGTCAGCGCCGCAAGCACGATGGCGCCGAGTCCGTACAGTCTTTGCGAGGGCGTGAGGGTCATGTGGCTTCCGTGCCCTCAGCAAGTTGCGCCACGGCGTGCTGCCATTCGCCGAACCAGGCGGCAGTCCGGGGCGCCTTGGCGGGAGCGAGCCGCAGTTCCCGGCCGAGCACAATCACATCGTGCGCGACATCGATGTCATAGAACGGCTCCGTGAAGCCGGTTGAGAGCGCAAGGGCGTTCGCCCGGGTCAGCAATCTGTCGAGCGCGCTCCGTGTGCCCATACCATCGCTGTCGAACAGCGAGTGGTGGGCGGCCTTGGCGCCGACCAGATAGTAGCCGCCATCGTGGGTTGGCCCGACCACCACGTCATGTGTGGCGAGTATGTCGAAGGCGCGGTCCAACACGGACGGCGAGAGATGTGGACTGTCGCTATTGAACGTGATGACGTACTGCCGGCCGGCGGCGGTGAAGTGTCGAAACGCAGAGGTGAGTCCTGCGGCGAGACCTTCGCCCTGTTGGGCTACGACCTGCACGGTATTGCCGACCAGGCGCGCCAATTCGTCCTGGTCCGATGCAGGACACATCACGGCGACCTCCACGCGCGTCAATGACTGTGCCAACGCGAGGGTGTCCTGGAGCAGGCAGCGATACAACGCGGTGACTGCGGGACACGGCAGGCTCTCAGTGAGACGGGTCTTGACCATGCCTGGCGTTGGGGCTTTGGCCATAATGACCAGGGTGCGGTGTGCCCGCTCTTCGACGAAACGCATAGCGCATAATCCGGCTCAGGATGAACCACGCGGCTCCCACCGTGCCCTTCCACGTACCGCTGATTTTGGACGTGCCAATGCGCGGGTAATAGCTCACCGAGACTTCCACGATGCGAAATCCCGCGATCGCGCCCTTCAAGATCATTTCCACCGCCCAACCGTAGGTCGCCTCCTCGAGGGCGAGGGCGCGCAGCACATCAGCGCGGCCGGCGCGAAACGCACCGAGGTCACTGACGTTCACGCCATACAACAGCCTGATCAGGCCGGCGGCGAGGCGATTGCCGAGCGATTGTTGCCACGGCAGCGCGCCGGCGTTGGTCGTGCCGCTGAGACGCGAACCAAGCGTGATGTCGGCGCGTCCCTCGATGATCGGCGCCAGGATGATCGGCAACTCCGACGGGCGGTCGCTGTAGTCGCCGTCGAGGAAAACGACCACATCAGGGTTTGCCGTATTCGCCAGCCCGGTCAAACACGCCCGGCCGTATCCTCGTCGAGGCTCCTGGATGACCTGCGCCCCCATCCGTCGGGCGAGATGGGGCGTGCCGTCAGTCGAATTGCTGTCGACAACGATCACCTCAGTCACGAGATGGGAAGGCAGATCGGCCAGCACACGGCCAATGGCCTGCGCTTCGTTGTGGGTTGGAATGATGACCGATACTCGCACGCTGATGCGCTCGTCACCACCACGGGGACGAGGGGTCCCGCCGTGCCAGCACCGCGTCAATGCCCCACGCTCGGCCCGCCCGTCCAATCGCGAGTCCGAGCGATGCAAGCACCGGAACCAGGAGTTCCCAAGTCCAGGAGGTACCCCATTCCGTGACCCACAGGCTGCCGAGCCACAGGAATGCGACACAGGCGACTGGACGCGTCACGAGACCAATGACCAGCAGGAGTCCCAACGAGATCTCCAGCATCGCCTGGAGCGGACCCGCAATGGCGGCATGGCTTGCCATGAATGCGATCACCGCTTTCCATGCCGCCGGTGAGTGGCTCGCCTTGACGTAATAATTGATCACGTTCGCGTAGCCCGCCGGGGTATAGGCGCCCTTCCCCAGATTCTCGAAGAAGACCGACACGAGCATCGCCCCAATCGTGACGCGGACCAGCGCGAGCCCGTTGGCGGCGGCCTGCTGCTGGGGTGCCAGTGGTGTCGGAATGGCCTGCGGTGTCGGACTCGCCTGAGGGGCCAGTGCATTGGTATCCATAAAACCCTCGTGATCCGCCTATACGGTACGCGTCTCGGACGAGTAGCCTAGTGCCGACAACGGTCAGATATGCCGCTGAGCTTGGTTACGGTGTCACGGTGTAAAAACAGGCGACGGTGGCGTGCTGAGATGGCCCGATCGGTTCGCACGAAGTGCGCCGCCAGCGCACTCGCGTGGCGAAGCGGTGTCGAGAAGTGGCTTAGGCTGCTACGGGTGCGTGTCCCAGCCCAAACAGGACATGCGGCGCGCCACCGCCGGCGATGACGCCGACCCAGCGCCGCAGGTCGGCGACGCGGAGCGGTTGATTGACATAGCCGGCGAACACGTCGTCCGCGGCCGCTTGCAGGAGGATCTCCTCGAGCGCTTCGCCTGCGACGAGCCAGTCCGCGGCGTCATCGCCCGCGGTGCCGAGGATGGCGAGAATGGGCGCCTCCGAGAGTAGCGCCTGGGCGCGTGAGGCGGCCAACAGTGACCCGGCAGATGGGAACTGACCTCCGGTCCACTGGTCGCACGCGGCCTCATTGGTCTCGTCCGCCGAGCGCACGAAGGCTTCGAACGTCAGGTCAGACAGCTCGTGGCGCTCGGGGCGTAATACGACGAGTCGGAGCCAGGCCCCGTGCATCTGCGCGGTCTGTTGCAAGCGGTCCACGAGATGTCGAGGCAAGGGTCGGTCGACGAATCCGGTCCGGATCGTGTGGCGGCGCGGGATGGCGTAGAAGAGCTGTCGGTCCTGTGATTCCTCGTGTGCCTGCCGTCCCGGTTGCAGCCGGGCCAGTGCCCACCGACTCGCGATATGCGGCACGCGAGTGACTCTATCGCGATACCCGAAGTGGCGGAGTGCGATCCGCATGTTGAAGAGCGCCGCGCCACAGGAGAGGACCATTTCGCGATTGGCGGCGATGCCATGCGCCGGTGCCCGGGCATGGTCCGGGCCGATGTCTAAGGCGTCACCCGTCCGACGGAACGCCCACGGGCGCAGATTGCAGGGCGATGGCGCCAGCTCTCCGTACAGGGGAAGCAAATCGAGCTCTGGTCGGACATCGGCCGCAGGCGCGTCCGGGGCTCCTGCGGTCGCGGTGGGGACCTCGTTCGCCGATGCTCCACCCCATCGCGCGGCGGTAACTATGCGCGCGTACATTTCGCGGGCATTCATTACACGAGTACGTCGCGAAATCCGTACCAATTGTGGCGTCGCGCCATTAAGCCTGAGGTTGCCAACGAGCATGAAGACGCAGCCAGAGCGGTACGAGCGGTTCCTCGCCCTGCATCAGCAAGAGGGCGGGTTCATCATGCCCAACGCCTGGGACGGCCTCTCGGCGTTGCTGTTGAAACAGGCGGGCTTCCAGGCGCTCGGTACGTCGTCAGCCGCGCTTGCATCGGCGCTCGGTCGGTTGGACGGCGCCCATGCGGTCAGCCGGGACGAACACATTGCCAACGCCACGCTGATCGGCAACCTCACCGAGTTGCCGGTGAACGGAGACTTCGAGGATGGCTACGGCACGCGTCCGAGCGACGTCGCGGCCACCGTCCAAGCCGCGATCACGGCAGGTCTGGCTGGCATTGGCATCGAAGACACCTCGGGCAATCCGGCCGAGCCGATCCGGCCGTTCGACGAGGCGGTCGAGCGGATGCGCGCCGCGGCGAAAGCGGCGAAGGGCCGCATCGTATTAACCGGGCGTACCGACAATTTCCTTCAAGGGCGGCTCGACCTCGACGACACGATCAAGCGGCTCACGGCCTTCGCCGAGGTTGGTGCCGACGTGCTGTACGCGCCGTATCCGCCGGACATGGATGCGGTCCGCGCCATCGTGAAGGCCGTCGCGCCCAAGCCGGTCAACATTGTGGTCGGGACGATGACAAGCACCCTGCCGTGGGTCGAACTGCAGAAGGCCGGTGTGAAGCGCGTCAGCCTGGGCGTGGCGCTCTACACGCGTGTCATGACCGACCTGCGCACGGCCGCGAAGGCATTGGCCGATGGCGATCTCGCCTCGGCGTCGGCGGGCATGCGCTTTCGGGATGTCGAGACGCTCATCGCGGACGCTCGACCGATCTGATCAAGCCATCGAACACAATTGCCCAAGCCCGCGAATTGCTAGTGGGAAGGCCCGGGGAACAATCCTGGGCCTTCTTGAATTGTCGGCGGTGCGTATGCGTGTTCTCTTGGTGCACCCGAGCGCTCTCATGTACGCGGAAGTGTATCTCCGCCTCGAGCCGCTGGGGATCGAGTGCGTGGCGCAGGCGGTGCGCGCGGCGGGCCATACAGTCCGGATCGTCGACCTGCAGGTGTTCACGCGTCAGGAATTGCTGCGCGAGGTCTCGGCGTTCCGTCCTGAGGCGGTGGGATTCTCCCTCAATTATCTGGCGAACGTCCCGGAAGTCGTCGACCTGGCGAAGGCCGTGAAACACGTGCTCCCGGACGCGTGTGTCTTCACGGGCGGACATAGCGGCTCGTTCATCGCCGAGGAGATCCTGGCGCACGCGGACGGTGCGATCGATGCGGTCGTGACCGGCGAGGGCGAGATCACGACGCCGAGTCTGCTCGCGGCGCTGCCGCACGTGGACGGGGTGCCTGGCGTCGTGACGGCCCGCGTCCGTGGGCCACGCGCGCAGCTGCTTGACGACCTCGATCGGTTCCGCCCGGCGCGCGATCTGACACGGCGGCGGCGCAAGTATTTCATCGGGGAGCTCGACCCGTGCGCCAGCATCGAGTTCACGCGCGGGTGCCCGTGGGATTGCTCGTTCTGTTCGGCGTGGACGTTCTATGGCCGGTCTTACCGCTCGCGATCGCCCGAGGCGATCGTCGATGAGTTGGCGTCGATCCGGGAGCCCAACTGCTTCATCGTCGACGATGTTGCGTTTGTCCACCCCGAGCACGGCATGGCGATCGCCGATGAGGTCGAGAAGCGCGGCATCCGCAAGCAGTTCTATCTCGAGACCCGCTGTGACGTGTTGATTCGGAACGAGGAAGTATTCGCCCGCTGGGCGAAGCTCGGCCTCCAGTACATGTTCCTGGGGTTGGAGTCGCTGGACGGCGAGCAGCTCAAGATGTTCCGCAAGCGCGTCACGCCAAACCAGAATTTCGAGGCACTGGCGATTGCGCGGCGGCTCGGCATTCAGGTCGCGATCAACCTGATCACGGATCCGCGGTGGGAGAAAGCGGACTTCGAGCGCGCGCGCGAGTGGGCCACTACCGTGCCGGAGGTCGTGCACCTCACGGTGGCCACGCCGTATCCGGGGACGGAGCTGTTCTATCAGAATGACCGTCCGCTCACGTCGACCGACTACCGGCTGTACGACATCCAGCATGCGGTGACGGCGACGAGGCTGCCGCTCGACGAGTTCTACGCCCAGCTCGTCGAGAGCCAGGAGATCATTAATCGCAAGTTCATGGGGTGGCGGACGGCCTTCGCCGTCGCGCGCATCCTGGCCGGCCAGTTGGCACACGGGCAGACCAACTTCCTGCGGATGTTGTTCAAGTTCTCGTCCGTCTACAA
>Ga0210400_10005420_pt1 | contig 10834 bp, 11 predicted proteins | sample IncBWH26MmetaG_FD_155456 | JGI IMG/M metagenome (GOLD analysis project Ga0210400, IMG submission 155456) | Forest soil microbial communities from Barre Woods Harvard Forest LTER site, Petersham, Massachusetts, United States - Inc-BW-H-26-M | ecosystem: Environmental > Terrestrial > Soil >... | reverse complement strand
AACATTTTCGGCGACCAAGTACTGGCTCATATGTCTTGTCAACTTGGTGACGCGTAAGACGCCAATGCCTGCTCTTCGTTGTCGCAGACATCAAAAACTTTCAGCAACCGGGAAAGTTGCAATACCTCTCGAGCCGAGGGACTTAGTCCGAAAAGAACAAAACGTGAACCCAGGTCCCGAGAGGCCTTGAGGCCTTCCACCAAGGAGGCCACACCTGAGCTATCGATGTATTTCATGCCGGAGAGATTGAGGACGACCCGAGTTACGCGCGCATCCCGGATCTCGTGCAAAAGGGCCTTTCTTAATTCCGGCGAGTTTGACATATCAATGTCTCCCGATATATCAAAAATTGTGGTCTTGTCGACTCGGCGAGCAGAAATCTTCACGATGATCTCTCCCCTAAGGATTCGGGCGCTGCTTCGAAGATCGGGCGTACTTAATCAACCGGAGCCGGTTCATGTTTGCCGTTCTCTTGTACTCGACCCTATCCATACCGCCACGGATCAGATGCAAACCTAATCCGCCGCGCTTCAATTCGTTCAATGGACGACCTGGTAACTTCGTCGGGTCAACAGCTGGACCATGATCGAATAGCAAAAATTCTACTCCCTGGCCGCCCTTCCCACTAGAGCGGCGACGGAGGCTCCTGCAGGAGACTTCGATCGGTCGGTCTAATCGACCGCAATAAGAATGTCGCATAATATTTGACACGGCTTCGTCAATCGACCGAACGATCGATCTGCATTCTTCCTCTGAAAACCCCAATTCGTTCACCAGCGGTTCCATGGCGCCACGAAGAACGCAGAGCAATCGGGGATGACTGCGTAGTTCAATCTTGAGCAAGAAATCGTGGTTCATATCCGAACTTCGCTTCGTGTCCCGTTGCTGGCTCGTCACCAAAGTTTGATGCTTGGCCTAAGTTGCCTGGGTCAAAAAATCGCTCCGTTGATCTCAGAACAGCGGAGGGGAATACGACTCTAACCCCAATCGACAGTGTTCCCGTCGGGTATCTATATTCTCCCACAGATACATATTCCAGCAAACCCGCCACAAGGTAGCCATCAGTTACCTTCATCAACGTCCACACTGGCTTGAACAGATTTGCGAACGGGCGCCCAAATCACAACGGACTCATGGAAAGGAAACAGAACGCAGCAATATAGGATTGGCGGCTGGAGCGGTCGGCAACGGGCGTGACAGCCTTGCTCGACTGTGTGCTACCGGGAGCCGCTGGACGTACTGCCATTCCTGAGAAGGATTCGGTTGCCGTGCGTACAAGCAAACAGCGGCAGGTCGAGGAGCCCTGGCAGGGGGTCGTCCCAAGCGAAGATGGCCGATTCCCGAGGTCCCGCAAGCGACCTCAAATAGGTTGGAAGGGGAAGCCGGCCTCTAAGGATCTCGCGGACGACTGCCGCTAAATCGCCGCTCATGTGTATCCAGCGCTCGCCCGCATGCCCGTGCACTTCGGGAACCGGTTTGCCATTGAAGAGGAGCCAAAGGAAAAAAGGGAAGTCGATGCCGCAGCGCTTCGAAAGAGTGTGCCAACCCCAAACACGCGGATTGACGTCGAGAACTTTGTATTGACGATCTCGAAGATCCCTCTTGAACTCTACTTCCACGAGGCCCGTGAAGCGTAACGATCTTAGGAGTCGCACAGCAGGCTCGACCAGTTGCGGTTCATCTACTGTTTCAACGTAGGTGCTGAATTGGCCGAAGTCCATTGGATACTGCCGCACGCGCCTGACAACCATTGACGCAAGGGGGCAACCATCTCTGCAAAGAGCGGCGTACGAAAACTGAGACTCTCCCCCTCCTGGCACCATTTCCTGAACCATTAGGTTTTCGGGCGCAACCACCGCGCACGCCTCGCGGTAGCGGGCCAGCAACGCTCCGCGATCATCAGCACGCCACGCCTTCGGGATGGCCAGGCTATTCGGCCGTAGCCTGACCGCAGGTTTCAGCACCACAGGATACGGACAATCGAGTGCGGCCAGCTCTTCTAGGGTGCGTGGAGCCGCACTCCACGGTTGGTGAAGCTCGAGTTCATCCGCACGAAGGTAGAGCAACCGTTTGTCACAGGCCCATCGCAGATCTTCCCAAGGAGGTACCGTGACATGATATTGAGCCGCCAGCACATCGTAATGGCGTGAGATCAATGCGACCGCATAGTCGTCTGTCGGAAAGAGCATCCACCCTTGGAGGTCGTGCCTGGCCGCGAGGTTCAGAAGGAAGTCAATTTGACGGTCCTCATCCTCGTCTGGCCAAGACACACCTCGAAGAACGTACCGCGAGCTGGCTGCCACCAGATGACCGCCCTGCTTGATGACCCAGACAGGTATTCCGCGACGGCCCAGACTGCGCACCACCCCGAGGCCACGATAATCCGTACCCATAACCAACGCGCCAGCGGTGCCAGACAGGTTCATGGCAGTCGGGGTCGGGCGGGGCTGCCATTTCGAAATTGTGGCTGTAGCACCCATGTTCTTAATTCTCAGGGGCTTGCACTCTGCCTAGGACTTGCTGCGTCAGCGCGCGCGAAGCGAAGTCGGTGCCAGCAACAAAGCGCATAAGAGGGCCAAAGGTCCACGCTGCAGGGGCTCCGAGGAAGTGCAGACCCGGAACCGAGGATTCGAATCCGGCATTAAGCTGTGGATACCCATTTACCCGACGGATCGATGCCAACAACTCCTCGGGGAGGAACGGGTAGCGGGATATGTCCACACGGTAACCGGTTGCCAGCAGAACGTGGTCGACGCGTCGCTCGCTGCCGTCATTCAATTTGAGGTTGGCGCGGCCGTTGGCTGGGACAGCAGAACTGATTGCACGTCCAGTCGTGATCGGGAACTGCTCGCAACGCGGCTTCAGCCAGGCGGCACCCGCCGGCCGAATGGCCCGTACCCCCAGGCGATCCTGCACACGACGGGGCAATCGCCGATACCAATTAGGCCGCGCCACGAGGTGACTAACACCAGCTTGACCTACATCCGGCGGTGCGTATAGTAGCCGCCCGATCGGCGAAAAGGTGTGCAGCCAGGATCTGCGCCAAAGCCAACGGACGATGGGTGCGCGCGCCAACACTTCGACTTCCGCACCCATTTCATGCAGCAACGCAGCCGACTCGAGTGCGCTCTGGCCCGCACCGACCACGATCACTTTCTTATGCGCAAGGTTTGTAAGATCGCAATGCATGCAGGCGTGCGAAACAATCGAGTTCGGAAGAGCTTTGAACTGAGGAGGATGCCAAGCGAAGGGCATGATGCCTGCCGCCACGATGACTCGCCGCGCCTTGCAAGTTTCCCCGTCTTCGAGAGTGAGCCGGAAGTCTTCCCCCTGCTTTTCCAGGCGGTCGACCTTCCTGGTATCTAAATCCGGAGCGACCTGGCGTTGGAACCAACGCCCATAATCAGTGAAGCGATTTAGAGGGAGCGGAGCGGAGATATGGTTTCCGCTCGCCGTTTGATAGGCTTGCAATGTCAGCGCACGGCGGGGATCAGAAAGGTGTGTCCCCGCTAAGGGAGAGCGAAGGAGCATGCCCTTTGGCATGTGTCTCTCCCAGAAGGACATTGGTTCTCCAAACACACGGATATCCAGTCCGTCCGCGGCCCTCAAATGCGCAGCCGCGGATAGCCCGTATGGGCCGGCTCCCACGATTGCTACGTCACACGCCGACATATAGCTTCCTCCAAGTGATCCTCGAAATGTTCCCGTCAGAGGTAAATATCTTTCGCATGAACTTCCCAGGAGGCATGGTAAAAGTCTGAAAACGCATCACCGTGTGTACCCTACCCCGCCCTCTTCGATCGGACAAGACGGTACATACCGTAACGATTTGGCGGGAATACCCTGAAAAACGGCCCGTGTAAAACCGGCAAGATTCAAGCCAGGGATTCTCTCTGCTCTGAGGCCTGGGCGGGTTTTAATGTAGCGACGCTACCACTCCGTGGGCAGCAACTCTCTCGGGAAGGTCCGCTGCTAGCGCTGAGGTGAAAAGCGCTGCGCCCTCGGAATTGAGATGCATTCCATCCGGTTGGTAGAACTTTGCCGACAGCGCTGCGGGGTCAATCGGAACCGATATATCCACTCCGACCTCATGGGCAGCGCCGGCCATTTGGCTGACTGCACTCTCCGAAGACAGAGTCGGCGGGACTAGAAGAATCAGTTTGGCTCCGTGTGCTTCACACAGATCACGCAGGCTTCGTAAACGGGAGATTGTCATTGCTTCAAACTCCGGACCCACCGGAATGGCTGGCCTCGGATTTGCAAGTAAGAACAGGTCTTTAACGTGCGGAACCATGTGGCTGAGGATTTGTGTCCGAATGACGCTTCGCGTATCCCAGAAGACACTCCAGTGTGCCAGCAAGAGACTGCTTGTTGCGGTGCGATCTAGATGCAAGTCTGAAGCCACGCGGAGGGTGTCACCGGCGTCAAAGAACATCATCGGAGCATAATCCTGTCGCACGGCGTGCTCGAGAAAGTAATTCACCCCGACGCCCACGACCACAACCTGCGGCCTTGCGCCCTGACGGAAGAGACGGCGCAGCCCGTACAGCCAGTCATAATACCCAGTAGCCTCAAGGAAAATGGGATAGATATACATGCTGGTAGAAGTCAACTTTCGCAAGCGATCCACTTCGACGCCCTCGAGGAGTAGGGAATTGCCTACCATCAGCACGGACGTAGGTTCGCCAGGCCTAGAGGGGTGCATCCGGGCAGCATCATCATATTGCCGTGAAACGCGCGCATAAGTGACCGAATAATGCCTGAGCAGATAGGTAGCGAAAAATTCGAGAGCGATCATGAGGATCAGGCATATCCCGACTAAGGCCTTTGCGTAGAGCAGAGGCGTTGACTTAGAACCGAAAATAGACGAATGCATTGAGATTGTTCCCCGAAAAAAGGGCTAATACAACGAGAGCGATAGTCGCAAGCCCCGTCCGGACTGCGTAGGAAGCGTTAGCAAACGGGTATTCCTGGTTGTTGGCTTCCAGCAATAAGTCCACAACGAACAAGGGTATTGAGAAAAGGCAGAGCATCAGGAACGCTGAGGCATACTCGCTCCGCCAGGCGAAATTAGACAGTCCGGCCAGGAACTGAACCGCCGAACTGAGTGAGGTCGCCCGGAAGAAAGCTAAGCTTAAGCAAAGGACGTTAAACGTTAGAACCCGTTGCGCCCAGAGAGAGAGAAAGCTGGAAATGCGCAAGGGTCGAGTTGGGTCGCCTGGCTTCGATTTGGCCGGAAAAAGGCGGCGCTCAACCCCCAAGACCACGCCGTGAATGGCACCAAAGATGACAAATGTCCAATTTGCGCCATGCCAGAGCCCCGCTAGAATCATAGTCGTCAGGAGATTTAAGGAGGTTTTCCATTCCCCGCCGGCACTGCCACCCAGCGGGATGTACAGGTAGTCGCGAAGCCAGGTGCTCAAACTAATGTGCCAGCGGCGCCAGAAATCTTGAAGCCGGTGCGCCAGAAACGGCTGCCGAAAATTGACCATGAAATGGAAACCCAGCAATTGAGCGCTGCCGCGAGCTATATCACTATATCCGCTGAAATCTCCATAGACTTGCCAGGCAAACGCATAAGTCCCAATCAGAACAATCCAGAGGTTTGGTTTTCCGAATTGGCCGCCAAAGGCTGCGTTTACCAGCAGGGCGCAATTGTCTGCGACCACACACTTGCGCAAAAGGCCGGAAAAAATAAGCATCAAGCCGTCGAAAAATCTGTCCGCATCGAGCGTACGATCTCTCTGGACCTGAGGAAGCAGGTGCCCCGGTCTTTGAATCGGGCCTGCAATGAGGTGCGGGAACAAACTCACGAATAAGCCATATTCGACGAAAGACTTTGCAGGTTCGAGTCTTCCCTTATAGACGTCCACGATATAGGCAACTTCCTGGAAGGTGTAGAAGGAGATGCCCGGCGGAAGAATAATGCGGATGAGTGGCAGAGGAATGTGGTGCATGCCCAGCGTACCGAGCGCGGCCGAAAAGGAATCCGCAAAGAAATTAAAGTACTTGAATGTTCCGAGAATAGAAAAATTCAACACCAGCGAGAAGATGAACCACTTCGCCCGGTTCGTGTCCACGCGGCTGGGGGCAATTTTCTGCGCAATCAGGAAATCCACCATCGTGCTGCCGATCATGAGTGCAAGGAATCGCCAATCCCACCAGCCGTAAAAGAAATAACTGGCCAGCAGCAGAAAGATATTTTGCCCGCGGCGATTGAAACACCAATAGGCCACCACAACGGGTATCAGGAAAACAAAGTACGCAGGTGAGTCAAAGAGCATGGTGTCGAATCAAGTGTCCTTTTCTCCCGGCTCTGCTAAGTGCGCTACCGAGCATAGGTAAATGGGCTTGCCCGAGACAATCCGGTGAATCAACGCATTGAAGCAGGGGCAATCCCTGACGGGGAAGACAGCGGCCAGCTCTTGCGAAAAACGCCGCGGGCGTCGGTGGCTTGCTTTCAGGAGCTACTTCCCAAACGTGCGATTTTGATCTGCTTGAGTGAAGCAGCGCTCTGGCCGCCTTCGTGACACATCGCGACCGCCGCTGTTTCAAGCACCGTTTGCAGATAGGGGTTCTACTTACAGTTAAGGCCTGACCAGGAGTCCCAGATGCGGGAGGAATTGCCTGCTCTGCTTTTGCGGTTTTCACCGGATTGTTGCGGAATCCCGAGTCGGTTAGGGTCGTACACGGCACGGGTTCTCGTGCTTTGGCGAATTTGGGGCAAGACGCTGTACTGCTTTGTGTGGGGCATCGGGGTCGGGCTCGCACTATGGTTTACCGGATCCTGGGACTTCCACGGCGGTAGCTTGCGGAAAGGGTTCAGATGAACGTTTGCGGTCAAGGCTGGCCATGGTTTGCGATCCAGGTTAAAACTTGCGCGGAGAAAGCCGCAAACACCGTTCTGCAATACAAGGGTTACGAGTGCTTCTTGCCGGTTATCAAATCCAGGCGCCGCTGGTCTGACCGCATCAAAGAGTTGGACGAACCGCTGTTCCCCGGCTACCTTTTCTGTCGTTTTGACCCGCACAATCGCCTACCCATTCTCAAGGCCCCGAATGTCATTCAAATCCTCGGAATCGGTAAGAACCTCATTCCTGTTGATGACGACGAGATTACGGCCCTGCAACGCGTAGTTGAAACTGGTGCTCCTGTGGAACCCTGGCCGTTCCTGCAGGTTGGGGACGTAGCTCGAATCGAGCAGGGGCCTCTGCGCGGCTTGACTGGAATCGTCGTTAACATCAAGACCGGCTTTAAGGTCATTTTGTCCGTCACATTGTTGCGGCGTTCCGTTGCAGTCGAAGTCGAAGGCGGAGCGTTACGTTACCCGCATCCGTCGAGTTCTGGCGCAGTTGCGGTTAGTCGGGAACTCCCGAGCGGGTCAAGTGCGGTGAACTGATCGGGCTTGTGTACGAGAAGAAGGAGGTCCTGGTGCTTCGAAGAAATTGGATATGCTTTAATCTCGTCATTTGTATAACAGCCTTGGGGCCTGCTGTGGCACGATCGCAACAGGCGGAGAACGCCGCCCCCTCCGTCGCCCAAATAACGAGCGAGAATGCAGGTGGGGACAGCGGTGGGCGCGACAAATTACCCGAACTGCAGCGTCGCAATCGCCGGTATCAATTGCGCTCGGCTGATGTTCTGGAGTTAAGCTTTCCGTACACGCCCGAGTTTAACCAGACCGTAACGATCCAACCCGACGGCTATATCAGCCTGAAGGGTGTGGAAGGCATCCGCGTGGAAGGTCAAACGATACCCGAAGCAGTTAAGTCACTTCAGGCCGCTTACACAAAAGTTCTGCACGATCCGGAAATCAACGTGGAGCTCAAGGATTTTGAAAAGCCCTACTTCATCGTGGGCGGTGAGGTGGGTCATCCCGGAAAGTTCGATCTGCGCGGGGAGACGAGCGTCACGGAAGCGGTGGCCATCGCCGGAGGTCTAAAGGACTCTGCGAAATATTCACAGGTGTTGCTTTTTCGCCGCGTGCCGGATGGTTGGGCGCAAACCAAAAAGTTGAACATGAAGAAAATGCTTCATGACGCGAATCTGGAAGAGGATGCCTACCTCCAACCGGGGGATTTTCTCTACGTGCCGAAGAGCGCCTTCTCTAAAATCGAACGATTTATTCCGACTTCTTCGATGGGTCTCTACGCCAGTCCAGCGATGCTGCGCTGATTGTGTCCTAAAGAGCGAGGTCTAAAACCATGGTCGAGAGAAATCTGAGCGCGCCCACAGATGAGGGCCAGCAGGCTTTCACGTTGCGCGATTTTCTGACAATCGGATTTCGGCAGCGCCGCCTGCTCGTCAGTACATTCCTGGGGATCTTTTTCATTACCGTTGTCGTGGCATTCCTGCTGCCACAGGAATACGAGTCACAGATGAAGATTCTGGTAAGGCACGAACGCGCCGAATCCGTCGTGTCACCGGAACGTGAGGGACCACAGCAGCTTCGCACCGAAGTAAGTGAGGAGGAGCTGCAATCCGAAGCCGAATTGCTCAGATCCAGGGATTTACTCACCAAAGTGGTCATTGCTTGCGATCTCTATAAACGCAGCGGCAACTCTTTCTGGAATGCGATCTGGCACAAAGTCGAAGCCGGCGAAAAAAGCGAAAATATTCAGGACGACCCAAGAGTCCCACGTTCGGTTCTGGTCCTAGAGAAGGACCTCAAGGTCGAACCCGTCAAGTTGACAAACCTGATCAGCGTGACGTACACGGCAACCGATCCCCAGCTAACGGCGCGTGTGCTGAACTCTGTGGCCAGCCTGTATCTTGAGAAACACTTGGTCATGCACCGCGTTCCGGGTGAATTTGATTTCTTTCATCAGCAGGCGGAGGAATATCGCAAGGCCTTAGCAAACACCGAGACACAAATGGCTGATTTCAGCCGCCACGAAGGAGTTGTTTCGGCGGCGTTAGAGAAGGATATCACTGTGCGTAAGCTGACTGAGTTCGAGGCCGCCTCCAAGGAGACTCAGACTGCTATCGTGGAGACTCAAGAGCGCATTCGCACGCTCGAGGCACAGTTAGCTTCGCTCCCTTCCCGGATGACGACACAAGTCCGCACATCCGACAATCCGCAGCTCATGGAACGTCTGAAGTCCACCCTGTTGGATTTGGAGCTCAAGCGAACCGAGCTGTTAACGAAATTCGAGCCGAGTTACCGTGCAGTTCAGGAGGTCGAAGCACAAATTACCCAAACTCGCGAGGCCATCGATGCTGCCGTGAAGGCGCCGCTCCGGGATGAGACAGACGATCGCGATCCAACTTACGAATCGCTGCGCGGGGAACTCGCTAAGTCCAAGACTGAACTAGCCACGCTTCAGGCGCGCGCCGCCGGCACGGCCCGGTTGGCTCGCGCGTACCGGGCGGAGAGCCAACAGCTGGACGAAAAGGAAGTCCGGCAGCAGGACATGATTCGTGCGGCCAAAGCCAATGAAGAAAACTACATGCTTTACCTTCGCAAACAGGAAGAAGCACGGATTTCCGACGCCTTAGACCGTCAGCGCATTTCGAACGTGGTGGTCGCGGAAGCAGCCACAGTGCCCTTCAAGCCGCGGGGCCGACGCCTGCTTATTGTTGTTCTTGGAGGGCTCTTCGCGTGTATTGCGAGCGCGATGCTGGCCTTCGCAGTGGATTACTGGGATCCGTCGTTCCGAACTCCGGAAGACTTGCAGTCCTTTCTGGGCAGTCCAGTGCTTGCCGCATTTCCCAAGAACAACCGCTAGGGGGAGCCATGTTTCTGGATTACTACAAACTGCGTGAACAGCCTTTTGGAGTGACCCCGGACCCCCGCTACCTTTACTTCAGCCCGGCGCACCGCGAGGCCCTGGCTTCCCTATTCTATGGGATTGAAATGGGACGAGGATTTCTGGCGCTGATTGCACAGCCGGGAATGGGTAAGACCACTCTCCTGTTCCAGCTTCTCGAGAGGTTGAGGGGTTCGGCTCACACTGCCTTCCTGTTCCAAACCCAGTGCGATTCGTGCCAGCTGATCCGCTACCTACTGGATGCCTTTGGTCTTCAGGACCACGACCATGACCCCGTGCGGATGCACGCGCAATTGAACGAATTCCTTTTTCGCGAGGCGCTAGCAGGCAGGCGTGTCGTGCTCGTCATTGACGAGGCCCAGAATCTTTCAGACTCGGTATTGGAGACGGTACGATTGCTTTCAGACTTTGAGGCGCCAGACCGAAAACTGCTTCAGATCGTTCTTGCAGGGCAGCCCGAGTTGGCCAACCGGTTATCGCATCCCGGCGTGAGCCAACTGCGTCAGCGAATTGCCGTCCTCAAAGGACTGGAGCCACTATCGGCCGAGGAAGTCGAACGCTACATGAGTCACCGCCTGCAGGTCGCCGGATACGATGGCCCCGAGTTGTTCACTCCTGCCGCTCTCAGGCTCATCGCGGAGCGGAGCCGCGGTATCCCACGCAATATCAACAACATTAGCTTCAGTGCGTTGTCGCTCGGCTGCGCGATGGAGTCCAAGAAAATAGGCCCCGAAGTCGTCATGGAGGCAATAGCCGACTTGTCCCTGAACCCATTTGTGCACCGACCCCAGACGGTGCCATCACCGGCTCCCACTCTCCCTGCGACGAAGCAGCCTTCCCGCGCCAACTTCAGGACCTCCTGGCTCGGACGGCGGCTCTTTCAGACTGCCAGTCTTGGCGTCACGCTTGTTAGTTTACTGGTCTATTTTGGCGGGCGTAGCAAAGCAGGGACACGTCATTCTTCCCCGCCAAGCCCTCCAGTCACTATGAGGAATGGGGGTACTTCTAACTCGGAGACTTCGTCCGCGCAAATCGCTCCCGTGACGTCATCCGAGTCCGACGCG
>Ga0210400_10005419_pt1 | contig 10834 bp, 10 predicted proteins | sample IncBWH26MmetaG_FD_155456 | JGI IMG/M metagenome (GOLD analysis project Ga0210400, IMG submission 155456) | Forest soil microbial communities from Barre Woods Harvard Forest LTER site, Petersham, Massachusetts, United States - Inc-BW-H-26-M | ecosystem: Environmental > Terrestrial > Soil >... | reverse complement strand
ACGCTTCCGTTTTTCTCACCTGCCATTCCGGCGGTTGCGAACACCGATATGGTCCTAACGGTTCCACGAAGACTGGCCCTTGCTTTTGCTCAATCCGGGTCCGTCCGGTGGATGGCAGCCCCCCCCCGAGATTCGGGGATTCAATTACGACATGATGTGGCACCAGCGACTCGACGACGATCCGGCGCACGGCTGGTTTCGCGAGCAGGTACGCAGCCTGGGACAGCAGATGATAAAGGCTCCTATCGTACGGAGGAGAGGATAGAATCGTTTTCCCGCGTTGAATTCCGCGTTGTTCTTCTTCAGCCCGACGTACGGCACCCTGCCGAAACCTCGATGCCCGTTCTATTTTGTCAATCATGCACTGCGCGCATGATTATAATCATAATTACTCACTTTACGAATTATGAGAGCGTGGCTAAGATTAGAACCAAGGAGGCTTGATCCTATGAAGACCACAGGCAACACGATCCTCATTACAGGTGGAGGCTCCGGCATTGGCCGGGCATTTGCGGAGGCATTTCACAAACTCGGAAATCAGGTGATCATCGCTGGGCGCCGCAAGCGGGTCCTTGACGAGAACGCCGCAGCAAATCCTGGCCTTGAGACCGCTATACTCGATATCGAGAATCCCGCGGCGATCAAGTCTTTCGCCAGCGATATCACCAAGCGTTTCCCAAAACTCAATGTCGTGCTCCACAGCGCCGGAATCATGCGCACCGAGAACCTGCTCGCCGGAGAGGTCGATCTGGCTACTGCGGAATCCACCATCACTACTAATTTCCTCGGTCCCATCCGCCTGAATGCGGTCCTGCTGCCGCATTTGGTAAAGCAGTCGGACGGCGCGATCCTCAATATCTCCTCCGGACTCGCTTTCCTGCCGATGGCCATCACGCCAACCTATTGCGCTACGAAAGCTGCAATTCATTCCTACAGCCAAGCACTTCGTTACCAACTGCGGTCCACGAAGGTACAGGTGATCGAAATTATCCCGCCGTACGTCCGCACCGGGCTGATGGGACCTCGCCAAGCGGCGGACGAGCGAGCTATGCCGCTTGAGGACTTCATAACCGAAACCATGGCCATCCTCAAGGCTCAGTCAGCCGTGGCAGAGACCATCGTTGACCGCGTCAAGCCGCTGCGCTTTGCCGAGCAGGGTGGCTCTGAAAAGTACGATGGCTTCTTCAAGCAGTTCAACGAAGCCATGATGGCACCGCACTAATCTTTCTTGAACCCGCTTGCCCTTCGGACGGCACAAGCCCGGCTCATCGACATCGCAATCCCAAAGAGGAGGTAGTTTCGTGAGCAAAGTCATCGTCATTACAGGTGCATCCAGCGGATTTGGAGCATTGACAGCTCGTGCCCTTGCCGTCGCGGGTCACAGAGTCTACGCTGGCATGCGCGAAACCGTGGGGCGTAATTCGGCCCAGGTAGCAAGCCTGAAAGCGTTCGCCAAAGAACATGGCTGTGACCTTCGCTGGGTTGAAATGGACGTGGCATCGCAAAAATCGATCGATGTTGCATTCAAGCAGATTCTCGATGAGAACAGTCGACTCGATGTTCTCATCCACAACGCAGGGCATATGGTTTTCGGACCCGCAGAAGCGTTTACTCCGGAGCAACTCGCCGAGCTCTACGACGTGAATGTCCTCAGCACACAGCGAGTGAACCGCGCAATGTTGCCCACGCTGCGTAAGCAGGGCGAAGGTCTCGTAGTTTGGGTTAGCAGCAGCAGTACGCGCGGCGGCACGCCTCCGTACCTCGCGCCTTACTTCGCTGCAAAGGCCGCCATGGATGCCCTTGCTATCAGCTACGCCGGTGAATTGGCACGATTTGGCATCGAGACTTCAATCATTGTCCCTGGCGCGTTTACCTCGGGAACGAACCATTTCGCCCACGCCGGTTCGCCGAGCGACAAGAGGGTGATCGCCGCCTACGAAACCGGCCCCGACGCAACCCTTGCCAAGGAAATCATGGACGGAGTTGCACGCACGGCACCGCCCGACGCAGATGTCTCGGCCGTGGCGGAGGCAATTGTACGCGTTGTGGCACTGCCGTTCGGGAAGCGCCCCTTCCGCGTCCACATAGACCCGGCGGACGATGGAGCGGAGGTTGTAAACGGCCTAGCCGACCGCGTTCGCGCCGAACTGCTCCGCAAGATAGGTCTTGCGGATCTCCTGAAGCCGGCCAGCTGTGGCGCCGTGTAATGCGTGCGATGACGCCGAACAGTACGTATCATCGTCGTGCCACAGCGATAAGGAGACACCCGCCAAGGGCGCCGAAAGGCAGGCTCCAGATACATGTAGCAAGTTTTGCCAGGCCTCGCGGATCTATTCAGCGAGGCAATATCAGCATCCGATAGGCGAAGGCGTTATGAACACGAGTTAGGCACTGGAGGCACAAGATTAACAGAACGAGAGATCAATGCGACCCGTACGGTTTAAGCTTTCACAAAAATGAGAAACGAGGAGAATCACATGCCATTTGCAAACTATAAATTCCCTGAAGGCCTACTCACTGCTGAACAGAAGGAGGAGATCATTCATAGGACCACTGATCTCTTCGCCCACTACCTCGGTGATGGTGTGCGGGCCTTCTCCATGGTGCTCGTCGACGAGGTGGTCGACGGCGGTTGGGGCCGTGCTGATGAAGTCCTAACCCTGGCCAAGTTGGGGCTAAAAAATAAAGATCCTCTTGGGTCTTGAGGGCCAAGGCAATATCCGCCTGATACACTAGCGCAAGCTGCACACGGTCCAAGGAGGAGAAACAACAGCAATGTCCTACAGCATATCGACGTTGCTGATCCGCAATCTACAAGACGTCTTCGATGAGAACGACCCGCGCGGCGACTGACGAGATCTTCGCGGAAGATTGCGCGTTCTACGATCCGGAGGAAAACATCGCGCGTTGCTCCGCATCTTCGGCTCTCATCGCTAAAGAGGATTGCGTCGTATGGTTTGCGACCGCAATTGTCACCGATGATTTGACCTCGATTGGCATCTTCGAGGCAAGAATTGTTGATCACACATTGATCACACCTTAGGGTTCCATAGGGGTCATTGCCCGGAAAAGATGGTCCAGCATCCACGTGGAATCATCTAGTTAGGACTGGATCGGGCTACTTCGGACAACCTGAATCCCGATTCCCGTTAGTGCTACCAATTCCACAAAGACTCACGGGCCACAGGGTAGCCGATCCGATACTGACCGCCGTCCACAACGATTGCCTGACCGATTCCGCGGAACCGCGGGGCTGAGGATTTCTGGACCGAATGTTCGTGCAGAACGGTCACCTGCCTACCCGGCAGTTCATGAATTGTGGCGATCTGCTGCGGTAAACTGGACTTCTCGTATATTTCGATTCTTGCTGGGATTCCGGCAGTCGGTCGATCAAAGCGACGTGGAGCGAGAGGACCACTATCGTGGAACCTTCACAACAACATCTCAAATCCCTCCGCAAGGATGAGGAGTTCGTCTTGTATCGCTCGAACCAACCCGATTCAGCGTCAGTTCTCCTGCTAGCTCCTGCTTCGCAAGTCGCGATTTCTCTCGAGAATGTCGGGCTCTATTCCGAGCTGCAGCGCAGCGAAGCTTTCCTGGCTCAGGGCGAGAGGATGTGCCAAACGGGCAGTTTCGGGTGGAATATTTCGAATGGAGAGATCTACTGGTCGGACGGGACCTACAAGATGTTTGAATATGATCGAACGGCTAAGCCAACGATAGAAATGGCATTTCAGCGAGTTCATCCCGACGACAGAGATTATGTTCGGCAGGCTCACGAACGCGCGATCAATGAAAAGACGGATTTCAATATCGAACATCGTCTGCTCATGCCGGACGGCGCCGTCAAACACGTCCACGTCATGGGCCGCGCCTTGCAGACTTCGTCAGGCGACCTCGAATTTGTGGGCGCCGGGACGGACGTTACCGCGGCAAAGCTGGCCGAAGAGAAGATCCGCCAAAGCGAAAGCGAGCTTCGACAGATTCTGGATTTCGCTCCGCAGCACGTTTATGTGTTAGGGCCGGACCCGGACACCACGCGGCTCTACGTGAATCAGGCCGCACTCGATTATCTCGGCCTGACCGCTGATGAGTGGCGGACCTGCGACCGCCGCAAGTTCTTTCATCCGGATGATTGGGAGCGCGCGACGCGCGAGGCTCAAAGCACATTCGCAGCCGGTCTCCCGCACGAAGTCGAAGTGCGTTTACTGGGAAAGGACGGGAAATATCGCTGGTTTCTCCGACGCTGGAACCCGCTGCGGGATGAACACGGACGCCTCACCCGTTGGTATGTCGCCGGAACCGATATCGAGGATCGAAAGGCGGCGGAGCAAAGGCTCCAGGACGAGAATGGTTCGTTGCGCGAAGAACTCGACAAAGCATCCATGTTCGAGGAGATCGTGGGAAGTTCGGCGGCGCTGAAAAAGGTGCTCTCCTGTATCTCGAAGGTCGCGCCCACCGACTCCAGCGTTCTGATCACCGGCGAGACCGGCACTGGCAAGGAACTGGTGGCGCGTGCCATTCACCGGCGGTCACGGCGATCCTCACACACGTTCGTCAGCGTGAATTGCGCCGCGATTCCGCGTGACCTCATCGCCTCGGAATTATTCGGCCATGAGAAGGGCGCGTTCACGGGAGCAACGCAGCGTCGTTTAGGACGCTTTGAGTTGGCCGAAAAAGGCACGCTGTTCCTGGACGAGATCGGAGAGCTGCCGGCCGAAACCCAGATTGCTCTGTTGCGAGTGCTGCAGGAACACGAATTTGAGCGCATCGGTGGAACTGGGACGATTCGCGCCGACGTTCGTGTGATCGCCGCGACGAATCGCGACCTGGAGTCCGCGATCGCCGCAGGTACCTTCCGAAGCGACTTGTTTTACCGGCTGAATGTCTTTCCCATCGAGATGCCGTCTCTGCGAGAACGAAGAGAGGACATTCCCTTGCTGGTGAGGTATTTCCTGAATCGCTACGCTCGGAAAGCAGGCAGGCGTTTTACCGCGGTCGACAAAAAGAGCCTGGATCTGCTGCAAGCGTACACCTGGCCCGGTAATATTCGAGAATTACAGAACGTGATTGAGCGGTCAGTCATTGTGAGCGAAACAGAGACATTTTCAGTGGATGGAAGTTGGCTTTCCCGGCAACGTTCGACTGTTCCGGATATCCAGCCGGGCCTCTTCAACAGGCGTCCCGCTCAAGAGAAGGCCATCATTGAGGCTGCCTTGCGCGAGTGCGGCGCGCGGGTGTCTGGGCCGTCAGGAGCCGCTGCAAGACTGGGCATTCCCGGGACTACTCTCGAATCGAAGATCAAGGCACTCAAGATCAGCAAGAACCGCTTCAAGGGGATCTCTCGAAAAACAGCCGGCTCTACGGACTGATTCGCATTCACGTCATAAAAGGCTTTTTTACGAACTTCGTAAATTAACGATGTTTCGTAAATTGTCAGCTTCACTAATATCTTTAATTTCAGCCACTTTTCGGTTGGACCTGGACCTGCATCTTTGCAGGCCAAGGTCTTCCTCGGAAGAGCAGAGTGTTCAGAATTCACAGGTCGGAAAACGGGGAAGTGGTTTTTACGATAAGCGGCCGGATCGACGCAGAGCACATCGGCGAGTTGGAAACACTCATCGGCGCGGAAGAAAAGGGCCGCCGCATCATTCTCGACCTGCAAGATATGACTTTGACCGGTCAAGACGGCATCGATTTTCTGACCCGGTGCGAAGCATCTGATATCGCGCTGGTGAATTGCGATCCATACGTTCGCGAATGGATCACCAGACAACAAAGCGGCAAGTAGCGCATTAAGGGGCGATTTTGTGGAGAGCAAACTGGGGTAATCAGCATGGTCGAGACTTCCGTGGAGCGAACGCAAAGTGATATGCGGGTGGACGTGAATATGACAGTTAACAGCTCGCTACGGACGCTAAAAGTCGAGCCGCGGACGACATTGCTCGATGTATTGCGTGATGAACTGGCCTTGACTGGCCCGAAGAAATCGTGCGATCGCGGGGAATGCGGGGCGTGCACAGTCCACATCGAAGGTAGGCGGGTTCTATCCTGTATGACTCTGGCGGTGATGCACGATGGCCATCAAATCACCACCATTGAGGGGTTGGAGAGCAACGGCAGCCTGCACTCGCTCCAGGAGATATTCATCGAGCATGACGGGTTTCAGTGCGGTTTTTGCACTTCGGGCCAAATCATGTCTGCTGTCGCAATGATCGAAGAAGCGAAAGCGGGCTGGCCGAGTGCCGCGACGATAGACGTCACGAAGCCATTCACGATGGAGGATTTCTCGCCGGCAGAGATTCGCGAGCGCATGAGTGGCAATCTGTGCCGCTGCTCGTGCTACCCGAACATCGTTACGGCCGTCGCCGAAGCTGCACGGAGGCGTTAAGGCATGCATCCATTCACGCTTTCGCGGCCAACCGACGTTTCATCGGCGATCGCGGCACATGCTCAGAACGCCCAACTCGCCTTCATAGCGGGCGGCACCGACCTGATCGGTTTAATGAAGGACCGGGTCACGCTGCCCGACCGTCTATTGGACATCAATAGGCTGCCCGAGATGGCGCAAATCGAAGCACTACGCGATGGTGGGCTGCGTATCGGCGCGCTGGCGCGAATGAGCGACGTGGCAGCGAACCCGGACGTGCGATCTCGGTTCCCAGTCATCGCCGAAAGTCTACTGTTTGCCGCATCGGGCCAACTCCGAAATATGGCGACTATGGGCGGGAACATCATGCAGCGTACCCGCTGCCCTTATTTCCGGGATGAGGATGACCTGTCCTGCAACAAACGCCGGCCGGGCTCCGGGTGCTCGGCGCGTTATGGGATCAACCGTAATCACGCTATCTTCGGATGGTCCGACGACTGCGTAGCAACGCATCCTTCAGATTTGGCCGTGGCGCTTGCGGCCCTGGATGCCAATGTTTTAGTGCGCAACCCTGGAGGACAACGATTGATTCCGTTTGCCGAGTTCCACCGTCTGCCGGGCAACACTCCCGAGCATGACAACGTGCTTGAACGGGGCGATCTGATCGTGGCTATAGAAGTCCCCGCGCGTAACGAAGGCCGCGCCTCGCATTTCTTGAAGCTTCGCGATCGCCAGTCGTATGAGTTCGCTCTTGTTTCCGCGGCAGTGGCGGTGGCCGCCGAGCGTAGGCGGATTAGTCTGGTACGCATCGGAATGGGCGGTGTCGCACACAAGCCCTGGCGCCTCACGCGATCCGAATCCGCATTACGTGGAGTATCACTTGACGACATTGGTGCGCTGAAGCTGGCGCTCGCGGTTTCGTTCGCCGATGCTCGACCACTGGCGCAGAACGCTTTCAAGATCGAGCTTGCGCAGCGAGTCGCACTTCGGGCTCTCGAAACTGCAGGAGCGCGTATATGAACGCGATTGGACAGCCATTTTCGAGAATCGACGGGCGCCTCAAAACGACCGGCGCCGCGCGCTATACGGCAGATCTTCCGATAGCAGACGTTGTCTATGGCGTACTCGTCCAGAGCACGATTGCGAACGGCCGGACAGTCACGATCGACTCGAGCGCAGCTGAACACGCTCCCGGCGTCCTCAAGGTTTTTACGCACGGCAATATGCCACGCATGAACCCGACGCCAAAGCCGTGGAGTCACTTGCATCCGCACGGGCAGTCGTATCTTCCGCTGCAAGACGACAAGATTCTGTACGCTGGCCAACCCATCGCTCTCGTCGTCGCCAGTACACACGATCAGGCAGCTTTTGCCGGAACGCTGATCAGGGCAGAGTACGAAACGCAGCCCGCTGCGGTGTTCGACCGGCAAACGGCGAAAGACGCTATCCAGCCTCCCCAATTTCTCTGGCCAGTGTCGTCATCGGTGGGCGATGCCGATAATGCGATCTCCAGCAGCGCCGTGCAGATTAAGCAGGCGTACTCTACGGCGGACCGGCATCACAATCAGATGGAGCCACACGCAACGACCGCTTTCTGGGACGACGGGACGCTTACGCTGTATGAAACCACGCAGCACATTTTCGGGACGAGAGAACTCGTCTCCATGGTTCTCGGCATTCCCCGAGAGAAGGTCAACGTCGTTTGTCATTTTCTGGGCGGTGGTTTTGGCGGCAAGGCGTATGTCTGGCCTCATACTTTGATCGCGGCACTCGCCGCCAAGGTGCTGAACAGGCCGGTCCACGTTCAGCTCTCGCGCGCACAGATGTACTCCATGGTCGGCCATCAGACGGCGAGTATGCAGATGATCAGGCTCGGAGCGGAACGCAATGGCAAGCTGAACGGCATTCGCCACGACAGTGTGACGCCGACATCAATGTTCGACAACTACATCGAGTACGCGGCGCTTTGTCCCCGGTCGCTTTGGGCCGCAGATGGCGGAATCGCGACCAATCACAAAATCGCGCATGTGAATCGCAACACCCCGACCGCGCTTCGAGCGCCGCATGAAGCGCTCGGTCATTTTGCGCTTGAGAGCGCATTGGACGAGCTTGCTTACGCCACAGGAGTCGACCCAGTAACTGTTCGCCTAATCAACGATACGGACATCGACCCGGAGAGTGGCCGTCCATTTTCCACACGCGCCATGCGCAAGTGCTTGATAGAGGGCGCTGCGAGGTTCGGCTGGGAGAAAAGAACACCCGAGCCTTGCTCGATGCGCGACGGCCGCTACGTGATCGGGCAGGGTATGGCGGGCGCGATCTACACACATTGGCGCTGGCCGGCACGGGCGCGGGTCACGCTGATGCGCGACGGGTCAGCGCTAGTCGAGGCCGGGACACATGAACTGGGAACAGGTACGTATACCGTGCTTCAACAGATCGCCGCCGAGACACTGGGGATGCCTCCGGAGAGAATAAGCGTTCGAATTGGCGACACAAGGCTACCTACGTCGCACGCCTCGATCGGCTCAGCTACGCTGGCAAACGCCGGCGCCTCGGTCATGCTGGCCGCGAAGGACGCACGCGACAAAGCAATCGCACTCTCTCGAACTGGCCAGTTTGCGCCCTTCGCCGATGCGAAGAGCGCCGATGAAATTGTCGCCAGCGCAGGAAGTCTGGTGGTTTCAGGGCAGTCTGTGAGCTACGACGATTTGCTCACCCGGAACGATGTCCCCTCGCTGACCGGTGACGGAAACTACGATCCCAGCCCCGAGGGAACGAAAGCCACCTTCAGCTTCTCCGCGGTCTTCGCCGAAGTTCGCGTTGATCCCGACCTTGGGCTCGTACGTTTGAACCGCTTTGTAGGCGCGTACGACTGTGGTCGAGTGATCAATCCTAAGACCGCGCGCAGCCAGGCGATCGGCGGAATTATATGGGGTGTCGGCCAAGCTCTGATGGAACAATCCGAAACGGATCCGGCCTTGGGTCGCTTCATCAATCGTAATTACTCCGGCTACTTGGTGCCGACTTGTGCGGATATCCCAGAACTCGACGTCTTGTTCGTGGGTGACTTCGATGAGGAGGCCAGTCCAATCGGCGGTAAAGGTCTGGGAGAGCTCACTTCGGTATCGGTCGCGCCGGCGATTGCCAATGCTGTCTATCACGCAACCGGTAAGCGCGTGCGGGACTTGCCGATCATGATTGAAAAACTGATGTGACGTGGCTGAAGCTAACGCTAAGGACGTCGTGCCCGCTTGCAACGTCGCCATCGATGAGAGCGCACGCCACGGGCGCCTGGCACATCATCAATTCGTCTTGCTTGAGGTAGGCACTCCAGCCATGGCACGGCGTGGACGGAAAGGCAGGAATCTACATGGCACCGTCTAGCGAGAATCCGTTTGCCGCGCTGACGACCGTCGTGGCGCCTGCAATTCTGACCAACGCGTCGTCCGTGCTTTGCTTGGGAACGGCCAATCGACTTGCTAGAATCGTGGACCGGACACGCGTCGTATCAGCGGAACTCGCTCGTGTTGCGCCAAACGCAAAGAGTTGTGTAGTCCGCCGACGCCAACTTGAGGCCCTCAGAACGCGCTGGACCCTTGTTCTCAGGGCGCTGAAGTTGTTCTACATGTCCATCGGATCGTTCGCCGCGGCCACTCTGATTTCGCTTTTTGGGGCGGTATTTGCAACGTCTGGCCTGCACCTCCCTTTCCCTTTCATCGCTCTCTTCGGCCTTGTTTCCGGCACACTAGGCGTCGCCGGGATGGTTTTCGGTTGCTCCATAATGGTGCAGGAGACACGGCTGGGTCTTCAGAATCTCGAAGAAGAGGCGAGGCTAACGGCTCCTGGCGTCGAGAGTACCTGATGGCGGCGGTGCTGTTCCTGGCGCACATCCTTTATGTTCGCTGCCCATAGAAAAAGACGCACGGTAAACTTCCCTGACCGAGACAGCGGCGGAGCGATAATGAACCAGTAGACTAGCACTGGTTCAGTTCCCCAAACATTAGAGGGTCAGTGTGGCTTACGAAACAGCTAGACCTGCCGGTACACACCTTCCCAAAAGCAGTTAGCCCCTCCGGGCTATTCGCACCTCTTGCATTTTTGCGACATTCGTCAATTAACGAAGTTCGTAAATTATACGATCCAGTAACACATTTATTTCCAGCTACTTCAGATTGGTGCTGGACCTGCATCTCATAGGCAAAGTCTTCCTTGGAAGAACAGAATCTTCAGAATTTTTTTAAATGCAGGCGGTGACGAGAGGCTTCTTCTTGCACCCGGCTTGCGGCTGTAGAGAGCGCAGATCATGAGAGGACAAATGCCATGCAAACGGCTCAATCGGACTATTTCTCAGCCTATCGCCAGCTGAAACTGACGCGGGACGCCAAGGGCGTGCTGGTGGTCGAGTTCCATAGCAATGGCGGCCCGTGCATTATGAACGCACAAGGCCACACTGAATTTGTC
>Ga0210400_10005417_pt1 | contig 10841 bp, 7 predicted proteins | sample IncBWH26MmetaG_FD_155456 | JGI IMG/M metagenome (GOLD analysis project Ga0210400, IMG submission 155456) | Forest soil microbial communities from Barre Woods Harvard Forest LTER site, Petersham, Massachusetts, United States - Inc-BW-H-26-M | ecosystem: Environmental > Terrestrial > Soil >... | reverse complement strand
TCTCAGACTTTCTGGCGGCATCTTGCGCATGCTCATCCGCCAGGCTGACCTTGGCCGAAGCCATCTGAATTCCCTGCTGCGCGCGAGCGTCCACATCCTTGGTCATGTTGCTGTGCGTCGAAGTCAATTCATCGAGCTCGTTGACCCGGTCGCGAATGGGCTCAACATGACGCCTGACATATTCCTTGCTGGCGAATGGATGAAGCAGCAGCGACCCCAGGCTCGGTTCTTCGCCATCCCAAAAATCCTGGGAAGAAGCGGGTTGCAAAGGTTCCTTCTCGGCCGTCGCCGGCTGCGAACTCGATGCACTTTGCTCGCTCGCTCCTGCCGGCTGTGCGTTTGTATTTGAGTTAGGTTGCTGTGCGAATGCACCAAGCGCAACTGCAACAGACAAAAGCGGCGTCATCCATACTCGGTTCTTCATAGTCAATCATTCCTTCCGGGTGATCCCTCAAGCGGCCAGTGCTTGTGGCAGATGGCTCAGAAGCCCGAAACCTCAAGCTTTCGCTTCAGATTTCTTGCCCGTGGATTCGATGCCATAATCCACTTCTTCGGACAGCTTTATTGTAGCCCTGAAAAACCGCACCGGAAGCTAAAAAATCGACTCCAGAAGAAAGTCTCACAAGACTTAACCATCGTCTCTAAGCCACTAGGTTGCAGCCGTCACAGCAACTCTGAGGGCTGCAGGGCGGGCGAATTCGTGTGGGTGACTGTCGCCGTATGCGAGAGCCAATTGTCAATGTGTCGGGTGTCTGTTAGGTGTTGAGTGTTTGTGTGTTCTGCTCTTGTGGGTTTGCTGTGCTCTAAAGGCCGTTGCGGTTGGTCTGCTCTGCCGCCGTTTTCTGATTGCAGAGCACAGCACGACGGTCAATAAGTGTAACCGCGATTTATCGCCAATCAAGCTTTTCGTTGAAACCTTAGGATCTCCGGAGCGTCTTTAAACATGGTCGCTTCAGGCTGTTTTGTTTCATCGTTCACATTTAGCCCGTCAAGCGAACGGAAGTAAAACTGATGGGTCTTGCCCCTGCAACCAAGTGAATACATGTTTTCTGATGGACAACAATCAGTCTGCTAAAGGCGGAGTAAAAGTCGCAAGGAAGATCGATAAAACCTTCGAGCCAGTAACTTTTTCCTCGCGCGAGCCGGTTCGCGAAAACGTTACTATACCTTTTTCCTGCCGCGGGCATCGGAGTCCGTGGCGTTTCTTGCACTCTGTCCAGGAGTTAACAATGACCGCGACTGAATCTTCTCTGGCCCGCGTGGCTCCGACAATTTCTCGAAAATTGGCCTTCGCTTTTTTCCTGACTCTATGCGCCTCAATCCTCACCCTTTCTTCCTTTGCGCAGAAGGCCGCTATCATTACCTTCGATCCACCGGGCTCGGTGCAGACAATGCCTATGAGCATCAATGCCGGCAGGGCCATCACGGGGTCTTACTCGGATGGGACCACGACTCACGGCTTTCTGAGAATGCCTGATGGCTCTATTACCAGCTTCGACGGCCCAGGCGCGACCGGAACCCTCCCGGCCAGCATCAACGCCGCCGGGGCGATCACCGGATATTACTTTACGAGCACCACCTCTCGCGGCTTCCTGCGTGCACCCGACGGCGCCATTACTACCTTCGATCCTCCAACAGCGGATTACACTTACGTCTACAGCATCAATTCGCGCGGGGCGGTCACTGGGTTTTACATTGCGGCCGCAGTCTCTCATGGTTTCGTTCGCGATTCTGACGGCACTATCAGCACCTTCGATCCCCCGGCATCCATTGGGACCGTCGCCAACTCCATCAACGAGGCAGGCGCGATCGCGGGCTATTATCTCGATTCCAGCTACCTGATTCACGGCTTCTTGCGCGCTCCGGATGGCACATTCGCCACATTCACTGTGATCGAGGGGCAGAACACGCAACCTATCGGCATGAACTCCTCCGGGGAGATTACAGGAACGACGTACGACACGACCGGCAACATCGTCGCGGACTTCGTCCGCACCGTCGACGGCTCGATCACCACCTTTTTGCCAACCCAGGGCTCAAGCATCGCCGTTCCATTCGCCATCAATAATGCCGGAAGGATTGTCGGCTTCTTCACCAACCCGCAGGGCATTTCGCGCGGATTCGTGCGTCGGCCCAACGGTTCCATCACCACCTTTGAAGCCCCCGGCGCAACTCTCATTTTCCCGGAGAGCATCAACTCGGCTGGAGCGATCGCTGGCTACTATCAGGCCAACGGCAACAGCAACCCCCACGGCTTCCGCGGACTCCATAGCAGCCCATAGCGGAAGTGGCGGCCGTAAAAACCAGCGACTGAAGGCGAATTGATACACGGCGCTTACGGCACGCGTCTAGAGGCGGTGCTTGGTCTCTTCCCGAGTCGGACTCTGTCAGCGGCAATGAAGGAGCAGGCAAAACTGCCTATGTGAAGACTTATCCTCCATATGGAACTTCCACGAGCGAAAGGCACAGCTTCGCGTACTTGGGCAGCACTGTCTGGGGTGACGACGTGTTCCACTCCCCTCACCCAACACTGCAAACAATAACTGTTGAAAACAGGGCGATAGCGCTCATTGAACTGTCGATGAGTGATATCGCGATTTATCGCCAAGTTATGACTTGAGCGAGTCGAGATTCGCGCGTCAGTCCTTCGGTGCATCGGTTCCATCTGACCACTTGGACACCGAAATGATGAATTCGGTAATTGGTTGCGGAGAGTATTGATGCACGTACACGGGGGAACCGTGGAGTCCTGCGCCCCAAAACGTGTCGTCTGTTTTGGGAAACCAAAACATCAGATGGGGGTCCGCATTTCCGTACTTGCGCCCAAAGTACTGCTGCTTCGACATCATGTAGCACATAGCACCGGGCTCCGGCAGTGGGAGTTCTTTCTTGTCGAATGCGGCTTTGATACCGTCGAAGATCTGGGTTTTGGATAGTCCAGCAAATGTCAGCTTTGTTGTCTTGAGAGTGAGCGGCAGGTGGGATCGCACGGCGGGCGGATTGAGGCAAAGCGGGAGCCGCTGATCGGGGTTCAAAAACTCGGGGTCGTCGAAGGGAGCCATCCACGATCGTTCGACGATACACACGAAACCGTTCTTACCCTTCTCCACGGTTTCGTAGCCGTGCCGTCCGAGGACCATGACCTCAGCATCTCGTGAGATGGATTCGGGAGCAGCGCTGCGTGCTAATGCTATCTCGGCATTCGGATCTGCCATCAGGTATTGATCAAGCGGCGCCATACTCGTATGCGTTTTGGCGTCCTCCGCTTGCGCTTGCCACGCCATGCTCATCACGACAACTGATGCCAGGAATGTTGATGCGATTCTCCTGACTCTTTCTCGGTTCATTAACTTCCCCCATCAGGTGTTGATCTTGCGAGGATGCACTCGCACTCTCTATAACGACATCCAACTTTTACTGCCGGCCCTCGCAGATCGCCCAACCCAGCCCTGCGGAGTGTTCTTGGCTTGGAGTTTTTTCTCAATGCGATCCAGCAGCTTTTGAGCTTTTGGTGTTCGCGACGCTACGGATAGTTCGGGTTGGTTTTCATGGCGTTAGTCTGCCAAAGGATCTCTCTGAGCGCAAGAGTCTGCCCTCAGTTGCTGCATATCAGCCGTGGCTGTCTCGACTCACGAAATACCATGTCTGACTCCCGTCTTCTGAAAACAGCGATAGCACTCACTGACCTTGCTCACATGCGAGTTGCTCTTCCGCCTACTGAACTCCCGTAACTCTACGAACCGGGGCGACGGCGTTCGGCCGTGTGTATGATTGAAAATCATTCGTGCTGCTGCAGGAAAACATTCCGCTCGCGCCGCTGACCACCATCAAGATCGGAGGCCCGGCGAAGTATTTCGTCGATGCTAGCAGCATTGCTGACGTACAGGAAGCGGTTTCATTCTCGCGCTCGCACGATCTGCCTCTCTTCGTTCTAGGAGGTGGCAGCAATCTGGTAGTCGCCGACGCCGGCTGGCCAGGGCTCGTCCTAAAAATTGCGATTCCAGGCATCGATCAAGCATCCAGCCCGGATGAAGACGCCAAAGTCCATTTCGATGTAGGTGCGGGAGAATCCTGGGATAAGTTCGTTTCGCGCGCCGTCGTCGCCCGCTGCGCTGGCGTCGAATGCTTGAGCGGCATTCCCGGCAGCGTCGGTGGTACGCCGGTTCAGAACGTCGGAGCTTACGGACAGGAAGTATCCGACACCATTGCGGCGGTGCAAGTGCTCGACCTGAAAGATGGTCAGATTCGCGAGCTCTGTCGCGAGGCCTGCGAGTTCAGCTACCGAACCAGCATTTTCAACAGCACGCAGCGCGGGCGATTCATCGTTCTGCGCGTCACCTACGCTCTTACGCCCGGTGGGAAGCCGCACATCGCCTATGCCGACCTCAAGCGGCAGTTCGCAGGCCGGGATACGCCGCCCGATCTTAGCGAAACCCGCGAGGCCATCCGCTACATTCGTGCCCTCAAAGGGATGCTGATCGTCGCGGGAGATCCGGACTGTCAGAGCGCGGGATCATTCTTTAAGAATCCTGTGCTCTCTGAAGAACAGCATGAGGATCTGAAAGTGCGCGCTGCCGCCCGCCGCTTAACCGTTCCCAGTTATCCCGCGCTCGAAACTCAACAGAAAATTTCGGCGGCATGGCTCGTCGAACACTCCGGTTTCGCAAAAGGATATGGCTCGGATCGCGTCGGCATCTCCACTAAGCACGCATTGGCTATTGTCAATCGCGGGGGAGCTACCGCCGCTGACGTCGTCACATTGAAGGAACAGATCCAGCAGCACGTGCAAGAAATCTGGGGAATCCGTTTAGAGCCCGAACCAGTTATGGTTGGCTTCTAAGCTTTTTCATCGATTGCAAGCGGGCGCATCTTTCCCGAAAAGTCGAACGCGTCAGTCGCCAGATGGTTTTTTCTGTTCCTTCATCACTTTCCGCAAAGCGCGGTTGATCCGGGTCTGGTATCCCCGGCCCTGTTTCTGGAACCAGGCGAGTACATCCGCGTCCAGACGCAACGTGATCCTCGTCTTGATCGGCCTGTACCACCTCTCCAGATCGCCAGGCGTAATACCAGGATGTTTTGGGTCCGCGGACGCATTCAGGCTGATTGTCTTCTTCCCCCGGACAATCTTGTTGCCCTTCTTAACTCCTCTGCCTGGTTTCATTTACCAAGGATTATACACACCTGTTCGTACACACACCATTGCATGCACAAATGTTCCGGCCGGAACATTCAACGCAAACCACATTTAGGTTTGAATCGCTCGCCGCCGCAATCCCGGCACAAACGGCGCCGCGCCGGTTCGCGACCATGCTTTCTCGCGTGCCCCATGGAGTGGGGTATGGTGCACAATCCGCCCGGCGGCGCCATGCTTATTCATCGGCAAGTCTTGCCGCCTCTTTAAAGATTTCCACGAACATTTCCCGCGTGAGTTTGCCCGTCTGCGTATTTTGATTCGACGGATGATAAGAGGCCAGTAACACCTTACCGTCCGGTAACCGGTAACTGGCGCCATGTTTGAAGAGGTAGGCCTGCCGGCTGCGCAACAACTCCCGGCGCTTCAGATAATTCAGATAAGCATCGAATCCAATTTTCCCCAGCGCCACCACGACCTTTACTCTTTCTAATCCTGCAATCTCGCGGTCGAGAAATTGCGAGCACTCCGCAAGTTCCTGTTGAGTGGGCTTGTTGTCGGGCGGCGCGCAGCGCACGGCCGCAGTGATGTATAGATCATTCAACTCAAGCCCATCGTCGCGATCGGTGGCGTTGGGCTGGCTGGCAAATCCAGTTTCATGCAGCACGGGATACATGAACTTGCCGGAAGCATCTCCCGTAAACGGACGTCCCGTGCGGTTCGAGCCGTGCGCCCCAGGGGCGAGTCCCATAATCAGGACTCGTGCTTTCGCATCTCCGAACCCGGGCACCGGCTTGCCCCAATAGTCGCAGTCGCGGTAAGCCCGCCGCTTCTCGCGCGCGACCTGCTCGCGATAGACAACCAGTCGCGGGCAGCGAGTGCAGGTCACGACATCGCGGTGGAGGACGGTGAGCCAGTGGGGATTGTTAGGTTTCACATATTTACTTTAAGTCACTCATCACTGAGGGCTTAATTTACTTCCGCGGTTCGTTATGAGGCGGGTCCTTGGCGAGACGATCAAGGAGGTCACGGTTGCCCGCCACCGACTGCTCGAAGGCGCTCATTACTTCGCGGCGAACCCGGTGCAGCGACGGAACGACGTTGTGCAGGTAGAACTTTAGCGCCTCCTCTAGAATGTGCCGCTGCGATTGGCCGTTGCGCTTGGCGACGGCGACGAACTCTTTGTAGAGTTTGGCATCGATTTCGGGAGTGAACTTCTTCGTGGCTGACATTGGCAAGCGCCTCTCGACCTCTATTCTAGCGGATTGGAGCGGCAAATCAAGGCAAATCTTGATTTATCAATATCATCGAGGAGGGCGGCTGAAAAGCCCCACCCGTTCGACTGCGCTCAGGGCAGACTTTCTCGCAAAGAAAGCAAAAAATGGGGCACCCTAATATTCTACTCATCCCAGATGAGGGCCACCCGCCTCCCCGAGTTAGCACACTTGGAAACACAAACAGAATATCGGATTTCAACGGGAACACTTTGGTACAACGACCCACAACCGCGGGAAAATTAGGGCTCTCCCGTTTGACGCTGCTCTCCTTCTATCTTTACACTCAAGTTAACGCCGTATGAATTCTGGAGCGCTCCGTTTTAGCGATGGGGCCTCGGGATCGAGCGGTGCGGGAAAGGTAAAACGTGAGCCCCACAGAGACTACCGACGCGGCCAAGACCGAGGAAACCAAGAAAGATATCAAGCGCGAGATTTCCGTCGAGATCCCCGCCGCGGAAGTCGCACGCGAAACTGAACTACAGATTCTGCGCTATCAAAAGAGCGCGAGGCTGCCGGGTTTTCGCGCCGGGCACGTGCCCGCTTCCATCATCCGGCAGCGCTTTGGCGAAGGCCTCAAGAACGATGTAGCCGAGGCTCTGATCCCTAAGTACTTTCGCCGGGAAGCTGAGAAGCAAGGGCTGATCCCGGTTTCGCAGCCCCGCGTGACTGATCTGCATATCCACGACGGCGAGCCGCTCACTTTCAAGGCAAGCTTTGAAGTTTTGCCTGAGATCAAAGTCGAAGGCTATAAGGATCTTCGCGCCGACAAACCTGAAATCACTGTTACTGATGAAGACGTCGAGCAAGCTCTCAACAGCGTGCGCGAACAACACGCAACCTACGCCACGGTTGAAGGACGCGTTCTCGCCGAAGGCGACTTCGCTCAGGCTTCCATGGATGGCAAGCCCAAAGACGGCAAGGACGTCGCCGATGCCAAAGCCAATCCCGTCCACATGGATGACGTGCTGATCGAGATCGGCGGGAAGAACACCGTCCCAGAGTTTAGCCAGAATCTCACCGGCGCTTCCGCCGGCGAAGAGCGCGTCTTCGACGTAACCTATCCGGTCGATATTTCCGATAAGCGGCTCTCCGGTAAAACTTTCGTGTACACGGTGAAGGTCAACGGAATCAAGTTGAAAAGTCTGCCCGAACTCAACGATGCCTTCGCCAAAGAATTAGGCGAGTTCACCAGCCTCGACCAGGTTCGCAAACAAATTCGCGAGAACATGGAAGCAGAAAAACGCCACGCTGCCGAGCATGAGGCGAAAGACAAACTGGTGGCCGAACTGGTGAAGCGCAACGATTTCGAAGTGCCCGAGTCGTTAATCGACCGCCAGATCGATCTTCGCCTGGAGCGCGGCCTGCGCGCTCTGGCAGCGCAAGGCATGAAGATGGAAGATCTTAAAAAAATGGACCTCCCGCGCCTTCGCGCCGGCCAGCGGGACCAGGCAATCACCGATGTGAAATCTTCTTTGCTGTTGGAACGCATCGCCGACCTGGAAAAAATTGAAGTCGCCGACGACGAAGTGAACCGGGAAGTAGAATCTCTCGCGCAACAGTCCAAACAAAGTCCCGAAACGGTACGAGCTCGTTTGACAGAGGATGGGGGCCTCGATAGAATCCGGATTAGAATCCGCAGTGAAAAGACCCTCAATTTTCTTTATCACCAGTCCGCGTAAGTCAACAAAAAGCGTGGACCACTTTCGACCCTCCCCGAGTAAAGCAGGTGCTGGTTCGGGGCGGAGTGTGGCAGGTGGGCAGGCCAGATAACCATGAAGCAAAATGATCCGCAAATGATGCTGGTACCGATGGTCATCGAGCAGACCGGGCGGGGCGAACGCGCCTACGATATTTATTCCCGGCTGCTCCGCGATAACATTATTTTTATTGGCACGCCGATTGACGACAACATCGCCAATCTGGTGATTGCGCAAATGTTATTTCTGGCTCAGGAAGACCCCGAGAAAGACATTCAGCTTTACGTCAATTCTCCCGGAGGTTCAATCACGGCGGGCATGGCGATCTATGACACCATGCAGTACGTGAAAAATGACGTGATGACGTTGTGTGTGGGCCAGGCGGCGTCGATGGCCGCGCTGCTGCTGGCGGCCGGACAGCCCAAGAAGCGGTTGGCGCTGCCCAATTCGCGCATCCTGATCCATCAGCCTTCCATGGGCGGATTGTCCGGGCAGGCGACTGACATTGACATTCACGCGCGCGAAATCCTCCGCATGCGGGAGATTACTAACCAGTTACTCTCCAAGCACACCACCCAAAAGCTCGATAAGGTGGAAAAGGACGTGGAACGCGACTTCATTATGAATGCCCAACAAGCTAAGGAGTACGGAATCATAGACGATATCATCTATAAGACCGGAAAAGCGGTATGATCCATTTTCGCTCTTGACCTTGGACAGGAAAAGGCGGGTTCGATCAGTAAGAACTTTAAAGGAGTAGAGCCGAGTGAAAACCAAGTCCTCCGACGAGATTTTGCGTTGCTCGTTCTGCCATAAGTCGCAGGATGCCGTAGCCAAACTGATCTCGTCGCCCAGCGACTATCCGCGCGCCTACATATGCGACGAGTGCGTGGCGGTATGCAATTCAATCCTGGAAGATGACCGGACGGCTACTCCCGCATCCGCGCCACCTAATCAACTGCCCAAACCCCAGGAGGTCAAAACCTTTCTGGATGAATATGTCATCGGACAGGAACAGACCAAGAAGAAGTTGGCGGTCGCGGTTTACAACCACTACAAACGAATCTTCATGAACCGTCAGAAAACCAACGACGGTATTGAACTGAGCAAGTCGAACATTATGCTGATCGGTCCCACCGGCAGCGGAAAGACGCTGCTGGCGCAGACCCTGGCCCGAATGCTGGACGTGCCGTTCGCCATTGTCGATGCCACCACGCTTACCGAGGCTGGCTATGTGGGCGAGGATGTTGAGAACATCATCCTCAAACTGCTGCAGGCCGCTGATGGCGATGTAAGCCGCGCCCAGACCGGGATGATCTACATCGACGAGATCGATAAGATCGGCCGCAAGGATGAGAATCCCTCCATTACCCGCGATGTTTCGGGCGAGGGCGTGCAGCAGGCGCTATTGAAGATTCTGGAAGGAACGGTTGCTAACGTTCCGCCGCAAGGCGGTCGCAAGCATCCTCACCAGGAGTTCACGCCGGTCGACACCACCAATATCCTATTCATCTGCGGTGGGGCCTTCGTGGGTCTGGAAAAGATTATCGGAAGGCGGGTGGGAAAAAAGTCACTCGGCTTCCGCGGTGGCGAAGAGGCGGATAAAGAAGACATTGCGGTTTCGGGCAAGCGCAACTTCGAATTGCTGAGCGAGATACAGCCGGAAGACTTGATCAAGTTTGGACTGATCCCTGAATTCGTCGGGCGGCTGCCCGTCGTCGGGATGCTCGAAGACCTGGACGAGTTCGCGTTGATCGAGATTCTCACCCGTCCTAAGAACGCCATCGTAAAGCAGTACCAACGCCTGTTCGAGTTTGAGAATGTGCGCTTGAAGTTCTCCGATGAGGCTCTGCGGGCCATCGCCCGCCAGGCTATGGCCCGCAAAGTTGGCGCCCGCGGATTGCGCATGATTCTGGAAGAGCTTATGCTCGACTTGATGTTCCATCTGCCCAGCCAGAAGAAACTAAAAGAGTTCGAGGTCACGCGCGAGATGGTTGAGAAACGCAGCGCCTCGGTGGCAACATTGGAGAAGGCAGGCTAGCAAAAAGTAGTAGACTGTTGTCGGCGGTAAGTTGCGGAGACACGCGCCACGATTGTGATTCCGGACGGCCCTGGGGAGATTGAGTGACCACATCCAAAGAAAAATTCGAGACAAAAAAGCTGCCGATGATGCCCATCCGCGATGTGGTCATCTTCCCGTTCATGATGACTCCATTTGTGGTGGGCCGCGAGTCCAGCGTGCGCGCACTCGAAGAGGCACTGGCTGCGGATAAGAAAATCTTCCTCGCAACCCAGCACGACGCGTCGATCGACGAGCCCAAGTCGAATGAAATCTACCAGGTCGGCACCATCGTCAACATTGTGCAGAGCCTCAAGCTGCCCGACGGCAACATTAAAGTTTTAGTGGAAGGCATTGAGCGCGGCCGGCTTCTTCACGCCACCGATTCCGATGGCTACATGCAGGCTTCGGTACGGGTAGCTCGCTATCCCGTAGAGATGAACGCGCAAATTGAAGCTGGTATGCAGCGCGTAACGACACTTTTTGAGCAGTATGTGAAGCTGTGCCAGGCGCTGAACTACGAGACCATGATCTCGGCGGTGCGCATGGAAGATCCGGCCAAGCTGACTGACATCATCGCGGCCAATCTGCAGCTCTCCATCGAAGAAAAACAGGAACTGCTGGAGATCTTCGACCCTTCCGAGCGCCTAAGCCGCATCGCCGATGTGCTCGACGTC
>Ga0210400_10005416_pt1 | contig 10842 bp, 8 predicted proteins | sample IncBWH26MmetaG_FD_155456 | JGI IMG/M metagenome (GOLD analysis project Ga0210400, IMG submission 155456) | Forest soil microbial communities from Barre Woods Harvard Forest LTER site, Petersham, Massachusetts, United States - Inc-BW-H-26-M | ecosystem: Environmental > Terrestrial > Soil >... | reverse complement strand
GACGTCGATCTGCCGCTCACTCACCCCGTGGCGTTTGAGCGCATCGAGCGCCCCTCGAATCAGCAGGTCGACGACGAAATCGTTGAAGCGCGCCGCAACCAGCGCAAAACGCAGATCGCCTGCGAGCAATTCCCCCTGGATTTCCTTCGGCTGATCGTTTGGCACGAGTCCTTCCTCGATTTGAGATTGGCGCGGAGTATAACCGCCGCGGCGCTCATTCGCCGCCGTCGACGTAACCGGTCACTTCCAAATCGAATGCGGCAAGGCCCTGCAGCTGTTTCGGCGCGCTCAATACGCGCATCCGCTTGAGCCCGAGATCCTTGAGGATTTGTGCGCCGATGCCGTAGGTTCGAATCACGGTGGCGCCGGGATGGCGGGGGTGCACGCTCTTGGCATCGAGCAGCCTCACGCTGTCCATGAACTCGCGCGGCGTCTCTTCCGGCCGCAAGATCACGATGACCCCGGACGGCTCGCTGGCGACGCGCGCCATGGCCGCGCGCAGCGGCCAGCCGAGCCGCTCGTTGTGGACTCCGACGTCGTCCCGCAGCGTATCCTTGATGTGCACGCGCACCAATGGCGGCAGCGCCGAATTCAAATCGCCCCTGACCAGCGCGATGTGCACGGTCTTGTTGACGTGATCTTCATAGCAGCAGAGTTCGAACTTGCCGTGTTCCGTTTCGACGGTATCTTCGTAAATGCGCTCCACCGAACGCTCGTTCTTGAGGCGATAGCGAATCAGATCCGCGATGGTGCCGATCTTCAGGTCGTGCGCCTTCGCGAAGCGCTCGAGATCCGGGCGGCGCGCCATGGTGCCGTCATCGTTGAGAATTTCGACGATCACGGCGGCCGCGGAAAATCCGGCCAGGCGCGCCAGGTCGCAACCCGCCTCCGTGTGGCCGGCTCGCGTCAGCACGCCGCCGGGCTGCGCCATCAGCGGGAATATGTGCCCCGGCTGGCGCAGATCCTCAGGTCTCGCCGTCGGACTCACCGCGGTCTTGACCGTGTGCGCGCGGTCATGCGCGGAGATTCCCGTGGTCACGCCTTCGGCGGCCTCGATCGAGAGCGTGAAATTGGTGCGATGGCTGCTGTCGGTATCGCTCACCATGAGCGGCAGCCGCAACTCGCGGCAGCGCTCGCGCGTCAGCGTGAGACAAATGAGGCCGCGGCCGTAGCGCGCCATGAAGTTCACGTCCTGCGGTCGCACGCAGTCCGCAGCCATGATCAGATCACCTTCGTTTTCGCGATCCTCATCGTCCATGATCACCGCCATTTTGCCGCGGCGCAGGTCCTCGAGGATTTCGTCGATCGTATTGAATACGGGCATTTGATCTCTCACTATTCGCTGGTCCGTAACCGATTGATTAATAAAGGCTGCGCCAGCCTGTCCAGGTATCGCGCTATCACGTCGATTTCGATGTTGACGCCGTCGCCCACCGCTCGCTCGCCGAGCGTCGTGACCGCCAGAGTGTGGGGAATCACGTTGACCGCAAAACGGCTCCCCTCGATCTCATTCACGGTCAGACTCACGCCGTCGACGCAGATCGACCCCTTGCTCGCCACGAAGCGCATCAACGCGGCCGGCAATTCGAATTCCATGCGCCAGGAACGCGCATCTTGCGCAAGGATGCGCAAATTCCCAACCGCATCCACGTGTCCGCTCACCCAATGGCCGCCGAGGGCGTCCCCGGCGCGCAGGCTCGGCTCCAAGTTGACCTTCGATCCCGTGCGCAGCACCCCCAAGGTCGTTTTGGCCATGGTCTCGCGCGAGACATCCGCAAAGATGCACGATCCGTCTTGGCGAGTCACCGTGAGGCAAGCGCCCTGCACGCTGACGCTGTCGCCGATGGCGATGCGCTGCGGGTCGAGCGCCGCGGCATCGATCCCCAATTCCAAGTCGCCGCCCTTCTCGGTCAGCGCAGTGACTCGGCCCGTTGCGATGATGATTCCCGTAAACATCTTAAGGATTCCTGGGTGTGAGAATGAGGCGCAGGTCGTCCCCGATCCGCTGCACGTCCTGATAATCGAATGCCGGCAGCGAACCCGGCGGCCCCAGACCGCTCAGGTGCATGAGCGGCGCCGCTTCCGCACCCAACAGGGTCGGTGCGACGTACAGCACGAGCTCGTCCACCAGCTTCGAGAGCATGAATGCGGCAGCCAAGCGCGGTCCGCATTCCACCCACAATTCATTGACCTCGAGCTCGGTCAGGCGCTCGATGACGGCGTGCAGATCCAGCCCGCCGGCCGCTCGCGCCAGGCGCTCGACCCGTGCGGAGTGCTGCGCGCGCGCCGGGGCATCGGGCGCGGCAAACACCAAGGTGGGCTCTCCGTGAAACAGTTTCGCGCGCGTCGAACACGACAGCATGGGATCGAGCAGCACCCGCAGGGGCTGCCGAATCCAGGGACCATATGCCAAGCGCACGTCGAGCCGCGGGTCATCCGTGCGCACCGTGCCCGCCCCCGTCAGTATCGCGCTGCTGCGCGCCCGCCATTTTTGCACGTCGGCGCGTGCAGCCTCGCCGCTGATCCACACCCGGCCTCCCGCCGCCGGCGCAGTGCGCGCATCCAAGCTCATCGCCATTTTCAATCGGATGAACGGGCGGCGGCGCTCGAAGCGCGAAAAGAAACCGACATTGAGAGCACGCGCGGCGGCGGCGAGCACACCCACCTTCACCTCGATCCCGGCAGAGCGCAGGCGTTCGATACCCGCGCCGGCAACGCGCGGGTTGGGATCCGCGCTGCAGCACACCACGCTTGCCGCACCGGCTGCGATCACGGCATCCGCGCAAGGCGGCGTTCGTCCAGTATGACTGCACGGCTCCAGCGTGACATACAGGGTTGCACCCCGAGCCTGCGGGCCCGCCGCGCCCAGCGCCACGACCTCCGCGTGCGCCTCACCCGCGCGCACATGCCAGCCCTCGCCGAGGACACGGCCGTCCCGCACCACGACGCAGCCGACGCGCGGATTGGGATCGGTGGTGTAGAGACCGCGAGCCGCGAGCGCCAGCGCCCGCGCCATGTGAGTCTCATCGTGCGTGGTATCGGCCTCGGTCATGGACCGGTGTCGCCATCTTCGTCGCCCGGCAGCAGCGGCAGCTGATCCTTGCTGGGTTCGCGGCGTCGGCGATGACGGCGCAACTGATCGATTTCCGTGCGGAAGGCTTCTATGTCCTGAAAGCTGCGGTACACCGAGGCGAACCGCACATAGCCCACCTCATCCAGGTGCCGCAGTTCCTCCATGACCATCTCACCCACGCTGCGCGAGGCGATTTCCCGTTCACCCAAGCTGCGCAGCTTGTGGCAAATCCGGGCCACCGCGGCTTCGATGGCATCCCGGCTGACCGGACGCTTCTCCAATGCCTTCTGCATGCCGTGCAGCAGCTTGTTCTCGTCGAACGGCTCACGGCTGCGGTCGCCCTTGACGACCGTGGGCAGCAGCAGCTCGGCGGCCTCAAATGTGGTGAAGCGCTCCGCACAGGCGAGGCATTCGCGCCGGCGGCGAATCTGCCGCCCCTCACCCGCGAGACGGGAGTCGATGACTTTGGTCTCGGTGTGGCCGCAAAAAGGACAGTGCATGGGCTGTGTCTAAAGCGGGCTCGCGCGGCCGCCCGCTCCTAGCCATAGACGGGAAATCGCCCGCATATTCTCACCACTTCGGCGCGCACGCGCTCCACCACGGCCTCATCGCCCATATGATCGAGCACATCGGCTATCCAATTGGTCAGCTGCCGCACCTCGGCCTCCTTGAAGCCGCGCGTGGTCACCGCGGGTGTGCCGATGCGCAGCCCGCTGCTGATCGATGGCGGACGCGGATCGTTCGGCACCGCGTTCTTGTTGACCGTAATGTGCGCGCGGCCGAGCGCGGCGTCGGCATCCTTGCCGGTGATGTTCTTGTCGATGAGGTCGAGCAGGAACAAATGATTGTCCGTGCCGCCCGACACGATCTTGTAGCCGCGCTGCTGCAAGAGCTGCGTCATGGCCCGTGCATTGGAGATCACCTGGGCGGAATAGACCTTGAACTCAGGCTTGAGTGCCTCGAGGAAGGCCACTGCCTTGGCAGCGATCACATGCATGAGGGGACCGCCCTGAGTGCCGGGAAACACCATCGAATTGAATTTCTTGTGCAACTCGGCGTGCGGCCGCGCAAGAATCAGCCCGCCGCGCGGCCCGCGCAGCGTTTTGTGGGTGGTCGTCGTCACCACGTCGGCAATCGGCACCGGGTTGGGATAAAGGCCGGCCGCCACGAGCCCGGCGACATGCGCCATGTCGACGAATAAATACGCACCCACCGAATCGGCGATGGCACGAAACCGCGCCCAGTCGATGACGCGCGAATAGGCCGAGAATCCGGCTACGACCATTTTGGGGCGATGCTCCTGCGCCAGGCTCGCCACCTGATCGTAGTCGATTTCGCCGTTGTCGGATTTGATGCCGTACTGCACCGCCTTGAACAGCTTGCCCGAGAAATTGACCTTGGCGCCATGGGTCAAATGGCCGCCGTGATCGAGGCTCATGCCCAGAATCGTGTCGCCCGGATTCAGCATCGCCAGATAGACGGCGGCATTGGCCTGGCTGCCTGAATGCGGCTGCACATTGGCATAGTCGGCACCGAACAACTGTTTCGCGCGGTCGATCGCCAGCTGTTCGGCGATATCGACGAACTCGCAGCCGCCGTAATAGCGCTTGCCCGGATAGCCTTCGGCATACTTGTTGGTGAGCACCGACCCCTGCGCTTCGAGCACGCGCGGACTCGCATAGTTCTCCGAGGCGATCAGCTCGATGTGATCCTCTTGCCGGTTGCGCTCGCCCGCGATCGCCTTCGCAAGTTCAGGATCGAAGCCGGCAATCGTCATTTGGCTGGTGAACATAAGCTCAGGTCTCCGGGCAGATAGCCGATAATTGTAGCCGATTAGGCTAGGGTTCCCTAGCGACAAAGCCTCTCCGTGACAAGTTTCCGCCGCTCGCGGATAATTCTCGCCGAGATCCCTCCGCCTTCGAGCGAATCATTCGAGTAAGTCAAGATGGCTCAGTTCATTTACACCATGAACCGGGTAGGCAAGGTCGTGCCGCCCAAGCGCATCATATTGCGCGATATTTCATTGAGTTTTTTCCCCGGCGCCAAGATCGGCGTGCTCGGCTTGAACGGCTCGGGCAAGTCCACGTTGTTGAAAATCATGTCGGGTGTCGACAAGGACATCGAGGGCGAGGCTCGGGCGCAGGCCGGAATCAAGGTGGGCTACCTGCCGCAAGAACCCGTGCTCGATGAATCCAAGACGGTTCGCGAAGTGGTCGGGGAAGGCGTCGGCGACGTGCAGAGCCTGATCGACCGCTTCAACGCCATCAGCGATCGCTTCGCCGAGCCGATGTCGGATGATGAGATGAACAAGCTCATGGAAGAGCAGGCCAAGATGCAGGACAAGATCGATGCGGTCGGCGGCTGGGAGCTGGAACGCAAGCTGGAAATTGCCGCCGATTCACTGCGCCTGCCGCCGTGGGACGCGGTGGTGAGCAAGCTGTCCGGGGGCGAGAAGCGCCGCGTGGCGCTGTGCCGCCTGCTCTTGTCCAAGCCCGACATGCTGCTGCTCGATGAGCCCACCAACCACTTGGACGCAGAATCGGTGGCATGGCTCGAGCACTTCCTCGAGGAGTATCCGAGCACGGTGATCGCCGTCACCCACGACCGCTATTTTCTGGACAATGTGGCCGAATGGATTTTGGAACTCGATCGCGGCCATGGCATCCCATGGCAGGGCAATTACTCCTCCTGGCTGGAACAAAAAGAGCAGCGCCTGGCGCAGGAAGAGCGCCAGCAGGACGCGCTCGCCAAGACTCTGAAGCGCGAATTGGAATGGGTGCGCACCAACCCGAAAGCGCGCCAGGCAAAATCCAAGGCGCGCCTGCAGCGCTACGAGGAGTTGGCGTCGCAGGAATTCCAGAAACGCAACGAGACCAACGAAATCTACATTCCGCCCGGCGATCGGCTGGGCGATCTGGTCATCGAATGCAAGCAAGTGCGCAAGGGTTACGGGGAGCGGCTGCTGATCGATTCCTTGAGTTTCAGTCTGCCGGCGGGCGGCATCGTCGGCATCATCGGACCCAACGGCGCCGGCAAGACCACGCTGTTTCGCATGTTGTCGGGCGTCGAGAAGCCGGACGGCGGCGAGATCCGCTTGGGCCCCAGCGTGAAGCTAGCCTACGTCGATCAGTCGCGACAGGCGCTCAATGACAAGAATACGGTTTGGCAGGAGATTTCCGGCGGACTCGATCTCATCAAGGTCGGCAATTACGAAACCTCCTCGCGTGGCTATGTCGGGCGCTTCAATTTCAAAGGCGTGCAGCAGCAACAGGTGATCGGCGACCTGTCAGGCGGCGAACGCAACCGTGTGCACCTGGCGAAGGTGTTGAAGGCCGGGGGCAACGTTCTGCTGCTCGACGAGCCTACCAATGATCTCGATATCGAAACGCTGCGCGCGCTCGAGGATGCGCTGGTGGCTTTCCCAGGCTGCGCGGTCGTCATCTCGCACGATCGCTGGTTCTTGGACCGCATTGCAACCCACATCCTCGCCTTCGAAGGCGACTCGCAAGTCGTCTGGTTCGAAGGCAACTATCAGGAATACGTCGAAGACCACAAGAAGCGCAAAGGCGAGGACGCCGCGCAACCCCACCGGATCCGTTACAAACCATTGGCAGGATGAATCCATGAGCATGTACATCACTCCGCAGGACGAGCTGCACGTCGAATACCAGGGCATCGCCCTGACCTGTCCTCACTGTCAGACGCTGACGCATCTGACCGTGGCAGGGACTCCTAAATTCGAGGATCTCAGCCACCGCAAGCCAAAGCACGTCGGTATCGTGTTCCGCTGCGACGCCTGTACCGAACCGGTATTCCTCAAGTTTGCGGTCAAGGCCTATACGGCGCTGCGCGTCGAGCTCGCGCCGAACTACATGGAGATCGAGCGCGCACGTGAGAACTTCCCGCTGACTTATCTGCCCGAGGAAGCGGAAGGCATGTTCAAGGAAGCGCTCAATTGCTACGCGGCCGGCTGCTTCAATGCCTTCGGCGCCATGAGCCGGCGCACGGCCCAGTCGCTGTTCCGCGAACTCGGCGAACGCGGCAAACTGGAGCTGTTCGATACGCTGCAGGAAATTCGCAATCTGGCGGAGCTCGACGATGACACGTTTGCCGCTCTGCGCGCGGTGCTGTTCGGCAGCGACAGCGACCCCTGGCCGCACCAACCCGACATCAACGCCGAGCGCGCCGGTGTGCTGCTCGAAGTCATGCGCGATTTGCTCTATCAGACGTTCGTCCGCAAGGCGCGCCTGTTGCAGGCAATGACCTTTCGCAAATTCGTGGCTCCCAGCCAGGCGGAGGCCGGTTGACTGAGGGATTTCTGATGCGAATCAAATTCGGCGAACGAGTTCCGAGTACTGCACTAGTTTGTCGTCCGCGGTCAGGAAGTGCAGCGGTTCGCTGATCGCTTGTGCCAGCAACAGTCGATCGAATGGGTCACGATGAATCGGCGGTAAATGCGCGACTGCCGCAGCGTGGCGTGCAGTAATCGATAACTCCAGGAAGCCGCTGGGCGCGACCGCCTCCCGCAGTCGATCGGGCGCGACCTTGAGCTTGCCGAGTTGATACTTGATCGCCGCTTCCCAAATGCTGGCGCTGCTCACGTACACCGCGTCCGCTTCTTCGATCATCGACCATGCGGCCGTCGACAATTTTGGATCATCGTCCACGGTCCAAAGGAACACGTGGGTGTCCAACAGAAGGTTCACACCGAACTCTCGAACGAATCCAGGACTTCCGCCGGAAGTGGTTCATCGAAATCGGAACCCAATTGAATTTGACCTTTCAGAACCCCGCGTCGGCGCGGCACTGAGTGGGAGCGCAGGGGTCCGAGTATTGCCACCGGTTTCCCCGCCTTGGCGATAACTACGTCCTCGCCTCGCTGTACGGCGCCGACCAACTTGGATAGCTGGCTCTTCGCTTGATGAATGTTGTACGTTGCCATGACTTCCCCGATTTAGCTTAGCTAAGTCTAGCTCAATCCAGATGAAGGTTCCACAATGAGGGCAAGGCCGTCCGTCTGCGGGCATACCTCTCCATCCGCAGGGTGGACAGCGTTCCCGCGGAAACGTGCCAGGTAGCCGGCTGGCGGTTGCGCCTATTTCCCTAGGCCAGAAAGACCCGCGCATTACGAAATAGCCGCATCCACCCGCCATCTTCCGACCACTCCTTGGGCGCCCAGGAGTTTTGTACCGTACGAAACACCCGCTCGGGGTGCGGCATCAAGGAGGTGACGCGACCATCGACGCTGCACAATCCCGCGAGTCCCAGCGCCGAGCCGTTCGGGTTGAAGGGATACTTCTCGGTGGGCTGATCGCGGGTATCGACATACTGCAACGTCACCAAGCGTTGGGCGAGCAACTGGCCGGCGTCCGCGCCCGGATCGAACTCCGCCCGGCCTTCGCCATGCGCCACGGCGATCGGCAACACCGAATCGTGCATGCCTGCCAGCAGCACCGATGGTGATGGCGGCACGCGCACCAGCGCCAGGCGCGCCTCATACTGTTCCGATCGATTGCGCACGAAGCGCGGCCAAGCATCGGCCCCGGGTATCAGTTCCTTGAGCGCCGATAGCATTTGACAGCCGTTGCACACGCCCAGACTGAAGGTCGCGTCGCGTTCGAAGTAGGCGGCAAACTCCTCGCGTGCCCGGGCGTTGAAAAGGATCGACTTCGCCCAGCCCTCGCCGGCGCCAAGCACGTCGCCGTACGAGAATCCGCCGCAGGCGACCAAACCGTGGAATCGTCCGAGGCGCACGCGGCCGCTCAGGATATCCGTCATGTGCACATCGTAGGCATCGAACCCGGCGCGCGTGAACACGGCGGCCATCTCGGTCTGGCTGTTGACGCCTTGTTCGCGCAGTATCGCGACCGCGGGCCGCGCGGCACCCGTCACGAACGGCGCCGCCACATCTTGGTTCGGATCGTAGCTCAACCGCGCATGCAGCCCGGGATCGTCGGCATCCTCGAGCCGCTCATATTCCTCGCGTGCACACGCGGGATTGTCGCGCATTTCCTGCAGGCGAAACGATACCTCGCTCCAGCGGCGCTGCAAATCGAGGCGCGCGGCGTCGAACGCTTTATCTCCGCCGAAGCTCAGCTGCACCCGCGGGCCGGCGCACGGTTCGCCGATGTCGCGCGCGTGCGGCGCGAGTCCGTGGCGCGCGAGCACGTCCTGCGCCTCTTGAGCGCGCGATGCCGGCACCTGCAGCACCGCGCCCAACTCCTCGGCAAAGCAGGCGGCGATGGGATCCGCCACCTCGCCCAAGTCGATGGCGAGTCCGCAATGAGCGGCGAAGGCCATCTCCAATACCGTGATCAGCACGCCGCCGTCCGAACGGTCGTGATAGGCGAGCACCAGCCCGCGATCCTTCAGTTCGCGCAACGCGGCGCAGAACGCCAGCAACACGGCGGGGCCGTCCAGATCCGCCGGCTCGCCGCCGCTCCTGCCGTGAACTTGCGCCCAACAGGATCCTCCCAGGCGGTTCTTGCCGGCACCCAAATCGATCAGCAACAGGCGCGAGGGCTGTCGCAGGTCGAGTTCCGGCGTCAACGTCGTGCGCACATCCTGCACTGGCGCGAAAGCCGAGATGATGACGCTGACGGGCGCAATCACCGCATGATCGCCTGCGCCGTCCTGCCATGCGGTTCTCATGGACAAGGAATCCTTGCCGACTGGGATGGCGATACCCAAGGATAGGCAAAGCTCAATTCCCACCGCACGCACCGTGGCATAGAGATCCGCGTCCTCGCCGGGCTCACCGCACGCCGCCATCCAATTCGCCGACAGGCGTATGTCGCCGAGACTCTCGATGTCCGCCGCCAGGATATTGGTGATGGCTTCGCCCACGGCCAGCCGTCCCGACGCGGGCGCATTCAGCACCGCCACGGGAGTCCGCTCGCCCATCGCCATCGCTTCGCCGCCGTAGCCATCGAAGCTGTTCAGACTCACTGCGACGTCCGCAACGGGCACCTGCCAGGGCCCCACCATCTGATCGCGGCTGATCATGCCGCCGACGCTGCGGTCGCCGATGGTGATGAGGAAGGACTTGTCGGCAATGGTCGGCAGACACAGCAATCGATCCAAGGATTCGCCGATGCTCGAGTCGGCGGTCGATAATTCGCCTGCCGTCTTCTGCACCGTGCGCACATCGCGGGTCATGCGCGGTGCCTTGCCGAGCAACACCTCGATCGGCATGTCGACGGGCATGCCGTCAAGCTTGGGATCGCTGACGAGCAGGCGGCCGTCGCCGGTGATTTCGCCGACTACGGCGTAGGGACAGCGCTCCCGCTTGCACAGCGCCGCGAACCGCTCCACGCTGCCGGGAACCAGCGCCAGCACGTAGCGCTCCTGCGCTTCATTGCACCAGATTTCCATCGGCGACAGTTCCGACTCGGCGCTGGGGATTTTGCGCAGGTCGATGCGTCCGCCGCGCCGGCTGTGAGCGATCGCTTCAGGCAGCGCATTCGATAATCCGCCGGCACCGACATCGTGAATCAGCAAAATCGGATTGGCCTCGGCCATCGCCGTGCAGCGATCGATCACCTCTTGCGCACGGCGCTGGATTTCTGCATTGCCGCGCTGCACCGAGGCAAAATCAAGATCGGTGGAACTTTGCCCGCTGCCAACCGACGAGGCTGCGCCGCCTCCCAAACCGATCAGCATCGACGGCCCGCCGAGCACGATCAGCGGCGCGCCGATGGCGACGTCCTTCTTCTCCACGTCCCCGGGGCGCACATTGCCGAGGCCGCCGGCAATCATGATGGGTTTGT
>Ga0210400_10005415_pt1 | contig 10842 bp, 8 predicted proteins | sample IncBWH26MmetaG_FD_155456 | JGI IMG/M metagenome (GOLD analysis project Ga0210400, IMG submission 155456) | Forest soil microbial communities from Barre Woods Harvard Forest LTER site, Petersham, Massachusetts, United States - Inc-BW-H-26-M | ecosystem: Environmental > Terrestrial > Soil >... | reverse complement strand
CCCGCCCGGCGTGTATCGATACGGCGACGGCCGTGATCACCAGCACGATGATGGGCATGACCAGGGCCGCGAGGCCGGCAAGTTTGACTTCCTTGGCCTGGATCTTCTTGCCCAGGTACTCCGGCGTTCGTCCGATCATCAACCCGCCGATGAACACGGCGATGATGGCGTAGATGAGGAGTGTGTAGAGACCGCTCCCAGTGCCTCCTGGCGTCACCTCGCCCAGCATCATGCCGGTGAGCAGGCCCATGCCGCCGATGGAGGTGAAGGAGTCATACGAGGCATTGGCCGATCCGGTCGACGTGTTGGTCGAGGCCACGCCGAACAGGGCGGTCGAGGTGTCGCCGAAGCGCACTTCTTTGCCCTCGGTGTTGCCGGTCGTCGAGTGCACGCCGGCGGCCACGATGGCCGGGTTCTGCTGATGTTCGGCGAAGCTGGTGTATCCCACCCAGACCCCGAAGATGATGACCATGGCGGCCAACAGCGCGGCCCCGTGGCGAATGCTGCCCACCATCTTCCCGAACGTGTAGGTGAGGGCGAAGGGAATGGCCAACAACAGGTAGATGGACAACCAGTTGGTGAGACCGGTCGGGTTCTCGAACGGGGTCGCCGAGTTGGCGTTCAGGAACCCACCCCCATTGGTGCCCAGCTGTTTGATGGACTCCATGAACGAGATCGGACCCCGAGGAATCGTCTGGGTCACACCATTCAGCGAGTTGTGGATGGCGACCGTGCCGGCCAGAGTCTGCACCCCGCCCTGGGCGACGAAGATGATCCCGGCGATGAATGCGAACGGGAGCAGGATGTAGAGCAGGCAACGCGTGATGTCGACCCAGAAGTTCCCGATGGTGGGGGAATTCCGGCGAGCGAAGCCTCGGACCACCACGATGGCCACGGCGATGCCCACCGCCGGTGACACGAACTGCTGGACGGTGAGCGCGCCCATCTGGGAGAAGTACGACATCGTCGACTCGCCCCCGTAGTTCTGCCAGTTCGTATTGGTCACGAACGAGGACGCGGTGTTGAAGCTGAGGGCCTGGGGCACAGCCCCGAGGTGCTGGGGATTGAGGGGCAGCGATCCCTGGATGCGGACGATCACGTAGGTGACGGCGATCGAGACGGCCGAGAAGATGATCACCGATCCGGCGTAGCGCTTCCAGGATTGCTCCTGCTCGGGACTGGTCCGGAGCAGGCGGTAGACGGGTCGTTCGGCCCATCCCAGGAAGTGCACCCGTCCGTCGAAGACGGCGGCCATGTAGGACCCCAGATACCGCCAGGTCAGAGCCAGGGCGACGACCAGCGTGATGATGGTCCAGGTAAAGCCCATCTAGAACTTCTCGGGCTTGAACATGGCGAAGCCGAGATACAGGAACATGATGATGGCCACGCCCAGCAGGAGACCCTGAGTGACCGTCATACCCGATCCAGTGCCCAGATGAGACCGAGCATCGCCGCTGCGAAGACGATGATGCCCACCGCTACAAGAAAATCTGCCATGGAACGAGTATCTTCCGATCCGTCGTAACAGAAACTGAACAAGGGCCGACAGCCCTTAAAAAATCCTTAACAAGTCCGCCTTCCACGACTGGAACCCGCCCATTCGTACGAGAATGGAGGGGTGCGCAAAGCTCTGATCGGATCAGTGGTCGGGATCCTTCTCTCGGTCGGACTCGGTGCCGCCCTGGTGCCGCTGCGTTCCCGTACCAGCATCGCCACCCTGGCCCTGGTCCTGGTCATTCCCGTCGTTGCCGGGGTGGTCGCCGGGGGGTTCCGTGCCGGAATCGTGAGCGTTGCCGCCGGATTCCTCGTCTATGACTTTGTCTTCATTCCGCCGTATTACACGCTCGCCGTCGGCCGATTGCAGGATTGGGTAGCCCTGATCGTGTACGTGATCGTGATGGTGCCGGTGGCTCGCGTCGTCTCCGGAGTCGAGTCGGCACGCTCCGAAGCCCACAGAAGGGCGATCGAAACGGATCGCGTCTTCGAGCTGTCCGAGCTCCTGGTCGAGGAGCAATCGGTGGAGGAACTGCTCAAGACCATCGTCCACACCGTCGGTTCCGTATTCGACATCCCGGGTGTCTCGGTTCTGGTTCCTGAAGGTGGCCGCCTGTCGATCGCGGCCTCAGACGGCATAGCCCTCTCCGAGCTGGAAATTCACCAGCTGAACCCTCAGTCGGGCGTCCCGGTGAGTGTCGGGACGGCGCCCGGATCCCCGAACATGATGCGAACCATCGCCCTGTCGGCTTCGGGTCGCCCCGTCGGCATACTGGCCCTGCGGGGCTTGCCGGCCTCTGATGCCGACCGGGCACTGCTGCGCACGTTTGCCAACCACGCCGCGCTGGCGTTGGAACGGGCACAACTACGAGAACAGGCCATGCGTTCGGAACTGCTCGAGGAGGTCGACCGATTGCGACATGCGCTCATGGGTGCCGTCTCACACGACCTGCGCACACCTCTGGCCACGATGAAAGTCGCCGCTTCGACGCTGCACGATTCCGCACTCTCGCTGTCGAAAGCCGACATGCACGAGCTCCACGGCCTGATTGAGGTCGAGACGGATCACCTGACCCGTCTGGTGACCAGCCTTCTCGACATGACCCGGTTCGAGGCTGGGGTACTCGAAGTACAGCGGCGCCCCAAAGCGGTGGTGGACCTGGTAAACGAGACCGTCGACGGCCTGCACGCCTCGCTGGGGGGCCGTCCCATCGAACTGTTGGTTCCGAGAGCAATTCCTGATGTCGAGATCGACCATCTTCTGATCGGGCAAGTGCTGGCCAACCTCCTTGACAACGCCAATCGTCACGCACCACCGAACAGTCTGATCACGGTGGCGGCTGAGCTTTGCCACGATCGTGTCACTCTCACTGTCACCGACAGGGGGCCCGGGGTTCCCTCCAACGAGCGTGAGGCGGTCTTCGACCGATTCGTGCGCTTCGACACCGGCGGCCGAGCAGGTCTCGGTCTGACCATCGCCAAGACGTTCGTCGAGGCCCACGGCGAGCGCATCTGGGTCGATGACGTACCCGATGGCGGAGCCCGGTTCGCCTTCACCCTGCCCCTAGCCGCGCCCGTCGGCGTCAGGCCGTAGCGCCGATGGCCAAGGTCCTCGTCGTGGATGACGACTCGTCGCTCCTCCGGGCCCTGCGGCTCGGCCTGCAGGTCGGTGGCCACCAGGTGACCACGGCGGTGAACGGGGAGCAGGGCATCTCCCAGACCGCCCTCGCTTCCCCTGACGTGGTTGTCCTTGACCTGGGCCTTCCCGACATCGATGGGCTCGCGGTGTGCAAGAGGATCCGCCAATGGAGCGAAGTACCCATCATCATTCTCTCGGCCAGCGGTACGGAGGACAGAAAGGTTGCCGCCCTCGATGGAGGAGCGGACGACTACGTGACGAAACCGTTCGGTATGGCCGAGCTGGAAGCCCGCATTCGCGCTGCGTTGCGCCGCCGGGGGGAGCCCGACGAGCAATTGCCCCCGAGCCTTGCCTTCGGCCCGCTCGAGCTCGACCTCGTGCACCACGAGGCTCGTCTTCGTGGCGCCACCGTCTCCCTCACCACCAAGGAATTCGAGGTCCTGTCGTTCCTGGCCCGTCACGTTGGTAGGACCTGTACCCACCAGATGATCCTCACGGCTGTGTGGGGCACCGGTTATGGCCACGAGGCCCAGTACCTGCATGCCTACGTGCATCGACTGCGACACAAGCTCGACGACGGGCCGGGGACGATGATTCAAACCGCCCCCGGGGTGGGCTACAGCCTTCGTCCCGACCGGGACATCTCGACATGATCCCGCCCACTGTCAAGCGAGTTGCTACGTCGCGCCTCCTGATCGGCGTGGTGCTGTGCGCCGCGCTCACCCTGGCCGCCTTCTATTCGAGCTCCGCCTCGGCGTCGAAGCCGCTTCCGACAGGAGGATCGCCGCCGACCACCACGCAGCCGACGGCGGCGTCGGTGACGACCAGGGTGATCAGCGACTATCGGACCATGTGGGCCGACTTGGTCGCCGCCGCTCGAACCTCCAACTACCAGTCGACGCTCTTGCCCCGCCATGCCACCGGCGCGGCCCTCACCCTCTTGGTCCAGGGCCTGGCCAAGGACAGGGTGCTGGGCATCGTCACCAAAGGCCAACCCGTGCTTCAGCCGAGTGTCTCCTCACTCACGCCCGCAGCCAACCCCACCAAGGCATCGATCACGGATTGCTTCGACAACACCCATTGGATCGAATACAAGACGAACGGCACATTGCAAAAGAATGCCCCCGGAGGCCGCCGTTCGACCACGGCCAAACTGGTGCGAATCGGCGGCACCTGGAAGGTGACAGAGCTCACGATACGGGCCACGGGCACCTGCTGATCAGGCATTCGTTGTGTATGAGCTCGTGTGCTTCAGGCGTCCAGGCGAACCAGGTCCTCGTACGTCTCCCGGCGGGTCACCACTCGGTAACGACCGTCACGCACGAAGACCACCGGTGGACGGGCAACCTTGTTGTAGTTGGAGGCCATGGCATAGCCGTAGGCCCCGGTCATCGGGATCGCCAACACGTCCCCCACCCGTGTGTCATCAGGAAGACGGCCGTTTCGGACGAGGATGTCTCCTGACTCGCAGTGCTTGCCGGCCACGGCAACCTCCAGCGGTCGCGGTGCCCGCGTCTGCCGGGGGAGGAACGCCTCATAGGCGCTGTCATAGAGGGCGGGCCGAAGATTGTCGCTCATCCCGCCATCGACGCTGACGTAGGTCCGGTGATTTCCCTCCGAGGCAGGCGGGACCGACTTGATGGTGCCGACGGTGTAACAGGTGATGGCCGCAGCGGCAGCGATGGCGCGTCCAGGCTCGGCGGTGATCCTGACCGTTTCCGGGATTCCCGCCCCCTGGCACGCTTGATGGATGGCCATGGCCCAGTCGGTCAAAGACGGAGCCGGCTCGGCACTGCCGGTGTACGTCACGCCGAGACCGCCTCCGACACAGAGCTCGGACAGACCCGTTCTCCTCAGGATCGGCGCCATGGCATAGATCGTTCGGTTGATTGCGGCCAGATCCACGATCTGGCTTCCGATGTGGGTGTGCAGGCCCACCAGGTCGACCGGACTTGGGCACCGGGAGAGACGGGCGACGGCCTCCGCCACCGCGCCCGACGCCAGCGAGAAGCCGAACTTGGAATCATCCTGCCCGGTCGCCAACGACGGGTGAGTGCAGACATCGGTCCCCGGGTTGACCCGAATCAGGACGTGAGGCCTCGCCGAGCGCTCCCCGCGTCCTACCAATCGTTCGAGACGCTCGATCTCATCGAACGAATCGACCACGATGCGACCGACCCCTACCAGCAGGGCCAACGCCAGTTCGTCGGACGACTTGTTGTTCCCATGGAAGACCAGTCGCTCCGGGAGCACGCCCGACCGGAGGGCAACGTACAACTCGCCGCCGGAGGCCACATCGAGCATCATCCCCTCTTCGTGGGCCAGGGCGGCCATGGCCCGGCAGAGGAACGCCTTGGATGCGTAGGCCACGCCATCGCCAAAGGCGTGGCGTGCTTCCTGGCACCGCGACCTCAGATGCTGTTCGTCGTAGACGAAGACGGGAGTCCCCACCGCTTCGGTCACGGTCAGCACGTCAACTCCGCCGATCGACAGACGTCCGCTCGGATCGACCTTCGAGGACTCGGGCAGCAGGTGGGGGGCCAGAGGGGCGTGAGACCAATCGACCGGAACGCCGTCCCTGGGACTGGGGGCCCGGAGCGCCCTCGGCTCGGTGACATCCACCCCTTGGTCGGCCGGCGATGGGCGTAGGAGGTCCGATGTGGTCACGGTCAGTGCCGACACCTCCTCAACAGATGAGCGTGGTCGGGCATCGGGACTACCTCGAGACCGAGGGGGTTCACGAACTGATCAAGATGGATCAGGTCGCTGGAAAGGGAACTGTTCCACCGATTGACCGAGGCATTGTCCGATTCGTCGGCCAGCAGGGAGTCCTCGACAGCTTCGTCGAAATGATCGATCAACAGCGCGGCCAAGCGCTCGGTAGCCGGAGCGAGCTGGACGCCATGGTCCCCGAGATGAAGCCACCCCTTGTCATCCAGCTCCAGCTGTGCAGCCTGGCGCATCGCCGCTCCCCGCTCACTCAGCCGTTCGAGGCAGCCATGGACCTCGTCGTCGCTGGCTGTCCGAGGAAGCCACTCTTGGAGACTTGTCGGGACCGGAGGCGGTTCCTCCAGTGCTGGGACCAGCCACAAACAGGGAATACCAAGGTCAGAGAGGTGAGCCCCTCGGTCGGTGTCACGGGGCCATTGCAGTACGGCGACGCCATTGTGTGATCCGAGGAATGCTGTCAGTTCCCGTTCGACCGACGCGGGCCCTTGCGGTCCGAACCACACGGTGCTGGGCGAGGCGTGAACGACCAGCGCGGTACGGGCGACCGATGGTGGCGGTTTCGGTGGGCCGTCTCCCGGCGCAAACGACCTATCGGCAGGTAGCTCGTCCGCCCGGTCAGCCGAATACGAGCCGACTCGAGGTGTCGTCATGCCAATCTCCTCTCGTCCCCCGCTGGTTCCAACTTGCTCGTCATTCCCTTCTAGCAACGGCGAGCGCGGGAAATGATCGGTTTATCGAGTCATTTACGGAGGCAGATGCAATTTTGGCGATCTCTTTACGGAGCTCGCCGATCGCCATCCACAGGGTCAGGGCCGACTGATGAATCCCCCACCGTTGGTGCCGCAGGCGTGGATCACGATCACCCCTGGTTGACCGGGCCGTTGGACACAGGGTGTGGTGGTCGTCGAGATTGGATTCGTCGTGTGCGGAGCGGCACCGGTTGTCGTGCCGCACCCCGCCAGTATGCCGACGAGTCCAATCATCAACGCAAGCCCGCCAAGCTGCTGCACACTGCGAGTGGGCAGCAAACGAGCCTGGACATCAAGGGATATCCCACGACCAGAGTCGGTGGGCATCGGTCACAGCCGATTGGGTCGCGGCAGGACGTGATCCATGGCAAAGACTCTCAAGTGCTCGTATCGGATCGTGCGTTGCTTCCCGCCGGGGAAGTGGACGACAAACCGATTGGCGTTGTGTTGGGTCGGCTCGACGATTTGCACGATCTCTCCTTGCCACAGACTGTGCATTTCCACCGTGGCCAGCGGGTGACCATGTAGAGGGCAGACGAACGACCGGTCCGTCCCGAGGTGGGTCAGTTCGCCTCCGCATTCGCTGCAGCTAAACATGGGTCCTTCTTGGGTTCATTCCGCACTTTGCCGCATCATTGCGATGGGTCATTGCCGGATCATTGCGATGGGTCGTCGATTTCCCGTGGCCATCCCGTCTTAGCCCGACGCGCCACCAGACAGCACAAGTTTGATGAAATTTTTGCGTGGTAAGCCCGGATCTTGGCCCATTCTTTACTCCAATATGGCCGTACGACCCAAGGCACATGAACGCGCCCTATGCCTGCTGAGTATCCTCGGTGTGCACGCGTCTGACCGATCGGCCCCGATGACAACACCCATGAGCGATAGGTACCGCGAGGAGCCCTAGCAGTGGCACGAGGAAAACTCCGGCTCTACCTTGGCGCCGCTCCCGGCGTCGGAAAGACCTTTGCCATGCTCAATGAAGGGTGGCGACGCAAAGAGCGCGGCACTGACGTCGTCGTCGGGTGGGTCGACACCCACGGTCGGCAGCAGACGGCTGAGCAATTGCGGGATCTGGAGATCCTGCCCCGTAAGCCGGTCGAATACCGCGGCCAAACGTTCGAGGAGCTGGACATCGACGCCCTACTGGCTCGTCACCCGCAGCTGGCGCTGGTCGATGAACTGGCCCACACGAACGTGCCTGGTTCCCGCAACGCCAAACGCTGGCAGGACGTCGAGGAGCTGCTGGGCGCCGGAATCAATGTCATCTCGACCGTCAACTTGCAGCACCTCGAGTCGCTCAACGACGTCGTCGAACGAATCACCGGGGTGGTACAGCGTGAGACGGTACCGGACGGGGTGGTGCGCTCGGCCGATCAGCTCGAGTTGGTCGACATGTCCCCCGAAGCGCTGCGCCGGCGGCTGGCCCATGGCAACGTCTACCCGGCAGAGCGCATCGATGCCGCCCTCGGGAACTACTTTCGTGCCGGCAACCTGACCGCCCTTCGGGAGCTGGCGTTGTTGTGGGTGGCCGACCGGGTCGACCAGGAGCTGCACGACTACCGGGAGCGACACGGCATCGCCGGGTCCTGGGAAACCAAGGAGCGGGTGGTGGTCTCGTTGACCGGCGCTCCCGGGGGCGCGGTTCTGATCCGCCGGGCCGCCCGGATGTCCATGCGGACCAAGGCGGAGCTGGTGGGAGTACACGTGCGCGCCGAGGATGGCCTCACCGCCCCTGCCTCCGACGGGCTGATCAAGAACCGGGCCCTGCTCGATGAGCTGGGAGGCCGCTACATCGAGGTGGTCGGCGCCGAGGTGGCGCCGGCCCTGGTGCAGGTGGCCAGGGCGGAGAACGCCACCCAATTGGTCCTGGGGGCAACCCATCGCAGCCGGCTGACCGAGTTCGTGCGGGGCTCGGTGGTGAACTCCGTTATCCGGGCTTCGGGTGGCTCACTCGACATCCACGTCATCGCCACCGACGCCGACAAATCAGAGTCGGACCGTGTCGACCCCGATAGCGACGGAGCCGATCCCCGTCCCACCGATCGAGTTCGATCGGATCGTCGGAATCGGCTACTGCTGTCCCCTCTCTCACGGCGCCGGCAGGTTGGCGGCCTCCTCATCGGGATGGTGGGCTTCCCGCTGGCCACGCTGTTTCTGACCATGAACCGGTCACACATCGACCTGTCGACGTCGCTGGGCGTGTACCTGATCATCGTGGTGGCCGTGGCCGTGGCGGGCGGAGTGTTGCTGGCGGCCCTGGCCGGACTGGTCGGGTTTCTGCTGTCCAATTACTACTTTGCTCCCCCCATCCATCAGCTGACCATCAACGACACTCGTGATGTTGTGGCGCTCATCATCTTCCTCGTCGTCGCCGGCGTGGTCAGTTCGCTCGTCGACTTGGCCGGCCGACGGTCCGTGGCCGCGGCCCGGGCCCGGGCCGACGCCCACATGTTGGCCCGGGTGGCCGGGCGCCTGGTATCTCCCGAAGGCAATCCCTTGCCCGCTCTCCTGGGCGACTTGGTCGTCACGTTCCGGCTCGACGCTGCGGCCATCCTGCGGCGATCGCAGGAGGGAGAGGGCCCGGTTCTCACTGGCCCGGGCGGTGGAACCATCACGTGGGATGCCGTGGTGGTGGTGGGTCCGGATCCGCCCCTCACACCCGAAGTCGCATCGGTGTCACTGCCCCTCAGCGATCAAGAGGTGGTGGCGCTGCGAGGCCCCCAGCTGACCGCGGAAGACCGGGAGATCCTCGCTGGTTTCACCGCCCAACTGGCTGCGGCCCTGGCCAGCGAGCGGCTACAGGCCGGCGCCGAGAAAGCCGACTCGCTGGCCCGGGCCAACGAGCATCGTTCCTCCCTGCTTGCCGCGGTCAGTCATGATCTGCGGACACCGCTGGCATCGATCAAGGCCGCATCGAGCAGCTTGTTGTCCAAGCAGCTGCAATTCGGACCGAAAGAGACCGAGATTCTCTTGCAGACCATCGACGATGAATCCGATCGCCTCTCCTCCCTGGTCGAGAACCTGCTCGACATGAGCCGACTGCAGACCGGATCCATGAAGGTCCTGGACTTGGGGGTCGACGTGAGAGACGTGGTCGACGCGGCGCTGGCCAGCTTGGGCCCAAGGGCCGCGGCGGTGACCTCCGACGTGCCCGACGACCTGCCGCGGGTGTTTACCGACCCGGTCCTCCTGGAACGCGCCGTGGCCAACCTGGTGGACAACGCGCTGGTCCATGCCGAAGGGTCCGGCCTCCGCATCGAGGCTGGAGCCGTCGCTGGTCGCGTGGATCTCCGCGTCGTGGATCATGGTCCGGGCATACCAGCCGAGGACCGCGAGGTGATATTCCGTCCCTTCGAGCGCGCTGGCGACAGCGAGCACCAGCCCGGAGTGGGACTGGGCCTGGCCGTGGCCCGAGGGTTCGTCGAAGCGGTGGGCGGCGACCTGGAGGTCGATGACACACCGGGCGGTGGAACCACCATGGTCGTCCGCCTGCCGGCGATGGCCCAGGCCGAGCTCGAGGCCGGTTCGGACGCTGATGGGGACCTCGAGGCCCCGGCGGGGGCGGTCGGCAAGTCGGACCGGGAACCGGAGCCAAACGGAGCGGCCGATGGGAAGATGGGGGAAGCGAAGTGACAGAGGCGCCCCGGGCCGCTCACCGGCAGATCGGCGACGAAATCGAACAGGGCGCTCGGGTGTTGATCATCGACGACGACGTCTCGTTGCTGCGCGCTGTCGGGATCAGCCTCAGGGCTCGGGGCTACGAGGTGATGGTGGCCCGCCAAGGCGAGGAAGGCCTCAGCCTGGCCGCGCACAAACGGCCCGACGTCGTCCTCCTCGACCTGGGCCTTCCTGGCATTGACGGCGTCGAGGTGGTGCGGGGACTTCGGGGGTGGAGCGCCATCCCCATCATCGTCCTCTCGGCCCGGCACCAGAGCGTGAGCAAGGTCGAGGCCCTCGACGCCGGAGCGGATGATTACGTCACCAAGCCGTTCGGCATGGACGAGCTGCTGGCCCGGTTGCGCGCCGCCCTTCGGCGGACGGCTCCCGGTCCGGAGGACCCTCTGGTGGAGACGGATGCGTTCACCATCGACCTGGCCGCCAAACGGGTCACGCGGGAGGGGTCGGACGTCCATCTCACGCCCAAGGAGTGGGACATCGTCGAGCTGCTCGTCCGCAACCCGGGCACGCTCGTCTCCCACCAGCAGTTGCTCCATGAGGTGTGGGGCC